>Ga0075363_100000167_pt1 | contig 16933 bp, 18 predicted proteins | sample EndMetdeltDD1763_FD_71470 | JGI IMG/M metagenome (GOLD analysis project Ga0075363, IMG submission 71470) | Populus endosphere microbial communities from Tennessee, USA - Endosphere MetaG P. deltoides DD176-3 | ecosystem: Host-associated > Plants > Roots > Endosphere | place: USA: Tennessee...
ACATATTGTTTTGAATAGGCTAAGAAATCGTTAATGAAATACATCATTGTTATTTTATTTGCCGGATGTGTTTTTTACATTCATCGTCGCGGAAAACAGCGTTATCCGTTTTGGCGTCAACTCTCGGATCATTCGACTTTTTTCGCGCCGCTGAATGTGTTTATGTATCACTTTTCGGCGCTACCTAATGCACCCTATCTGAAACTGGAAAATTTTCCTGAATTAGAAATTTTACGAAAAAATTGGCAGCTGATACGTGAAGAAGGCATGCATCTTTTAATTCAACAACAAGTTAAAGCTTCCGAAAAATATGATGATGCCGGATTCAATTCTTTCTTCAGAACCGGTTGGAAACGTTTTTATCTAAAATGGTATAATAGCCATCATCCCTCTGCAGTAATCCACTGCCCGAAAACCACAGCGCTACTAAAAACACTACCCTCAATTAAAGCGGCCATGTTTGCTGAATTACCAGATAAAAGTCGTTTACCTCGTCACCGCGATCCCTATGCGGGCTCATTACGCTATCATCTAGGACTCATGACTCCCAATGATGATCGTTGTTATATTAATGTCGACGGCACGCACTATAGTTGGCGGGATGGTGAAGGCGTCATCTTTGATGAAACCTATATTCATTATGCAGAAAACACCAGCGGTCAAAACCGACTAATTTTATTTTGTGATATTGAACGACCTTTAAAATATCGTTGGGCACAGCAATTTAATTATTTAGTGGGGCGTTACTTGATGAGCGCTGCGGCTGCGCCGAATGATGCATCGGATCAGGCCGGCGGTGTGAATCGCATCTTTAAATATGTTTATTTTATTCGCCGCATCGGCAAACGCATTAAAAAATGGAATAAACCCACTTATTATTTAATCAAATGGACTTTATTTGGCGGTATCGCTTACGCCATTTTTTTTTCACTCTAAGCAATCAATCAGCGCTAAATTAGCAACGATGCTGAATAAATTGCTGTTCGAATTTTAAAAATTGTTGTTCTAATTTCCATTCGCTATTCGCTTTTTCGTTGCTCGCTAAGAAATCTTGGCAACTCGAAGACAACTGACCGCTGCTTAAGCTATTTTTACAGGATAAAACCGGATATTGATAATGGGCATCTTGCCATAAACTCGCTCTGGGTAAAAAACTATAATGAATACTGTTACGCGCTAATTGTTTTAAGGTCAAATAAGAAAAATGATAATTTGTTACCGCAATCTTGAATTGCTCGGTTAGATTAGTCCTTAAAACCCCTTCATCATCCGTAGATAAAGCCACTGGAACCTGATGTTGTCGATAAAGCAGTATCGGATGTTGTTGGTCTTTAACATTGAGTATGGCTGCGTTACTACTAAGATTGATTTCAACTAATATTTGTTTTTTAGCCATTTCCTGTAATAACTGTAAAGCATGATCCTCATAGCGAATGTCCACACCATGACCAATTCGATTAGCCTGCGCACTCTGTATGGCTTCACGAATATGAAAGCGTAAACCATTCATCGGTACCAAACCAGGAACCAATTCGCCCGCATGCAAACTAATCTTAACCTTGGGATAATGTCGATGTAAAAATCCTATCATACGCATCTGTAAGGAATAGTCACGCATGGATATTTTTCCATCTTCCGCTTGTACGAGATTAATACCGACGATGCGTGGATCGCGGCTGGCCACTTCAAAACCAGTTAATAATTGTGCAAAAACTTGGCTACGCGGCTGCTCACGTAATACTTGATACAAATAACGCAATTTAAAATCTGGACACAATTGCTTTCCAGGCCCGTTTAAAAATGTTTGCAATGGCTTTTGATAGCTATCTAATTTCTTAGAAATATCCCGTGCAATAGGAAGCACCCCTGATTTTAAAAGTTTTTCGCGCAAGCTCTCTAAATTATTATCCCAAGCAATCTGACTGCCTAATAATCCGGATTTATCATCATCTGGCATAATCATCAGTTCCAGGTAGCTTAAATTTTCTTGGCACGCCCTTTCCACTGCCTCATTCACCATCTCGGCACGATGCTTCATTAAAATAGGTAAATATTTTATAAATGTCGCAAAAAAATGATCATGTCCCGATTCTTTATCCGGACGAAAATGATGCATCGACCAGGCGTCAATCAGTTGATTGTATAAAATGGGGAATTTTTGTATCTGCGCAATGCTCAGTTGATTTGGACAATTGAGATCGCTCTGTATGCTAAAATTTCTGCTATTGATACACAAAGCATCCTGTTGCGCATAACGCAACATATTCTCTGCCATACTCACACCACCGAGATGATTATGCAGATCCCCTCCTTTCGGCATGTCATGCAAAAAACGGCTTAATTTTTTGGGTTGGGTCTGTATCGAAGTAAAATACGCCGCGGTAGCTCGTTCGCTAGCGCTTTCCGCCATAGATAGACTACAGCTAACAAACAGTACACAGAAAATTAATACGCGCATCATTTAAAACGTCTCTCTTTAAAAAGTTAACGTCTATCCACTGACTAGTTATGTTGTGCTTGTTTAAATAAGGTAAAAAAATTAGTGGTGGTTTGATTGGCAATATTTTCTAAAGAACAATCTCGCAATTCAGCTAAATATTCAGCGACGTAACGCACATAAGCTGGCTGATTAGGTTTACCTCGAAATGGTTGCGGGGCTAAATAAGGCGAATCCGTTTCAATTAATAGGCGCTCCAGAGGTAATGTTTGTGCGATAGATTTTAATTCAGCAGCATTTTTAAACGTTATAATTCCAGAAAAAGAAATATAAAAATTTTCTTTAATAGCGGCCTCCGCCATACCTAAATCTTCCGTAAAACAATGCAGTACACCACCCACCTGCTGCGCACCCTCCTCTTTTAAAATGCGCAAAGTATCTGCGCGCGCTGCTCGAGTATGCACAATCAATGGCTTATTCACCGCAATAGCCGTGCGAATATGCTGCCGAAATCGCTGTTGTTGGCATTTCTTTACGGTATTTTCACGGTAATAATCCAAACCTGTCTCGCCGATAGCCACCACTTTAGGATGTTTTGCAAGCTTAATTAATTCATCCAATGTCGCTTCTTTAGCAACTTGTTCGGTAGGATGCACGCCGACAGACGCGGAAACATCGGTAAATTGCTCAGCAATCGTTAACACGGTCGGAAAATTGGCTAAATCAATACAGACACAAAGAAAGTGCATCACACCTTGCTCTCTAGCAAATTCCAGACAGGCACTTAGATCTTTTTTAAAATAATCCAGATCCAATCGATCCAAATGACAATGTGAGTCAACTAACATGATTTACCTAGTAAAGCCCAACGAGAAAACAAATCTTCTAACATTAAGGGTAAGTTCAAGGTAATTTTAGCGGTATGCGCTTGTAATGCCAATAAGCTATCAAAATACTGCAACAAAAAATCCGTTGGTATGCGCGCGGCCAAATGCGTTAACGTATCCTCTATCGCTAAATATCCATTCAGTAACTGGCATTTAAGCAATTCGCTGATAACATTCAATAGTGTTGATAATAATTGCAGCGTATCATTTTTCACATACTGTGCTGCACAGTGGACGGGATCCAATTCTTGATTAAATAACTGCGTTAATGAGGCCAACAAGTTGGTATAAAATGAATAATAATTTTGCTGCGCATAGTGCAATGCAAGTAATGGCGCGCCGGCGGATAACCGATAAAGCTTATCGATAGGTGTTGACGTAGGTAGTTGCTGCGCTAACCAAGTCGTCGCCAGCAATTTTTCTGGCGCCGCAAAGCGAATCACTTGGCAGCGACTACGAATAGTGGGTAATAAGCATTCAATTTTTTCAGTCAATAAAATAAATAAGGTACGCTCACTCGGTTCCTCTAAACTTTTTAATAAAGCATGACTCGCTGCCAGCAATAAGCTATCCGCTGGATTAATTACAATAATTTTGTAGCTTGCTTGACTGGTGTGATTTAATTTTTCTATCACCGCGCGTACTTGATCAATTTTAATGCCCTGACTGGATTTTTCTGTAGCAAGCCAACACAAATCTGGATGTGTTGTCGCTGCAACTAACACACAATCACGACAACGGCTGCACGCTATTTGTTTCACTGGCTGCTTACAGAGCAAGGTTTTAGCAAAATTTTCTGCAAATAAGGTTTTACCTAAACCCGCTTGTCCTACTAGTAATAAAGCGTGTGCTAATCGGCCTTCTTGATGACAGCGATAGAGTTGCTGCCATTGTTGAACTTGCCATGGTAAAGGCGCTGAATAATTATTCATCCAATTTTACCCATAATACGAATAGTTGCTCCAACACCTGCTTAATTTGTTTTTGCACATCCTTTAATGAACGACTGGCATCAATCACATGATAACAATCTGCCATTTGTTTGGCCCGCTCGAGGTAACTGGCACGTGCGCGCGTAAAGAAGTCTTGTTTCTCGGCTTCAATACGGTCTGCGGTTTTTCGACGTTGCGTACGGCGTAAGGCAATATCGACCGGTGCATCGAGTAATAAAACGGCATCCATTTTTAAATCTTGTTGTACCCATAGCTGCAAACTACGAATAAAGGCCAAGTCAATGCCCCTACCGCCGCCCTGGTAAGCGTAACTGGTTTCAGTAAATCGATCACAGAGCACCCAATCACCGCGCTGCAATGCCGGTTTAATGACATAATGTATATGTTGTGCACGTGCAGCAAAAAATAATAATAGCTCGGATTCAGGAATAATAGTTTCCGGTGAAAAATCAGATTGTAACACTAAAGCCCGTATGGCTTCTGCGACTTCTGTACCACCCGGCTCACGCGTAACAGTCAGCGGGATCCCCGCTTGCTGTAAATAGTCGGCGATAAATTTGAGTTGTGTTGACTTTCCTACGCCCTCAATGCCCTCTAAAGTAATAAAGCGTGCTCGATTGATTTGCATAACACATCCAACTGAATATTTCGGCAATTATACCTAACTAGAGGTTTTGCGAATAGCAAAATGACAATGTCATGTTTAACGCAATCGATAAAATTTTTTGATGATTCGCTTAACTTGGCCTATCTAAACTTTCGTACTGTTTATTCATCTAGTTTTCAACTTTTTTATTGAATTTTGCATATTTTTTATTTTTTTTATATAATTCGATCAATCTACTTATAAGTAATAAATTAATTTTTAATAAAAAAATACAAAAAAGGAATTTATGCATCGTCAATTAGTCGCTATTACTACTGAAAAAATTGAAAAAAAAGCAATCCTGTCGAAAATGCTCGCTGATCTAAAAAAAGAGACAGTAGACGAACTATGTAATAAAAATCTTTTAATCGAATTATTAACGATAAAAATATTTCATTCCAATAAATTTAAAGAACTAACTGGAGGGTTTTCAAGTAACACTTACCACTATGAAGAAAGAAATCTTGTTTTACGTTTTCCAAAGCCGCGTAACCCACTTTATCGTCATGCCTGCATAGAAATACATAATCTGTCTGAAGCCAAGTTATTTGAATTAACTTCAATAAAAATTATAGGGTATTATACAAAATATTCTTTGTTAGTGACCGAATTTATCCCTTCCTTTCAAGCTTATTCAGAAAAAGATTTCAAACAAACCGAAAAATTAATTGCATTAGCTCATTTAATTAAAAAATTACATTATTCTCAAGCGTCATTTAAAAAAAATCCTGAGGCTTCGCTTTGTTTTATCGATTCATCAACAAAAACTTTTCAAACCATCAAGTCGGTCCTCAGTGAAGAAGATTATAAAATTTTGCATAAATTAGACGCAATAAGATGTTGTTTAGCAAAATTTAACATTATAAAACGACCTGCTCATGGTGATTTGCATCATTTTAACCTTGTTGAAATAAATGGAAAAATGCAATTGATGGATTGGGAATTATCGACTCTAGAAGATCCCGCGCTTGATATTTCAAGATTTTTCTGTGTATCAGATTTAAATAACGAGCAAAAGGATATTTTTTTGCAACACTATAAAAGCTCTCTGAATATTCCTTTATCAGAAGCTACTATTACTAGTTTAGCAACACGTGTGAAATTATTTGAACCTTTAAATTATTTTTCGATAGTTGTTTGGGCTAAATATGCGATATTATTTGCCTATAGTAATAAAAGAAATTTACTAGATGTCACAATTAAAAATTTCACTGAAAAAACCTTAAACACTATTGAAAAAATTGATTTAGCGACTATTAAACCTAAAAGTAATTTAGAGAATAATGTCAGCTATCCCAACAGTTATTTCTCTTTATTTAAACTCACTTCTGAACTTGAACCTACTAAAGAACAAGAAAAGAAATTGTTTAAATATCGTAAAACTAGCGGCATAATATAACGATAAATGTTAATTTAGACTAATATTTTTTTTAAAAAAATTTAAATTAACCAATTTAAAAATCTAGATAATATTATCTAATAAAAAATAAATACATAACTTAGAATTAGTCAAAGATTCTGCCGCTAAAATTAACAGCGGACATTACATTACCTTCATGCATTTTGACACGTTCAACCTCTTGGTATAATACAATCGAGATTTATGTAGAAAAGTGAAAAATTGAAACATGAAGGGATATTTATGCCGAGGCAATTTATACAAGCGCTTGCAAAAAAAGAAAATAGTTATTTTTGTGAGATTTTATCGGATGTTATCACTGAAAAAGAAGGACCCAAACTACAGAATAAAAATCTTTTAATCCAATTGTTAATCCTGAAAATCTACCAACCCAATCAATTTAAAGAAATCAAAGGGGGTCATTCCAATGCTACCTACCACCATCCAACTAAAAATTTGGTGTTACGCTTTCCAAAAGCCTATAATCCCTTATTTCCTGAGCTCTCGATAGAAGTACAAAACCTTAAGTTAGCAAGCTTACTCAATTTAACTCCTTTAAAAATAATTGCTTATTATACAAAATATAGTTTTTTGGTAACAGAATTTGTTTCAAACAATCAATCCTTATCCGCCGATGACCTCAAAAAACCTAATAAATTAATGGCATTAGCACGTTTAGTTAAAAATTTACATTATTCCGAATTTAACTTCAAAAAAAATGTAGAAACGGGCATTTCTTTTATCGACGAAGCATCGCAATGTTTTCAAACCATTTTACCTATCTTGAATAAAAAAGATCATCAGGTATTGAAAAAACTATGCGGTATTAAAAATTTTTTAGCAAAGTCTAAAGTTTTACTTCCTTCGCATGGGGATCTACATCATTTTAATCTCATCGAAAACAACGGATATCTGCAATTAATGGATTGGGAACTTTCCAGTATGGAAGATCCCGCCTACGATATTTCTAGGTTATTCTGTGTAACTGGTTTTAACACTGAGCAAAAAGAGATTTTTTTGAAAACCTATAAGCATGTGTATATCAATTTATCAGCAGGCGATATGAAAAATTTAATAAAAAGGATATTTTTATATGAATCTTTAAATTTTTATTCTATCGTCACTTGGGCAAAATATGTAATGCCTCATTTTGATGCTGTTCAGCAAATCTTACTTAAAGAAACTATAAAAAATTTCAGTCAAAAAGATAAACTTGTCCGTTATTAATCTGCATCGAATATATCGTCGTCTATTCAATAAACATTTAATTTGAGGTAACTGTAAATCTGGAACATTTCCGATAAAATTATTCGATTGATTTTTTTGTTGCGTCCATTTAGAAGCTTCCTTAGGCGCTATTTCATCTGCAAAAACACTAGAAACAAAATAAAGAACTATTATTTTTTTATTCAGCCATTATAGATTTAAGAATTTTACGATGAATTAGTGTTCAAATCATTCAATTTACAAAAAAATGCACGCATCGTTTTACTAACATACCACAAACTTTGACACGATCTCCTTTTCTTAACAATCGGATAGCGCTGATCGAGTTGATAAAGTTGTACGGCTAAATTATGTTCGGCTAAATGCTCCGAAAATTGATGTGACCCATCACCTTTTGCTACAAAATATAAATTTTGACTATGATCTGGATGCAAAGCGGCACTGATAGAAGCAAAACTTGGGCTAGCTATCGGTGTCGGTGGCAAACCCCTACGCGTATACGTATTATAGGGTGTATCTTTACGGAGATCTTCAATCGTTAGCTTACCCGTATAATGCGCACCTAAACCATAAATAATACTCGCGTCGATTTGTAAGGGAATGCCCGCCTGCAAACGCCGCACGATCACGCCGGCAATCATCGGCCGTTCTTTAGCAACAGCCGTTTCTTTTTCCACTAAGGATGCGGCAATTAATGCTTGGTACGGTGTTTTATAGGGTAAATCGCTGGCACGATCCTTCCAAGCAGCCTGTAGTTTCTTTTCTAATAATTGATACGACCATTTTAATAAATCACTATCATTGACACCGGCACTAAAATAATACGTGGCTGGATAAAATAAACCTTCGGGATTCTGCGCTGGTAAACCCAAATTACTTAAAACCTGTTCTGGAAAAACAGGTTTAAGCTGATGTTTAACAAAATCTACGTTATTTAACGCGCTAATTAATTGTTGAAATGTCCAACCTTCAACAATCGTAAACCGATGAAAAATAGCTTTCCCGGCTAACATTTGATCCAACAACTGATTGGGTGTTGTACCCGGATCAAATTGATATTCCCCCGTTTTTAATTTACTCGTCGCCCCTTTTATATAGGCTAAAAATAAAAAATAACGCGGATGCGGCATATCACCGAGTTTTTGTAAATCTGCAACTAAATGATGTACTGATGAGCCGGGCGCAAAAACAATATGTATCGTTTGTGTTGGATTTAAAGGTGACTGTAAAAAACGATGATAATGCGCGACAAAATAACTGCAGAAAAAAGCGACAACCAGTATGAGTAATGCAATCAAGGTCAATCTTTTAGACATAAAACTTCTTCCGAAACTATGTAATTTGCTTGATTTCATTCTTGAACACCTGGCTCCGGGTCTCACTTACCTCATGTAAACTCCGACTCTCACCAATTGTTCATTGCGAAATTCAAGCAAATTGCCGTGCTTGCAAAAAAATCTCATAATCGTGCAAAAAGCAAGGAGGCATTTGTTCCACCAAATCCAAAAGAATTAGAGAGTGCATAATCCATTTTTAACTCTTGTGGAACATTCGGTACAAAATTCAGATCAACAAAATCATCATCAGGGATGTTTAGCTCAGGAGGATTCCCTGGATTATCTAAATTAATGGTCGGCGGTGCTTTTTGGTCTTTCAATGCCAAAATAGTAAAAATAGCTTCCACTGCACCCGCTGCTCCTAGCAAATGGCCAGTCATCGATTTAGTCGAACTGATTGCCATCTTCTTGGCATAATCGCCAAATACACGGCGGATGGCTCTTAGTTCTAAATAATCACCTTGCAAAGTCGACGTGGCATGTGCATTGATATAAGCCACTTTTTCCTTATCGATATTCGCATCATGTAAAGTATTCAACATCGCCGTCATCGCACCCTGTCCGTCGGGCGCTGGGCTGGTCATATGAAAGGCGTCGGCACTCATCCCAAAACCCACAAGTTCTGCGTAGATCGGTGCATTACGTTGTTTAGCACGCTCATATTCCTCTAAAATTAAAATACCCGCACCGTCACCTAGCACAAAACCATCACGTGCTTTATCCCATGGACGACTAGCCGCTTGAGGATCTTTATTCCGATTGGATAAGGCCCGACACGCAGAAAATCCACCTAAACCTAAAGGTGTGGTCGCCATTTCCGAACCACCAACGACCATCACATCAGCATCACCATATAAAATAGTACGCGCTCCTAAACCAATATTATGTGTGCCCGTGGTACAAGCCGTTACTACGGCAATATTCGGACCTCGTAGTCCATAACGTATCGAAATTTGGCCAGCCAACATATTGGTAATGGCACCCGGTATAAAAAAAGGAGAAATTTTCCGTGGGCCACCTTGCTCTAAGCGAGTGTGATTTTCTTCAATAAAAGGTAAACCGCCAATTCCAGAACCTACCGCAACACCGATCCGATCAGCGTTTTTTTCTGTCACTTCTAGTTTTGAATCTGTCATCGCTTCTATCACTGCCGCTAAACCATATTGAATAAATAAATCCATTTTGCGGCCATCTTTCGGTGAAATACCATAATTTTCTGCTTGAAAATCACGTACGCTAGCAGAGATTTGGCAAGGAAAAGCAGAAACATCAAATTGGGTGATAGTAGTTACTCCACTTTTGCCAGCCAATATCGCTTCCCAGGTTGTTTTGGTGTTCAAACCCAACGGTGTCATCATACCGACACCGGTTACTACGATACGTCGCTTTTTCTTCACGTTATTTTGCCCCCTTCAAATGGACTGGCTTATATACTCTTCGTACTTGCATTTTTGTCTGCTTTGCCTTGATACATGATCCTGCTGCGGCACATGACAAAACACAATGACCGTGAGTCAATATTTAAATAAAACTTATTCTTCATTGTGTTCTGAATCTTCCGTTTCAACTTGATGTTGCTTAATATAATCAACTGCTTGCTGAATAGTGCGAATTTTTTCAGCTTCTTCATCTGGGATTTCAGTCTCGAACTCTTCTTCTAAAGCCATGACTAATTCTACGGTGTCTAAAGAATCGGCACCCAAGTCATCGACAAAAGAAGCTTCCATAGTTGCTTCTCCTTCACTTATCTCAAGTTGATCAATCACTACCTTCTTGACACGCTCTTCAATTGTACTCACTGAGAATCTCCCCTATATAGTATAAATAAAACCTGTCGCTTAGTTTATTCAATTCCTGAATGAACGCAAGTTACTTTAATTAATTTAAGCAATTAAATTTAGTCATTTAAAAAAACTAAACTACTTTGCATAGCTATTGTGATCAATTCATATACATTCCGCCGTTAACATGCAATGTATTACCAGTCACATAATTAGCCCAATCCGAAGCTAAAAAGACGCACGCATGGGCGATGTCCTGTGTAGTACCCAAACGTTTGACTGGAATTTTTTCCAATAACAAAGTGCGTTGATTTTCATTTAATTGACTGGTCATATCGGTTGCTATAAACCCTGGTGCCACAACATTCGCAGTAATATTCCGTGTTGCCACTTCTTGTGCCAGTGCTTTAGTAAAGCCAATTAATCCTGCTTTTGCCGCTGCATAATTGGCTTGACCAGGATTTCCGCTATAGCCTACTATAGAAGAAATATTAATAATACGCCCGGTTTGTGCTTTTAGCATCGGCTTTAAACACAACTGCGTTAACTTGAAAACAGCCGTTAGATTAGTTTCTAACACGGCATTCCATTCATCGGCTTTCATACGCAATAATAGATTATCACGGGTAATACCCGCATTATTTACTAATATGTTAGGAAGTCCAAACGTTTGTAATTCCGTTATTAAATTTTTTATCGATGTGTCATCATTTAAGTTTAAGATGAAACCTTTACCTTTCAATCCTTGTTCTTGTAATGTGTGAGAAATTTTTTCTGCACCGGCAACGCTGGTAGCCGTTCCAGCAACCAATGCACCTTGTTGCGCCATTGCAACCGCAATCGCTGCGCCAATACCACGGCTAGCACCTGTTATCAGGGCTACTTTATCTTTTAATAACATAAAAAACCCATCCTTAACCAATTAAGGCTTCTTGTAGTATTTCCGGATCCTGTAATGAGAGTGTGGATATTGATGTGATACGTTTATTCAAACCTGCCAACACTTTACCTGGACCGCATTCAATCATTTCTTCAATGCCACGCTTCTCAAGCTCTTGGATTATTTCTACCCAACGCACTGGATTATATAATTGTTCAACTAATGCTTTTTTTATCAAACTTGGATCATGTTCGATAGCGACATCGACATTATTGACAATAGGAATATGGGGTACAGAAATATGAATGGTTTCCAATGTTTTAGCTAAATGCTTTGCAGCGGGTTTCATTAAAGCACAATGCGATGGAACGCTAACAGGAATCAGTTTCGCTAATTTAGCACCTGCTGGTTTAGCCTGTTCAAGCAAGCGCTGCACCGCAGCCGCATCTCCCGCCACCACCGTTTGACCGATGGAATTGTAATTAGCCGGCGATAAGACTTGGCCTTCGGCTAGCGACTCACATAAAGCTTGTATTTTATCATTATCTAAACCCACGATAGCCGCCATGGCGCCTACACCGGGTGGAACCGCTGCTTGCATTAAGCGTCCTCGTTCAGCTACCAAACGTACCGCGGTCATAAAATCCAATGCGCCACCACACACCAAGGCAGAATATTCACCTAAGCTATGACCTGCCATAAATGTCGGTTTGAGCCCTCGTTGTTGTTGCCAAACCCGCCATAAAGCCACACTAGCTGTTAATAAAGCGGGCTGGGTATTTTCTGTTTGATTAAGTGCGACCTCTGGACCTTCTTGACACAATTCCCATAGGTCAAATTTTAAGACGTGCGAAGCCTCTATAAATGTGTCTCGAATGATAGAAAACTCTTTTGTAAATTCCGCTAACATTCCTAATGTTTGCGAACCCTGTCCCGGAAAAATAAATGCAATTTTTTTAGCCATAATTATTTATTCAAATTAAAAATAATAAAATTAAAACAAAGACGATAGTTTCGTAAGTTCGTAAGAAGGTGTCTTTAATTGTGCTAGGCTGAGCCAAAAAACATTTTTTTAGCATCGTGCAATTGAAGACATCTCTTAGTAACGTACTAAAGCGGAACCCCACGCCAACCCTGCACCAAAACTTTCCATTAATAATAATTGGCCGCGTTGGATACGACCATCACGCACGGCGACATCTAAAGCTAACGGAATAGAAGCAGCCGATGTATTGCCATGTTGATCTAATGTAACCACAACATGTTCCATCGTCATTTTTAGTTTATTCGCCATCGCTTGAATAATACGCAAGTTAGCCTGATGTGGAATTAACCAATCAATATCTTTTTTATTAATTTTATTCGCAGCTAAAGTTTCCTCTAATACTGCACTTAATTTCTTCACCGCAATTTTAAATACCTCACTGCCTTGCATTATAAGATGTGGAATATCATCTTTTTTCAAACCTGAACTTAATGACAATAAATTTTGATAAGAACCCGCCGCATGCAGATGTGCTGAAATAATGCCAGGTTCATCGGCAGCTTGTAGTACCACGGCACCCGCACCATCACCAAATAAAATACAGGTGGAGCGATCTTCCCAATTAATAATATTCGACATGCTTTCACTGCCGATGACGAGTACAGTCTGAAAGACACCGTTACGAATGAACTGATCCGCAACACTCAATGCATAATTAAAGCCGGCACAGGCCGCTACAATATCAAAGGCCGGACAACCATCTTCCCCCAATGCCGCTTGAACTAAACAGGCGGTGCTAGGAAAAAATTTATCGGGTGTACTCGTAGCAACAATAATTAATTGTATCTCTTTAGCCGATAACTTAGCTGCTTCCAAAGCATTTTTAGCCGCTGCAGTGGCCATGCTCGCTGTGCTATCGTTAGGACCAATAATATGACGCTCACGTATGCCAGTACGTTCAACTATCCACTCATTCGTGGTAGCTACCATCTTCTCAAGTTCGGCATTCGTTAATATTCTTTCCGGTAAATAACTACCTGTGCCTGCAATACGTGAATATTTCATAAAGACTGTTCAGATTCCTTCAATAAACCGGTCACTTGTTCTCTTATACGTTCAGGGATATTTTTTTGTACTTCTAGGATCGCTTCATTAATCGCATTTTTGAAAGCCAATATATTGGCACTACCATGACTTTTAATCACAATGCCGCGCAAACCGACTAAGCTTGCACCGTTATAATGGGCTGGATCAAATTGTTTACGTAATCCTTTTAATACATGTAAAGCCATTAATCCGGAGAGACGCGAAAACCAATTACGATTAAACGCTAATTTAATATAGTGACCCATTAATTTTGCCACACCCTCTGTCACTTTCAATGCTACATTGCCGACAAAACCATCACAGACGATGACATCTGCCAAACCTTGATAAATCTCATCGCCTTCGATGTAACCAATATAATTGATATGCGCATTCTTCAATAATTCAGCGGCCTTTTTAACTTGCTCATTCCCTTTAATTTCTTCAGCGCCAATATTCAATAAGGCCACACGCGGACTGGGAATATTGTCGATCTCAGAACTTAATACCGAACCCATAACGGCAAATTGCAGTAGATGTTCAACCTCTGTATCCACATTCGCGCCCAAATCTAAAACGCGTACTTTGGTTTGTTCTTTCATGGTAGGGAGCATGGCACTGATAGCCGGTCTATCGATGCCGGGGATGGTTTTCAATACAAAACGCGCGGTCGCCATCAATGCGCCGGTATTGCCAGCGCTTACGCAGGCCTGCGCTTCGCCTTCTTTAACTAAATTAATCGCGACGCGCATTGAAGAATCTTTTTTATTGCGCAGTGCTAAAGCCGGAGGTTCGTCCATCAATACGACCTGAGTAGTCCCGTGTAACGTCAATTGACTCGCTGCAGGCTTAGTTTTTATCAGTTTTAGCTGCTTTTGCAACTCATTCAAATCACCAACAAGAATAATATGTAGCTGTGGCTCTTCCTGTAACGCTAAAAGCACAGCGGGAACTATCACGGAGGGACCGTAGTCGCCTCCCATAGCATCTATAGCCAGAGTATAACGAGACATTTTAAGGTGTTATTCCTTAGCTCTTAATACCTTTTTTCCACGATAATAGCCATCTTTGGTGACATGGTGACGAATATGCGTTTCTCCACTGGTTGCATCAATGGAAATAGCCGGCAAAGTTAATGCATCATGCGCCCGACGCATGTTTCTTTTGGAGCGAGATTTACGTGATTTTTGGACTGCCATGATGGCCCTCTTATATAAGCAATTCTAAAAGACGCATATTATGCGGTCTGATGGTCGAAAAAACAACTGGCGTTTTTTGTATTAAGGATTGACTACTAAGCCTCGATATTTTATTAACAATTGTTCTGGAGTTTCTTTATGCTCGGGATTAACAACAATACAAGCGACAGGACACACCTCAACACATTGCGGAGCATCAAAATGACCTACACACTCGGTACATTTATTCGGCTTAATTTCATAGATAAATTCACCCTGAATGATGGCTTCATTCGGGCATTCGGGTTCGCAGACATCACAATTTATACAATCATCGGTTATTAACAAAGCCATACCGGATCTCAGCTTATTGTTTTCTTATATTTGTTTTGTAAAGCCTCGGCAACCACTGCCGGTACAAACTGTGCCACATTGCCGCCAAGATTGGCAATTTCTCTGACTAAATTAGCCGAAATAAAGGAGTGTTGCTCGGCGGGGGTTAAAAATAAGGTTTCTAAATCTAGCATCATTTTTCGATTCATACTCGCCAATTGAAATTCATACTCAAAATCAGACACTGCACGCAAACCACGCAGAATAACCCGCGCATTATATTCCTTAGCACAGTTAATGAGCAAACCATCAAATCCATGCACCTGTACATTGTTTAAGTCTTTTAACACCTCTTGTGCTAAAGCAATACGTTCATCGACAGAGAATACCGGCGCTTTACTGGGACTTTTAGCCACAGCAACAATAACCGTTGCAAAAAGCTGTGCTGCACGTTGTACTAAATCGACATGACCGTTAGTCATCGGATCAAAAGTACCGGGATAAATAACTTTGGTTTTCATCAAAACCCCTCTCTTTCATCAACCGTGCATACCAAAAAAAAATCCTAAAAATATCAAACCACCTATCCATGCATTATTCAAAAAAGCTTTAAAACATGCTTCAGGTTTTCGATCTTTAATTAAATAATGTTGATAAATAAATAAGCCAATTACTAACGCCAACATCACATAATAAACTATGCCCAACTTTAAGCAGAAGCCGACGATACTTAATAACAAAACAAAACCGCATTCTAGCGCGGCAATAAACTTCACATCGTGAGGGCCCAAAGCAATAGCACTGGATTTAATGCCTACTTGCTTATCATCCTCTCTATCCACCATGGCATAAATGGTATCATAAGCGACACACCAAACATAAGCAGCTAAAAACAACAACCAAGCCATGCTCGGTATTTTTCCAGTTTCTGCAGCAAAAGCTATTAAGATAGGCCATGCGCCAAATACGATGCCTAAAAATAACTGCGGCCAGGCAATATAACGTTTGGTAAACGGATAAAGTGCAATCATTCCTGCAGCGATTACCGCCAATGCTATGCTTAAACGATTTAATTGATAGACTACAAGAAACGCTAATAATGTCAGAATAATTAATATCAACACGGCTTCTTGCAAACTCACTGCGCCTGTCGCTAAAGGTCTGTGTCGTGTTCTTGTCACAAAACCATCCAGATTTCTATCGGCGATATCATTCATCACACAACCCAAGGACCGCGTGAGCACTGCTCCAATTATAAATAAAACAAGGATTTTAAAATCTACTGCGCCCCCACGTGCAACCCATAATGCCCATAACGCAGGCCATAACAATAAAAATATTCCAATCGGTTGATGTAAACGTAGCAAGGTGAAATAAGCTCGCCAGCGCGGTAGGGTGTTCATACAATCTATCGTATAATAGGACATCTTCATTCACAAGGAGTTGTTCATGTTGAAAAAAGTCAGGACAAAGATACTTTTCATTTTTTCTTTTAGTTTTCCCGTTCTAGCCAGCGCATCAATTCCTGGATTTTATCTCTTAGGCCAGCTCGGCACAGCCGACACCCATCAAGAAGCCAGCAATGCCGCTGCACTTTCTATTAACAGTAAAATGGCTTTCACAGGTCGCATCGCCGGCGGCTATCAATTTAATCAAAATGTCGCTTTTGAAATTGGTTACACCCGTTTTTCAGATGTCGATTTTTCTGGGGTCGGTGGCGTGCCAGGCGCCAATGTTTCTTTAAGTGAAAAAGCCATCGATTTTATGGCGAAACCGATGTTACCTATTTCGAGTAATGTGAATC
>Ga0075363_100000168_pt1 | contig 16920 bp, 16 predicted proteins | sample EndMetdeltDD1763_FD_71470 | JGI IMG/M metagenome (GOLD analysis project Ga0075363, IMG submission 71470) | Populus endosphere microbial communities from Tennessee, USA - Endosphere MetaG P. deltoides DD176-3 | ecosystem: Host-associated > Plants > Roots > Endosphere | place: USA: Tennessee...
GTCGATCGCGGTTCGATCCTGATGGTCGTCTATCTGGCCTTCAGCACGGCGGTCGCCGAGGGGCTTTGGCACATGTTCTCGCTGCGCGACATTGCCGTGGTCGTTGTCGCCGACATGGTGCTGCTCGGCCTGGTGCTTGTGCTGACGACCTATGGCAGCCGGCTTCTCGGCTTCGACAGGGCCGATCAGATCACGATCACCTTCTGCGGTTCGAAGAAGAGCCTGGCGAGCGGCGTGCCGATGGCCAATGTGATCTTTGCCGGCCAGGGTGTCGGCGCGATCGTTCTGCCGCTGATGCTCTTCCACCAGATACAGCTCATGGTCTGTGCCATGATCGCCCAGAAATATGCCAGGGCGGCGCACCGGTCTTCCCCATCGCAAGCCGAGCCGTCGGCGGCCCTGGCTTAGTGCCGTCGGGCGAAGGTCTCGGCGATCGCGAGGACCGCGGCATGAATCGGTCCCGCGGTGAGGTTGGGCATGATCGACGCGTCCACGACAAAAAGATTGTCGAGCGCCTTGAGCCGCAGATTTGCATCGACGACGGCGTCCGGGTCCCTGCCCATTCTGCAGGTGCCGCAGGGATGGTGGTGCGTGATGACCGATCGCGCGATGAAGTCGTCCATCTCGGCCTCACTGTTCAGCGTTCCTGGCAGGAGTTCGCGCTCTCGCCAGCCGGCGAGTTCCTCTCTGTGCCCGATGGTCCGTGCTGCCTCAAGTGCTCTGCGAAACCGTTCTCGGTCCCGATCAGTTTGCAGGTATCCCGGGTCGATGATCAACCGGTCCCCGAGCTCAGGCCCGCTGATGCGCACGCTGCCGCGGCTCGTCGGATGGGTGATGCCGAACAGCAGCGAGTAGGCGGTGCCGGCGGCGGGTGCCTTAAAGCGTTCCGACACGATCGGCGCGACACCGCAGCCAACGACAATTTCAGGCTGCCCGCCAGCGGTGAAGCTGTCAGCCCGCATATAGGCCATCGATTCCGAATGTTGGAGGCGCGATGGCGGCACCGGCTGGCGGGCCGCGTAAAGGTTGCCGGCGCCAAGCAGGTGATCCTGAAGGTTTCGACCGATGTCAGGCATATCGATCAGGCAGCCGACGCCCGCCGCATCGAGCACATCGCGCGGACCGATGCCCGAACGCATCAGCAAGGCCGGGCTTTCCAACGCTCCGGCACAAAGCACAATCTTGTCCGCAAACACTTCGGCCGAACCCTGTCGCCCCACGACCTCGAGGCTGCGGACCTGATTGCCCTCCAGCTTGAGCCGCTCCACTCGGGAGCCCGTGAGGATGGTCAGGTTCTCGCGGCCTCGAACCGCCTTTGTGAGCCAGGCGTCCGCCGCCGTAACCCGGCGCCCGTCGCGAATGTTCATGGAGTTCGGGGTGACGCCGATCATCTCTCCGCTGTTGTGGCCTTCAAGGCGAGGCAGACCCAACGATGCGCCTGCCTCGATGAAGGCGCGAGCAAGTGGACTGACTTCGTCCGCCGGCAAATGGATCGGCAACGGCCCACCCTTGCCGTGAATGCCGTCGCCACCAAGCGGATGGTCTTCGATAGCCTGGAAAACGGGCAGAAGTTTATCCCAACTCCATCGGCGATCCCCGGTCGCGTCGACCCAGGCCTGGAAGTCGGAAGGATGACCGCGCATGTAGCCCATCGCGTGCAGGCAACTTGAGCCGCCGATCAACCGCCCGCGCGCCCAATGATGCACCCGGCCCGCGGTGCCGGCTTGCGGCTCCGTGCGATAGTCCCAATCGTAGCTGCGGCCCTGAAGTGCCGGCCAGGCGGCGGGGTTCCAGATATCGGGATCTGTCGCCTCCTCGCCTGCCTCGATCAGCAGAACGCGGCTGCCCGGATCTTCGCTCAGCCGCGCGGCGAGCAACGACCCGGCCGACCCGCCGCCGACGATGACGATATCGCAATTCGGTGCGTGCTCAACATTGGCCCTGGTCATCCTCACTCCATCTGCCATTTGCCGGTTGCGATAGCCGTCATGTCTGACACCGACACGGAGAAGGCCCGCGCACGAATCCGCGTTCGGCCGATCCGAAACGTCATGAAGGACTTCGAGTCTTCAGGCGGAACGACAGTCCATCGAAGACCTCAAATCCCGTTGTCCATGGATATCTTCGCTGCCGCTTTCGCCCTCAAGACATGCTGTTTGGAGGCTTTGCGGGCGGCCTTCTCGTCGCCGGCGGCGATGGATTCGAATATCTCCCTCATCTCCGCCAGGCTGCTTTGTGCTCTGCCCTCCAGGGACATCGATCGTCCTCGAAAGAAGCTGATCCTGGCCACCAGACCGCGATGGACTTCCTCCAGGATAGGGTTGCCGCAATTCGCCAGTATGATCGAATAGAAATCCGCGGCGGTCATGACCTGCGCCAGGCTGTCATTGCTGGATGCTGCCTCTTCGAACGCGGAAAGCGATTTCTCGAGTTCACGCAACTGTTCCGGGGAAATCCTTAACGCGCATCGTCCTGCTGCCTCGACTTCCAGCAACTCTCGAACCTCGTAGATGGCGGTTGCCACCTCCCACGAAAGCGCCGGTATCGACGGCCCGCGGTTGGGCACGATCTCGATCAGGCGCTCGGCCTCAAGACTGCGCAAAGCCTCCCTCAGCGAGGGGCGGCTGATGCCGAGTTGTGTGCACAGTTGACTTTCGATGAGGCGGCTTCCCGGCTGGAACAAACCGGAGAAGATGGCCAGCCGTAACTTGTCGACGGTTTCCCGTTGCACGGTCCGTGGCGAAATTCGCAAATTCAAATCTGGGGGCATCGGTAACGTCTCATGGCCTTTGAGTCGCAAAACTGAAGCAGCATACGCCACGCCGCGTAAATTTGACAGCAGGATAGCCAGATTGTCAAATATGAAGATTGTCAGACAATCGGCTTGACGTGACCCCGGTCTGTATGATCCTTTTGCAGGAGACGGGCAGCGAGGCGAGGATCCAGGGATCATGGACATGGCGGCAGACATAGCTTCCGACCACTTCATCTCGCGACGCGTCGACATTGGCCGCGTCACCTTGAACGTGCGCGAGAAGGGCAGCGGTCCCTTGATGCTGTTCTTCCACGGCATCACCTCCAACTCCGCCGTCTTCGAACCGTTGATGATCCGGCTTTCGGACCGGTTTACGACGATTGCGGTTGATCAGAGGGGGCATGGCCTCAGCGACAAGCCGGAAACCGGCTACGAGGCGAATGACTACGCGGACGACATCGCCGGCCTGATACGCACGCTCGATCGCGGCCGTGCCATCCTCGTCGGACATTCGCTTGGTGCTCGAAACTCCGTCACGGCCGCGACGAAATACCCGGATCTGGTGCGGTCGGTCGTTGCGATCGACTTTACGCCCTACATCGAGACCGACGCCTTGGACGCCTTGGAAGCGCGCGTGAACGCGGGGAGCCAGCTTTTCGAGGATGTGAAGGCCGTCGAAGCATACCTAGCCGGCCGCTATCCGAACATTCCCGCCGACGCCATCAGGATCAGGGCTGAAAGCGGCTATCAGCCGGTCGACGGCGGATTGCGTCCATTGGCATCGCCCACGGCCATGGCGCAGACCGCCAAGGGCCTGCGATCGGATCTGGTGCCCGCCTACCGAGACGTGACGAAGCCCGTCCTCATCGTTCGGGGTGAGGCGAGCAAGCTGGTTTCGGCGGCGGCGCTGGCGAAGACAAGCCGACTGCGGCCCGATCTGCCTGTCGTCGTCGTTCCGGGCGCCGACCACTACGTCAACGAGGTATCTCCCGAGATCACGTTGAAAGCCATCACCAACTTCATAGACGCCTGACGGCCAAGCGCCGTCTTCTTGCACGCAGCATCAGGATAGAAAATGGCCAATCTAAACAAAACTCCGGGTAAAACGCGTCGTGCCGAGGTAGCCGGCGGCGGCTTTGCCGGGCTGACGGCCGCCATCGCTCTCAAGCAGAAGGGTTGGGATGTCAGGCTGCACGAAAAGAGCTCGGAACTGCGGGCATTCGGCGCGGGCATCTATCTCTGGCACAATGGCCTTCGCGTGCTCGAAGGGCTGGGCGCCTTGGACGATGTTCTCCAGGGCTCGCACACGCCTCCGACCTACGAGACCTGGATGCACAACAAGTCGGTTTCCAAGGAGACGTTCAACGGTCTCCCCTGGCGCATCATGACCCGCAGCCACCTGCACGATGCCCTGGTCAACCGGGCCCGCGCCTTGGGCGTCGACATCCGCGTCAATTCCGAGGCGGTCGCCGCCGACCCGGAAGGGCGCCTGACCCTCCAGACCGGCGAGGTTCTCGAAGGCGACCTGATCGTTGGCGCCGATGGCGTTGGTTCCAAGGTCAGGGATTCCATCGGCTTCAAACAGGATCGCTGGGTTTCGAAAGATGGCCTCATCCGGCTGATTGTCCCGCGCATGAAGAAAGAGCTCGGTCATGGCGAGTGGGACAATACCATCGACATGTGGAACTTCTGGCCGCGTGTTCAGCGGATTCTCTATTCGCCCTGCAATGAGAATGAGCTCTACCTCGGCTTGATGGCTCCGGCCGCCGATCCTCGTGGATCGAGCGTTCCGATCGATCTCGAAGTCTGGGTCGAGATGTTTCCTTTCCTGGAGCCATGCCTGGTCGAGGCGGCCAAGCTGAAAACCGCCAGGTACGACAAGTACGAAACGACCAAGCTGGATAGCTGGACAAGAGGCAAGGTCGCCCTTGTCGGGGATGCCGCGCATGCCATGTGCCCGGCTCTTGCCCAGGGCGCCGGTTGCGCGATGGTCAACGCCTTCAGCCTGTCGCAGGACCTGGAGGAGGGCGCTTCGGTCGAGGATGCGCTGGTCGCTTGGGAGACGCGCATTCGCCCGATCACCGATCGCTGCCAGGCCCTGTCTGGCGACTATGCGGCGAACCGCTCGCTCTCGAAGGGAAACATGTTCACGCCGGCGGCGCTGGAAGCCGCCCGCTACGACCCGCTGCGCCGTGTCTACTCGTGGCCGCAGTAGCGTCGGGCGAGCAGGTCAACGAATTAATCGGTGCGTGCGGAAACAGCGCGCGCCTTTCAGGAGATAAAGATGAACTATTCCAGTGAAGTCGAAAGAGATTATGATGTCAGGGGATGGTATTCCTCGGTCCAGGAAAGCCGGCATGACGGTGGCACGCCTGGCGAAACCCTCGTCAAAGTCGCGACTGGCGTTGTCATACGCAATCCCTTCGCCGGAAAGTTCGTCGCCGAACTGTCCGATCTGACCAATCCGAGTGCAGCGATCGGTCATGCGCTCGGCGAGAGGGCGGTGGCGCTGCTCGGCAACAGGCCGGTCGAAAGCTATGGCAAGGGCGGTATCGCGGGTACATCAGGCGAACAGGAACATGTCGTCGCCTGCATCACCACGGTGTTCGGAGATCCGCTGCGCCAGCAGGTGGGGGGCGGCAAGGCCTGGATCTCCTCGGTCAGCAAGGTCGCTGTCGCCGGCACGACCATCGATATCCCGCTTGCCCACAAGGACGAGCTCTACATCCGTTCCCACTACGATGCCGTCACCTTTTGCGTGCCGGATGCCCCGCGCCCGGACGAACTTCTGATCTGCGTCGCCGTCGCATCGGGTCCGCGCGTGCACCAGCGCGTCGGCGGCAAATCCGTCGCCGACCTCAAGGCCGGCGCCTAGCTCGATCGAAATTACGGAAGGACGAATTCCATGCCCCTGAACATCAAGGACCTCAAGATTACGTCAGCGGATTTCCAGCCGCTCGGTAAAATGCGCGACGAGCATGCCGGCGACAAGGGCAACGTATTGCCCAAGCTTAGGGTCAGCGGCGTCCCGGCAGGGACGAAAGAGCTTGCGGTCATCTGCCACGATCCCGACGCGCCCCTGCCCAATGGCTTCACGCATTGGGTAGTTTACGGCATCGATCCGTCGACGACGGATCTTTCTGGAGCACAGGAAAAGTTCCGCGTGGGACCCAACGGCGCCGGCGGCAAGCAATATTACGGACCCCAGCCGCCCGCTGGCCATGGAGAGCATCACTACTATTTCTGGGTCTATGCCCTGGACACGAAGGTCGACGGGACGCCCACCAGGGAGGAGTTCCTGCAGAAATACGCCGGCAACATCATCGAGCAGAACCGGATCGTCGGCATCTACGAAAACAAGTGAAATCCGCGGCCCTGGCGACCGATAACAACAACAAGAATGGTCGCCATCGCCGCAATGGGAGAATTGGAAATGACAGACAACAGCCCAGTGCGTCGGAAGGTCTTCGAAGAGCTGGTCACAGCGACCAAGATCCTTTTGAACGAAGGCATCATGGATACGTTCGGGCATATCAGTGCCCGTGACCCCGAGGATCCCGCTAGTTTCTTCCTGGCGCAGAAACTGGCCCCGAGCTTGATCACCGTCGACGACATCCAACGCTTCAATCTGGATGGCGAGACCTCGGACAACCGGCCGTCCTATCTCGAGCGGTACATCCACAGCGAGATCTACAAAACGCGGCCCGACGTTCAGTGTGTACTCCACACCCATTCTCCGGCTGTCCTGCCGTACTGCTTCGTCGACACGCCGCTTCGGCCGGTCACCCACATGGGAGCTTTTATCGGCGAGTCGGTCCCGGTCTACGAGATTCGCGACAAGCACGGCGACGAAACGGATCTCTTCGGCGGCAGCCCAGACGTTTGCGCTGATATCGCCGAGAGTCTCGGAAGCCAGACCGTGGTTCTCATGGCGCGGCATGGCGTCGTCAATGTAGGCAACTCCGTGCGGGAGGTCGTCTTCCGGGCCTTCTATCTCGAGCAGGAAGCAGCAGCGCTCACCGCCGGCTTGAAGATCGGCAATGTCAAATACCTGTCGCCGGGCGAGATCAAGACGGCAGGAAAACTCGTCGGCGCCCAGATCGATCGAGGATGGAACCACTGGTCGCAGCGCCTCAGGCAAGCAGGCCTCGCCTGATGTCCATCAGGCTTTGAACATCAGCTGGGAAGCCTGGTGTCGGCCAGGACTTTCCAGCCTCAATCGCACTAGTTCTCTGGCGCCGGGGCGTCGGACGAAAGCAATGAAACCATGCCGCACGCGGAAAGTTACGATTACATCATCGTTGGAGCCGGATCGGCCGGTTGCGTGCTCGCCAACCGGCTGAGCGCCGATCCGAGATGTTCGGTGCTGCTGCTGGAGGCCGGCGGCTGGGACCGCGATCCGATGATCCACATTCCGCTTGGATGGGGCAAGATCCTGACCGAGCGCCGCCATGACTGGATGTATTTCTGCGAGCCGGAAGACAATGTAGGCGGGCGCAGGGTCGAGTGTGCGCGCGGAAAGGTCATTGGCGGATCATCGTCGACCAACGCCATGGCCTATGTGCGCGGCAATCGCGGGGACTACGATCGTTGGGCGGCGACAGGTCTCAGCGACTGGTCGTACGACAAGGTGCTGCCGTATTTCCGCAAGCAGGAAAGCTGGGAAGGGGGCGAGGACCAGTATCGCGGCGGCGCCGGCCCGGTCAGCACCCAGTTCTGCCGCTACAAGGACACGCTGATCGACGCCTTCGCGCAAGCCAGCGTGCAGGCAGGCTATGCGCAGACGAAGGACTACAATGGCGAGCGGCAGGAAGGGTTCGGCCGCCTCCAGATGACGATTTCGAAAGGTCGGCGCGCCTCGACCGCGTCAGCCTATCTGCGGCCGGTGCTGAAGCGGCCCAATCTGACCGTTCTGACGGAAGCGAGCGCAACCAGGATCGTGCTGGAGGGTGCGCGCGCCACCGGCGTCACCATCAACCATCGCGGCGGCGAACGTACGGTTCTCGCCCGCAAGGAAGTGCTGCTTGCCGGCGGCGTGATCAACACGCCGCAACTGATGATGCTGTCGGGTATCGGGGCGCAGGATGAGCTTGCCGCGCACGGTATCCAGACGCGGGTCAATCTGCCGGCGGTCGGCAAGAACCTGCAGGATCACGTCTCGGTCATCCTCATGTACCGGCGCCGGGCTCCGGGCGGCCCTTTCCTGCGCAACATGCGTGCCGATCGCATCGGCTTCGATTTCGTCAAGACCTACCTCACGGGACGCGGTTTTTCGGGCGACGTGCCCGGCGGTGTCGTCGCCTTCCTCAAGAGCGGCCCGGCGCGACCATTGCCGGACGTGCAATTGCTCTTCACGGCGGCGCCGCTTGCGGCATGGCCATACTTCAAGCCGTTCAAGGCGCCGTTTGCGGACGGCTTCGCAACGCGCATCGTGGCGACACAGCCCGAAAGCCGCGGAGCCGTGAAACTGGCCTCGGCCGATCCTTCCGCGGCGCCCCTGATCCACCAGAATTTCCTCGCCTCGCCGAAGGATTGGGAGTCGCTGCGGGCCGGTTTCCGGGTGGCAAGGGATCTGGCCGCGCAGCCCTCCATGCAGCCCTTCATCGAGGCGGAGTTCTTTCCCGGTCCGAAGTGCCAGAGCGACGACGAGATCGACGAGCATATCCGCAAGACCTCCATCACCGTGCATCACCCGGCCGGGACCTGCCGGATGGGGGCCGATGCGGCCTCGGTCGTCGACCCGCAATTGCGGGTTCGCGGCGTCGACGGGCTTAGAGTGGTGGACGCTTCCGTCATGCCCGACCTGGTCTGCGGAAACATCAACGCCGCAGTGATCATGATTGCCGAAAAGGCCGCCGACCTCATCGCGAGCTCAAAAGAAAGCAGGGCAGTGCAATGATCCGAAATATCGCCATCATCGGCCTGGGTACGATGGGGCCGGGCATGGCCGCCCGGCTCGCCAGAGGCGGCCTGCAGGTGGTCGCCTACGATGTTGCCCCGGCAGCGATCGAGCGCGCGCGATCCATGCTGAGCGTGGCCGAGACCGTTCTGGACGCCTTGGGCATCGCGCCACCGTCGGCCGGCGTCGGGACGGTTCGCTTCACCGACGATATCGGCGATGCGATATCCGGCGCCGACCTCGTCATCGAGAACGTTCCTGAAAACATTTCGGTCAAGGCCGATGTCTATCGCACCGTCGACGGCCTGATCGGCCCGGATACGATCGTCGCGTCCGACACGTCGGGTATCCCGATCACCAAGCTGCAGGCGCATATCTCGCATCCCGAGCGGATGGTCGGCATGCACTGGTCGAACCCGCCGCACATCATCCCGATGATCGAGGTGATCGCCGGCGAGAAGACCGCGCCGCAAACCGTGGCGACGATCCGCGACCTCATCCGCTCGATAGGTTTGCTGCCGGTGGTGGTGAAGAAGGATGTTCCAGGCTTCGTCGAAAACCGCGTGCTCTATGCGCTGCTGCGCGAGGCGGTCGACCTCGTCGAGCGAGGCGTCATCGATCCGGAAGATCTCGACACCTGCGTGTCCTGGGGCATCGGCTACAAGATCGCCGTGATCGGGCCGATGGCTCTGCTCGATATGGCGGGGCTGGATATCTACAAGTCCGTCTCGTCCTTCCTCAACGCCGATCTCTCCAATCGCGGCGATGTCGCGCCCATGGTGCTGGAAAAGACCAACGCGTCGAAGTTCGGCATCAAGTCGGGCGAGGGCATGTTCTCCTATACGCCCGAGCAGACCAAGGCGCTGCAGGGCGAAAGGGCGCGCAAACTCGTCGCGGTGCGACGCATCCTGGAAGGCCGGGAGTAGCCAATGGTTTATCGAGCTCACAAAGACAGGCACGCCGTCGGGGACCGGACGGTGCGGTCGAGGCTGACGGCAGTGCATGAGGTGGCAAGCCATGCGCGTTGAAACCATTCGAGCGGCCGGCGGCCGGCCGGCCCATATCCGCCATGACGACCTGATCTCCGCCAAGGGTGTGTCGGTGGTCATGGCCAAGCAGCTGGTTCTGCAGAATATCGATCTTTCGGTGCCGAAGGGGTCGTTTGTGTCCCTTATTGGTCCGTCCGGCTGCGGCAAGAGCACCTTGCTCAAGGTCCTGGCCGGGCTTGTCAATCCGACGAGCGGCAGCGTTTCGATCGCTGGGCTTTCGCCGGTCGAAGCGGCGCGCAAGCGCATGATCGGCCTCGTCTTCCAGGACGCCAATTTGCTTCCCTGGAAGAACGCCGTCGACAACGCATCGATGCTGCTCAGTATCGCCGATAAGTCGCTCTCGCGCGCTGAGTTGCGCGGGCGCGGCCAGGAGATGCTGGAACTGGTGGGGTTGGGCGACAGCGCCCACAAGCGCCCCCATGAATTGTCCGGCGGCATGCGCCAGCGCGTCGCCATCGCGCGGGCCCTGGCGCTCGATCCGGCGGTGCTGCTGATGGACGAGCCGTTCGGCGCGCTCGACGCCATTACCCGCGATGCGATGGGCCAGTCGCTGCTGGAGATCTGGCAGCGCACCGGCAAGACCATCGTGCTCGTCACCCATTCGATAGATGAGGCCATTCACCTGTCGCGCCATGTCCACGTGCTGGGGATCAAGCCTGGGCGGATCACCGAAAGCCTCGACATTGGTCTGCCCTATCCGCGCGACCTGACGGTCACCGAGGATCCGGAGTTCGTCAGGCTCGTGGTTCAACTGCGCACCATGCTGCGCGCCAGCCATCAACCGGGAGACGCATCATGAGCGATCAACCCGTCACCAATTTCTCCGAGTCGAGGCCCGAGTCGCGGTTTGCCTCCAGCTGGGGCGCAGCGACCGGCAGCTGGCTTCCCGCGGTCATCCTTCTGCTGGCGACGATCGTGGTGTGGGAAGCCGTGGTGCGGATTTTCGCGATATCCGCCTTCATCATTCCCGCTCCGTCCGAGATCGCGCAATCGCTGGTCGCGCAATGGGGAACGCTGATGCAGGCGACGCTGGTGACGGCGGGCGAGATCCTGTTCGGATTCCTTGTCTCTGTCGTGGTCGGCATTGCCATCGCCTTGGTCATCGTACGCTTCGACTGGCTGGGGCGAGCGCTCTATCCGCTGGTGGTGCTGTTCCAGAATGTGCCCAAGGTGGCGCTGGCACCGATCTTCATCCTCTGGTTCGGCTATGGGCTCGCGCCCAAGATCGGCCTGATCCTGGTCATCGCCTTCTTCCCGGTGACCTTGTCGATGCTGGCGGGAATGCAGTCGGTCGATCGTTCGCTGCTGTCGCTGATGAATTCGGTCGGCGCCAGCCGCACGCAGATCCTGTTCAGGATCCGCGTTCCGCATTCGCTGCCCAACCTGATGGCCGGCACCAAGATCGCCGCGACGCTCAGCGTCATCGGCGCCATCGTCGGCGAATTCGCCGGCGCCTCGGACGGGCTCGGCTACGTCATCCAGTTCGCCTCGACCCAGCTCGATACCGCGCTGGTCTTCGCTGCCCTGCTCCTCGTTTCGGTGCTGGGCATCGCCTTCTACTACGCGGCCGAAATTCTCGAACGCATCGTGGTGCCATGGGCGCCGAAATTCAGCCAGTCCTAGGTCCGCTCTCAACAAACGAAAAAGGGAACAAAAATGCTCAGACGCTCACTCATCAAGGCAGCCGCGCTTGCGGCGTGTGTCGGGACACTCGGCTTCTCCAGCGTGGCCCTGGCGGCCGACAAGGTCAACGTCCAGCTCGACTGGGTGGTGCGCGGCAACCACGCCATGTTCTTCGTCGGCAAGGAGAAAGGCTTCTTCGCCAAGAACGACATCGACGTCGCCGAGATCCGCAAGGGGTCGGGCTCGCCGGACGCCATGCGGCTGGTGGGCAATGAGAACGCGGATTTCGGTTTCGGCGATCTTCCCACGCTCGCCGTCGCGCGGTCGCAGAATGTTCCCGTCGTGGCGCTGGCGGCCGTCAACCAGCACTCGCCCCTGGCGATCATCTCGCTGGCGAAGACGATGAAGCTCACCAAGCCGGCGGATCTGAAGGGTCTCACCATCGGCATTCATCCGGCCGGTTCGACCTACATCTTCTTCAAGGGCTTCCTGGCGGCCAATGGCCTGACCGAGAAGGACATGACGCTGAACAGCGTCTCGCCGCCCTATGAAAGCTACCTGCTTCTGGGACGGGTCCAGACGGTGGTCGGCTATGTCGACGCCGAGGTTCCCGAACTTGAGGCCAAGGCCGGCGGTCCCGGTTCGCTCAGCATCATGATGGGTTCGGACCATGGCTGGAAGGCCTATGGCTCAGGCCTGTTCACCTCGCAGAAGATGATCAAGGACAAGCCCGAAATCGTCGCCCGCTTCGTCAAGGCGTACAGGGAGGCCTTCGACTATGTCGTGGCACACCCCGAAGAGGCAGCCGAGATCACCGCCAAGGCCGCACCCGGCTACGCCGACAAGAAAGACGTGCTTCTGGCGCAGATCAACGCCGACATCGCGTCGACCTTCACCAGCCCGGACACCAAGGAACACGGCCTCGGCTGGATGACGAAGACGCAGTGGGAGGAAACGTTGAAGACGCTCACCGATCAGGGCGTGCTCAAGGCGGCCCTGTCGGCGGACGACGTCTTCACCGACAAATTCCTGGCCAAGGAGTAGGCCGCGCTATGTCGCGGGCCAACGGATCGATGAGCGCCTACCGGCACGCCAGCGTGTCCCGCTCCACGCCGCAGGACACGGCGCGCGCTCCCTTGGCCGCGTCGTTGCGGTCAAGCGTGATCTGCACCCGTGTGGCATATGCGCGGCCCGACAGGCCGCACCACAGCCGCTCGACCGGCAGGTTCTCGCGCTTGTCGTTGAGGATCGTGAACGTGCCGGTCTTGGCGTCGAACCAGAGCTCGACGCGGGCGCTCTTGCCCGGCTCGACCGTCGCGATCCCGGCCGAATACCAGTGGGCGAAGTCGGCATTGCAGGACAGCCCTTCCTTGCTCGCATTCGAAATCGTCAACGGCACCATGTCGAGCCCGTCGGTGCCCTTGCGGACGATGACATGGTGCAACTCGACCGCGTTGGCGAAGGATGTGAACGCCAGCGCGACAGGGAGAACATAACGAATCTTCACTTTGCCTGAACTCCGATGGTAAACTTTATCAGGCAGTCTACCTCGCTTCTGCGCAATAACAATAAGAATATTGATTGGCAAATCAACAGAGAGGGTAACATGTTAAAGATTCTTAAAAGCAGCGTAAGTGCAGTTATACTGATAGGTATCTTGATGGGTGGCGCGATTGCTGGCGAAGTCAAGTCGATCGCCATCCTGACACCCGAAGAAGGCACTGATTACGGCTGGAACCAGCAAGGCATCGACGCCGCCAAGGCGGCTGGCAAGGCCGCCGGCGTCGAAGTGGTCGTGGCCCAGGGCCTCGGCTATGGCGACGTTCGTCCGACCCTGCGGGAACTTGCGTCAGACGGTGCCAGCCTGCTGATCGCCCACGCCAGCGGCTACAACACCTCGGCGCCTGAAATCGCCAAGGAGTTGAAGGTTCCGGTGGCGATCGTCGACACGCCGAACGGGCTGGAGAAGGGCCTCGTCGCCGACTACACGCTGAGCGGCCACCAGGGCGCCTATCTCGCCGGCCGTCTCGCCGCCAAGATGTCGCGCTCCAAGTCGGTCGGCATCGTCGTCTCGGGCGAACCGCCATCATGGAATTCGCAGTCGGCGGCGTTCGCGCAAGGCGTGAAGGCGGAAAACCCGGACGTCAAGATCACCTATGCGGTGATCGGACCGGCCGCCTACAGCGATGCGGCTGGCGGCAAGCGGGTCACCGAAAGCGTGATCGCGTCGGGCGCCGACATCATCTTCGGCCAGGGCAACGGTTCGAGCTTCGGCATGCTGCAGGCGGTCGAAACGACCAAGGCAGCAGATGGCGGCAAGGTCTATTTCATCGACGTCATCGGTGACAAATCGCCGATCGACAAGGGCTTCCTGCTGTCGTCGGTGGTGTGGAACATCGAGCCGGTCTATGCGGCGATGATCGCCGACATCAAGGCCGACACGTTCGGCACCAAGCACTATACGATCGGCCTCAAGGACGACTCGGTGAAGCTGCTGAAAACCGCCGCCATTCCGGACAATGTCTGGGCGGAAATCCAGACGCTGCGCGAAGACGTCATTTCCGGCAAGATCAAGGTCGATCCGGTCTATGACGCGGCCGCCGTAAGGGCGCTGATGACCAGCGTCGCCCAGTAAGGCGATCACGGGTTAGCTGCCGGAGGGGTGATCCGTTCGCCTCTCCGGCCGATTACCATTTTCTTGGTGCAGGCTTTCATGAGCGGTTCTTTTTCATCGTCCGTTGCCGGCCGCGACATCGTCGCGCTTGAGGGCGTGACCAAGCGGTTTCCCGGCATTGTCGCCAATGACAGCGTCGACCTGTCGATCCGTCCCGGCGAGGTGCATGTGCTGCTCGGCGAGAACGGCGCGGGAAAATCGACGTTGATCGGCATGCTGTCTGGCCTGCAGCAGCCGGACGAAGGGCGCATATTGGTCGACGGCAAGCCAACGCCGATCACATCGCCGCGCCATGCGCTGGCGCTGGGCATCGGCACTGTCTTCCAGCACATGATGCTGGTGCCGACGCTGACGGTGGCGGAAAACCTGTTGCTTGGCGGACCCTGGTGGCAACGCCCCAGGACCGAGGAGCTTGAGGCGCGCGTCGCCGAGATCACCCGCAGTCTCGGCATCACGGTGAAGCTGCATGCCAAGGTGTCGGAGCTTTCGCTCGGCGAGCAGCAGCAGGTCGAAATCCTGCGCGCCATGGTGCGCAACAGCCGGCTGCTGATCCTGGACGAGTCCACCTCCATGCTGACGCCGAAAGGCATCGACGAACTGGGCGCACTGATGCGCCGCCTTGTCGAGCAGGGTCTGGCCATCGTCTTCATCACCCACAAGCTCAAGGAGGCGGCGGCCTTCGGCGACCGCATCTCGGTGCTGAAGCTCGGCCGCAAGGTCGGCGAGATCCCACCCGAGCGGTTTCGCGCGCTGGGCGAGCAGGCGATCATCTCGGAGATCGTGGAATTGATGTTCGGCAAGCAGAAGGACGATCCGGAAGCCGTCGAGCGTCCGGTCCGTACAGTCCAGGCCGAAGCGGCGCCGCTGCTCCAGGTCGCGGATCTGGCGGTCGCGCCGACGGACAATGCGCCCGGCCTGTCGTCGATCTCCTTCGACATCCGCCCGGGCGAAATCCTCGGCATCGCCGGCATCGACGGCAACGGTCAGAAGCAGCTTGCCGAAGCGCTGGCCGGCCAGCGCGCCGCGACAGGCGGTTCGGTGCGGCTGGAGGGCGTCGCCATCGAGGCGCTGAGCGTCGGCGAACGCCGCCGGCGCGGTCTGCGCTACCTGACCGACGACCGGCTCGGCGAAGGCACTGTCGGCACCTTCCCGGTCTCGATCAACTTTTTCCTCAAGCAGGTCGGCGCTGCCCCGTTCTGGCGCCACGGCGTCGAGCAGCGTGGCGAGATCGACGAGCGCGCCGCCCAGCTCGTGCGCGAATACGACGTGCGCACGCCAAGCCTGAAGACGCCGGTCGCCCGGCTGTCGGGCGGCAACATCCAGAAAGTGCTTCTGGCACGCGAACTGGCAGAGGGCGCCAAGGTGGTGATCTTCAACAAGCCGACCTATGGACTCGATCTCGCCAATACTTTGGCATCGCGCCAGCGCATCCGCGATACGGCGGCCCGCGGCCTTGCCGTGCTGCTCATTTCCACCGACCTCGAGGAGTTGCTTGCTATGTGCGACCGTGTCGCCGTCATCGCCAACGGAGCGCTCGTCGGCACGGTCGAGAACACCGACGATGCCCGCACCAGGATCGGCCGCCTGATGATCGGACTTGCCGCATGAGCATCGACACCGCCCCCACGGCCAGTGCCACCGCGCTCGATGCCACGAGCGGGACGGCGACGCGCCGCGACATCCTGCATCGGCTGCTGATGACGCTCGGCCCGATCCTCATCGCCCTCATCATAGCCGGCTTCATCCTGCTTGCCGTCGGCGTCGACCCGCTCGCCTATTACGGTTTCGTGCTGGAGAAAGGACTGTTCTCCCCGCTCGGTATCCAGCAGACGCTGACGCGGATGGCGCCGCTGCTGTTTCTTGCCGCCGGCCTCATCGTCGCCTTTCGCGCGGGCATGTGGAATCTCGGTGGCGACGGCCAGTTCCTGCTTGGCGCGGTGACGGCGGCGGCCAGCGCGCCCGTACTCGTTCAGATCATGCCATCCTGGCTGGCGCTGACCTTTTCGTTCCTCATCGCCATGGCGGTGGCGATGATCTGGTCGCTGATCCCAGCTCTGCTGCGTGCCTATCAGGGCGTCAACGAGATCATCACCACGCTGATGATGACGTTCCTGGGCACCTCGCTCGCAAATGTGCTGGTCAAGCTCATGTTTCGCGACCCCAGCACGACCGTGCCGCAGACGCGTACGCTGCCGGTGGAAGACAGGCTGCCGCGCCTGTTCGAAACGACCATCACCAGCGGCCTGCTGCTCGGCCTGGCGGCAATCATCATCGTGCATCTGGTGATGACGCGCACGGCGTTCGGGCTGAAATTGCGGATCGTCGGCGCCAATCCGCGCGCCGCGGTCCACGCGGGGCTCGGCGTGTCTGGCCTGACCGTCACCGTCTTCGCCATTTCGGCCGGGCTGGCCGGCCTTGCCGGCGCTGTCGACATCATCGGCGTCCAGGGCAATGTCCGCGCCGACTGGAATCCCGCTTACGGGCTTGCCGTCATTCCAGCCGTGTTCCTCGCCCGCATGAACGGCTTTGCCGCTATCGGTTTCGTGTTCCTGCTTTCGGTGCTGTCGATCGGCGGCGAAAGCGCGGCGCGGCGGCTTGGCGTGCCCAACCATTTCACGCTGGTGCTGGTCTCCATCGTGCTGATCGTGCTCGCGCTCGCCGAATATGTCGACCATCGCTACAACCAGTCGAGAAAGGCTTAGGGCATGACCGGGCTCTTCAGCGAAGTCTTTCTCAGCGCGCTGCTGTTCGGCGCCGTCACCGCCGCCATCCCGCTGCTGCTGGCCGGCCTCGGCGAGCAGATGTCGGAAAAAGCCGGCGTGCTCAACATCGGCATCGAAGGCATGATGCTGGCCGGCGCCTATCTCGGCTTTGTCGGCGCCTTCTATTCCGGGTCGCTGTGGCTGGGGTTCCTTACCGG
>Ga0075363_100000170_pt1 | contig 16868 bp, 23 predicted proteins | sample EndMetdeltDD1763_FD_71470 | JGI IMG/M metagenome (GOLD analysis project Ga0075363, IMG submission 71470) | Populus endosphere microbial communities from Tennessee, USA - Endosphere MetaG P. deltoides DD176-3 | ecosystem: Host-associated > Plants > Roots > Endosphere | place: USA: Tennessee...
GCCAGGTCGACGTCCCGCTCCGCGAGGACGAACTCCATCGAGAGCGTCACAGCGCACCCCGGCTCTGCCGGGCCAGCCCGATGACCAGCACCGCGACCACGACCAGCACCAGCGCGAGGGCGACGGCCGCATCCGGGTCCGTCTCCCGCTGCAGGTAGATCTCCAGCGGCAGGGTGCGGGTCCGGCCCTGGAGGCTGCCGGCGAAGGTGATCGTGGCGCCGAACTCGCCGAGGGACCGGGCGAAGGACAGCACGGCGCCGGACAGCAGCCCCGGCAGGACCAGCGGCACCGTGATCCTGCGGAACACGGTCGTGGGCCCGGCACCGAGCGAGGCCGCGACGATCTCGTAGCGCTGTCCCGCCGTTCGCAGCGACCCCTCCAGCGAGACGACGAGGAACGGCATGGCCACGAAGGTCTGCGCCATCACCACCGCGATGGTGGAGAACGCGACCTGGATGCCCAGCGCGTCCAGCTCCGAGCCGAGGAGGCCGCGTCGCCCGAAGGTGTAGAGCAGGGCCAGCCCGCCCACCACCGGCGGCAGCACCAGCGGCAGCAGCACCAGCGACCGCAGCACGCCGAGGCCCGGGAAGTCGCGCCGCGCCAGGACCAGTGCCATCGGCACCCCGAGGCCGATGCACAGCAGGGTGCTCGCGGTCGAGGTCTTGAGGCTGAGCCAGAACGCCGCGCGCGAGCCCTCGGACGTGACCAGCGAACCGAAGTGGGTCCAGTCGACCCGGGCCACGATCGCGACGAGCGGGAGCAGCACGAACGCGGTCCCGACCAGGGCCGGGCCGTAGGCCCATCGGGGCAGCCCGACGGGTCGCTGGGTGGTCACCATCGGGGCTCGGTCATGAGGTGGCTCACGGCTTGCCGAAGCCGGCCTGCTCCAGGATCGACTGCCCTGTGTCGCCGAGCACGAGGTCGACGAAGTCCTGGGCCAGCTCGGCATTCTCCGAGTCCTTGAGCGCCACGATCGGATAGGTGTTCACGATGTCGCCGGACTCGGGGAACGGCACGCCGTCGACCGCGTCGCCGGCACCGGTCACGTCGGTGACGTAGACCAGGCCGGCATCCGCCTCGCCCGAGGTGACCTTGGCGAGCACGTCGGTCACCGACTGCTCCTCGCTCACCGGCTGGAGCGTGACTCCGGTGGCCTCCTCGGCCTTGACCGTCGCGGCGCCGCACGGCACCTCGGGCGCGCACACGACGACGTTGACTCCATCCTCGGCCAGGTCGGCGAACGAGGTGATGCCCGCCGGGTTGCCCGGGGGCGTGGCGATCTCGAGCGTGTTGGAGGCGAAGTCCTGCGGGTCGTCGGCCTGCAGGTCACTGCCGGTGAGCTTCTCCATGTTCGCCTCGTCGGCGGAGGCGAACACGTCGCCCGGCGCGCCCTCCTGCAGCTGTGCGACGAGGTCGGAGGAGCCCCCGAAGCTGAACTCGACCTTGACCCCGTCGTGCTGGGCCTCGAACTCCTTGCCGATCGCGGTGAAGGTCGTGGTCAAGGAGGACGCGGCGTAGACCGTGATCGTGGTGTCGTCGCTGCCGCCACCGTCGTCCGACGAGTCGTCACCGCACGCGGCGACGAGGGAGGCGCACAGGACGAGGGCGGTCGCGAGGGAGGCGACGCGGCGCGAGATCATGGGGTGAATCGAACCACACCACCTAGGCAATACCTAGGTTCGGTCGAGGAGGCCCCGGTGAGCGAATCCAGCACGGTGCGCGACCACCTGGCCAACGAGCGCACCCAGCTCGCCTGGCTGCGGACCAGCGCCAACGTGGTCGTGGTCGGGCTCGCGGTCGCCCGCTTCGCCGACGGCGGTGAGGTGACCGCGGCCAGCCTGGTCGCGGGCGGGGTCCTGATCATCACCGGGGCGATCGGCGTCGTCTACGGCACCGCTCGCTATCGGCGCGCGGCGGCGGCGATCCGGCGCGGCGACTCCGAGGGAATCGGCTCGAGCCTCGGGCCGAGCGTGGCGGCAGGGGTGCTGCTGCTGGCGGTGCTCATCTCGGCAGTCGTCCTGCTCGCCGGCGCCTGAGCCGGCCATGGAATACTGGTTGCGCAATGCAACCATCACCTCCGAGCCGGCTGCGTGGCCGCCGCGAGATCACCTTCGCGGTGCTCGCCGTGGCCGCGTCGTCGTTCGCGCTGCTGCAGTCACTGATCGTGCCGGTGCTGGCCACCATCCAGGTCGAGTTCCACACCTCTCAGACGACGGTCACCTGGGTGCTCACGGCGTACCTGCTGTCCGCCTCGATCTGCACGCCGCTCCTGGGTCGGATCGGTGACGTCGTCGGCAAGGTCAGGATGCTGGTGGTCGCGCTGGCCGTGCTCTCCCTGGGCTCCCTGGCCGCGGCACTCGCGCCGAGCATCGGCTGGCTGATCGCGGCGCGGGCGCTCCAAGGCATCGGCGGCGGAGTGCTGCCGCTGTCCTTCGGGATCATCCGCGACGAGTTCCGAGAGCGGATGACGATGGCGCTGAGCGTCATCGCGTCGCTGACCGCGGTCGGCTTCGGTGTCGGCATCGTGGTCGCCGGGCCGATCGTCGACACGATGGGCTACAAGGGGCTCTTCTGGCTGCCGATGGTGGTCACCCTGCTCGCGGCCGCGGCCGCGCTGCTGTTCGTGCCCGAGTCGCCGGTCCGCACCCCGGCCCGGCTGCCGGTCGGGCCGGCGCTGCTGCTCGCGGGGTGGCTGGTCGCGCTGCTGCTCGGGCTGAGCGAGGGCAACGACTGGGGCTGGACCTCACCGGCCGTGCTCGGCCTGTTCGCGCTCGCCACGGTCCTGGCGGCCGCCTGGGTCGCGGTCGAGCTCCGGGTGCCGGTCCCGATGATCGACATGCAGATGATGCGGCGCCGCGGGGTGTGGACCTCCAACGTGGTGGCCGGGTGTGTCGGCTTCGGCATGTTCGCGTCGTTCGGGTTCCTGCCGCAGCTGCTGCAGACGCCCCCGGAGGCCGGCTACGGCTTCGGGGCGTCGATCACCGAGTCGGGCCACCTCCTGCTGCCCTCGGCGGTGGCCAGCTTCCTGGTCGGCTTCACCACCGCCGGCCTGATCCGCCGGCTGGGTGTCCGCGCGGTGATCGCGACGGGCCTGCTCGCGACCGGCGCGGCGTTCGTCTGCGTGGGACTGTTCCACGACCAGACGTGGCAGCTGTACGCCGCCACGACCGTCCAGGGGCTCGGCTCCGGGATGGTCTTCGCGAGCCTGGCCGGCGTCGTGGTCGCCTCGGTCCCGGCCGAGCAGACCGGCGTGGCGAGCGGCATGAACGCCAACATCCGCACCATCGGCGGCTCGATCGGCTCCGCGGTGATGGCCGGCATCATCACCGCACACATCGGGACCGGCGGCTACCCGGCGGAGCGTGGCTACACGATCGGCTTCGTGGTGCTCGGCGTCGTGATGGCGCTGGCCGCGCTCGCCGCGGTGCTGATCCCGGAGACCCACGCGCAACCGACCGGCGGGCACCTGGCCGACGCCGCGGACGGCGAGCTGGGCCTGGTCCCCGCCGCCGGCGCCGTGCCGCCCACCGCCGCCCGCTCCGCGTGAGGCAGGGCGCGTAACCCACGAGCCCGTCCGGGCGTTGTCAGGACGTGTCCAGCATCGCCACCTCCCCCGGCGCGCCGTTCCAGCGGTTCGCCACCGGCTTCGGCCGGTTCTCGGCGGTGCTCAGCGCCCTCGGGCTGCTCGTCGCGGTCGCGCTGAGCGTCCCGACCGCCTGGTTCGACCTCGGTGGCAGTGCAAACGAGCCGACGACCGCCTCCGACTACACGACGATGACGGCGGCCGCACCGGTCCGCCTCGCGGTCGGCGGGCTCTCCGGTGTGCAGCTGGTGGCACCGCTGGTCAGCTCCAGCATGGACCCGCGGCACGCCCTCCTGGCACCGCCCGACGACGCCCCCCTGGTCAGCTGGTGGAGCGGCAGCGCCAAGGCCGGCGCTCCGCACGGCCAGACCATCCTGCTCGGGCACGCCGGCCGGACCGGTGGGGGCCTCACCGACATCTCCGAGCTCGGCAAGGGGGACTTCGTCGAGCTGCTGACCAAGGAAGGCACGATGCGCTACGAGGTCAGCTCGGTGCGCACCTTCGACCCCGCCACCCTGGACCGCGTCGGGATCCAGCTCTTCAAGCAGGACGGTGGCGCCGGCCGCCTCGTGATGCTCTCCGCGGAGGGCTGGGACGGCGCCGCATACCAACGATCGGTCGTCGTGATCGCATCACCGCTCGGACAGCCCACGGACTGACCCGGAACAAACACACCCGCAGGCGTGCTGGTCCGTCATGGAGACCGAGCAGGCCATGCAGGCGGCGCGCGACACCCACCAGTCGATCCTGGTCACCCTCAAGTCGGACGGGAAGCCGCAGCTCTCCAACGTGCTGCACACGGTCGGCGCCGATGGCGTCATCCGCATCTCGATCCACACCGGCCGGGCGAAGTACAAGAACCTGCGCCGCACCCCCTGGGCGGCTCTCCACGTCAACGGCCCGACCTTCTGGGGCTACGCCGTGCTCGAGGGCGACGTCACCCTGAGCGACCCGGCAGCCGCGCCCGGCGACGCGACCGTCGAGGAGCTGGTCGAGCTCTACCGCGCCATCAGCGGCGAGCACGACGACTGGGACGACTACCGGGCCGCGATGGTGCGGGAGGAGCGGGTCGTGGTGCGGCTCGTGCCGACGCGGGCCTACGGCGCCCTGCGCTAGTGGTCACCTCGCGGGCCATGGCGTCGAGCCCGCCCTACAGGTACAACCCCGTCGACTCGCCGTCGTCGAGCCGGTCGGCGGCCACGGCGTGGATGTCGCGCTCGCGCATCACGACGTAGGTCTCGCCGTGCACCTCGACCTCGGACTTGTCCTCCGGGTCGAAGAGCACCCGGTCGCCGACCTCGACGGTCCGCGAGTGCGGCCCGACCGCGACCACCCGTGACCAGGCCAGCCTGCGGGCGCCCATCGCCGCGGTCGCCGGGATCACGATGCCGCCCGAGGAGCGCCGTTCGCCGGCCTCCCGGTCCACCTCGACCAGGACGCGGTCGTGGAGCATGCGGATGGGCGTCTTGTCCGGGGTCTCGGGACTCAGCGGGTGGCCTTTCTGATCAGCGCGAACAGCACCACGACGCCGGCCAGTCCGCCGGCGACCTTGAGGATGTTCTCGGTGCGCGGCTCGCCGGTGCCGGGGTCCACGAAGAACGCCTTCACCTGCGAGATCTCGCGGCTGACGATGGTCTTGGGGTGCGAGCGGTAGAGCAGCTCGTCGATCGTCCCCGCGAGCCGCTCCCGGGTCTCCTCGATCTCGCGCTCGAGCGCGGAGGGACCGTCGTCCCCCTTGCCTTTGGCCACGTCGTGGAGGCTATCAACCGACGCCGGGCGGCGAACCGACGGTGCGGGGGTCGAACCCGAACGGCAGCTCCAGCCGGTGCGCGGTCATCAGTGCGTCGTCGGTCAGCACGTCGTAGGTGGCGCCGTCGGCGACCACGCTGCCGTCGCTGAGCACCACGGCCCGGGGGCAGAGCTCGAGGGCGTACGGCAGGTCGTGGGTGACCATCAGGACCGTCACGTCGAGCGACCGCAGGATGTCGGCGAGCTCGCGGCGGCTCGCGGGGTCCAGGTTGGACGACGGTTCGTCGAGCACCAGGATCTCCGGTTCCATCGCGAGCACGGTCGCGACCGCGACCCGGCGGCGCTGGCCGAACGAGAGGTGGTGCGGCGGACGGTCGGCGTAGTCCGCCATGCCGACCTGGTCCAGGGCCCGCTGGACGCGCTCGTCGAGCGCCGCGCCGGTGAGCCCGAGGTTGGCCGGCCCGAAGCCGACGTCCTGGCGGACCGTGCCCATGAACAGCTGGTCGTCGGGGTCCTGGAAGACGATGCCGACCCGGCGCCGGATCTCGGGGATGTGCTGCTTGGTCACCGGCAGCCCGCTCACGGCCACGCTGCCCGCCCCTGCGGTGAGGATCCCGTTGAGGTGCAGCACCAGCGTGGTCTTGCCGGCGCCGTTGGGGCCGAGCAGGGCGACCCGCTCGCCCCGGTGGACGTGCAGGTCGACGCCGTACAGAGCCTGGTGGCCGTCCGGATAGGCGAAGGCGAGGCCGCGGATGTCGAGGACCGGTGTCATGGCTGGCTCACTGTCGGGGCATCCGGCCGGTGTAGCCGCGGCTGAGCATGGCGAGGTGGACGCGCTCACCGCGCTCGTAGGAGCGGATGAACAGCGCGCCCGCGGACCGGGCGAGCACCGGCCAGTGCCTGGGGTTGCGGGCGGTGAAGCCGCGGGACTCGCGGGCGATCTTCATCCGGTGCATCTCGGAGGTGACGACCTCGAGATAGCGGACCATGAAACCCATGATCTGCACGAGCAGGTTCGGGAGGTGCAGCCGTTCGAGACCGGCGAGCAGCTCCTGCGGCTCGGTGGTGGCGGCGAGGGTGAGGCTCGCGAGGACGCCGAGGGTGCCCTTCGCCAGCAGGGCCCAGGCGGCCAGCAGCCCGTGCTCGCTCACGCTGAGGCCGAGCACCTCGGTGCGCGGACCCTGGGCGACGAACGGCAGCAGCGCCGCGAAGACCACGAACGGCAGCTCGACGACCATCCGCTTCAGGAGGTACGCCGGTGGGACCTTCGAGACGGCGATGACGACCGCGACCACCGCCAGGAGTGCGGCGTAGGCCGCGAACCAGTCCTTCGGGGTCGCCACGACGACCAGCACGAAGCCGATCAGCGCCAGGAGCTTGAGGTGGGCCGGGGTGCGGTGCACCGGCGAGTGACCGTGGAAGTGCAGCGTGTGGCCGTGCGGGCTGCCCATTACTCGGACCGGTCCTCGTCGTGCTCACGCCGGCGAACGGCGTAGGTGACGCCGCCGGCCAGACCCAGCACGAGGAGGACTCCGACGACACCGGTCAGGCCGCCGTAGCCGCCCAGCACGCCGTCGTGGATCTTCCCGGTGTGGGCGAAGCCGTGATCCTCGGACACCTTGGTCAGCCCGTCAGGAGCTCCGCTCGCAAAGCGGCTGACCACGCCTGCCAGCACGAGCGCGACGAGGAGGACCAGCCCGGCGACGACCTTGGTGCTGGTGGACTTCATGCGCTGGCCCGGTCGGGCGCGGAGCGGACGACGAGCGCACGCTTCTCGAGGACCGGACGGGCGGCGTACACGAGGTCCGGGCGGACCGCGACGATGCTGCCGACCGCGAGCGCGGTGATCGCGGCCTCGCCGAACCCGATGAGCACGTGCACACCCACCATCGCTGTGGCGAGCTGCCCGAGCGGGACGTCCACGGTGCCGCCGATGGCGTAGAGCAGGACAAAACCGAGGGCCGCGACGGGCACCGACACCAGCGCCGCGATGCCTGCCGCGGGCGCGACCATCGACAGCCGCTTCGGCAGCACCGCCTGCAGGGTCTTGAAGACCGTCCAGCCGACCACGACGGTGACCAGCCCCATCAGGTCGATGTTGGTGCCGAGGGCGGTGATGCCACCGTCCGCGAAGAGCAGGCACTGCACGAGGAAGACCGTCGCCATGCACAGGAGCCCGGTGTAGGGGCCGACGAGGATGGCGGCGAGGGCACCGCCGAGCAGATGACCGCTGGTGCCGGACGCGACCGGGAAGTTCAGCATCTGGGTGGCGAAGATGAACGCCGCGACGAGGCCCGCCAGGGGCGCCGTACGGTCGTCGAGCTCGCGCCGGGCGCCCTTGAGGGCCACCCCGATCGCGGCCGCAGCGACCACCCCGGTCCCGAGGGACGTGGGGGCATCCAGGAACCCGTCGGGTACGTGCATCCGGCCGCTCCTCTAGCGTGGGATCAATCGCGCTTGCGCGCACTCTACGTTGTTGCAAGTTGTTCGCAACAACGGCCCACTCGGATTGGATGGACCCGTGACCGACCGCCCCACCTCGAACCGGCTGAGCCCCGGCGACGCCGCCCCCGACTTCACGCTGACCTCCGACACCGGGGACGAGGTCGCGCTGAAGGACCTTCGTGGCACGAAGGTGATCGTCTACTTCTACCCCGCCGCGATGACCCCCGGGTGCACCAAGCAGGCGTGCGACTTCAGCGACAACATCGCCTCCCTCAAGGCCGCTGGCTTCGAGGTGCTCGGCATCTCCCCGGACAAGCCCGAGAAGCTGGCCAAGTTCCGCGAGCGCGACTCGCTGACGATCACGCTGCTCTCCGACCCCGACAAGTCGGTGATGAAGGCGTACGCCGCCTACGGCCTCAAGAAGCTGTACGGCAAGGAGGTCGAGGGCGTGATCCGCTCGACGTTCGTGGTCGACGAGCAGGGCAAGATCGAGATTGCTCAGTACGCCGTCAAAGCCACCGGCCACGTCGCCAAGCTGCGCAGGGACCTGGGACTTGCCGCCTGAGAGCTGGACGGCCACCTACCTCGAGGTGGCTGACTCCTTCGCCGAGCTGGTCGCCTCGCTCCCGGCCGACCTGTCGGGTCCCGGCCTGGGCGACTGGGACCTGCGCGCGCTGGTCGGCCACGCCTCCCGCTCGCTGGTCACGGTCTCGGAGTACCTCCGCAAGCCCGCTGCCTCGGTCGACGTCGAGACGGCCGTCGACTACGTCGCCGGCCTGGCGTCGGTGGCGAACGACGACGGCGTCACCCGGCGCGGGGTCGAGGCCGGCGAGCTGCTGGGCGATGATCCCGCTGGCGCCGTACGCCTGCTGCTCGACGCGGTCACCGACGACCTCGCGCGCGCCAGGCCCGACCAGCTGGTGACGACGTACGCCGGCGGCATGCGGCTGGGCGACTACCTGCCGACCCGCAGCTTCGAGCTCGTCGTCCACGGCCTCGACATCGTCGCCGCCGTCCCGGTCCGCTGGACTCCCCCGCCAGCCGCGCTCGCCGAGGCCGTCCACCTCGCCACCGAGGTCGCGCTACGCCGCGGGGAAGGCTCCCTACTGCTGCGCCTGGTGACCGGCCGTGAGCCCGGTGGCCTCTCGATCGTTTGAATGTCGGTGCTCGGCCGTACGTTCCGCTTTCATGGCGAGGCCTTATCGCAAGTACACCCGCGAGATGATGTCCGACGCGGTCACGAACTCGACCTCTGTCACGGGGGTGCTGCGCTATCTCGGACTGAACCAGGCCGGCGGGACGCACGCGCACATCAGCAGGACGATCAAACGATTTGAGCTCGACACCAGTCACTTCGTACGGCGAGCCAGCGGCGGTCATCATCGTCGCCTCTCACCTGGACAGATCCTCGTGAGGATCCCTCGGGGATCTCGCCGAACCCAACCCCACCTGCTTCGTCGGGCGCTTTCAGAGATCGGGCGGCCATATTGCTGCGAACTGTGCAAAAACGCCGGCACATGGATGGGGCGAGCGTTGCAGTTGGTGATTGACCATGTCGACGGCGACTATCACAACAACGAGGCTGACAATCTTCGCTATCTCTGCCCCAACTGTCATGCGCAGACCGACAGCTTCGCTGGACGGAGCAAGAACAAGTACGCTCACGTGCTCCCGGATCCCGTCCGTATACGAGACGATCGCGGCTGAGCCGGAGTGGTGGAACTGGCAGACACGCGGTCTTTAGGTGGCCGTGCCCTAGGGCGTGGGGGTTCGAGTCCCCCCTCCGGCACTGGCGAGGCTCAGGAGCCCAAAAGGCTTCGCACCTCAGCCGCCGAGAAGTGCCGCGACCTTCGGTGCGATCTCGCGCAACGCCTTGCCGCGGTGGCTGATCGCGTCCTTGTCGGGAACCGAGAGCTCGGCAGTCGTGGGCCCAGGATGCTCGTCGGCGACGAACACCACGTCGTAGCCGAAGCCGCCGGTGCCCCGGGTCTCGCGGATGATCCGGCCGTCCATCCGACCCTCGACGACCAGCTCCTCCACGCCGGGCGCGCAGAAGGCGACCGAGCAGGTGAAGTGGGCGCCGCGGCGGTCCTCCGGCACGTCCTCGAGCTGCGCCAGGAGCAGCGCGTTGTTCCGGTCATCCGACTTCGGGGGTCCCGACCACCGCGCCGACAGCACGCCGGGCATGCCGTTGAGCGCGTCGACGCAGAGGCCGGAGTCGTCGGCCAGCGAGGGCAGCCCCGTGTGGGCGAGCCCGGCGCGGGCCTTGAGCAGTGCGTTCCCGGCGAAGCTCGGCTGGTCCTCGACCGGTTCGTCGTACGGCGTGACGTCGTCCAGGCCCAGCACCTCGATGGAAGGGAGGTGCTCGCGGAGGATCCGCTCCATCTCTGCGAGCTTCTTGGCGTTCCGGGACGCCAGGAACACGCGGCTCACGAGGCGAGGGCCTCCAGCTGGAGCCTGGTCAGGTCGGCGCAGCCCTTCTCACCCAGGGCCAGGAGCGCGTCGAGCTCGGCGCGCGAGAACGTCGCACCCTCGGCGGTGCCCTGCACCTCGACGAACGAGCCGGCCCCCGTCATCACGATGTTCATGTCGGTCTCGGCGCGCACGTCCTCCTCGTAGGGCAGGTCGAGTCGCGGGCTGCCGTCGATGATGCCGACCGAGACCGCGGCCACCGAGCCGGTCAGCGGCTCACCGGTGAGCAGCCCCTCGCCCCGCAGGTGCGCCACCGCATCGGCCAGCGCCACGTAGGCACCGGTGATGGAGGCGGTGCGGGTGCCGCCGTCGGCCTGGAGCACGTCGCAGTCGAGCTGGATGGTGTTCTCACCGAGGGCCTGGTAGTCGATGACCGCGCGCAGCGACCGTCCGATCAACCGGCTGATCTCGTGGGTCCGGCCGCCGATCCGACCCTTCACCGACTCCCGCTCGGAGCGGGTGTTGGTGGAGGCCGGGAGCATGGCGTACTCCGCCGTCACCCAGCCCAGCCCGGAGCCCTTGCGCCAGCGCGGCACGCCCTCGGCCGCCGAGGCGGCGCAGAGCACCCGCGTCCTGCCGAACTCCACCAGCACCGACCCGGCGGCGTGGTCGAGCCAGTTGCGGGTGATCTTGACCTGTCGGAGCTCGTCGTCGGCCCGTCCGTCTGCGCGCGTCATGCGACCGACACTATTGGCAGGCAACCTCACGCCTGCCCGCACCCGTCAGGCTGGGTGAGAGGAGTTACATGAGACAGACCCAGCGAGACACCGAGTACGTCGAGTTCGTCACCGCCCAGCGCACCCCACTGGTGCGGATGGCCCGCCTGCTCACCGCGGGCGACGACGCGGCGGCCGAGGACCTCGTCCAGACCACGCTCACCCGGCTCTACGTGCACTGGCCGCGCGTACGCCGCGCCGGCAACCCGGTCGGCTATGCCCGCACCAGCCTCACCCACACCTTCATCGACGAGCGGCGCCGCGCCTACAGCCGACGCGAGACGCCCACCGACCTCATCACCGAAACACCGACCCGCGACGACGACCAGGACCTCGCGCACACCGTGCTCGCCGCGCTGTCCACCCTGGCTCCGAGACAGCGTGCGGTCGTCGTGCTCCGCCACTTCCTCGACCTCGACATCGCCGAGACCGCCCGGGTCCTCGGCTGCACCACCGGCACCGTCAAGTCCCAGAACTCCAAGGCCCTCGACCACCTCCGCGCCACCCTCGAACCCGCGATCACCGTCTCGTCGTCAAGCAAGGAGCTCGCATGAACGACCTCAACACCCTCCTCGAGCGCGCCGCCGGCCCGACGGCCGCTCCGGTCGACGCCTCCGCCGACCTGACCCGCGGCCACCGCGCGCTGTCCCGCACCCGACGTCGCCGCGCCGCCGGCGGCCTGCTCGGCGTCGCCGCCGCCAGTGTCGTGGGCGTCGGCGCGGTCCGGCTCGTGCAGCCGGACACCGTCCAGCCGCAGCGCGCGATCGAGACGACGCGCACGGGCGGCATCTCCTTCCTCGCCCAGCCGTTCGAGGCCGGCCCCTACACCTTCGACCAGACCCCCCAGGGCTGGGAGGTCCAAGGCGCCTACCCGCAGGGGGTCACGATCGCGCCCGTCGGCTTCCCCGACCAGGAGCCACTGTCGTTCGTCGGCAAGCTGGTGATCCTCTTCGACGCCAATCCGCCGACCGGCGACAAGGTGGACCTCGACGGCCGCACCTTCTGGATCAGGGAGAGCGAGGACTACACCACGATCGCCACCCGCACCAAGGACGACGAGCCCGGTGGTGTGGTGAGCATCCAGTACCCGTCGAACACCGGCTGGACGCGCGACACGATGCTCGCGTTCCTGGCCGGCGTGCACGTGGGCCAGGGCGCCCAGCAGGCCGTCGGCTGACGGGTCACGAGACAGGCGCCCGTCGCGGGCGGGTCTCCTCCAGCGCCATCCGCACCGCCCAGGGCCCGAGATCACGGGCCCGGCGGCCCACCCAGGGAGCGCCCTCGCGGACCATCCAGGCCACGTCCTGCCGCCAGCCGACGGGCTGGCCGCCCCGCGGCTCCAGTGACGGCGGCTCGAACTCCAGCCCGGCCGCGGCCAGCAGGTCGGCGTACCCGCGGGCGAGCGCACGGTGTCCGAGCTCGGAGGGGTGGAGCCGGTCCACCGACCAGAAGGTCCGGTCGAAGACGTCGGGCCGCGCGGTCAGGTCGAGGCGGTGCCCGCCGAAGGTGGAGTGCACGTCGTCGTAGACCGCGTTGACGACCTCTATCCGCGCGCGCAGCGGCCGGCCCAGCACGCCCGGCAGGCCGAACACGGCGCCGTGGTCGTGGAACCGCGCGGTGAGCAGCGTGGCGCCGGCGTCGTGGAGCGCCGCCGCACAGGTCATCAGCTCCTCGTGCAGCCGGGCCGGGTGCCAGGTCGCCCTCATCGTGTCGTTGAGCCCGACCACGAGCGAGGCGAGGTCCGGCCGGTGCGCGACTGCGGTGGCGAGCTGGCCCTGGAGCACGTCGGTGGCGGTGGCGCCGGAGACCGCGACGTTGCAGTAGGACACGTCGTACGCCGACGCCAGGGCCGCCGACAGCAGCCGGGACCAGCCCCGCCATCCGCCGGCGACGGGGTCCCCGACGCCGACAGTGGCGCTGTCACCGAGGGCTGCGAACCGCAGGTACACGCCCTGAGCGTGGCCGAGCCGTCCACCGCCGCCCCACCGGCAGGTGTCGTGTCGGCCACGCATCGGTGAAGATCCCTACTCGGGCTCGCCCGACCACGGCGGGGCGGCGCGGCTCATCTCGTCCATGCCCGTCAGGAGCGCGGCGGCCCCAGGCAGATACAGGCGTCGCGGCTACTTGAACTCGATGCGCAGCAGCCGCCAGATGCCGAGGGCCAGCGGGATGACCAGCCAGACGATGCCTGCGGTGAGGATCTGCGCCCACTGCTCACCCGTGGGCGCATAGTCTCCCGAGATCAGCGGAGTCTGCGCCGTGTTGAACTCGACCCACGGCGCGATGTCCTCGAACGTCGAGCTCAGGAGGCTGAGGATCCCCACCGCCGTCGGCAGGATCAACGAGTAGGCGAAGTAGCCCACGATCGCGCCCGCGGTGTTCATGATCAGCATCGCCAGCGCGAAGCCGGTGAAGACGCCGATCATGTTGGCCAGGAACAGCGCACTGAACAGCATGTCCCCGGAGACGGACCATGTCGGGCTGGAGCCGGTGACGATCCCGAAGGCGGTTCCGACCATGGCGAGGAGGAACCCGAGGACCATCACGGCGATGGCCAGCCCGATGCCGGCCAGGAACTTCGCGACCACCACCCGGGAACGTTTCGGCTCGAGGGTGAAGGTGACCAGCCCGTTGCGCTGGCTGGCCTCGCTGGTGACGAGCATGATGACGATGATCGGCAGGAAGAACCCGAAGGTGGCGCCGGGGATCTGCAGGTAGTCATCGAGGTTCTTGCTGTCGTCCGGCGCCGCGAAGCTGTAGATGACCTCGACAACCAGGATCAGTCCGAGGATCCCCACGATCAGCCACCGCCCGGCCCTGGTGTCGAGAGCCTTGCGCAGCTCGACCTTGGCCAGCCGGGACATCGGGACGTGCGCAGAGCCGGTGACGTCGAGGTTCCGGGGTGCGGTGGTGGCGCTCATGCCTGGGTTCCTTCGGTGAGTGCGGGCGACTGCGTGGCCCCCTGTGGGAGTGCTTCGCGCTGCGTGTCCTCGGTCAGCGTGAGGAACAGGTCCTCGAGCCCGCCGTCGGCCGAGCGCAGGTCGGTCAGGACGATGCCGTAATCGACCGAGAGTCGACCGATGTCGACGGGTGGCGCATCGACCCGCAGGCCGGATCCCGCCGAGGTGAAGGTGACGCCCCGGTCCGCCAACACCTTGGAGAGCTGGTCGTTGTCGAGGGCGGTGACCAAGGAGGTCTTGTGCTCGGCATCGGCGAGGAGCTCGTCCTTGGTGCCGCTGGCCACGATCTTGCCGCGACCGATCAGGATCATCTCGTCGGCGATCTGCTCGACCTCGTGGAGCAGGTGGCTCGACAGCAGCACCGTGCCCCCGCGGTCGGCGTACCCCTTCAACAGCCCGCGCATCCAGCGGATGCCGGCCGGGTCGAGGCCGTTGGCGGGCTCGTCGAGGATGAGCACGGACGGATCGCCCAGCAGCGCGTGCGCGATGCCGAGCCGCTGCTTCATGCCCAGCGAGTAGTTGCGCAGCCGCCGCTTCGCCTCGTTCTGCTCGAGTGAGACCAGGTCGAGCATCTCGTCGACGCGCGAGAGCGGCAGCCCCATGGTCTGGGCGCCGAGGGTGAGGATCTCGCGGCCGGTGCGGCCGGCGTGCTGGGCCGACGCGTCGAGCAGCACACCGACGTGCAGGCCGGGGTTGGGGATGTCGTGGTAGAGGTGGCCTCCGATGGTGACCCGTCCCGAGGTGGGCGGGGTGAGGCCGACCATGACGCGCATCGTGGTCGTCTTGCCGGCGCCGTTCGGGCCCAGGAACCCGGTCACGCGACCGGGCTCGCAGACGAAGCTGACGTCGTCGACGGCGGTGAACGCGCCGTACTTCCGAGTGAGTCCTTCGACGGTGATCATGCGTCAAGACTGCCCGACCGCGCACGGGTCGTGCATCGGCAAAATGTCATGTCCACGACCCGACGAAAGTAGGGGTGCCCGGGCGACCCGCGGCGCCTGCGGGGAGCCGTGCCGACCCCCTAGCCTGCTGAGGTGGACCGGCCCGACCCCGCGGAGTACCAGCCGCGGCTGAGCGTGTGGGGGCACACCTGGCGGCTCGTCGTCGCGCTGGCCGTGAGCGCGCTGGGCTGGGTGCCCATCATGGAGCGACAGTCCAGCGGGCAGTTCCTGCTCGACGTCGGACTCGGGCTGCTGGCCTACGTCGTCGTCTTCGGGTTCCGCCGCCGATGGCCGGTGCCGATCGCGCTGCTGGCCAACGTCCTCGCGTCCTTCTCGGGCTTCGCGAGCGGTCCGGCGGTGCTGGGTGTCGTCTCGGTCGCGACCCGGCGCCGCTGGCGTGAGATCGCCGTGGTCGGGTCGGTCGGGTTCGCCGGCGCCGTGTTCCTAGCGGTCTGGCAGCCGACCGACGACGACGACTCGATCTGGCTGGTGCTGAGCATCAACGCGATCGCGGCCGCCGCGATGATCGCGTGGGGCCTCTACATCGGCTCCCGCCGGGAGCTGATCTGGACCCTCAAGAACCGGGCCGAGCGCGCCGAGAGTGAGCAGGAGCTCCGAGTCGCCCAGGCCCGCGCCAACGAGCGGGCCCGGATCGCTCGCGAGATGCACGACGTGCTGGCGCACCGGATCTCCCAGGTCTCGATGCACGCCGGTGCGCTGGCGTTCCGAGAGGACCTCACCCCCGACGAGGTGCGCAGCAGCGCCACGGTGATCCGGGAGAAGGCCCACGAGGCGTTGACCGACCTGAGGGGTGTGCTCGGAGTGCTGCGCGGCACCGACGGCGAGCCGGCGCTGGCTCCCCAGCCGACGTACGTCGACCTGGGAGACCTCGTCGCCGAGGCTCGCGCCGGCGGGCTCAACGTCGAGCTGGACGACCGGGTCGCAGCGCCGACCGCGGTGCCGGAGGCCGCCGGACGGACGCTCTACCGGATCGTGCAGGAGGGGATCACCAACGCGCGCAAGCACGCACCGCGCACGCTCCTCACCATCGAGCTCACCGGGTCACCCGAGGAGGGCCTCGACGTGGTGATGCGCAACCCGCTCGGGTTCGCGAGCGAGACCCCCGGCGCGGGCCTGGGACTGGTCGGCCTGACCGAGCGGGCCGAGCTGCGCGGGGGGCGACTCGAGGGACACCGCGAGGGCGCCACGTTCGTCCTGCACGGCTGGATCCCGTGGGCATCGTGACCACCTCGATGATCCGCCTGCTGGTGGTCGACGACGACCCCCTGGTCCGGTCGGCGCTGGCGCTGATGCTCGGCGGTCAACCGGACCTCGTGGTGGTCGGCGAGGCCGGCGACGGCCGCGAGGCACTGCGGTTGGTCGACGAGCTGCGCCCCACCGTCGTGCTCATGGACATCCGGATGCCCCGGATGAGCGGGCTCGAGGCGACGCGGGCGCTGCACGAGCGGCCGGACCCGCCGCACGTGATCGTGCTGACCACCTTCGACGCGGACGAGCACGTGGTCGGGGCGCTGGCGGCGGGTGCGGACGGGTTCCTGCTCAAGGACACTCCCCCGGCCCAGATCCTCGCGGCGATCCGGGCGGTCGCGGACGGCGACCCGATGCTCTCGCCCTCGGTCACCCGCACCCTGATCGAACGGATCCGCGACGACTCCGGCGACGACCGTGGGGAGGTCGCGCGGCTGCGGCTCGGCGTGCTCACCGGGCGGGAGCAGGACGTCGCGCTGGCGGTCGGTCGCGGCCTCACCAACGCGGAGATCGCGCGCGAGCTGCACCTGTCGATCCCGACCGTGAAGGCGCACGTCTCGCGGCTCTTCGACAAGCTCCAGGTCACCAACCGGGTGCAGATCGCGATCTGCGTGCACGACGCCGGGCTGGTCTGAGCTCGCTCACCCAGGGCGTGTCTCCCAAGTCGTGGTGGATGCCGGCGTCGTCCAGGCGCGCGCTGGCTAGGCGCCGGCGCGCGCGCAGACTGGGTGTC
>Ga0075363_100000172_pt1 | contig 16838 bp, 19 predicted proteins | sample EndMetdeltDD1763_FD_71470 | JGI IMG/M metagenome (GOLD analysis project Ga0075363, IMG submission 71470) | Populus endosphere microbial communities from Tennessee, USA - Endosphere MetaG P. deltoides DD176-3 | ecosystem: Host-associated > Plants > Roots > Endosphere | place: USA: Tennessee...
AACTTCGCGTGGCTGTATCCGATACTCACGGGCATTCCGATCTCGCAGACGACGTGGAACCTGGAGATCTGGCTGCCCAGCTGGCGGTAGCCTCCCCGCGAAATCCGCGTTTTGCAGGTCGCTACTCGGGCGGATTCAAGGATTGATCGCAACAGTGGTTCTTTGCGACTCTGACAGTAGCCGGTCGATGACTTGGGCGGGGCTGTCGAAGTTGTAGCGCTTTCTGGGCCGGTTGTTGAGTTCGGCGGCGACTTCGTCGAGGTATTCAGCCGAGTGCTTGGAAAGGTCGGTTCCCTTCGGGAAGTATTGTCGGAGAAGACCATTGGTGTTCTCGTTGCTGCCGCGCTGCCATGGCGAGTGTGGATCGCAGAAGAATATTTCGATCCCGGCGTCGATGCCGATCTTGTGATGGGCGGCCAATTCGTGGCCCTGATCCCAGGTCAGTGTCCGTCGAAGCGTGTCTGGGAGCTGTTTGATCTTCGTGATCATCGCCTCGGCGACGACATCAGCGGTGCGACCGTTCTGCAGATGCAACAGCTGCACCAATCCGGACGAGCGTTCGACCAGGGTGCCGATCTGGGAGGCCTGATCCTTGCCGATGATCAGATCGCCCTCCCAATGCCCGGGCACCGCGCGATCGTCGGCCTCAGCAGGGCGCTCAGAGATGTTGACCATGCCGGGGATCCGGCCGCGGGGTGATCCACTGCGGCGGCGCGGTTTGCGCACCGCCCGCCCGGTTCGCAAACAACGATGCAGCTCACGACGCAACTCGCCGCGGCCTTGCACGTAAATCGCCTTATAGATGGTTTCGTGCGACACCTGCATCTCCGGGCGATCAGGATAGGTCTTGGCCAGCACACCGGCGATCTGCTCGGGACTGTACTTCTTACCCAGCAGCTTATCGACGAGCCCCCGCAGCTCCGGGCTACCCGACAGCTTGCCGGCCTTGGGTCGGCGTGCCCGCTCCTCGCTGCGCTGTTGGGCCCGGTGGGCCCGATACCTCGACCGGCCGTCGCCGTTGGTGTCGATCTCACGCGAGATCGTTGAGGGTGACCGCCTGAGCCGGTCAGCGATGGAGCGCATCGACTCGCCCCTGGCCCTGCCGATACTGATTTCTTCACGCTCGGCGGGTGACAAACGCTGCCACTTGGTTCCGCCAGCATCGCTAAACCGCGGTTTCACCCCGCCAGCGTGACGAAACCAGCGTCCACCGGTGGTGTCCGACACACCCAGCTGCGCGGCAGCAGTCCACGGCGCCACACCCTCACCAACCAGCTCCCAATACCGCCGCCGAACCGCCTTCAAAGCCAATGGGCGCCCCATAACAACACTCCTCACCGCGAAGTGTTGCGATCACCCCTTGAAATCGAGCGAGTGGATCTCTGCAAAACGTCGATCTCGGCGCAGGGTCGACTCGGCCGTTTTCGTGCAGAGCGCGTCCTCGTTGTACCCTGCTAGTCGCACAATGGCAGGTTGCCCGAGCGGCCAATGGGAGCGGACTGTAAATCCGTCGGCTTACGCCTACGCAGGTTCGAATCCTGCACCTGCCACCGCGGTCACGCGTGGTATCTAGCCGCACTAGCTCTTGCGAATGCAAGGGCAAACGGGCGTCGTCCCAACACTCGGCGCAATCACCTGCGTCGGTGGGTTTGCTGTCCTGACTTCGGCGGCGATCACGGCGTGATCCACTGTGCCCTCCAGATCGCCGACGCGGTCGGGTCCGAACGCATCGGCATCCGGCTCTCACCGGGGCCACGCTGATCGGAACTGACGAACCGAGACCGTAGCTTGGCCCTGATTGCGTCATGCGCCGCTCGCAGTTCGATGAAATGCAGAACGTGCTCGAGGAGCTCAAGGTCTGAGATTCAGAACAGCCTGGCCATGCTCGAGGTCTGCCGGGACTGACACGTGGTCGTGTACAACCAGCCATACGCCATCGATTCGCCGGAAGCAGGCTGTCCAACGCAACCAGAAGTCGCTGATCTGACCGCTAGCCAGGGTGCCGCTCACATGGTTGAGGCTGTGAACGAAGGCGAGCTCGCCGTGCGTCGTGACGTTCAACGCGTGGACCTCGTACACGATGGGGCCAGCATATGCAGCGAAGACTTCTTGCCAGGCTCGACGTTTATGGTCAGCTCCGCGGTATCGCAAGGGCGGACCGATATCGAATGAAACGATGTTAGATGCATAGAGGGCCATGACGGCGTCGATGTCCCGTGCGCGAACCGCCTCCACCCCGTCTGCTACGCGCTGTCGAATGGCGGCTTCAGCCATGGCGTCCTCCATCTCACCCGGGGCATCATGAGTCGACTGGCCCCTTACACAGTCTCCGTGATCACCGGAGCGATGAAGGCTCGGCGCAGCGCGGTTCGCAGGTGACTTGACGAACTTCGACTACGTCGTGTGCCTCGCCAATTTCGCTGCGGCGGCGTGTTTTCGATGATGATCGAGGCCTTTGATACGGCGACGGCAGGGCGCTTGCCCCGACGCCCCATGATGCCCCCAGTGCGACGCGGTGCGGCTGTGCCCAATTCACGATTCCTCCAGCGGCGTTGGTTCGGTCCTGATGAGAGCCGTTGCGGTGCCTGCGCCTTGGGCCCTTCTGGCGCCGGGTGGTGCTGGCGTGATGGCCGCTGCCACAAAGGTGATGAACGCGCACAGGGCGGTGGTGGTGCGCGCGAGATGAGCGATCTGCCAGCGGTCGCGCACGCGGGCCCAGTCGCTGGGCGGTGCGAGGACGGACCAGCCTTGTTGGTCGGTGTTAATGGGAACGCTGACCAGCATGCTGATGATGAACGTTGCGAGGAGCAGGACGAGTGCGGTCAGGGCCAGCCAGCGGATGCGCCCCGGCCGTGCGATCGTGACGACGACAAGGGTTGCGGTGGCGAGCAGTGCCGCCGGCAGCAGGACAGTGGCTAGGTCGTCGAGGTGCGCCAGCTCTACCTGCCGGACCTGGGTGTAGACGGAGGCCGGAAATCTTCGCAGGCTGGCTTCGAGGATCAGGACCGCGAGAAGGAAGCCAGCGAACAGGCCGCTGAATAGCAACCCGGCGAACAGTGCCATTCGCCGGATGGTTTCGGATGTCCGCCGCGACGGTGGGTTGCCCGCGCTCCTTGTGGATTCGGCACGCACGGAGTGGATTTCGGGCGGCGTGGTCATGGCATCTCTCTGGGGGGTTGGGTCGGGCTGCCCGCTCGGTTCATGCGGCGGGGGAGCTCTGAAACGCGCTGGTGTGATCCACAACCCATTCGGCGTAGCTGCGCGCGGGGCGGCCGAGAGTCTTCTTGACCCCGTCGGTGACCGGATACGGATTCTCCAGTTCCCGTGAATAGCGGGCCATCATCGCGTCAGCGAAGGACGGTGGCAGCCCGAGGGCGATAATGCCCTCCGCCGCTTGCGAGGGCGAGATCTCCTCGTAGCGCAGCGGCCTGCCGATCACCTCACCAATGGTGCTGACCATCTCCGCGTGGGTAACCAACTGCGGGCCGGTGATCGAAAACTTTTGTCCGACCAGGCTGTCGTCGAGCAGCGCCCGGGCGAGCACCGAGGCCACGTCGACTTCGTGAATGAACGGGTCGGCGAACCCCGGGTATGGACCGCGCACGACGTCGCCGTTTCGGATCTGAGCGGCCCACATGCCTGTTGCGCTGACCGCGAATGACGAGGGCCGCACGCTCACCCACGGCAGGCCGCTGGTGATGACAGCGTCCTCTACCTCCTTGTTGCGGTCACCGTTGAACCGCGACGGCTGCCATGTCAGATCGTCATCGACGTTGATGGCCGATAGCCCGGCGACCTGCCGAACTCCATGTTCGGCGGCCAGCGCCAGCAGCGCGGGGGCGGCGGCCGCTCCGACAGCGCGGGGATGAACGAACAACGCCGTGACGCCGTGCAGCGCCGCAACGATCGTCTCGGGTCGCGACACGTCGCCGCTGACCATCTCGACACCGGCCGGAAGGCCGTCGGCGGGTATGCCGGTGTGGCGCGCGAGGGCGCGGACCTGCTCGCCCGCCGCCGCAAGCACGTTGACAAGGGGCCAGCCGATGGTGCCGGTTGCGCCGGTTACAAGTATCACGGTTGATCCTTTCGCAGGGGTGCCGCGATATCTCGCGGTAGTCGTCGTGGGAAGGGTTGTGCACGATTTGCTTTGGTACCGGAGCCCGTGCTCCGCTACGGCGCAGGAGCGGCCGGTTTCGGGGCGTCGGCGGGCTTTGACCGCGCCTCCCGGCGAATCATCTTCCACACAGTGGGTGTGTGTTCCGTGGTCGACACAACGACGGTTTTGCCGACCGTTGCCGGCTCATCGGCCAACGTCAGCAGGTAGTGGGCCAGATCGATGCGCGCGGTGAAACCACCGATCGGATCAACCTCTCCGGCGTGGTAGTCGGTGGGTGCCGGCAGATCAAACAGTCCCGATGGCCGCACGATCGTCCAGTCCAGGGCGCTGCCGCGCACGATCTTTTCCATCTCGCGCATGTCGTCATAGACCGTCTTGCCGATCGTTCGCGTGATGATTGGCTCAAATACCCTCAGGGCCAACGGAAACTCGCTCCGCCGGGTTGGATAGGCACCGGTTGAGCTCACCACCGCGAGCCGGCGCACGCCAGAGGATTGCATCGCGGCGACGATATTTGCCGTGCCGACCGAATAGGTGTTGACAGGCTCGCGCGTGAAGGAAACCCCCAGCGTGGAGAGCACGGCGTCGACGCCCGCTACAACTTCGGTGACTGCGGCTGGGTCGCGTACGTCCGCCGCGGCCACGGTCAACTTCGGGTCTGACAGCGGAAAGTTGTCGGGTCGGCGGGTCGCCGCGACGACGCGGTGCCCGGCCGCTAGTGCTTGTCCGGTGAGCAGACGGCCGGTTTGGCCGTTGGCGCCGAAAATAGCGATGTCCATGATTACCTCCAAATGATCACTAAATATGATCATCATTGAGTGAGATAGTCATGTCAAGTGCTATTGGTAGCCGCACATTATGGCTTCCGTCACATAGTTTGTGGCGCAGTCGTCATGATTTATGACAGTCCAGATCAGTGCTAATCTGTGAGTTGTGGATGATGGTCAGCGCGGCATTGCGGCACTCGATGAGCGAATTCCCTTTCTGCTCGCCCAGTTAGGCTCGTATGTCGGCGACGATTTCCAACACCGGCTGGCTCCAATCGGGGTGGAGCCGCGGACCTATGGGGTACTGGCGGCACTCGCCACTGACGACGGACAATCGCAACGCCAGCTTTCGGAGCGACTCGGCATTCATCGCAACGCGATGGTCACCGCGGTCGATAACCTGGAGCGGCAGGGACTGGCCAAACGGTTGCCCCATCCCGATGACCGTCGCGCAGTCGCAGTCACCTTGACTCCGAAGGCCCGCCGCCTGCTCCCGGCGCTTGATAAGCAGGCATCCGCGTTGGAAGACCAGATCTCGGCACCGCTGTCTTCCCGTGAACGCGACACGCTGAGGCGTCTGCTGCAACGCGTCGCCGCCGAGGCTGGACTTATCCCGGGCGTTCACCCTCAGTTGGCGTGAAACCGGCCGTTGCCCGGGTCATTACCCGGACACCTCTACGCGGTTTGCGATCGCCGGCCAACCTCGCCGCGGCGTAAGCGGTGGTCCAGTCGTCGGCACCTATCGCTAGCGCGAGGTCGCGCGGTAGGCCGCGTCGAATTCGAAGTCTTGTGGTGTTGTCACGGTGCTCCTCAGGTTGTTGTGACGGGGTCAGCTCAGTGGGATGGCAACTGCGCTGAGGCTATTGGCTTGCAGCGCGACGGCAAGGACGGCGACGTTGAGCGCGAGGAACCCATTGGCGAGGTAGAACTGCGGGCTGTAGTCGCTGGCACGGATGTGTGTGTAGATCGCGCACACGAAGAACAGGACCAGGCCGATCGCGGCGGCCACACCGAGTGGGCGAAAAGCCAGACCGGCTGCAAGGCCTAGTGCGCCAGCTGTCTTCAGCGTCCCGATCGGGAACGTGAGCCACGAGATGGGTACGCCCACCTTGGCCATGCCCGGAAGGATGGGCTTGAGGTGAAGCAACGCCGCGATTCCCGAGAAGCCGTTCGCCGCGATGGCGATCAGCGTCACGGTGGTATATGCGGTAGTCATGGTCTGCGTGTCCCCTTCGTTCTGATGTCGCTCTGCACGTCACAAAGTGGCGCGTCGCATTCTGTTGCCGCGCATGGATGCTTCAATGCGCGGTGCCGTGTACCCTTCGCCGGTCGCTTGGCGCGGTGGGTCTCACTGACCTAGTTAGTCATACTACTAGACTATCACTAATAGTGATAATCATCGAGTGGTATATCATCGGTTCAGGCGTCAATCAAGGCGGCGAGGTTAGGAGCACGGCCATGGCGACGATCAGCGAAGGTGCCGATGTGCATACCCTCATCGTGATGTTCACCGTCGACCCGACCCAGCAAGCGGCCCTCGTGGAACATCTACGCGGAATGGCAGCGGAACACTGCAAGTTCGAGGGCTTCGTCTCGTGCTCCATTCACCGCAGCGAGGACGGTACACGGGTCGCGGAGTACATCCAGTGGCGCTCGGCGGCGCATATGGAAGCTGTCCTGAACACCCCGGAGGGACAAGCTCAACTCGCGGAATCGTCGCGAATCGCAGATAGGCACGGTGCCCAAGCCCATGTCTACCAAGTGGTGTCGGTAACGCAGGCCGGCCAGCCTGCCTGACAAAGACGCGCCGAGATCCGAGGCATACTCGTAACCGTCTGCGGCCGTTGGGATCATCGTGCACCAACGCATTGGGCACGCGACGACGTACGGCCGACGATGTCTTCGTAGGCCACCGATTACACCGTTAAGGCCTCCAGCGCGGTCTCGACGGTCAGGTGTGCGAGATTTGCGTCGATCGGCCCGGTTGGCAAGAGGGCGCGCATCAGGAGTGGCCCTGTCAGCAGATCACAGATCCAGTCGGTGTCGACGCCCGGGCGTGTTTCGCCCCGCTCGACCGCCCGCTGCAGCGCGCGGGCCGTCGACCGCCGCCGGTGTGCCAGATGATTCTGGGCCTAGGAGTTGATTTGTTGTCGGGTGTCGGTTTAGGCACAGCTTCTTCGTCGTATGGGTAGAGAAGGAGAACGCTATGAACGTCATGAAACTCAACGACATCGCACGTCAACTCATCGGTTCCAACCCTGCAACGCTGGTCACGATCAATCGCGACGGCAGCCCGCAAGTCAGCCTGGTCTGGGTGACGGTACAAAGTACGGCCGACGGCGGTGATGAACTGGTCACCGCTCATCTGCTGGAGCATCAGAAGATCCGCAACATTCGGCGCGATCCCCGAGTGGCGGTGACCATCGCGTCCACCGACCGCAGCGGACCGCAGACACCCTATCTGTCGATCAAGGGCACGGCGCGCGTCGAGGAGGGCGGAGCTCCCGAACTGCTCGACGACATCGCCACGACCATCTTCGGCCCGGGCACTGGGTTCCCGCCACCCGACGCACCCCCCGGATACCTGACTCACATCGCGATCGAAAAGATCGGCGGCGTCGGCCCATGGGCGACCTGAAAATATCTCGACCAACAGGGTCGTATCCGCCGAGCTCCGCCCGGGCGATTCAGGCAGCCGGCAAGCTCATGCTGGGCGAGGGGTGCAAGGCGACCGCCAGAAGCTTTGGTCGGGAGCCATTGTCGGGAGGGGCCTCTCGCAGAGCCGAACCACGTCATCCCGGCCGAGAACCTCGACAAGGGGTCCCAGGTTGCGTCCGTCTCCGGAATCAGCTGATTGCGTCCTAGATGAAAGTCGCTTTCCCCGAGCCGGACTTCGGGCCCCCCGCTGTATGGTCGGTGTCAGCCTTCAAGTAGACCCATTGCGCATAGGTGTAGGTCTGGGTCCCGTCCGCAGGTCTGACAACCAGCGTGCCCGCGGCGGAAAGCTCGTACCTGTCCTTATCTCCGTACCCGTGATTTATGCCCTCGTCTGAGGAGAGGTACACCGTGAATGCCATGGTTTCGAGCGTGCCATGAGCGCGGGACCGAAACCCTCCGTTGACCACAGCGATTTGACTTCGTTCGTCGCGCTCCGGTCTGGCGGTTTCGCAAGGTTCTGCCAGTAGTCCCAAATTGTCGGAGCTGGCAATTACGCTAACGGCATCGGATCTGGTCATTCATCTCCGCCAGCAAGCGTCCAGTCGTACTCTGGCCCCCGTCTCGAGCGACCGACCTCATCCAATTGTGGTTGACGCGAGACCCCATCGAAGAAGGTAAAGATGTCAAAAGACCAGAACATCGAGACGTTGAACAAGGGCTACGCCGCGTTCTCCTCCGGAGACGCCGAAGGGGCTATGCGGGACCTCGACGACAACATCGAGTGGGTCGAACCGGGCAATAGCGCGATCAGCGGCACCTATCACGGCAAAGCCGAAGTCGGTGAGTTCTTCGCGAAGCTGGCGGAGAAGTCGTTCACAACCACCCCTAACCGATTCATCGCCGACGACGACGAGGTGGTCGTGCTGACCGAAGTCGAGGTAGGCGGCGAAACGGCTCACAGCGCCGATCTGTACAGCTTCCGCGACGGGAAAGTCGTAAGGGCTGAGAACTTCTCGGACACCGCCATGATGGAGCGGGTCTTCGGCAGCAAGTAAATTGTCGAATCTGAGCCCTCTCGCGGCAGTTGGTCGGGCTCGGCTCGCAACATGGAGCCCGAGTCCGAAGAAATCCCGGATTCTCGCCGTCCAGCAGAATTCGGCGGATAGCTCTCGATCCCGAATTTGTGGTCGTTAAGGAGCTCGTCGAAAAATTTCGAGCAGCTTGACGAGTCCTTCAACGGCAAGAACAAGGGTTGGTCCGCGGTCGTGAAGCTCATCGCTGAGCGCGATGTGTTCAAGGGGCTGATCGACCTGGAGAAGCAGGTCATCGACTTGCGGCGCGAGGTGCGCACCCGGGCCGGAACATGATGCGCGAAGCCGCCGACGCGACCTGTTGAGCTGACAATCCTGCGATCATCGGCCGAGTCGGCGGCAGGCCGCTACGAGCCGGAATGGTCGCAGCCACACGGCGGGGCGCGTTTCTCCCGTCGTTCTGAAACATGTTTCAATGGCTTCATCGAAGGTTTCTGGCGTCCTCGAGCGCTCCCGATACCGCGGTTGCCGGTGCCCGCGTTGGCTTCGGTCGGCCACATCCCGAATGGAACGACCGTCGACCTTCCGGGCCGGGGAAGCACGTACGTTTACGATTCCGGCCCGTGCGATGGGCCCACGTACGTGCTGCTGCACTCCCTGGCTTGCACGGGTCTGGTGACGTGGTATCCCGCCTTGGACGCGGTGCGCGAGTTCGGCCGGGTTGTGGTCTTCGACCAGCGGTGTCATGGCCAAGGAATTCTGCCGCCGCGCATGCTGCTGGAGGACTGCGCCGACGATGTCGCTGCCCTGGCCGACGTCCTCGACATTCCCAGCTTCGTGCCGGTCGGGTATTCCATGGGATCGCTCGTCGCCCAACTTGTTTGGAAGCGCCACCGGGAGAGGGTCGATGGCCTGGTGCTGTGCGCCGCAGCGGCAGCGGTGAGCCGAGCGGCTTACGAGCGGGTCGCCACCGGAGTGTTCGCAGCACTGATCGAGGCCGTCAGTCCCGCGCCACGCCTGTGCGAGCCCGCGAAGGCGGCCAACCATGGATACTTCCGCGATCACCAATGGGTTCTGGGCCAGATCCGCTCCACGTCGCCGGGCAGCATCACCCGTGCGATCGCCGAAGTGGTCCGTTTCGATTCGACGAGCTGGGTGAGCGAAATCGATGTCCCCACAGCCGTGGTGGTGACGATGAAGGATCGCGCCTTTGGCGTGCGACGGCAGAAGTGGCTGGCAAGCCAGATCCCGAACGCCGAGATGGTGCCTGTCGACGCGGGTCACGCCGGTTGCACTCTGCAGCCGGCCGCGTTCGTTCCTGCCCTGCGCCGAGCGGTTGAATCAGTACATGGCCGGCTTCCTGCGTCGCGCCGGACGGAGCGGATGGCCGAATAGGCGCATTCGCGAACCAATGCGAGGGAAAAAGGGCGGTGAAGCGGCTTAGCGGTTGGGACGTGCTGCTGCTATCGAGCGAGACCCCCAACGTCCATCAGCACACCCTCAAGATCGCGGTCGTCGACACCGCCGGCTTCGAGGGTGACCCGACGTTCGAGGCGTTTCGCGAGGTGTTCCGGGCCAAGCTGCCACTGCTTCCGCCGCTGCGCTACGAGTTGGTGTCGACGCCGTTGCGTCTACACCGCCCGATCTGGCGCGAGGACGCTGACGTCGATTTGGACTACCACCTTCGGCGAATACAGGTGCCCGCGCCAGGAGGACGGCGAGAGCTCGACGCCGTGATCGGTGCGATAGCAAGCGAGCCGCTTGATCGCCGTCGTCCGCTGTGGCAGTTTCACTACGCCGAAGGGTTGTCCGACAATCGAATTGCGGTGATCGGCAAGGTGCATCACGTCCTGGCCGACGGCGTCGCATCAGCCAATCTCTTGGCGCGCGCGATGGAATGGCCGGGCGGTGAAGCACCGCATGATCAAACGCCGAAGGATCTCCCGCCGCCAACGACACGCGATGTCCTGCTCTTCGCGGCACGCGACCACGTCTCGCGGTTCCGATCCCTACCGTCAGTGGTGCGAGACGGAGTGGTCGGTGGTTATCGGTTGCAGCGTAGAGTGCGGCAACGCCGTCGCGATCCTGATCTTGCCGGCCGCTTCAAGCCCCCGCCCACTTTCTTCAATCGGAAACCCACCGCGGCAAGAACTTTCGCCAGCGCTACGCTGCCGCTGGCCGACGTCAAAGCGATCAGCAAGAAGCTCGACGTAACGATCAACGACCTGGTTCTGACCACCGTCGCGGGCGCGCTGAGACGTCTGCTCCTCATGTACGGAGAGGACGCCAACGCGCCGCTCATCGCCTCGGTGCCCGCAACTACCGACACCTCGCCGGAGCGGGTCGCCGGAAACGCGCTGGCCACGATGCTGGTCTCGTTGCCTGTTCACATCGACGATTCGATGGAACAGCTTCGGTTGATCCGCACGTCGACGCGCATCGCCAAGGAAGATCATCAACTCCTTGGCCCCACCCTGGTGGGCCGGTGGCTGGAGTTCGTGCCGCCGACACTCACGCGCACAGTCTTTCGTTGGATGTCACGAAGGGAAGCGCCCAACAAGCTGTTCAATGTGATTGTTTCCAACGTTCCCGGACCACGGGAATATGGCTGCATCGCCGGCGCAGTGGTAACCGAGTTCTATTCGGTTGGACCGCTTGCAGCGGGTGCCGCCTTGAATGTGACCGTGTGGAGCTATGTCGACCAGCTCAGCGTCTCGGTGATTTCCGACGCCGCAACACTCAACGACACACACGAAGTGACCGACGCGTTCGTGGACGCGTTTACCAGGTTGCGGGAAGCGACAGACTCCTGATCAGATGTTCGAGTCGCGTCGGTGCTCAGCGAGTACGGCTGGCCACCGCTTCCCCTCGGCGCATGGTCGCCCTAATGCTGGACTACCGTCAACCCTTGGGGACGAGGTGAAGCGGCAGGCTCTCGAAGCGGCGAATCACGTTGTTGCGAGCCAACTCTGGCGTGCCGTCGAGCTGAATGCGTTCAACATGTCGAAGCAATGAGCGCATCATCGCTTCTATCTCCATCCGTGCCAGACCTTGGCCAGCGCACGCGTGAACTCCATGCCCGAAGCCGAGCTGACGGGAGGCGTCGCGCGTGATGTCGAAGCGGTCAGGGTCGCTCCAGACACGGTCATCGCGGTTCGCCGACGCGAACATGACCAGCACCCGTGAGCCTGCCGGAATTCGCGTCCCCGCGATCTCGGTATCACGCTCGGCGCGGCGTCCGAACGCCCTGACCGCGGATTCCATCCGAACGACTTCGTTTACCGCATTGGGTATCCGGGCAGTGTCGTGCCGCAGTAGTTGCCATTGATCGGGGTTGGTAGCGAACAGCCACAGTGCCGCGGCGATCGCACTTGCCGTGGTGTCGATGGAGGGCGCCAGATAATCGATGAAGAGCGAAGGAAGTTGCGATCGCTTCATCGCGCCGTCTTCGATGGCCTGCACCACCTCGTGCGCCATACTGCCCGGAATCACGTTGCGCCGACGGGCAAGCCGATGCACGAACGCCAGCATCGACAAGGCGTCGCCAGACGACCGCACGGCCAAACTGTTGAAAGGCCCAAGCAGATCGAAGGTGGCGCCGGCCCACGCGACCAGGTGCTCGCGGTCGCCTTCGGGCCACCCGACAAGGTCGGGAACCACCGACAGCGGAAGCCTCAACGCGATATCGCGGACGCCGTCGACCCTGCCATTCGCGACAGCCGCACGCACCGTCTCCTCGGCCAAGTCGTCTATCTGGGTTTGCAGCGGACGCAATGCTCGCGGTATCAGCCGATGGGCCGAGAGCTTTCGGACGCGGTCGTGCTCGGCGCCATCCATCATCAGAAAGCTCCGCCTGCCGACGGTGCGTGAGATGGTGTTCAGCGCCACGCCGCCGGCGGAACGGAATGTATCGGCGTCGCGGAGCACCCGCTTCACCTCGGCGTACCGCGGAATCGCATACAACCTCTGCTTCGCTAGCCATACGACGGGACCGAGGGCCCGCAGGGTTGCGTAATGCGGGTAGGGATCGCGAATGGCGGCGTGGGAGTACAGATCGGCGCGGTATACCGGCACGTCGCTCGGTGTCTTCGCGCCGCCCATCGGCCGCCGCCATATCCGAACGTCACGCGGACGGCCGTCGGAGACAGCGCCCGAACGCGGTGCGGAAGAGGACGTCATGTGACCATCGTCGCCTGGCGGCGGTCCAACCGCGAGCTACTGCGCTGCAGGTCCTGCGCTGGAGGGGACACGGCGTTCCGACCGCCGCACCGCAGACAGGCGCTGACCGACGTGGCAGGCGGGGCGTTGCACCTGCCATCAAGGTCAGAGGCTTTTCTGCTTCTTGAGCAGACGTTTGATTCAACGTGAATTGTCACGTTTGCCACAACTCGCGCAAAGTTCCGCGCCTCCATCGCCAGCGCGTCTGAAATCACGTCTTTGTACTGATAATCCCGATATCATCGCCGGCTCTTGTGATCATGCTGTGCCAACGCATAATCTCGCGCCATGGCCGCAGTTACTGCGGGTGGGGGAAGGACCGGCCTGAGACCGGATTTCGAGAACGTCCAGGCTCATTACGACCTGTCGGATGACTTCTTCCGGCTCTTCCTCGACCCGACCCAGACCTACAGTTGCGCTTACTTCGAGCGCGACGACATGACCCTCGAACAGGCCCAGATCGCCAAGATCGACCTGTCATTAGGCAAGCTAGGGCTGCAGCCTGGCATGACACTGCTCGACATCGGCTGCGGCTGGGGTGCCACGCTGCGGCGTGCCGTGGAGAAATACGACGTCAACGTCGTCGGCCTGACGCTGAGCAAGAACCAGGCCATCGCCGTCGACCGGTCCTTCCGCGCGATGAACAGCACGCGGAGCCGCCGGGTGTACCTGGCGGGCTGGGAGGAGTTTCGCGAACCGGTCGACCGGATCGTGTCGATCGGCGCATTCGAGCACTTCGGCAAAGCTCGCTACGACGACTTCTTCGCCATGGCCCACTCCGTGCTGCCCCCCGATGGCGTGATGCTGCTGCACTCGATCGTCAGAGCGAGCATGGAAGAGGTCCAGAAGCGGGGTCTGAAGCTACCGGCGAAACTGCTGAAGTTCATCTTGTTCATCATGGATGAGATCTTCCCCGGCGGGGAGCTGCCCTTGGTCGCCCAAGTCCAGCAACACGCAGTCAGAGCCGGTTTTCGGGTGGCCCGCGTTCAGGCGCTGCGACCGCACTATGCTCGCACGCTCGACATCTGGGCGGCGACGCTGCAGAGCCACCGCGAGCAGGCCATTGCAGTTCAGTCCGAAGAGGTTTACAACCGCTACATGAAATACCTCACCGGCTGCGCCGACCTGTTCCGGGACGGCTACATCGACGTATGTCAGTTCACTTTGGTGAAAGGCGGCTGACCGAACCGCCACCTCGATTCGTCGAGTCGTTAATCCGCTCCACGAATACGTAGCTGATGAAGGCAGTCTCGAGTGCGACCAACATAATTGACGTCGAGGTCTACAAGCGCCTTTGTCCGATGCAGAAACGACCCACCGAAATCCCTGAGTTCACAGTGCGTTTGCTGCGCCGATGATATTTTTGAGCCCTGCTGATCTGGTAGATGACATCCATGCGGAAGTAGGTCGCCGTGACTGATGCTGCCGAACGGGCCCAACAACTGGCCCTCGTTTCGCGCCTGAAGACGATTTTCCCCGAAGTTCCGGAATGGCCGACGCCGGACATGATCACCCATGATCACTACCTCGCCTACATGAAGACCTCGCACGACGTGGGCGGCGAGCTGGACTACCCACACCCCTACGAGAACAAAGAAGAAGAGCAGTGGGAACTGATGACCTACGTGCTCTGCGAGGTCCTCGGAATGCGAGGTATCTGGGTCTCCGAGGAACGTCGGCGGCTTGCCAATGTCGACGTCGGCCGTGCCATCTATCTGGGTCTACCGTATTACAGCCGCTGGCTCTGGTCGGTCGGCCGGTTGTTGATGGAGAAGAAGCACATTTCCTGGGGTGAGCTGACCGATCGGCTGGCCGAGGTGCAGGCGCGCTACGCCGGTGGTTTGAACGGCCAACGCCCCAAGGCTGAACCGAAGTTCGAAGGCGATGGCTCCGGCGTCAGTCGCAACAAGCATCACCTCGAAGCCGCCGGAGTCGGTGACCCCCAGTGCTTCGCGGGTCAAGCCGGCGTGGCGAAGTTCAACGTCGGCGACAAGGTGAAGGTGCGCGACCTGCCCGCGATGTTCTACACCCGCACGCCGGAATACTGCCGCGGTGCCGAGGGGACGATCGCCGAGGTGACCTACGAAAGCCCGGCTCCCGAAGATGAGGCCTGGGACCGCGAGGACGCCGAATCGGAGTGGTTCTACATCGTGCGGTTCAACCAGGCTGAGCTCTGGGACAACTACACCGGTCCCAAGAACGACACTCTGCAGACCGAGATCCCTGAGCGCTGGCTGGAAGCCGTCGGCTGACAGAGAGCGCGTTGCCCAACCGCAGCTTGATCGAAAGGAATTTTGCGTCTATGTCCGAGCACGGTCACGATCACGATCATTCGCGAACCGTCAAGCCGATGGTGGATGAGATCACCGATTTCGAGGTTCTCGAGATCGCGTTGCGCGAATTGTGCATCGAGAAGGGGCTTTTCACCGCCGAGGACCACCGCCTGTTCACCGAGTATGCCGAGCACATCGGGCCGACCCCTGGGGCGCGTCTGGTCGCCAAGGCCTGGCTGGACGACGCGTTCAAGGAGCTCGCGATCTCCGATGCCGTTGCCGCTGCCAAGGAAGTCGGGATCGACTGGCTCGAGCCGACCGGCTTCGGCACTCCTAGCGACTTTGTGGCGTTCAAGATCCTCGCCGACACCCCGACCGTGCACAACGTCATCGTGTGCGCACTCTGCTCCTGCTACCCCCGTCCGATCCTGGGCAACTCACCGGAGTGGTACCGCACCCCGAACTACCGGCGGCGCATCGTTCGCTGGCCGCGCCAGGTGCTCTCCGAGTTCGGTCTCCAATTGCCCGACGACGTGGAGGTGCGGGTGGAGGATTCCAACCAGAAGCACCGCTTCATGGTCATGCCGATGCGTCCGGAGGGCACCGATGGGTGGACCGAGGATCAGCTGACCGAAATCATCACCCGCGACTGCCTCATCGGGGTCGCCCTGCCACGGCCGGGTATCACCACGAACGTCACCCCGCTGGTCCGTGCGGCGATCCGACCGATCGAGGCGTGACCGCGGTGGTCGACGAAACCCGGGGCAGCGGCGACGAATTCGCTGTCCTGACGGAGATCTCGAAGCCTGAGCAGACCTGGCCCGCGATGACGGCCAAGTACGGTGTGGAGAACCCGTTGCCGCCATGGAAGACCAGTCTGGACGGCCTCTGCGATGCGCTGGACCGATCGTGTCGCGCCAACGACGAGCTGGATTTCACATTCAAGCAGCGCCGCGACGAGGAAGACGAGCTTTCCGCCGACCGCTATGCCCACTTGCCCTACCCGGAGAATCAACTTCTCTCACTTGCGCACTCGCTGTTGAAACGGGGTCTCATCGACGAAGCCGACCTTCGCGCGCGGCTCGCCTCGATCCGTTCGCGTCTCGAGGCGCAGTGAACGGGCTGGTGTACTCCGGTGGTGTTACCCGGGTGCCGGCGTGAATTCGATGTGCAGCTCGCGCAGGCCGCGCAGCAGGAAGGTCGGCGTGTAGCGGTATTGCCGCGCACCAGCCGGTCCGTGTTTTGCCTTGCTGATTGTGATGTCCCGTGTTCGGTCCAGCAGCCTGTTGATGGTCACCCGGCCCTCGACTCTGGCCAGCGGCGCCCCTGCGCATGTGTGAATGCCTCGCCCGAAGGCGATGTGCTCGCGAACGTTCGTGCGATCCAAGCGAAACTCGTTGGGACGCTCGAACTTCCGTGGATCACGATTAGCTGCGCCCAAGCAGAGCATGATGACGGTGCCCGCCTTGATCGAGACGCCACCCAGCGTTGTGGATTTGCGGGCGAGTCGGAAGTCGACCTTGGTCGGGCTTTCCATGCGCAAGGATTCTTCGATGAAGGGGCCGATCAGCTTGCGGTCGGCGCGCAGGCGGTCCTGCAGTTCAGGTCGGTCGCCGAGTATCTGGACCGCGGAGCTCAGCAACTTGGTAACGGTCTCCTGGCCGGCACCGAACAGGAAGGTCGCCGGTCGGACGACCTCCAGTAGCGGAGGAACGGAACCGTCAGGGTAGGTGGCGGTGGCCAGACCGGTGAGTACATCTTCACGCGGCGTTCG
>Ga0075363_100000174_pt1 | contig 16828 bp, 15 predicted proteins | sample EndMetdeltDD1763_FD_71470 | JGI IMG/M metagenome (GOLD analysis project Ga0075363, IMG submission 71470) | Populus endosphere microbial communities from Tennessee, USA - Endosphere MetaG P. deltoides DD176-3 | ecosystem: Host-associated > Plants > Roots > Endosphere | place: USA: Tennessee...
CCGATGATGCGTTCGTTGAGCAGGAACCACGAGTGATCGTGTCCCTCGCGCGTGATGTGCTGCAGCGCGCCGAGCGAGTCGAAGCCGGGAAACAGCGGCACCGGCAAACGCCGTCCGTGCGCATCGAGCCAGAGCGGCGAAGGGCCGCTCAAGATTCGGATGCCATGCATGTTCCAGATCGGCGCGTAGTTGTGGATGCCTTCCGGGTAATGCCACATGCGGTCTTCGTTGATGAGGTTCGCGCCGGCCGCGCGCGTGACATCGAGCATCAAGCCGTCGACGTGCGCGGGGACGCCGGAGACCATATGACGCGGCGGCGCGCCGAGGCGCTTTGGCCAATGGCGGCGCACCAGATCGTGGTTGCCGCCGATGCCGCCGGACGACACGATCACGACCTGCGCTTTCAACGCGAACGAACCTGAGAGCTTGCGTGAGCTTGCCGTGCCGCGCTCGGCGTTGCTGGCTTCGAGGATGTCGCCGGCAACGCCGTCGATCGCGCCGCCGGTCCTGGTGAGCGACGTCACGCGATGGCGGAAGCGGAAGGTGACGAGCCCTTGCTTTTCGGCTTCGCGCACGCGCCGCACGAACGGTTCCAGCACGCCGGGACCTGTGCCCCACGTGACGTGGAAGCGCGGCACCGAGTTACCGTGGCCGGTGGCCAGATAACCGCCGCGCTCGGCCCAGCCCACCACCGGGAAAATGCGCAGGCCCTGTTGCCAGAGCCACGACCGCTTCTCGCCCGCGGCGAAATCCACATAGGCCTCGGCCCATTGGCGCGGCCAGTGGTCTTCCTCGCGGTCGAAGCCCGCCGAGCCCATCCAGTCGTTTAGCGCGAGAGCGCGGTTATCACGGATGCGCATGCGGCGCTGCTCGGGACTATCGACGAAGAACAGTCCGCCGAACGACCAGAACGCCTGTCCGCCGAGCGACGCTTCCGGTTCCTGATCGAGAACGATGACGCGGCGGCCCGCGTCGGCGAGTTCAGCGGCGGCGGCAAGGCCGGCAAGGCCGGCGCCAACCACGATGGCGTCTGCGTCCAAGGTTCCCTCCCGACGTGGAGGGAAAGTCTATATCGGGGAGATGTCAGCGCGACAGGGGCCGCGCGCGGCGCCTAAAGAATATTGCCGATCTTGTCGTAGAGGTTGGTGCGGATGTTGCCGCCCATGCCCCACACCACGCTGGCGATGGTCGCGCCGATGCCGGCGGCGATCAGCGCGTATTCGATCGCGGTCGCGCCCTTGTCGCTGGCGATGAACTTGCGCAGCAGCTCGGCCTGCCCATGAAACGCCGTACTGGTCATGGTCACGTCGCCTCTCGTTGCGCGGCCGTCGAGGATCAGAGCAGCGTCGTCAGGTGCGCCACCAGCGGCACGTCCGCGGGCGGCATCGGGTATTCGCGCAGCCGGTTCGGCCGCACCCAGGCCAGTGCCTGTCCCTCCTTCGCGCTCACGATCCCCTCCCAGCGCCGGCAGATGTAGAGCGGCATCAGGAGATGGAAGTCCGGATAGCTGTGACTTGCGAAGGTGAGGGGCGCCAGACAGGCCTCCTTCACGACGATACCCAGTTCCTCCTCCAGCTCGCGGATCAGTGTCCGTTCGGGCGTCTCGCCCGCTTCCAGTTTGCCGCCGGGAAACTCCCACAAGCCGGCCAGCGGCTTGCCCTCGGGCCGTTGTGCCAGCAGCACGCGGCCGTCAGCGTCGACGAGGGCGCACGCAGCAACCGTCACGATCTTCACTGCTGAGCGTCCTCTGGGGGCAACCTTAGGGGGAGCGGGTTAACAGACTGACCAATGACCTTAAGCAATCGGGCGGCAAGATAGTAAAGCGGAATCAAAGACTTTCGGCTGAATTGGAGGCGATTTTTATTCGATCGCCCACACCATTTCGACCTCGGCGCTGATCTGCAAGGCGCCGGCCTCGACCGGGACCGCAATGCGCCGCGCCATCGGGCGGACCGGCAAGTCCGCGGCCGCCTCCCCACCGACGCCGGACATGCTGGCCGGATAGGTGATGTCGAGGATCTTGCCGAGCTTGACCTTGGCGGCCTCGGTCAGCCCTTGCGCCCGTCGGACCGCATTCTCGACGGCCTTGGCGCGCGCTTCCGTGGCGGCCTTGTCGGGGTCGGCGAGGCCGAACGAGACTCCGTTGATGTTGTTTGCGCCCTGATCGAGCACCTGCCGCATGAACGTGCCGAGGCGAGTCAAATCGCGCAGCGTCACAAGCACCATGTTGTTGGCCTGATAGCCGTCCGGCTCCTGGCGGGTGTTGCCGCCCGGGTCTCGCACGGTCTTGAAGGACTGGGACAGGCCGACCGTGTCGGTCTGGATGTCGCGCTCGGCGATACCGGAGCTTTTGGCGAAGTCGATGATCTTCTTCGCCGCTGCCGAATTCTGGTCGAGCGCGGCGGTCGGCGAGGGGGCGCGATTCTGCACGCCGACGCGCACGGTCACGAAGTCGGGCGCGACCTCTACGGTCGCGCGCCCAACCACCCGGATCTTGCCCCCGCCCTGTGCTGTGGCGGCGATTGGCGCGAGGGCCAGTGCGACGACAGCAAAAGCGGCGAGCAAGGTGCGGATCATGATCGATAATCTCCGTTGATCGCGACGTACTCTTTGGTCAGGTCGCAGGTCAGCACCCGGTCGCGCCCCTTGCCGAGCCCGAGCGCAACTTTCAGAAAAATCTCCTGCTTCTTCATCTGGGCGCTGACCTTGGCTTCGTTGTAGGCCGGGTCGCGCGCACCCTTGTGCGCGACACGGATGCCACCAAACCAGATCGAAAGTTTGTCACGATCCGCCGGCTCGCCGGCCTTGCCGACCGCCATGACGACGCGGCCCCAGTTGGCGTCCTCGCCGGCGATCGCGGTCTTCACCAGCGGTGAGTTCGCGATCGACATCGCGATGCGGCGCGCCGAGCGATCCGACACCGCGCCCTCGACAATGATCTCGACCAGCTTTCGTGCTCCCTCTCCGTCGCGCGCGATCTGCTCCGACAGGTTCGCCAGCACCGCCTTGAAGGCGGCACTCAAGGCCTTGAGCTGCGGATCGCCTGCGCTCGTGATCTTCGGCGCGCCGGCGGCGGCGCCTGTCGCGAAGGCAAGCAGGGTGTCCGAGGTCGAGGTGTCGCCGTCGATCGTCACCGCGTTGAACGTGTCGACGACCGAGCCCGCCACGATCGCCTGCAGCGCGGAGGCACTGATCGGCGCATCGGTGAACACGAAGGACAGCATCGTCGCCATGTCCGGCGCGATCATGCCGGCGCCCTTGGCGATGCCGCAGATCGTCACGGTCGCCTTGCCGAGCTTGGCATAGGCCGTCGCGACCTTGGGAAACGTGTCGGTGGTCATGATCGCCTTGGCGGCGTCGAGAAAGCGGCCGGGCACGGCCTTCTCGACAAGTCCGCCGAGCACGCCATCGAACTTCTCCGCCGGGAGCGGCTCACCGATCACGCCCGTGGAGGCGAGGAAAACTTCCGCCGGCTTGCAGCCCGCCGCCGCGCTTGCGAGCTTCGCCGTGAACGCGGTCGCCGCGCGGCCGGTCTTGCCGGTAAACGCGTTGGCGTTGCCCGAATTGACCACCAAGGCGCGGGCCTTTCCGCCCTTGAGTTTCTCGCGGCACCACTCGACCGGCGCCGACGGGCACTTCGAGCGTGTGGTCACGCCCGCGACCGTGGTCCCTTTGTCGAACAGCGCGAGCAGCACATCGGTGCGGCCCTTGTACTTGATGCCGGCCGAGCCGGTTGCGATGCGCACGCCGGCGACTTCCGGCATATCGGGAACGTGTTTCGGCGCGAGAGGGGAGACTGTGGTGGACATGGCGGGCTCGGCTGTTTGTTCTGAGCGTGGCCGCTCGGGCCATGCTCGTCAGATACGAAAATGCCCGGCGCGGCGGCCGGGCATTGATCGCAATCTACACCGTCGAATGTGACGGTTCAATTTACTTCTTCTGCGCGGGCGCCGGCGTCGCAGGCGCGGCCGGAGCCGGCGTTGCGGGCTTCACGGCGGCTTCGACGCGCTCGATCTTGCCCTCGGCGCGCAGCTTCGTGATCAGCTCGCTCTGCGACTTGCGCACCAGGTAGCTCTCGAGCTGGTCCTTGACCTTCTCAAACTCCGGCGGCTGGCGCTCGCGCTTGTCCTCGACCTTGATGACGTGCCAGCCGAACTGCGACTTCACCGGGTCCGACAGCGCGCCCTTGTCGAGCTTGAAGGCAACTTCAGAGAACTCCGGCACCATCTGGTCCTTGGTGAAGTAGCCGAGGTCGCCGCCATCGGCCGAGCCCGGGTCCTTCGACTTCGACTTGGCGAGCTCAGCGAAATCCGCGCCCTTCTTCAGTTCGGCGACGATCGCCTTCGCCTCATCCTCGGTCTCGACCAGGATGTGGCGCGCGCGCACTTCGGTTTCCTTGGAAACCTGCGCGATCGCGTCGTTGTAGACCTTGCGCATCGCCTCTTCGGTGACGGCGGCCTTGGCCTCGCTCTGGAGGATCTGCTCCATCAGCAGCTTGGTGCGCGCATACGCGACCTTGCGCTTGAACTCCTCGCTGTCACCGAGCTTCTTGGCCTCGGCCGCCTTGGCGACCAGCATCATGTCGGCCACGAAGGTGATGAGGTACTCGCGCTTTCCCTCGGGCGGCATCTGCGGGATGTTCTGGCCGAGGTCCTCCTCGGCGAGCGCCAGATCGCTCTGGCGGATCTCGGCGCCGTTCACCTTGGCGACGACCGGGTCGGTCGCCGGGGCCTGCGCGTACGCCAGCGGGGCGGTCAGGACCAGCGCGGCGATCAGCGCCAGCGCAGAGACAAAGCGACGATTTGTCCCGGCAGTCGCCGGGCGGGCGGAAAAGAACGGCAGAGCCATGGATGGGTCCTTTGGGGTCCGGGAAAAGCGCCCCGCAATCGGCGGCGGACACTCGCGCAATCGTCTTTTCTTGGCAATGCCAGATTGCGCTACGAATTTAACAACGCCGTGAGGGGCTGACGTTTCCCGCGCGCAAATGGCGCTTTTTGGGCCAATTGACAAGAGTTTGACCCCCTCCTATCTCTCGGCGACCCCTCGCAGGCTTGTCCGGCGGGGCGTTTCACGTTGGCCGCCGCGATTCAGCCCGAAACGTGTCGAACCGAAGACGCGCTCGGAGGTACTCACTCAGGTGGGTCGCTGGGGCGGAACCGAAAGGACTTCCATGCTTGACGGGTTTCTCAGGAAGCTATTCGGGTCCTCGAACGATCGCCTGATCAAGGCGTATCGTCCGCGGGTGGACGCCATCAATGCGCTGGAAGCGGAGTATTCCAAGCTTTCGGACGACGCCCTGAAGGCGAAAACCGCCGAGTTCAGGCAGCAGCTCGCCGACGGCAAGACGCTCGACGACATTCTGGTGCCGGCCTTCGCGGTCTGCCGCGAGGGTGCCAAGCGCACGCTCGGCCAGCGCCATTTCGACGTGCAGTTGATCGGCGGCATGATCCTGCACGAAGGCAAGATCGCCGAGATGAAGACCGGCGAAGGCAAGACGCTGGTCGCGACCCTCGCGACGTACCTCAATGCGCTCGCCGGCAAGGGCGTGCACGTCGTCACCGTGAACGACTACCTCGCCAAGCGCGACTCGGAGTGGATGGGCCAGGTCTACGGCTTCCTCGGGCTCACCACCGGCGTGATCGTGCACGGGCTCGACGACGAGGAGCGCAAGGCTGCGTATGCCTGCGACATCACCTACGGCACCAACAACGAGCTCGGCTTCGATTATCTGCGCGACAACATGAAGTACCGGCTGGAGGACATGGTCCAGCGCGGGCACGTGTTCGCGATCGTCGACGAAGTGGACTCGATTTTGATCGACGAAGCGCGCACGCCGCTGATCATCTCCGGCCCGCTCGACGACCGCTCGGACTTCTACAACACCATCGACGCCTTCATTCCGGCGCTCGACAAGGTCGACTACGAGGTCGACGAGAAGCAGCGCACCGTCAACCTGACCGAAGTCGGCATGGAGAAGGTCGAGCAGCGCCTCAAGGCCGCCGGCCAGCTCAAGTCGGAGTCGCTCTACGACGTCGAGAACGTCACGGTCGTGCACCACGTCAATCAGGCGCTGCGCGCCCACAAGCTGTTCACGCGCGACAAGGATTACATCGTGCGCAACGGCGAGGTCGTCATCATCGACGAGTTCACCGGCCGTATGATGCCGGGCCGGCGCTACTCGGAAGGCCTGCATCAGGCGCTGGAGGCGAAAGAGCACCAGCCGATCCAGCCCGAGAACCAGACGCTCGCCTCGATCACGTTCCAGAACTACTTCCGCATGTACAAGAAGCTCGCCGGCATGACCGGCACGGCGCTGACCGAGGCGGACGAGTTCGCCGATATCTACAATCTTCCCGTTCTCGAGGTCCCGACCAACAAGCCGCTCGCGCGTCTTGACGAGGACGACGAGGTCTATCGCACCAATCGCGAGAAGTACGAGGCGATCATCGGGCTTTTGGAAGAGGCCAAGATCAAAGGCCAGCCGGTGCTGGTCGGCACCACGTCGATCGAGAAGTCCGAAAGCCTCGCCGAGATGCTGCGCCAGAAGGGCTGGGAGCAGCACGACTTCTCTGACCCGAACGCGTTCGCGGCGCTCTACAGCGGCGACGAGGGCGCCAAGAAGTCGAAGGTCTTCGCGGTGCTGAACGCGCGCTACCACGAGCAGGAAGCCTACATCGTGTCGCAGGCGGGCGTGCCGGGCGCGATCACGATTGCTACCAACATGGCGGGCCGCGGCACCGACATTCAGCTCGGCGGCAATGCCGACATGCGCATCCGCCAGGAGCTGGCCGACATCACGGATTATCAGGAGCGCATGCGCGACCCGCGCGCCGACGAGATCCGCGCACAGGTGGCGCGGCTGAAGGAAACGGCGCTCGCGGCCGGCGGCATGTTCGTGCTCGGCACCGAGCGCCATGAAAGCCGCCGCATCGACAACCAGCTGCGCGGCCGCTCCGGCCGTCAGGGCGACCCCGGCCGCTCGAAGTTCTTCCTGTCGCTGGAAGACGACCTGATGCGCATCTTCGGGTCCGACAAGCTCGACGGCATGCTGACCAAGCTCGGCCTGAAGGAAGGCGAGGCGATCGTCCACCCCTGGATCAACAAGGCGCTGGAAAAGGCGCAGCAGAAGGTCGAGGCGCGCAACTTCGACGCCCGCAAGAACATCCTGAAGTTCGACAACGTCATGAACGACCAGCGCAAGGTCATCTTCGACCAGCGCATCGACCTCATGAAGGACGATCAGGTTGCTGGCACCATCACGGACATGCGCCACAACGTCATCGACGAGCTGGTGGCCAAGCACGTTCCCGAGAACGCGTATCCCGAGCAATGGGATACGCCCGGCCTGAAGGAAGAGCTCAAGCGCGTGCTCGACCTCGACCTGCCGGTGGAGGAATGGGCGAAGGAAGAAGGCATCGCCGACGAGGAACTGATCGCGCGCATCGAGCGCCGTGCCGACGAGCACATGGCCGCGAAGGTGGCGCAGTGGACCCCCGACGTGATGCGCTACGTCGAGAAGTCGATTCTGCTGCAGACGCTCGACCATCTCTGGCGCGAGCACCTGTTGATGCTCGAACACCTGCGTCAGGTCATCGGCCTGCGCGGCTATGGTCAGCGCGATCCGCTGAACGAGTACAAGTCGGAGTCGTTCAACCTGTTCGAGGCGATGATCGCCAAGCTGCGCGAAGCCGTGACGGCCCAGCTGATGCGCGTCGAGATCGTGCAACAGCCGCCCGAGGACGAGCAGCAGAACCTCCCCTACATGGAGGCGCATCACATCGACCCGACCACCGGCGAGGACACGTTCGCGAACGCCTCGCTTGCGCCCGCCATCGCCGGCAACGGCACGGCGGCGAACGTGAACCCGGACGATCCGACGACGTGGGGCAAGGTCGGCCGCAACGATGCGTGTCCGTGCGGCTCGGGCAAGAAGTTCAAGCACTGCCACGGGCGGTTCGGTTAAGGCGGCGGGCGCCGGATGGCGGGAAAGCTCCAAGAAAAGCTGCAAGACCTGAAGACGCGGCTCGCCGAACTGACCGACGAGCGCTCGCGGCTTGACGGGGCGATCGAGGAGATGATCGTCGATATGGCGCAGGTGCCGCCGGAGCAGCGGTCGGGAGGCCCCTGGGCCAACGACGGCGCTTCGACGCGCAAATATCTCGAACTGACCAGCCGTCAGGCCGACATCGAAACCGAGATCGTCGATCTGAACCGCGAGATTGCGGCATCCGGCGGCGCGCCGGGCTCAACGCTGCATTAAGCCATGACGTCAGAATCCGCGCCGGCGAGCGAGGCTGCGTTGCCGCTCCCGGCGGCGTTCAGCTTCACATACAGCGACGAAGAGCTCGACGAGTATTCCGCGCTTTGCGCCGCGCGCTTCGAACCCGACGACGGCTACACGTTCTTTGGTTCGATCTTCGCGGCGATCTTTGTCGTCGGCGGTGCGGTTCTGCTCGCGAACCATCTTGGGCTGGTCTCGCCGCTCGCGATGCGGCCGGTGCTGATCACCGCGTACGTCGCGTTCTGCGCGGGCGCGGGCGCCTTCTACGCGATGTGGGCGTGGCGTTCTCGCGCGGCGCGGCGCTTGCTGCTGCGCGAGCTGAACAGCAAACAGGAAAGCTGGGAGGCGGTGTTCGACGACGCCGGCATCGTCTGGCGGCGGCGCGGAACGGAAAGCCGGGCCGCGTGGGACGCCGTCGAGGGGATCGGCGAGACCGCGCGGCTGGTCACGATCTGGATGTCGATCGACTACGGCATTCCGATTCCGGCGCGATTGTTCGCCGACGCTCCGGCGCGCAAGGCGTTCGTCGCCGCGATACGGGCGCGCGTTAGCGCCGCGAAGATTGCTCAGCCGAAATAGAGATTACTGAACGCCGCCCCAGCGCGACGAGAAGCTGCCGGCCGGAACGGTCGGCTGCGCGCCGCTCATCAGGCTTGCGCCGCTTGCGGCCGACTGGCGCGCGGGCGTCGGGGCAGGGGCCTGCAACGCCTGCGCTTGCGGCTCAGGCTCGGCGGCCGGCGCGGGCTTGGCCTGCGCGGCGGGAGCCGGCTTCTGCTGCGGAAGCGGTTGCGCGGTCTTGGCCTGAATGACCGGGCGTGCGGGCGCGGCTTGCTTCGGCTGCGCGGGCTGAGCCTTCGCGGCGGCCGGCGGATCGTCCTGGCCGAACGCGCGACCCATCGAGGTCTTCATGCGGTCGAAGAGGCCAGGCTCGGAGCGCTGGTTGCTGCTGCTCGAGGAGAACATGCCGGAGAACAGGCCACCGGACTCCTGCCTGGCAGCCGGGGCGGCAGCCGGCGCGGGCTTCGACTCAGCGGAGGCGAGTGCAAAACCACCGTTCGCCGGCGTGGCGGCGGGCGCCTGCTTGCCTTTGGCCGACGGCGTCACGCCCGTGCGCGCGGTGCCGGTCGGTTCGTCGGGATAGGTTTCGAGCGGCGGATTGACGTAGGAGCCGAGTTTCTTGGAGGCGTTCTCGTCGACGACGTAGCGGATCGTGCCGTCGGGCTCGCGCACTTCCTGCGGCTTGAGCTTGGCCAGGAACGTCGGGTGCATGCCGCCGTCGCGGCCGGTGCGGATCGGCGCCGCGGTGACACGCGACGCATAGGAGGCGATCTGCATGTCGTCCTGACGCGCCTTCGCCTTTACCTCGGCAACCACGTCGGCCGGCTGTTCGAACACCGGGCACTTGCCGACCGGATTGAACTTCAGTGAGTTCGCCGCTTCCAGCGAATGGAAGCCGCCGGTCTGCGTGCCGACCATAATGCCGTTGCGCGTCGAGGCGTTCTGCGGCGGCTCGGCGTTGAACACGTAGCGCTTTTCGCAGACGTCGACCTTCGGCTCCTGACGCGAGACCTCGAAGTGGTCGTTGCCTTCCTTGAGCATGCGCCAGAAGGCCATGTTCGGATTGTTGCGATGACGCGCCATGTTCTGCGCCGTCATGCGGAACGGATAGGCCTGCACCTGGAAGGCGCGCTGTCCGCCGAAGAAGCTCTCTCGCGCGAGCGCGTAGATCTCGCCCATCTGGTCGTCGGTCATCGCGTAGCAGCCGCGCGACGAGCAGTCGCCGTGCACCATCAGGTGCGCGCCGGTGCGGTTCCACGCCTTATCGTAGGCGTTGGGGTAGCCCATGTTGAACGAGAGATAGAACTGCGAGTTCGGGTTCATCTGCGCCGGCGTGATGGCGTAGAACCCTTCCGGCGCCTGACGGTCGCCTTCCTTGACCTTGGGACCGAGTTCGCCGGACCAGCGGCAGATCGGATAGGTCTTCAACAGCGCGTAGCGGCCGCCCGCGTCCTGCTTCCAGACCTCAAGCTCGGCATCTTCCTTGAACAGCCGCACGAGGATCGGCGACTCGACCGGCATGTTCTTGTTCTGGATTTCGGTGAGCATCTCGGGCGAGAGCGACTTCATCGCCTTGCCGGAGCGCAACGTATCGGTCTCGCAGCCCGCAAGCGCGACCACCGCGGCAAATGCCGCGGACATCATCAGGCCTCTAACGCCACGAGAAAATTGCAACCCCAAGCTCCCCGACCCAATGGCTGCCCCGACGGGGGTGCCACCGGCCCGACCGACCTCTCCGTTATCCTTAAAGATGCGGCAATCACAAGGCAGCACAGGTACTGGCCCATGCTTCCACCACGGTTATGGTGAACGAAAGGTTAATCCCGGTCAAAGGCCGGACCAGGGAAACTATAACCCTCTGCCAAGATTGAGGAATTTCTCGCGGCGGCGTCGTTTCACAGTGTCGCGATCCAGCTTCCCGAGGTCCATCAGGGCATTGCTGATGGCCGCCCCCGCCGCCGCAATCGCGGCTTTCGGGTCGCGATGCGCGCCCCCGACGGGTTCCGGGACGATCTCGTCGATCACGCCAAACCGCAGCAGGTCCTCGGCGGTGATCTTCATGTTGGTGGCGGCTTCCTGCGCCTTGGTGGTGTCGTGCCACAGGATCGAGGCCGCGCCTTCGGGTGAGATCACGCTGTAGATCGCGTGTTCCAGCATCAGCACCTTGTTGGCGGTCGCAATCGCGATCGCGCCGCCCGAGCCGCCCTCGCCGAGAATGACCGCGACGTTCGGCACGCTGAGGTTCAGGCAGGTTTCGGTCGAGCGTGCGATCGCCTCGGCCTGTCCGCGCTCCTCGGCGCCGATGCCAGGATACGCGCCCGCGGTATCGACCAGCGCCAGCACCGGGATGCCGAAGCGGTCGGCCATCTCCATCAGCCGCACCGCCTTGCGGTAGCCTTCGGGCCGCGCCATGCCGAAATTGTGCTTGAGCCGGCTCTCGGTGGTGGAGCCCTTCTCCTGCCCGAGGACGCAAATGCTCTCGCCCTGGAAGCGGCCGAAGCCACCGACGATCGCGTCGTCGTCGCCGAACTTGCGGTCGCCGGCGAACGGCGTGAAATCCGTGATCAGCCCTTCGATGAAATCGAGGCAATGCGGGCGCGTCGGCCAGCGCGCGACCTGCGTTTTCTGCCATGGGGTGAGGTTTTCATAGAGCTCGGTGAGCGTCTGGGCCGCCTTGGCTTCGAGCCGCGCGATCTCGTCGCCGACCGAAACGTCGCCGCTCGCCTGCATGGCGCGCAGCTCTTCGATCTTCTGCTCGAGCTCGCCGACCGGCTTTTCGAAATCGAGGTAACTGCGCATCACGTCTCAATATGGGAGGGCGGGAGATGGTCCGCCACGGGCGGCGGAAACTGGCCCGCTAGGTGGGCCAAGTCAAGGAAAGGGCTTGGAAAACCCTCAGGGTCGCTGGGTCATTCCTCCCCCAGCGGGTGCAGGTCGCGCACCAGGCTTTTGAGCCGCTCTTCCAGCACGTGGGTGTAGATCTGCGTCGTCGAGATGTCGGCGTGGCCGAGCAGCGTCTGCACCGAGCGCAGGTCGGCGCCGTTCTGCAACAGGTGGCTCGCGAAGGCGTGACGCAGCACGTGCGGCGAGACCTGCTTGGGGCTCAATCCTGCGGCGGGCGCGAGCGCCTTCAGGTCGCGCGCGAAATGCTGGCGCGTGAGATGGCCGCTCTCGCCGAACGACGGAAACAGCCATTTCGAGGCCTTGAGCGAGCCTTTCTTGACGGTCTTGGTCGCCTCCTCGCGCAGCGCGAGGTAGTCGCGCATCGCGCGTTTGGCGGCCTCGTTGAGCGGGACCATGCGCTCCTTGTTGCCTTTGCCGCGCACGATCAGCATGCGCTGGTCGCGCTGCGCCGCCGAGGCCGGAAGCGAAACGAGTTCCGAGACGCGCAGGCCCGTGGCGTAAAGCAGTTCCAGCAAGCACGCGAGCCGCGCGGCGCGCACGCGTTCGCCGATCGGACGCTCGGCGTCCTCAATGCCTTCGCGGGATGCCGAGAGCAGGCGGTCCACGTTGTTGACCGAGAGCACCTTCGGCAGCGGGCGGCCACGCTTGGGTCCCTCTATTGCGGCGGCTGGATCGTCCTTGCGGTTCCCTTCAGCGTAGAGGAATCGGTAGAGCTGACGCACCGCCGAAAGCCGGCGCGCGACCGACGCCGCCGAGAAACCGCGCCCGCTCAACGCCGCAAGGTAACCGCGGATGTCGTCGTTCTGCGCGCTCGCAATCGCGCGGCCCTGTTCGCGCAGATGACCGGAAAAGTCCTCAAGGTCGCGCCGGTAGGCTTCCAGCGTGTTCTTCGCGGCGCCGCGCTCGGCGGCGAGCATGTCGAGATAGAGGTCGATCGCGGTGGCGTCGGAGGTCTGCGCGCTGCGCGCCATCGGTCAGTTCGGCTTCATCAGCCGCTGCTGCGGGATCGTGATGCTCATCTCGCGCTCTCTGGGCTGAACGAAGTTGGCCAGCGCGAACATGGCGCCGTACGCGCCCCCGCCGAGGATACCAAGCACCAAGAGCAAGCGGATCAGACTCGGCATGGCGAACTCGCGGCGGCCTCACCGCCCCAATCGACCGGCGTCCTGCCGACTGAGATTGTCGAATGCCTTTAACCACCACGTTCCGGCGGAACTGGCAAGGGCCGCGTGGTCGCGGTATATCGCTTCTGTCCGGATGCCCGTTCACGGGTTTGTCGTGTCCGGCGAAGGACTTCACACGCCGATGGCCGAACTTGCCGCAACCCCTTCCGAAGCCACAGCCGACAGCGCCTTGATCGCGGCGCTCGGGCCGCGGTCGATCGTGCTCGTCGGCATGATGGGGGCGGGAAAATCCTCCATCGGGCGCCGGCTGGCGCAGCGGCTGAACCTGAACTTCGTCGACGCCGATGCCAAGATCGAGGAAGCGCACGCGGGCGTGACCATCGCGGAGATCTTCTCGACCTATGGCGAGCCCTATTTCCGCTCCGGCGAGGCGCGCGTGATCGCGCGCCTGCTGGACGAGGGCCCGCAGGTGCTGGCGACCGGCGGCGGCGCGTACATGAACCTCGCCACGCGCGCCGCCATTGCGCAGAAGGGCCTCTCGGTCTGGCTCAAGGCCGACTTCGAGGTACTGATGCGCCGCGTGAAGCGCCGCGCCACCGCGGACCGCCCGATGCTGCAGGGCGATCCCGCGGCGCGCGTGCGTCAGCTGATGGACGAGCGCTATCCGGTTTATGCCGAGGCCGATGTCACGGTGATGTCGCGCGACGTGCCGCACGATGCCATCGTGAGCGAGATCATCGCGGCGCTGGAAGACAAGCTCGGAATCGCCCGTGGGGAGAATGCCTCATGATGACCGCCGCGCCGCGCGTCGGCGGAAACACCATCGTCAATGTCGGGCTCGGCGAGCGCGCCTATGACATTGTGATCGGCCGCGGCGCCGTGGCGGAGCTTGCGGCGCGTGTGTCGACGCTGAAACCCGGTGCGCGGCTTGCCATCGTGACCGACGAGAATGTCGCGAAGGCGCATCTGGACACCGTGGTCGCACAACTGGCGGCGGCCGGGATTGCGGCGTCGCGCGTGATTGTGCCGCCGGGCGAAGGCTCCAAGAGTTTCGCGTCGTTCGAGCGCGTGTGCGATGCGCTGATCGAAGCCAAAATCGAACGCAACGATCTCATCGTCGCGCTCGGCGGCGGGGTCGTCGGCGATCTCGCGGGCTTTGCGGCGGCGAGCGTGCGGCGCGGGCTCGATTTCGTGCAGGTGCCGACCACGCTGCTGGCACAAGTCGACTCTTCGGTCGGCGGCAAGACCGGCATCAACTCGCGCCACGGCAAGAACCTCGTCGGCGCGTTCTATCAGCCGCTTCTGGTGCTCGCCGACACGGCGCTGCTCGATACGCTCCCGGCACGCGATTTCCGCGCCGGCTACGCCGAAGTCGTGAAGTTCGGCCTGCTCGGCGACGCGGGCTTCTTTGACTGGCTCGACGCCAACTGGAAGGACGTGTTCGCGGGCGGGCCAGCGCGCGAGCACGCGATCGCGGTCGCCTGCCGCGGCAAGGCTGGCGTGGTGGCGCGCGACGAGCGCGAGACCGGCGAGCGCGCATTGTTGAACCTTGGACACACGTTCGGTCACGCCTTCGAGGCGGCTGCCGGCTTTTCGACCAAGCTGCTGCATGGAGAGGCCGTGTCGCTCGGCATCGCGTGCGCGTTCGAGTTCTCGACGCAGCTCGGCCTGTTGCCCTCGAACGAGGCCGGGCGGGTGGCGCAGCATCTGGCCAGCGTCGGCTTGCCAACGCGGGTTCTGGACGTGCCGGCGCTGCACACCAATGCCGACGCGCTGATGGACCTGATCGCGCAGGACAAGAAGGTGAAGCGCGGCAAGCTCACGTTCATTCTGGTGCGCGGCATCGGGCAGGCGTTCGTTGCGTCCGACGTCGATCCCGCGCAGGTGCGGGCGTTCCTTGAACACAAACTGAAGACCTAGAGCATGATCCCGAAAAGTGGGAACCGGTTTTCGGATAAAGATCATGCTCAAAACAAAAAGCTGGAGCCCGACTCCGATTCAACCCAGAACGACAGGGCTCTAGCAGTCCGATGACTGCCATGTTCATCAACCTCTTCGTTGCAGTCCTGCTGCTCGTCGCGAACGCCTTCTTCGTCGCGGCCGAGTTCGCGCTGGTCAAGAGCCGCGGCTTCCGCATCGACGCGCTCGCGGAGCAGAACCGTTTCGGCGCGCGGCTCGTCAAGCAGATCCTCGGCAACATCGAGTCCTATCTGGCCTGCTGCCAGCTCGGCATCACGATGGCGTCGCTGGGCTTAGGCTGGGTGGGCGAACCGACGGTGTCGCTGCTGCTGACGCCGGTGCTCGCGCCGCTCGGCCTGCCGGACTCCGCGCTGCATTTCATCTCGTTCCTGCTCGGCTTCCTGATTTTCTCTTCGTTGCACATCGTGCTCGGCGAGCAGGTGCCGAAGACGCTCGCGATCCGCGAGCCCGAACCGGTGTCGCTGTGGATCGCGTATCCGCTGCGCGGCGCGTTCGTGCTGTTCTATCCGCTGAACTGGCTCTTGAACGCCTCGTCCGCCTCGGTCCTGCGCGCGCTCGGCGTCAAGGAAGCCTCGTCGCATGAGGTCCTGACCGACTCCGAGATCGAGGGGCTGGTCGAAGTGTCGGCCGAGCACGGCAAGATGGCGGTCGGTCAGGCGGAATACATCACCAACGTGTTCCGCTTCGGCGAGCTGCAGGTCTCGGACGTGATGATCCATCGCACCGAGATGATCACGCTGAACGCTGACGATCCGCCGAAGGACGTCGTGGAGGCGGTGCTCGCCGCGCCGGTGACACGCGTGCCGCTGTGGCGCGGTAGCCCTGAGAACATCATCGGCGTGCTGCACGCCAAGGACCTGCTGCGCGCGATCCAGGCGGCGGGCGGCGATCCCGCCAAGGTCGAGATCGCGGCGATCGCGCGGCCGCCGTGGTTCGTGCCCGACATCCGCCCGCTCTCCGAGCAGCTCAAGGCGTTCCGCCGCCGCAAGACCCACTTCGCGCTCGTGGTCGACGAGTACGGCGAGGTGAAGGGGCTGGTCACGCTCGAAGACCTGATCGAGGAGATCGTCGGCGACATTTCGGACGAGCACGACGTGGTGGTCACCGGCGCGCGGCCGCAGCCGGATGGCTCGGTGATCGTCGATGGCGCGGTGCCGATCCGCGACCTCAACCGGCTGATGGACTGGAACTTGCCGGACGAGGAAGCGACCACCATCGCGGGGCTCGTCATTCACGAGGCGCGTGCGATCCCCGAGAGCGGGCAGAGCTTCACGTTCCACAATTTCCGCTTCCGCGTGCTCAAGCGCGAACGCAACCGCATCACCATGCTGCATGTCACGCCGTTGACGCGCAAAGGTGCGGTCATCAAGGCTGCGTGAGCGGGCCTCACACCGCGCTCACCACATCCAGCGGCTTGAGCAACCCGCACATGCCGAGTTTTTCGCCGGGCTCCGGTCCGATGCTTGTGGCCTGCGCTCCGACGCCGCCCTTGGGCAGATTGTCGATGCGCGAGAGCGCCATCGCGAGCCACTGCGCCGGGCCCTGTTGCACCACGGTCTCGAACCTCTCGCGCAAAGGCGCCATCGCGCGCGCGTGCACGGCATTGAAACGCATCAGCTCGGCGCGATAGGCGTCGCGGTCGGTTTCCCAGAGCCGCATGAGACCCTGATAAGCGCGGATCGAATGATCCCGCCGCTCCAGCGCGCCGTCGAGGCCTTTCGAGATCAATCCGCGCAGCGCGTCGTAGCGCGACGGGTCTGCGTCGGTCTCGGCGCCGAAGTAGATGCGCGCGTCGCCGCGCTCCGCGAGCCCGGCATTGCCCATCACGGCGAGTACCTTCATGCGGTCGGTGGTGACCGAGCGATGGATCGTGCCGGGCGTGAACTGGACGAAGTCGCCGGCTTTCAGCGCAATGTTGCGAAAGCCGTGTTCGAGGTCGTGCAGCTCGATCGCGCCGGTGCCGGAGATGACGTAGTAGGCC
>Ga0075363_100000175_pt1 | contig 16722 bp, 15 predicted proteins | sample EndMetdeltDD1763_FD_71470 | JGI IMG/M metagenome (GOLD analysis project Ga0075363, IMG submission 71470) | Populus endosphere microbial communities from Tennessee, USA - Endosphere MetaG P. deltoides DD176-3 | ecosystem: Host-associated > Plants > Roots > Endosphere | place: USA: Tennessee...
GGTCCACGCTCGGATCCACGTTCTCGCTCACCGCACGGTTCTACCAGCCCCGCCCACCACAGACGGTTTCGTCTCGGTGCTGTGACGGCGTCGCCGTCGCGGATGATCGATCCGAAAGAACGGTCCGGAATCGATCGCGCCGTACACTTCGACAGCGCCGCGACCGTTGGTGACCACCTCTCGAAAGGACGATTCGCCCTCGATGTCTGCACTGCTGGATTCACTCTTGGCGAGAATCGCAGACCGTACGGCCAAGGTTGTCGTCGTCGGTCAAGGGTACGTCGGCTTGCCGGTGGCGATCCGTGCCGCTGAGGTCGGCTTCCCGGTCGTTGGCTTCGAGGCGTCGACGGTTCGGGCCAATGCACTCGCGGCCGGCTCCAGCTACGTCGGCGACATCTCCGACGCTCAGCTGCGCGCCGCGCTCGCGGGCGGCTATGAGCCGACGACCGATGTCGCCCACCTCGAAGGGTTTGACGTGGCCGTGATCAGCGTCCCGACGCCGCTGAACGATGGTCTTCCGGATCTGACATTCATCGAAGCGGCAGGACGGACGCTCGCGGCCCATCTGACCGCTGGCGCATGTGTCATCCTCGAGAGCACCACGTACCCCGGCACGACCTCCGAGTTGCTCGTGCCGATCCTGGAGAACGAATCGGGCTTGGCGAGTGGCGAGTTCTTCTGCGGCTACTCACCCGAGCGGATCGATCCGGGGAATGCCAGGTTCGGCCTTCGCAACACGCCGAAGGTCGTCAGCGGCGTCGACACCGACTCGCTGGCAGCCGTCGACGCCTTCTTTTCGGCGCTCGTCGACACCACCGTTCCGGTCGGTTCTGCAGCCGAGGCCGAGCTCGTCAAACTGCTCGAGAACACGTTTCGGCACGTCAACATCGCGCTCGTCAACGAACTGGCGATGTTCGCCCGCGACCTCGGTGTCGACATCTGGCGAGCGATCGATGCCGCGGCGACCAAGCCGTTCGGGTTCATGCGGTTCACGCCCGGTCCCGGTGTCGGCGGGCACTGTCTCCCCATCGATCCGAGCTATCTCGCGTGGCGCGTCAAGCAGCACCTCGGTCACACCTTCCGATTCGTCGAGCTGGCCAACGACGTCAACGAACACATGCCCGACTACGTCCACGACCGGATAACCGCTCTGTTGAACAAGGATCGCCTGGCGCTCAACGGGAGCAAGATCCTGCTCCTCGGACTGGCCTACAAGGCCGGCACGAGCGATTGGCGCGAAAGCCCGAGCGTGCACGTCGCCGACCGACTGGCGACGTCGGGTGCCGAGGTCGCGTTCTGCGATCCGTACATTCCCGATGTGAACGCGCAACAGCTTCGTTTTCCATTGGTCGCGTTCGATGCCACACAGCTCGCCGCAGTTGACCTGGTCGTGGTCCTCGTCGATCACAAGGAGTTCGATGCGAGCACCATCGCGTCCACGGCGGTGCGTGTCTTCGATGCCAAGAACCTCCTCCGCGGTCACGAGTTCACGGGCGAGGTCTTGTGATGACCGAGGATCACGTGATCGGCAGCTCGAGCACCGAGTAGCCGTCGACGGTGCCGACGACGGTCGACCCCGGAAGGGACCGTGACATCGAATCCGCTGCGACATCGCGAACGACGAGCCACCGGCAGCCGTACTTGGCGAGCAGCGCGATCCGGATCGCGCCTGTTGTCGTGGGATCGACGATCGCGGCCATGTCCGTGACGCGGAGGTCGTTCGAATCCACGAATGGCGTGGGTACGGGGGCACCGATCAGTTTTGCACCGCCGCCCGCCACGGCGAGGGCGATGTCCGTCGGCGCCGCAACGGTCACACCCTGATCGATCAGGTCGCCGAACCGTGTGTACGGCTCGATCTGCGACCGCAGGCGTTGATCATCAGCGACGCCGGCGGGCAGGAGTGCGCGAGGGACTCCGCGGATCCAGCCAGTTGCCGTTCCGGCAATTCCGGCGACAACGACAAGCGAACTCGCCAGTGCGACGAGGCGCTGATCAGGTTTCATCCGCTGACGGGCGTGGAGACGGTCGGCCAGCCAATCGGCCATCGCGATGTGCAGGGTGAGGATCAAGCCCGGAAACACGCGCCCGTAGCTGTCGTGCCTCGTGATCCATCCAGCGACGAAGACCGCAAGGACGGCGATCGACGCCAGTCCGAGCGGGTCGCGGCGGTTGTGTCGGAGACGGGCGCACATGATCACCAGCCCGGGAGTGGCCAAGGCCGATCTCATGATCACCCCCCGGTAGGTTCCGGCGTTGAAGCTGTCGTAGCCGGCCGCGGACGTCACAAGACGAGCGATCGAGTAGAACGGCCAACTCAGGAGGAGGGTCGCCATGATGCCGAGCGCGAGCACGAGGTTCCGCACCGACGGAAAAGTCCATCGATGCGGCTGTCCGACGGCGAACCCGAGACCGACCAGGCCGACCCAGAGGCCCGTCAGCTGGTGTGAGAGCAGGACCACCGAATAGCCGGCGGCGACGAACGCGAGTTGCTGCCATCGCCCCGTTTGCAACCAGCGGATGAACACGGCAAGCACGAACAGGCCGAGCGCGGACGCGAACGTCGATCCGAGTGGGAGCCCGCTGCCGATCGAGTTGAGGTTGAAATAGCCGCTCCAACGCCACGGCGCCCATCCCCACGCGGTCAGTGTGAAGACGAGGACCAAGGTCGGGGCGAGCGGTTTCGACGATACGGCTCGTGTGAAGACCCAGATACCCGTCAGCAGCGCAGCCAGGTTGCACATCCCCGCGACGGCGAGCACATCCACCGTGTCGAGTCCGGACTCCCGGGACACGATGCCGAGGACGAAGGTGTACGGGTTCATGTACGGGTCCGCGCCGCCGCCGGCGAGGATCGGATGCAGCGGATGGAGAGGGCGCGACGCGAACTCCTTGACCGCCGCCGAGTACAACCAGAAGTCCGGCGTCGACCACAGGCGGTTGATTGTCTGCCCGAGCATCAGCGCGGCGAGCGCTGCCCCTACTGCGACATACGGGCGCACGCCGGGCGCACTCAGTGCCCGACGAGCTCGCCGCTCGGCCGTCGGAGCGGTCAACGCATTCCAGACAGCTCGAGCGCCTCGCGATAGAAGTCACTTGTCGTCTCGAGCACATCCGGTCGATCGAACGCGCGCAGCTGCCCGTCCTGGATCACCATGATCCGATCGCAGATCTCCAGCGTCGACATCCGGTGCGCGATCACGACGACCGTCATCCGTTCGCGAAGGTCGGCGAGGGTTTGGCGGATCAGCGACTCCGATCGAACGTCGAGAGCGCTGGTCGGTTCGTCGAGGATCATCAGTTCCGGTGATTCGACGAGCGCTCTCGCGATGCACAACCGCTGCTGCTGGCCGCCGCTCAGGTGGCTGCCCCCCTCGCCGACCTCGCGTGAGTACCCCTCGGGCGAGGCGACGATGTCGTCGTGCAGGTAGGCCAGCCGGGCGGCCCGCTCGACATCGTCATCCGACACCCCGTCGCGAAGAAATCGGATGTTCTCGGCCACGCTTCCGGCGATGAGATGAGCTGCCTGTGGGACGAAGGTGACCTTGCGTGCCCACTCGGCGCGTGAGTACCCGCCGATCGCGCGCCCGTTGGCGAGGATCTGTCCGGCCGTCGGCTCGCGCAGGCCGAGCATCAGCTGCACGAGCGTGGACTTGCCGCTTCCGGAGGGTCCGACGATCCCGATGACCTCGTGCGGCAGGAGCTCGGCCGTGATGCCCTGCAGAACCGGCCGTCCTTCGGCATAGTGGAAGGACACGTCGGCGAGCTCCATCGTCCCGATCGATTCGACATGGAGGCCCTCGTCGCTGACGGTGCCGTCCTGATAGGTCTGCATCTGCGCGTCGAGTGCATCGACGAACGGCACGGTTGCCGAGATCGAGGTGTAAGCGCTCTGCAGCCCCTGCCCGTAGCTGAGCGAGCGCAGCATGACCAGCATCACGGCACCGACCGACGTCAGGTTGTTCGAGTTCGACAACGAGATGATCCCGATCGCTCCGACGATGGCCAAGAACGCAAGTCCGGAGTAGAGGATCGGCACGAGGCCGCGCAGGTTGTTGAGGCGCTCGTTTGTTCGCTCGTTCTCCAGGATCAGCGCGTCGACGCGCGCCTTGGCCTCGTCCTGCACGTTGAAGATGTGCAACTCCATCCCCAGTTGCGAGATCTCGTTCAGCGACGTCGCGAAGCCCATGCTCGCCCGCGCAGTCCGCTCGGACTGTCGCTTCACCTTCCGACGCACAGGCCGCAACACCGAGCCGAGGACGGCTACTGCCACGATCGTGACGACCGATCCGCCCGGGTTGACCGCGATGGCCAGGCCGAGCAGAGCGAGAAGGTTGAAGCCGGACACGATCGCCGACGTGAGGCCGCTGATCAGAACGGAACCTGCGGCGGCAAATGTCGTCAGCAGCTCCTGCAGGCGCCCGGCGCGATCGGCCTGCTGCGTTGGCCACGACGCGTTCAGGAAGCCACCCGCGAGGCGTGTGCGGATCTCGCGCGTCACACGCGCCGACAATCGCGCGGCCTGTGTGTTGCCGAGGAGTGCGAATGCGACACGCGCAACGACCAGGACGAGCGCGATCAGTACGGCTTGATTGATCGTCACCGACCGGCCGGCGACAGCGTCGAGGCGGGTGTCGCCGTTGGTGACGGCGAATGCCGCGCGGGTGATCACGACGAGGAACAGGGCCTCGGTCAGTCCGCCGGCCAGCGATACGATCGACAGCTGTGCGACGGACCAGCGCTTCCCGTGCAGCAGCGCCGCTGCCGCCGATGTCGTCGGTTGCTTCTTCTTCACGTCTCCCGATTTCTCGACACGATCTGTGCGGTCAGCACCCGTGCACCGCTTCATCTGCAGGCGTTCATGCTAGGTCCGCGGCCTGCGCTCGTGCTGCACTCCCGCGATGAGGGTTGGTTTCGCGATCCTGTCGTACGACGAACCGGCGCAACTGTTGCGCCTCACCCTGACGCTCTCGAGGACGTACTCCGATCCGTGCATCGTCGTGCACCACAACTTCAGCCAATGTGCGCTCGACACGGAGGGCTTCCCCGCCAACGTCGTGTTCGTGCGGCCGCACCTCGATACCGGCTGGGGATCGCTCGAAACCGTTCGGGCTGCGCTGTCGGCGATCGACCTGGTGCGAACAACGGCCGACCCGGATTGGACGTTCCTGCTCAGTGGGCGCGACTATCCGGTCATGCCGGGCGACAAGGCGTGCGCCCTGCTCGCGGCCCGCAGGACCGATGCGTTGTTGGTGCACCAGAGCATCGACCTCCCGCTTCCCCGGCACGCCCCGCGCCCATCCGTTGGCGGATTTCACGACGGGGCGTGGGCCCGGCTTGCATATGACCGGTACGTGACCGAGGACGTCCAGGTGCCCCTTCTGTCGTGGAAGCGCCCGCGCTGGCATGGGCTCCCGATCAAACGTCGGCGGATCCGGATCCGTTCGCGACCGGTGACATGGATCATCCGCCACGTGAGGACGCCCGTCATCGGCCGCCGTTTTCTGTGGACGGTCTACGGGGGCGACTTCTGGCTTGCGGTCAATCGCGTCGCTGCGACTCGACTCGCTGCAGTTGCTCCGCGCGTCATGCGCGCACTCGGCAACCGTCCGATTCCCGAGGAAGTTGTGCTCCACACCGTCCTTGGCAACTCCGGTCTCGAACTCGGACAGGATGGAAACCGGCGCTACTCCGACTGGTCAGCCGGTGGATCTCACCCGAAATGGTTGACCGAGCAAGATCTCGACGCCATCGGTGCCTCGGGCGCGATGTTCGCGCGCAAGTTCCGCAATGACGACGGTGTGTTGGACCTCGTCGACCGGCGACTGCTCAGGTTCTGACCATCGTCGTCAGCGCCAGACGAAGATGTTCTCGCTCCGTCCGGCCGTGTTCGGAAACGCCGCCGTTGCTGCGCAGAATGCCCGGGCGCAACCGGGCCGGTGGCGGTCGTGCAGTTCGGCCGTGATCGCGTCCACGCGGTCGAGCCACGCCAGGTCGCCCGAGAACAGCTCCACTTCGCCACCCTCGATGTCGACCTTCAGCAGGCCGACTTCGTCGATGCCGAACATCGTCATCACGTCGGCGACGGTGAAGCAATCGACCCGGCCGAGCACCCGCTCGCCCGGTTGCAGCCCCTGCGGCTGCCGCAGGCGAATGCCCCACGCTCCGAGGCCGGGATCGACCAACTCGCCGTCGCCGCTGAAGTCGGCCAACGCCCCGCGAAGTGGCAGGATCCGCTTCTCGTCGGCGATGTTCTGCAGCATGACCTCGTAGTTGTCGACATCGGGCTCGATCGCGACGATCGTGGCGTTCGGGTACCGATCGGCGAACCACAACGCGGAGTAACCGACGTTGGCGCCGGCGTCGATGATCCAGTGCGGTTCGAGCGGGATGTCGACGTCGTACGCGGCCGTGCGCACCACGTCGCGGAGCACGGCGAGGTCGCTGCTGCGCCGACCGACGCGGACAGCGACGACGCGGTCGAACCCGATCGGGGAAACACGATGGACGCTCGCCCGGCCCCTCAAGCTGGCGGCCGCGATCCGCATTGCGGTCGATGTCTCGAACAGGTCGAGTGAGACGGCGGTCTGATCGGCCGCGTACTTGACGCGCTTGGCGAACCCGATCACAGCCCGCTTGACCTTCGATCTAGTCGCCACGTCTCCAACCTCTTCTCAGCGCGAGCGTCGCACTCCCGCGAACTCTCCCCACACGGTAGGCGAACGTTCCGATCCACGCGTCGCGTGTCTCGTCGCGGGCGAGCGCCAGCGGTCCGCGGAGCAGCAAGTGGAGCCAGATCTTCAGCGCCATCCACGGCGTCTCCGAGCGGGGATCGAGGCGGCCACCCGGCGTCTCGCCGTACGCCGCAACCGAACAGCCGAGGCGATAGCGCTTGCGCAGCATCACACGCCGGCTCGGCGAGAGCCGGTAGGCGACCTCGCACCCCGTCGCCCACACGAGCGTGTAGCCGGCGTGCAATGCACGGACGAAGAACTCTGTTTCGTCGAACCCGTACAGCGCGAGGCCGCTGTCGAAGCCGCCGAGCTCGTCCCACATGCTCCGCGGAAGGCCGAAACCGCACCCGATGGGAAGGCCGACCGGGTGATCCTGGGCCGACGGTGCCTGCTGCTTGCCCCAGAGCCTGAGCGTTCGCTCATCGTTGAGTCGCCTGTACTCGATCGGCGATCCGGAGAACGACTGATCCGTGAGCGACTCGGACATCGCCTTCACCCAGCCCGTGCTCACCCGGTCGTCGGCATCGCACACCAGGATCCAACGGTGCGCGGTCGCGGCGATGCCCGCGTTGCGGGCGAAGTTGATCCCCTGTCTCGGCTCGCTGATGACGCTGAGGTTGTACCCCGACGGCTTCCAGTCGCCGACGGCCGCAGCGGTGCGATCCGAGGAACCGTTGTCGACGACGATCACGTCGAACGGTGGAGCGTCGACCTGTCCGTTCAGCGCTTGCAGTTGCTCGTGGATGACATCGGCGACGTTGCGGGCCGGGATCACGACGATCACGTCGGCGACGGCGCTCATCGCGGTGTTACCGGCCCGTGTCGGGCGTTGATCAACGCGCGTGTCGTCCCGACGAGCTCGCCGCAGCGAAGTGACCACAGGAATCGCCGCCGGCCAGCGCACGCTGCCGGCAGGCGGGTGGCCAACCAGAACAGCCTGGCGGCGAGCCACCGCCCGGTCGTGGTCAACGTCGCGGTGAGGCCTCGCTGCTGCAGTGTGACCTCGATGCGGCCACGGCCGTCGCGGCGACCCTGCCGGTAGGCCCCGCGGAGCGCCGTCGGCAATTGCCGATGGTACGTCGCGTCCGTCGCCAAAAACGGCGCGGCGCCGAACTCGGCGCCGGCGCGCACGGTCATCTCCATGTCTTCGCCGACGGTGAGTCCCTCGGTCTGTCCACCGAGGCGATCCCAGAGGTCGCGTCGGATTCCAACGTGTCCCGTGCTGACCGAACGGCCGTCCACCGACAGCAACCGGTCACGTCCGGTGAGCGGCCAGCCATCCATCACGTCGGGTGTGTTCAGGACGTCGTATTCCATGTTGCTGGCGACGAGCTCGTGCTCATCGAGCGCGTCGAGCAGGGCCTGCAACCATCTTTCGCCGACGACATCGTCGTCGTCGATGAACGCGAGGAGCGGCGCGCTGGTGCCCGCGGCGCCGCTGTTGCGGGCATACGCAGCGTCCGCTCGTTCGGTCGCTTCGAGAAGTCGCACGCGCGCGTCAGCGTTGTGGATCGCCGTGATCGCGGCCTGCGTGCCGTCTGTGGACCCGTTGTCGACGACGATGAGCTCCCACGGTCGAGTGCACCGTTGCCGTCTGACCGCCGCTACTTGGCGCAGCAACAGCGGGAGGCGGTTGCGCGTCGGCATGATGATCGAGACGGCCAACTCGCCCCACGATGATCCAACATCGTCGCGGCTGCCATCGAGCGGCTCGCGACTGGTGGGCTCCATCGCTGCCCGATGGTACCTTGCTGCCGTGTTGGCGACCCGGACAATCACGTGGAGATGCGGATGAGCTGTTCGATTTCGGTCGTCGTGCCGGCGCGGAACGCGGCGAGCACACTCGGCACCCAGCTCGGCGCTCTGCTGGGTCAGGCAACCGACGTCGAGTTCGAGGTGATCGTGGTCGACAACGCGTCCACGGACGACACGGCCACGATCGCGTCCGCGTTTCCGCAGGTCCGCGTCGTCGAGGCGTCGACGCTCGGCGTCAACGCAGCGCGCAACGCAGGTGCGGCGGCCGCCACCGGGTCCGTTGTGCTGATCGCCGATGCCGACGACATCGTCCAGCCCGGTTGGATGGCGGCGATGTACGAGGCAAGTCTCCAGGCCGACTGCTTCGGCGGCGCGCTGGATCACGTGCCGCTCAACGAGGCCGTCACACGCCAGCGTTGGAACGTGCCAGAGACCGTGTCGGTGCACCGCGGCCCCGGCGTCGTGCCATCACCCATCGGTGCGAACTGTGGTTTCCGGCGAGCCGTCTGGGTGCAGCTCGGCGGTTTCGACGAGCGCGTCTACGGCGGTGGTGACGAGTACGAGTTCTTCTGGCGGGCCCAAGCGCAGGGCTTCAGCTACGCCGAAGCGCCTGATGCGGTCATCTCATATCGGCTCCGCGCGTCGTGGCGGAGCATCCTCCGGCGCGAGTACGGGGCGGGGCGTGCCATGGTGCGCATGTTCGACGTGACCGGTGCCAACGGATCTCCCGTCGAGGGTCCGCTGGCGGTGCTGCGCGTCTACGGCTGGATCGTCAAGGAGGCGGTGCTCGGCGCGGGTGATCGCCGCCGGCGGTGGAGCGCTGCGCGCACGGCGGCGCGTCGCGTCGGCCGGTTGGTCGAGTCCGCGCGGCGACGGAGGTGGTTCCTGTGACCCACTGGGTGTTCGACTGCGACGGGGTGTTGTTGAACTCGAACGGCGTCAAGACTGAGGCCTTTCGCGCCGTGACGTCGGCGTATGGGCCAGAGGCAGCCGACGACGTGGTGCGGCACCATCTGGCCAACGGCGGAGTGTCGCGCTACGTGAAGCTGACGCGGTTGTTCGCCGAGGTCCTCGGTCGGCCGGCAGGCGAGGGCGAGATCGAGCATTTGCTGAACGAGTTCGCCGCGGCGTGCCGAAACGGCCTCGCGCGGGTCGACCTCGATCCATCGTTCGAGCGGCTCGCTCGGCGCGTTCTCGTCAACCACGGCACCTTGCGAGTCGTCTCCGGCGGCGACGAAGGTGAGATCCGGACCGCACTGTCCGGGAAGGGAGTCGAGCACTACTTCAGCGCCATCCTGGGGAGCCCGCGACCCAAGCCCGACCTGCTCGCGGACCTCGTGGCCGAGAGCGGCGCGGCGGACATCGTCTACCTCGGTGACAGCCGCCTCGACTTGGAGATGTGCCTCGATCTCGGCGTCAACCCGGTGTTCGTCGCGCACTGGTCGGAGTTCGTCGAATGGCCTGCGTTCGTCGACCAACATCCGCAGATCCTGAAAGTCGACGATCTCGGTGAGCTGCTCGGGCTGGCGGACAGGCATCGCGGTGATCCGTCGTCGGTGCTACCGCCGTGGTTAGGTTCGGCAGCATGAAGGTCGTCGGCTTTGTGCCCTCGAAGCTCAACAGCCAGCGGCTCCTGCGCAAGAACGTGCGCATCCTTGGCGGGCGACCACTCGTGAACTACGTGATCGAGACGCTGTCGCAGAGTTCGGTCGTCGAGACCGTGTTGTACGCGGGCGACGACGAGATCGTCCAGTTCGTCGAACCCGACCTCCCGTTCCGGTTCGTCCGGCGGCCGGCCTGGTTGGATGGTGATGATGCCAAAGTGCAGGACTTCGTCGGTGCGTTCCTCGACGACATCGAATGCGATGCCGTTGCCTTGTTGCACATCACGTCGCCGTTCATCACGACCGCCACAGTCCAGGCATGCATCGAAGCAGTGGTGTCCGGACGGCACGAGTCAGCCTTCGCCGCTTTGCGATTGCAACGGTTCGCCTGGTTTCGTGGGGCGCCGTTGAACTATCGGCTCGACGAGCCGACTCCACGAACGCAGGATCTCGATCCGATCTTGGTCGAGCAATCCGGTCTGTACGTGTTCACGCGAGCCCTCTTCGAGCGGACGGGACGCCGGATCGCCGACGATCCGTTCGTCTGCGTTGTCGACGATGCCGAGGGGCACGACATCGACACCGCCCAGGAGTTCGACATCGCCGAAGCGTTGCTCGCCGCGAAAGGACGATGACCATGAAGCTTGCCGCCCGACTTCCGGAGTGGGTGAAGGATGCGGTGGGACGTCCGCTGGGGCTCCGTGACGTGAAGCCGAGCCAGCAATGGCAGCGCGTCGTCATGAATCGCGAGATCGATCGCTTCGTCTCGTCGCTGGATCGTGCGCGGCTCGACGCCGTGGAGGTCAGCGGCACTGAGCGCGCGCATCACCCGTGGAGATCATTCACGTCGCTGGAGTACCCGGAGTTCGACCTCTGCGGGGAGCAGGTGGACATCGAGCGGACATACGACGTTGTGATCTGTGAGCAGGTGCTCGAGCACGTCGTCGACCCGGCGTTGGCACTGACAAGGCTGGGCGAGCTCGCCGCGCCCGGAGGGCATGTCGTGGTCGGGACACCCTTTTTGATCCGGGTCCACGCCGGGCCGGGCGACTACTGGCGGTTCACGGAGGACGGGCTCCGCCTGATGGTCGAGCGAGCCGGTCTCGAAGTCGTCGAGTCGGGCGCCTGGGGTAATCGGCGGTGCGTTCGAGCGAACCTGCGACGATGGGCCAAGGTGCGGCGCTGGAGCTCGCTGCGCAACGATCCGCGCTTTCCGGTTGCAGTCTGGGTGATCGCGAAGCGCGCCGGGTCAGTGGACGTCGGTTGACGCGAGCAGGTCGAACAGCTCGGCGACGCTGAGGCGCTCGATGGCCGGAGACAGGTGCGGCGAGGCTGTGACGGCAGCGAGGGAGATCCGGTGGCCGGCCAGCCATGCCGCCAGATCGGTGGTTGAGTCCCCGACCACCTCGGACTCCCCGATGAGCGACGCGGTCCGGTTGTACGTCTCGCCGCGGCGATGGGCCCTGGCGTTCTTCGCCCAGCGTCCGTAGTAGCGCAGCGGTTCCGGCACGCGCTGTCGACGAGTTGGCCCGGTGGAGCCCGGGGCCGCACGGCCACGCTCGTAGTAGGCGGCCTCGGCGGCGTTGTCGTAGAAGTGGGTGTTCTTGCCTGAGGGGCCGGCGATGTCCCATCCGACCGTGATGATCTTCGCAACACCGAGGTGCTCTGCGAGGTGGAACACGAGCTCGTACATGATCCCCGGACCGAACGGGCGGCGCAGACCGTCGGTGAGGTTGTAGGCCTCGAAGTCGCGCCGGTAGGCGATGGATCTCACGAGCTGACCCTCGCCGTTGTCCTGCGGCAGGACGAGATCGTGGCGGTTGAACTGAGGTATCCGCCCGGTTGGCTCGCGCACGAACGCGCGAATCGTGTCGGTCGATTGGACGCCGAATCGGCGTACGTTGAACGAGTTCCAGCATTGGAAATCCGCCTGGGGACCGACGACATCGACCGCCTGCTTGACGGCGATCGTGAGATGGCCGGCGAGGGCACGACGCAGGTCGTCAGCGGGCACGTCGCCGAGAGACGGTCCGCACGTGACGACGACACACGTGGCGCCGCGGTACCGGTTGCGCAACGCGTCGACCTTGGCACGCGGATCACGTGCGGCTCGAACCGCCCGCGCGACCTCAGGTGTGCTGCGGTGCATTCCGTGACATCACAGCGCGTACAGCGAGGCGTGTTCGATGTTGTAGGTGGTCTTCGTCAGCGCCACGACAGGGATCTGGTGATCGAGCTGGGCGAACAGTCGGAAGGTCTCCTCCATCTCGTCCTGGCGGGGGTCTCCATGGTCGAAGCCGTCGAAGCCGGTGAGCAGCACTCGGCGTGCGCCGCCGGCGTAGGCGAAGGCGAGCGCGTAGGGGAAAGAGCCGATCCGCGGCACCCGGCAAGTGGTGGGTGCCGCCTCGAACGTGTCCGGCGCGATCGTCAATCCGTAGTCGCGGAACTCGACGGCCGGCCCAGGCGGGTCGAGACGGGCGGTGATCGAGCGGGGCATGAACACGGGCCGGTCGAGCGTGGCGATGATCTCCGCGTCGATGAGGGCTCGGACCGGGTGACAGATGGCGTAGGCGTCGACGAGCGATCTGTCGACCGGTGGCATGGCGTTGAGCGCGATCACGAGCGGGGCCACGTCGCGGATGAACGACTCGATGTCGTCCCGACGCTCCACGCCGGTCGGGCCGGGGCCCACGATGAGGACGTCGCGGCCCTCACACCAACCACTCACGTCGTCGCTGCCGTCCGCTGCGTCGAGGCCGATGTGCGTCGCGGCCGCCTCCATCCGCTCTTGGCTGTAAGACGCACCGCTGCCATCGGTGAGCTGGCCGACGGCGGTCACGATCTCGTCGACCGTGTACCGGCCGTCCTTCGTCATCTCTTGGACGTACGTCGGATGGATTCCGTTGGCGGCCGAGAGGAAGTAGTACACGTTGGAACCCCAGCCGAACTGGCGTTGCATCGTCGTGAAATCGCCCGTCACGACGGGCAGCAGCGGGCCGACGTCGAGATCGGCGACGCCGCGCCGGTTCAGCTCGAACGCGAGGTATTCGGTACGGGCATTGCCCGGACCGCGGCCCATGCCGAGAATCGTGGCATCGACGTATGTCGCTCCGGCGTCGATCGCGGCCAAGGAATTGGCGAACGCGAGCGACATGTTGTCGTGGGTGTGGCAGCCGATCGGCCCGGCGAACGCGGTCCGGAGGACTCCGACAACGCGACGGATGTCGGTTGGTTGCATGCCGCCGAACGAGTCCGCGAAGTACGCCACGCTCGCGTTCCAACGCGTCGACAGCGCGCCGAACTCCTCGATCTCGTCGTCCGCGCGAGAAGCGATCTGCATGAGGTTCACACCGATCTCGTAGCCGAGATCGCGCAAGCGCTCGATCGCCGGCTCCAACCGGGTGAGCTCGTTGAAATTGGAGGCTATTCGGACCAGCCCGACCGGCGACAGCTCGCGCTTGGCGAACAGGCTGTCGACCAGCGCGCACGGGTCGGTGGCCGACACCAGTTCCTTCGCGTTCAGCATCACGCCGTACGAGACGGTGTCCGGGAGGTCGAGCGACGACAGGTAACGATCGGTTGTGTACGCGGTGGGTCCGAGGTAGCGGCCGGTTTCCGCGGTGCGGAACCCGAGCTCGGCGATCGGTACTCGCGCCGCCGCGATCGCACGCACGTAGCGGTGGACGACAGCGGGGGAGTAGTCCCAATCGTTGTAATACCCGCCGTCGCGCAGCGTGCAGTCGAGGAGGTGGACCTCATCGGTGGGGCCGGTCTCCGTGCGTCTTTGCGAACTCTCAGTCATTGAACCGCCCACTCCGTGAGGACCGACCACGCGCATGCAACCCGACGCAACGTCTGAACGCTACCGTCCAATGTGCGATCGCCAATCTATCCCTCGACGCCGTCGCCAGGAACAATGCCCACGTCGATCCTCGTCATGCCCAAGTCCCCTGCCGCGTGGGGTGGAGCCGCCGCCTTGTGGGTCACCGTCGCCGGCTGGAGTGGCGCCCTGCGGCGCCGCGGGGTGGGTTCAGTCATCGTGACGCCAGGGGGAATGCTGACCGAGGACGAATGCGTCGCGGCGACGGCTTCGACCGCTGCTGCGGGTTCGGGACAACCGCGTTTCGCGAAGGTTCCGCTGGTTGTCCGCCAGGGCGTGAGAGACGTGCAGCGGATCCACGAGATGCGATCGTGGAGCAAACGGGTCGTCGCCGTCAGTGCGACAGCCGGCACGGATGTCGGCCCGTTCGTGTGGCAGCACCACGAGCTCTTCCATCGCGCTGGCGAACGTCTGGCGAGCCGCTTCGATCGCCCCCTCATCGAGTACGTGCACGCACCGGTGGTCTGGGAGGCGCGGCGCTGGGGCGTGGCGCGCCGGGGAACAGGGGCGGTGCTCGAGCGCCTCGGCGAGCAGCCGCAGCTGCGTCGCGCCGATCTCGTCGCCTGCGTGACGGCAGAGGTGGCGACGCGCGTGGAGGCGTTCGGCGTCGACCCGGCACGAATCATCGTCTCGCCGATGGGTGTCGACCCCGAGCGGTTCACGTCGACGGTCGACGGCTCGGAGTATCGCCGGCTGTGGGGCGAGCTCGGTGACTTCGTCTTCGGCTGGGTCGGATCCTTCCGTCGCTTCCACGCGATCGAGGTCGCCATCGAAGCGCTCGCCGAGCTGCGGGCCCGCGGGCTGCGGGCCGGATTGGTGCTCGGTGGTTCGGGCCAGGACCGGCCTCGGCTCGAAACGATCGTCGCGGAACGAGGGCTGAGCGCGTGGGTGCGATTCACAGGACAGGTCGCCAACTCCGATGTGCCGCGCCTGCTCGCGTCGTTCGATGCCACGGTCATCACCGCTGCAGCAGGCCAGGACTTCCACTACTCGCCGCTGAAGCTGCGGGAGTACATGGCGATGAGCCTGCCGACCGTGGGCCCTGATGTCGGTGAGTTGGGGCGCCTGGCCGGCGCCGGGGGCCCGGTCGAGGTGTACTCGCCCGGTGACGCGGTTGGTCTGGCGGACGCTCTGGCCCGCCTCGCGGACGATCCGGTCAGGCGCCACGAGCTCGGCGCCCGCGCCCGCGCCCACGTCATCCAAACCGGTACGTGGGACGTGATGGTGGCCGACGCGATCGATGCCCTTCGGGCCCGTTGACTGTCGCCGAAGCGCGTCAGGCGAGCTGGCGCTCCAGCACGGCGAGCCAGCCGGCTGCGACGACGCTGATCTCGAAGTTCTGCAGGCAGTGCTGCCGCGCCGATGTCGACATCGCGTCCCGCAGCGCGGGATCGGCTGCGAGGCGGCGCATCGCCGCGGCGAGCGCGTGGGCATCGCCGGGCGGAACGACGATCCCCGTCGAGCCGTCGAGCACGACGTCGGTGATCGACCCGATCGGTGTCGCGATCGTCGGCAGGCCACAGAAGCCCGCTTCGATCAAGGTCGCCGGCATGCTGTCGCCGCCGCGGCTCGGAAGAAGCACGACGTCGGAGGCCGCGTAGGCGGGGAACGGATCGCTGAGGACTCCCACGAAGTGGACGTCCGCCTGGGTGCGCGCGGCGAGCGACTCGAGCGCAGTCCGCTCGGGCCCGCCGCCCGCGATCACCAGCGTCATGTCGGTCATGTCGCGCACCGCATCGATGGCGACATCGGCCCCCTTCTCCGGTACCAGCGCGCCGATGTAGAGGGCGACGAACCCGGTGGCATCGAGGCCCAGCTCGGTTCTCGCCTGGAACCGCTCGGCGTCGTCGGGTTCGTGGAACGCCCCAACGGGCACACCGTTCGGTACGACCGTGATGAAGCCCGGCCGCAGGCGGTAGTGATCGACCAGGTCCTGCTTGGCGCCGGCGGACAGCGCAACGATGGCGCGGGCGCGCCGGAGGTACAACGCGACGCGGAGGCGACGCGGCCACGAGCCGGCCCAGAATCGTGGGTCGCTGATCTGCCGGTAGACGAACGGGCGTCGCCGCCCACCCCCGGCCACAGCGCACGCCAAACCGGTCGACGACCCGTGCGCGATCGTGACGTCGACCTCGGCCATCTTGCGGCGCAGCGCCCGCAGGGTCGCCAACCCGCGCTGCCGCTCGCCGAGGATTCCCACGTCGAGGCGCGGGCTCTGCTGCCCTGGCGCGAGCGCGACGGTTTCCACCGTGTGGCCCGCGGTGGTCATCGCCGCGCCGAGGTCGGTGGCGAAGACCTGCGCGCCGCGACGATCGGTGTCGGTGATCACCTGCAGGATCTTCATCGCCGGCCGGCTACGTCGTCGGTGGGCACGGTCAGAACAGCTCCACGTCGCCCATCGTCAGCTGCCAGTTCGGCAACGGAGGCATCGCCTCGAGGTTCAGGCTTCGGAACGTCAGCACCGGTCCGCCGCCTGGCAGCGGCGCGAACCGTGCACGGAGGTTGGGCGGTCCGGCGCGCAGTGCATGGTCGTAGTGGGTGTCGCGGAGCGCTGACACCGCGGCTCGATCGCCGGCGGCCGGCGACATCGCCAGCCCGTCGAGCATCACCAACTCGCGGGTCGCGCCTCGTTTGCGGCCGCGCACGACGAGCGTGCCTTGGCCGCTCGAAACGGCTCGATAGCCGAGGAGTGGTGTGCCGTATCGCCACCGCAGGAACTCGTCGGTGACGTTGGTGCGCAGCTCCCGGA
>Ga0075363_100000176_pt1 | contig 16720 bp, 10 predicted proteins | sample EndMetdeltDD1763_FD_71470 | JGI IMG/M metagenome (GOLD analysis project Ga0075363, IMG submission 71470) | Populus endosphere microbial communities from Tennessee, USA - Endosphere MetaG P. deltoides DD176-3 | ecosystem: Host-associated > Plants > Roots > Endosphere | place: USA: Tennessee...
AGCAAAGCAAAGTACGCCATAACTTAACTATAGGGTCCATGTTCATGATTTGAGAGAGTATGGACATCTGTCAAAGATGCCAGGGAGGGGAGGGTGAAAAAAGGCACTAGTAAGGTCGGTATATAAAGCGTCTTTCCTCTTCGTTGACTTGGACAACTGCTTTTCAAGAGGGTGGCATGGAAGAGGTTTAAAAGAAAGACCCGGAATCGGAATCTAAGCCGAAGTGAACCTTTCCTTCAAAGCCTTGAGACTGTGCCCTGGATGCTTAGAGAAGAGGCGAAGGAAAGAACCCGTCGTCTTCGGAAGTAAGGAGATGGTGGACTGCTTATGAATCAAGAGGAGCAGGCTAACTCTAAGGCCTTTCCCTAGGGTGGAAGTCAACAACAGAAACTATCTTCATTGGATCTAGTTAGCCGGTTCCAACTTTTGCCTTTAGTTCGATCTCTGCCACCGGTGTAAGCCTATCCACTCTTACTGTGAGAGTTTCCGGTGTGCTAGAGCAGAGAATGCGCTGTGAGGAAGAAAAGGCCTCTTTGGCAACTATGGAATACGGTATTCACGAATCAACTGCTATTTATTGAAGGCCGGGACGAAGCCAATCACACATTTCTACTTTCGACCAGGTAAAGATATCCACATCTGAGGAAGAGCAGGGATAATCGTAGACTAAGAAGAGAGGACGCAAACACATTCATTGAATTGGACAACTTTGTTAGCAAGAAGCGGTTAGCCGTACTCAGTTCCAGGCACGCTTTCCTGATTCGTGAACAGGGGATGAGAATGTCAAACCTTTTCTTGCAAACACCTCTTCTTCTATCCCTTAAGCCGTACGAAGGAGCTCCGGGAATGTGAGCAAACCTGGCTAGAAGTCTCTTTCCAGCAATCTCTAGATATTCTCCTACTTCTCTTGAAGCAGCTTTCGTAGCAGTATTCCCAGTGTCAATAAGAGTCCCACTCTCACCGGCCTTCGTCGTGGTGGTGTATTCAAAGAGCTCTCCCAAGTAGGATATACCTATAGAGCTATCTAAAGATTGCTGCTGCCCTAAGATAAGAGATAAGTAAGAAAATCGTTCTATTGCTTTCGGTCCCTTGAATGGAGTCACTCTACCTTTGAGCGAATTGCTATTGAGTATTTTTTTTCCTTTCCGGGCAGCTAGGGGCATGCGAGCTCCCTTTTTGGGGGTTTGACCGGTAAGCCTTTTAGGAGTTCTCTTTACCTGGGAGAGATTTCTTTTCTTGGCCTTTGTAAAGTGATTACTAAGACTAAGGTATTTTTAATATCTTATTAAAGCGGGAAGCATTGAACTGTTAAAATGCCATCTAAGCCAGTTACATTGGTAAGCCCTACGGAGGGCTTATTCCTTGAGATTCCTTCTGGCTTTTGAAGAGAGGAGTCTAATTAGGACTCCTTTAATATAATAGGCTTAGATACTTTTCTATATAAGCCATGGAGGAAATGGGCTTTGCTTTCACTAGAACAGAGGTTCTCGAAAGAGACCCTATGCTATGGGAGAGCTCCTTCTTCATAGTGATGATCATGAGATGGATAGGAATATTTCACCTAGAGGAACCGCTAAGGATTGGGATCCAGGTCTCTTGTCTATTCAGTTAGTCAGAAAGCTAGATCAAGAAAGGGTAGAAAAAGAAGAGGAAAGGAAGGTTTGGATTATTCTTGACTTATTAGTAATGGTGACTCATTAACAGGGATTTGGCTTGCTCGTAAACTATTTTTTCTCTTTCGTTTAGGAATTTGCGTATTCTAATTTCTTTTTAATTTATATATTCGATTTCGACATCGAATTAGACTCATCCAACGCGGAATGAATCGACTCAAGGACAAGGAGAAAGAATGGTGTCTTTGGTCTTCTACGGAAGAGAAGTAGGTTACTCTATGTGAATTCACGATGTCGGACTGTATAAACTGGCTAAAAAGTCAAGCCCGATTGCCTGCTTTCCTATTCTATACATACTCAAAGACAGTGACCGTAGGAAAGCTTTTTGCCCCTTCCTTTGATTGTGTTCCTGACCAGAGCAGACAAAGAAGTGAGGTGACCAGCTGACCTGCTTGTATGCCTGTTTCGGGTTGCTGTTCAAAGGGTAAAAGAGGTGACAGATAAGACAGATGCCAAATGTCTTAGAGAAGGAGCTGCACATGAAGGGGAAGAAACCCTCTTACTTTACTGTGATCGTATCCGCTCCTAGTCTTTGAGCCGTTTAAGCTCTTTCTTTTGGTGAATAGACGGTCCTTGACAGTGAATCAGATGCATCGTATAATAAGAGAGAGGCTGCACATAAAAAGAAAAGGGGAGTGAGTGGGCTAATGGCCCTAGCACACTTAGATAAGGCGAGGTTCTTAACGTAGCAGCCCTTTCTGCTGAGTGAATATCCCTTGCTTCTTAGCGCTCCGTGGGGGGCTTCTATCGAACGTTTTAATTTACTGAAGTAAGGCCCGCCCTTTACCTTTAGGTCAGAATGCCGCTATCATGTGCGGATAAGCCTTCCGATTAGCTGACTGAGACCATCTCCGGCTTCTAGCTGGTAGAACTAGATAGCTGTTAGAACGTCAGGGGCGTAGCGGCAAGCTATGGCAGTTTATTAAAGTCTGTAGCTCCTCAACGAAGGTAGGTCGGCTAAGCCACTAAGGAAGAGTTTTGAATCAATATCTGCTATCTGCCCACTGCCCATAAGCATGTCTGAATAAGCCTGCTGATTAGCTTAGCCCACCCCGACCGACTCTTTAGGAAGGTGTTATCTATTCCAAAACCAAGCTATCTATACCTGTAAGCCCACGGTTTCATTCCAATGCTTTGATTAGTTACGAAGACGTGAACCTTTACCTTTGTAAGTACAAAATCCTTAATCTTTAATCAGTTTTGGTAGTGAACGCACTACTCAAGCGGAGTAGCCAACATGCGCACATCATCCCCATAGGAGAAAGAGTCTCAAATAAAGGAACCCGATAGGCTTGAATGGGATGGCTTTTCTGGATGCCCCAGAAATGAGGCCTCCTCAGGGCAGAAAGGCTCTCAAAAGCAGGCGCGTACTAAGCCATTCCACTTCCCTCGTCCCTCGGACCATGAGCAGTGGTAAAGGCGCTTTAATCCTGGCTCATAGCCTTCCTCAGACCTTATTGACACGGGACGAGTCGCTATGATTCACTACGAAAATAGAAGCAGATGCACTAATCAATTCGAGCTAATTTACTCATCCCACCTCGAACTCTCATTTAGCGCATCGACTTTAGCACTACTTATATTATTCTAATCCAATTACAGAAAAGAAATCTACACCAGCGTATCCAGCATCAAAGGACAATAGCTCGTGTTGATAGGACTATCTTCAAGTGTTTGACCAAGGGTTGGAGTATCCAAGGTGAGCTGAAGGCGAACTGTTAGAGTAGATAAGCAGGTCTACCTCAGAGAAGATCATGGAATCATAACAGCACAGAAAGAGACGCTCCGAACTACTTCCGCTTGAGGTTGGTCGTATCACTATCGGTATTACAGAATAAAGAAGAGGAGCAATTCGCCCTTACTCAACCGATAAAAAGAATCTGTCTTCAGCGATTCTTTCTTTAAAGCGAAAGTGAAAGCGCAGATCGAGGCTTGTCGAAGATAAGGGACTCGACTTCCCCTGCCTTATTAAGGACTTCCCAACTTACCTAGCGGAAGAAAAAGAAAGGGGCAAGGACCTATAAAAATATCTAGGTCACTTCCACCAACAACTAAAGCTATTTCTTACTGGTGTGGATTCTCCACATAGAAACGATGGGATCTCTACAACTTGTTCCACAAACTCCAACTACTAGAAAGACTGAAACTGACTCCAATCAGTCAACTACCATCCATGAGCGGATACCATCGAGTAATGGCCTTTGTACATTAAAATATAATGATTCTTCTCTTTCTTTCATTCAAGTAAGATAGCGGGTCGAGAAAGACTAACAGCTAGCTCTCTGGATGGAGACGGGTAACTATCAATGAAAGGTGAGATCCGAATACGTGCCTTCACCTCATCGAAGGTTTAGAATCCTTGGGCAATAGCAGCAGTACAGGAAGCATCCAATTGACACAGATGTGGCACTTCCTTCCTTTCCGATCGGGAGGCACGTATCGAAGGGAAAGAGGTTGGAAAAGCTCTTACATTCATTCGAGAATAGCACTACTAGAGGGGAAGAGAGAGCACCAGATCTATTTCGGACAACTAATTCGGAACCTGTTATTAGTCCATGTGAGGAAGAAAAACGGTGCAAACTAAGGCTGTAAGGCGGAGCAAAAGATCTGAGACCCGCTCCTTTCTCCTCCAAAGCCATCTCTTCTCTCTAAATGACGGACTTCATCTCTTCTATTCTATTTATTTATAAAAAAGCACCCATCATCCCTTTTTCTCTTTTAACTAACTAAAAGAAAAACCATGCCTCTGCTAGGCAGCGTGTGGAATGGCCGGACCCTCTTGGATATATAACAAAGCAAAGGCTCTCCGTCTATGAAGTCTAAGAACTGCTGGTCCATCGTATATGGGCAATGTATGGACGGCGGTTCCGGGAAAGAAAGAAGCCCGCCCGAACCCAACTCTGTATACTTAGCCGGAAGCAGGGCATTCCACCGATTCGACTTAGAGAGAATTTCCCCTATAGAAAAAGAGCTTCTTTCCAGGATTCTTTCTTTAAATTAAAGGACTACAACTATTATCTGATAGTGAATAAATACATTACTCTGAGCCCCAAACCGAATCGGAGGAATAACGCTAGCGAGGGCCAAAGCTCTGCTTGGTCCACCACCTGGGGATAGCTAAGGGGTTACTTGGGAACCTACCTTTTAATAGTAATCCCAAGGGCATTGCTTGGGCTAAGTCAAAGTTGCTGATCTCTTTTTCTTCTATTCTGGGAAAGAAAGCTCCCACATCCTCTGCTGTCTCGCATCCATCGGGATGAGTCTTGCGTCTGTCTTCTCTTCGTAAACAACCTGTCCTCTCAAAAGCAAGTAAGCCAACTACCTTATTTAATTTAAGGAGTGAATCACATAAGCTAGAAAGAATCTTCCTAATGCTCCCATGTCCGAATCCGTACCTCTCTAGCTGCTGCAGTAGCAGGCACGTATCGAAGGAGAAGAGGAGTAAGTTCCTACCTTCTTTGAAGTCTTTCTTTGCTTGTTCAGGTAAATGGCATAAGCCAAGGAAGGGGTATTCATTTCAAGAGATAGAGTTTCAGATGTTCTTCTCCAGAGGATCGTCTCCTTGAGATGCTAAGAATCGAGGGTAAAGAGTCCTTAGCCCGACTTCTTCGTCTTGACTACTGATAGTGCCAGCACACTCCTTAGGCCGAACCGACCAATGGTCAAAGTAATTGAAATTAGACCTTTTCAGGCCGTTTTCACATCCGGATATTCTATTTTCTCTCCCGGTGACAACAAGCGCTTTCCTAAGAGGTACTTCTACTGCTACTAGGAATGCCACTTACGGAGACTGGCTCCCAAGGAGAGGGGCTTCTAGCCAAAAATCCAGGGGTTTTAAAAACTTGAAAGATTGAAATGGACGTCGCCGAGTGGAAAAGCATTGATGAACAAAAAGACGGGGAAAATGATCAACTGGCAGGATTGAACTCTCACTTAGGAGGGAAAAGCGATCTTTTTAAGGGGCTAAAAAGCCAAAAAGAAACAACAACTACAGGCGAACAAACCGGGGCATGGCAACCCCAACAACATCCTGCTGAAGCAGGTCAAGGATCCCATCTAGAGAATTACAAAAGACATGCACACCTAAATGACCCGAGCCAATCAGCACACCGATTTCCTTCGCTAAGAGGTTAAGGCAAGCATGAGTTCAACCCTTTTCTCATCGGGCCAGGATCGATAGCCGTTCGACCTGAGGGAAGTGCGGTCAGATTAAGAATCACCAATGTCTTGGTCTTTACCTTCGCTTCGAGGGACAAGCACCGCATCTAGGTAAGCGGCATCTAATTTAATTGATTCACCGGACCATCTACGAAAATGGAAGAGATGTCTGTTAAGGTCGGCTTCATGAAAGCAAGCAAGTTTAGCGAAAATAGAGATGGAAAGAGATGGATTTTGCCCAGCCGTTGTCAGATCAATTCCCATTCATTCTTTAATGGAATAGGGAAGGGGCAGAGCTGCGGCTATCAGGAATGGGCGCTAGCCTATGACTAAAAGTGCCGACTATCTATGAACTATGAATGACCAGGATCGGAATGCCAATCGACGAGATGAGCCTACGAAAGATTTCAAGTTCAGACTATGATGACTGGCATCCTCACTTACGCAACGAAATTGAGTTGATGGAGTAGCCAGTGACATTGAGTTATTCTCTTCGGTATCGCCTTCTCTCATGGTTAAAGGCGCCGCAAGGCACTCGACTAGAAGAAGTGGATGTTAGGCACGCAGGGAAGACTCTGACTATGCGCTGGCACTAGCCCTGGGCATGTCATCTTCTTTGATTGAAGGAACGGGACAGAAGAGAACCAGAACCATATCCTTCACACATTCAGTCTGATCTTATCTGCGCTATTGCCCGATCATAGCTGTACTGTATGAGATTACTTCTCCGTCTCCCCTGCCCTGTTAGAACAGTCTGGTCTGTAACAACACAACCTGAAAGGAAGCCATTCCTAATAGGAAGTTTCTAGCCGTCTTTCTTGAGGAGCGAGAAAAGTGACTAATAACCAAACAGCTCTCACTATGAAAAAGAGAAAAGTCTAGACTTTCTTCTTTCGACCCTTATCTTCTATCTAGACTGTCTGACTGTAGCCATGCCGGTTTCAGGGGAAGAATGGGAGACCTACACTTGACACTTGCTTTCGTGCCCCTTGGCTTCGCCTCTCTTCCCTCAACTGTTTGGGGTGTGAAGGCTTCTCCGCAAGCTTTCTCCGTGCTTACCCGATCAGCTCATTCTGGTGTGACAGTTGCTGATAGCTTCTCTTCTGGCGCTATCACACTCATTATTCTATTCTAGTAGTAGATAGTCAAGTGGCCATTCGGCTCCTAGCCTCTTTGCCCCTTCGCTTGGCGGCTAAGCTCTTTGTCCCTTTCTATACCTAAGCTCTTCACCCGCTTCGTCCGTTGCTAGTCTGACCTTCCTTTGATCCGACGGGACTGCCCTTTGGTTTGGTACGCTACTCTGTTCTGTTAGAGTCTTCGCTTAGCGACGAGAATCACTAATCTCGGCCTTGCGGGATAGAATAGATAATCAAGGCCCCATTCTTTCAACTCCAGTTGCTTTCTTTCTTTGACTTCAAGCCCACCTGCCTTCAAATCCAGATCGGACAATGGCGTCAGGTAGAACAAGTCAAGTAGGTCAGGGATTTCTTAAACTTAACAATCTAGTCCCTCCCCTGATTGATAGGGGAAGCTTCTGACCTTCATCTGTCAATTAAGTGGCTGTAGCTTCTGAACCGCGTCGGTACAGTTGCTTTCGGCGCCTGTTCAATTAGCCTGTTAGGAATAAAAACCTCTTCCGTCAGTCTTTGGTTGATCAGGCCCTTTGTTAGGCCTCTCCGTCTTCTCCGGGGGAACAAGTCCATTCCGGTCCAACTAGGTGGGACGCGGTGAAGTATATCGAAAGTAGAAATGATCTCCTCTACCCGCCGAACCACGGAATCGCTATCTCTTGTCCCTTATCTTCTTATCTTATCTGATTGACTTTCCGCCCCCGTCACCTCTTTAGGGATTATGATCAACAACTGGCACACCATAAAGAATAGGCTTTTGTCTGAAAAGAAGAATAGCATTGCCTCGGTATACAACCATTCCATATTCATTGCCTCCTCGTATTACGTATTAGAAAAGGTAACCAGATCTACTCACTTGGGTTCTTTGCATTTGGCTCGCTCGGAAATAGAGGCAGAATCGATTTCTGAAGCTTGGAAGGAGTACCCTATCTCTTATCTTAGAAATGGCGTTCTGTCAGATAAAATATGTTATAAAAGAAGTCAAACTTGGTATAACATATTTTATCTGACAGAACGCTATGGATAAGAATTCTTGGTACCATTTTTTATATGAGATAGAGAACCTAAAAATCTTAAGCAGAACAAGCAGCGGGGGATGAACGCAGATAAGATTGGACTGATCGACTAGTAGGCACCATAAAGCAAGCAAAAAGGACGAGGGGTGATATAAAGAACTGAACACGTTTCCAAGATCATTGCCAATAGGATCAAGCCAGTCCTGCCCCACCGCGGATGTAAGCAGCAAACGGCATTTGTTGAGGGAAGGAGAATTGGGGACAACATTCTGCTTGCCCAGTCAGAAAGCTAGGCTCCATCTCAGGCGATGGGCGATATCTCAAGGAAGGAAGCCACTGATTAGAAATTGCACGAGTCTAGTTATAAAGGGGATTCCGCAGAAGGAGGAGTGGGTCAGATGGGGAAGGTAAAGAGAGAGTCTATTGAGCCACTTGGCACGGGATTAGTTCTGTGGCAGAATCAGTCGAAGTTCCAATGGAGTGATCGGTAAGTCCTCACTGAAGGAAGTCAGTAGCGAACCATGAGAGTCAGTCATTTTCTAGGGAATGTATTTCTCTGAAGGAAGTCAAGTATCTATCTAGTACTACGTGAGCCAGTCAACTGATTTTCTCACTCTTTCTAGGGTCCGGCAACCCTATGAAATGTGTTTTCTAAGCACTTCATGTTCTGGTGAAATATCTGAGCTTCATCCGAGACTTCCAATGCGGGTGAACCAGCCAAATTGGAATAAAGAAAATGAATAGGAATAGAAAGGTGTACTATCGATCAATGCCCGAGCCCAGCTAACATACCTAATGGGATTACAGAAATAGGCTATAAGAGATGGAAAAATGTTGTGGTAGGGTATTTCCTTGACCGAGCACTCCCTTTGAATCTTGTGAAAGAATGGGCTTCTAAGACTTGGGAGCAAGCTCTTGAAGATGTCATGCTCCTTGATAATGGCTTCTATGTTTTTAAATTGAGGAGTGAAGAAAATTGCAATGCTGTCCTAGGCGTAGGACCATACCATATAGCTGGGAAGCTTTTGATTCTTAAGAAATGCCAACCAACCGGGAGAGCATCTCTCCAAAAGCAGCTTTGCTAGTATCCCAATATGGGTTAAGTTTGATAATGTTCCTCTGGTTCTGTGGACACCGGAAGGAATGGAATACCTAGGAAGCAACATTGGGAATCCTCTCTACTTGGATAGTACCACCAGTACAATGAGGGTCTCTAACTTTGCTATAATTTGCATTGAAATTCAAGCTTCTTTCGTCGACACGCTGGATGGCGGAATGATAACCCGTGGCTGTGGAACTTCGGATGGTGGCGGAGACTTTATGATCTTGGAGGCCGGATTCACCAAATTATGCGGAAATGGCAATGCTGATGGCGGTGGAGATTGTACTGTGGTTGATGGTGCATTTCTGGCCTTCATCTTCTCAAGTGGAACAATGTATTGCTTTATCTAAAAATAAAAGGAGTCTTCGTCGAAGATGTCATCATACACGCATGCTGCCGTCTGCTTCTGGAGGTTCCTGTCTTCAACCATCGACTGTACTTGACATGTGGGTGCTTCTATCGGCCTTTGTACTTCCACTGTAGTAATGCTTTGAGCCTTTCTCACAATAAGCGGTTCCTGGACCGAAGAATTTCCATTCTCTGGTCTGTTTACATAATGCTTGGTGATCAAACTGGACGGATGAACCTGCTGATGCCTGACAATGTTGGCTGAAGTATTCTGTTGAACTGCCGGTTTCTGGTAATACAAGCGGTTGAATCGCTGGCTGAACAGGCTGCATAACAGGCTGCACGACCGGCTGTGCCTGCCCTCTGGCGTTGACTCCTTTCTGATTCGGAGTTGCTGACTGCAATGTACTGACTTGGTCCACATTTGCGGTCTTTCTGATCTGCCCTTTTTCAAAATCTCCTTCTTTGAAATTCACTCCTCATTAAGAAAAGCACTTCATCATAGCCGATAGCAATCTACGAACCCTTTAATGGCTGTCCCAGCAAGGACAGCGAGAATGACCGCAGAGAACAAGGCGGGGAAGCTCGCCTACTATTCCAACCCCCAAGAACCAGTGAAGGCGACGTCTCATGGTGGCAAAGAAAAAGAGGAAGCGCTCTTGTTGCGCGGACCCCACAATAAAGAAAGATGGAACACAAGAAGCTCAGTAGCAAGCCGTCTCATAGTCACCACTTGTCTGTCGTTTCAAGCTTCCAAAACAAGCAGAAAAACAATATACCGTTGTTCAATGCCCGGTTCAGCAGCTCGAAGTTCATCTTTGTTGTTTGCTAGAGGTACGATAGGACGGAGAGAGATCCACTGATAAGGCGGTTTTGGTGACATTTCTATTCTGTACCAAAACCATCTGTCTCGGTTCTGACCACAAGGCGAAGCCAAAAGGAGGGCATTTCTCAGCGACAGCGGAAAGAAGACCAATAAGGTGGGATCCGAAGGCTCAGTCCCTCAAAGCGTACGGGGAGGGTCGGCGTTGTCAGAAAGAGGCGAAGCCGAGAAAGCAGCGTGTACGGTACGGGTTTCGGTAGTGATCTACTTGATCTGGTAAGCTTAGGTTAGTGGAGGTTAATCTCGACAGGTTTCAAAGCTTCAAGCTTACAAAACAAGACCTAAGGAGTTTGGAGCCCTTGAGTTCTCCGCCGGTAATGGGAAGATGAGCTTCTCCATTGTAATGGTATCTGCTCGAGGAGCCTGTCCCTGCCTGCTTATCCAGACCAAACAGCAACCTTTGGTCCTTCGGGCTGAGGCTCAAGGCGGGAATCAAGGGTATGGGTTCAAGTCTACTTACTGGGAATGGGATCCCGTAAAAGGGCACATGACGAATGGGACCCCCGCCAATGGCATATGAGATGTGGATGATGGAGCTGGTTCGCGTAACTGGTACGTGTATAGAATCTTGCATCAAATAAGGAAATTCTTGTTCGCTAAGGAGTCTTGGTTTAGCAATTTTTCAATCATTAGTGGTTAAGTTGTTAAGGTTCATGTGGATTGGATTAGGAAGTTCGACTGAGCTGTGACTTTCATTCAGTTAAGGGAACTTCTCCCTAATAACTTTGGGAACGGCTTTGGTCGAGTCATCTTTTGCTTCCATCGTCGGCTGAGAAAGCCTTTGGAGGGAACAGTGTTTGCTGGGAGGATCCTTCCCCGTTGTAGCCATTGCACCTTCGTATTTGGCCTCCTCTTGTTCGTTTGTAGCTTCGGTAAGGTAAGTGATTGTCTGGAGAGGCTATGGCTTGCATTCCGTTAAGGGGTATATATGTCTTCCTTCGCTCGTCCTTAACTCGGAATCCCGGATTTCATAGTCTCTTTTCTTTCGTAGGAATGCTGTATGAATCCTCGTTTGATTGTATCAAGGCTCGGCGGATATTGTCCTTTGGTAGTAGGGCCTGAGGTTCTGCTCTGCCAGTAGACCTCCTTGCAAACCATCCTTCCCGGTTAGTCTTCGTAAGAACAAAGCGTATGCTTTTGTAATCATGCTATTGGTTTGGGCAAGTTCCCTATCTTCATTGCTCAGGGTGAAACTATGCTTTAACAATATCCTCGGGTTGCAGGATTTCTTTCTTTCTTTCTGGCCGCGTAGCCCCTTTGAATACCAGGAAATCGAAGATGCAGAGAATACGCTCTTGTTCTTACAGAATGCAACTAGTTGAATAGGTTGTTTTGTTTGCGACGAATACGCTCTTTGACACATCTATTAGATAGATGCCCAGAGGAGGATGCTAGTGAGTTGTTAAGGAACTTCTTGCATTGCACATAGGGAAGGTGCGGAGCGGTTCTTTATCTTATCATTGCCCTAAGGTAAGGCTTGGAACTGAACTGCAAGTATATAAGAAAGGATATTGCTAAGAGTTAGCAGTCGAAGGGAGTTTGAACTGTGAAGGAATTACCGGTGCGCACAGAGAAGGGGGAGAGAATACAGAAAATACGCCCTTGACTATACGGAGGATAAGAAATTAGGCAGGACTGATTTCCCTTCTTATCTTATTGTTGAGACAGGAAAGCAGTCAAGCGAGTCGACGCATCTATCAGCAGTAGGAGTAGGACGTAGCGCATAAGAGGGTCTTAGGAATCGATCTAGATGCCCAGAAGAGGATGCTATCGAATGCCCTCTTTGACGGGCTTGTGCAAGAAGCCGATTATTCTACCATCTTTTCCAATAGTGCCATTTTATTGATGCTATCGAAGAAGAACCAACAGAGGTGACTAATACAGACGAGGAGAAAGAGAAACCGATACCTAATACAGACGACGAGAAAAAGAAACCGAAACCTCCTTGAAAGAAGGAAAAATGCCACATCAGTAAGAGAAGTGGGCAAAAAAGCTGCTCTCCTATTTGGACCACCTTCCACCCTGTCTCCCTCTCCATACATACAGAACCGTAGTTTATGGTCTCTTGTGTTTACAGCCCATTCTTCACCTTTCCTATAGCCAGCAAATCAAGGAGATACGGCTTAAAAGCCTACGCGCGTCAGGTTGTTCGGCTTCGGCCCTTCCTACACGTGACTACACGGAATTCACTTTACTTTACGGTACGGAACTAGATATGAATTTCATCCTCTGTTGGCGAGATCAGAGGCAACGGTGGCAGCAGCTGTGGATTCTGTTGATTCTTCATCTCCTCGCTTGACGCTCTCTTCAATTGCAGATCCTGAACCTTCGGTCAAGTTGCTTTTCTATCCTGAACTTTCGGCTAAAGTGGCTTCCTCCTCTCTTCTCTTGAACTTTCGTTCAAGTGGCTTCCTGTAGGGGCCTTTGAACGGGCCTTGGTGGGGATATCTCAAATGGGGGCTTACAGCTCATAACAGCAAGACATATTTTAAGACAGTTTTTATCGCCTAGCTGGGGCCGTAGCCATTACTCGTGTGGGGCCGTCCCTTGCTCGGCTATTCGAACTCGCCTTAGGGTAGGGCATACTTATTAGATCTCTTGAGGTACTATTGGCAGAGGGGAAGCGCCACTTAGAGACTTTGAATCTGAAGGAAGGCAGTCGGGAAAGCCCTAAAGGTAAGAAGGTCTTTGTTCAAGTGACTTAGCTTAGAGAAAGAAAACCGTTAGTGAAGTGTCGGGAGATGCGTACAGTTTCGGCACTCGAAGAAAAGCTACTTCTTTGATTGTTCCGGGAAGTACTACTTGAAAGTCAAGCTCTTTGTTGCAAGCCAAGCAGAACAGAAGATAGAGGAAACTTTAGCTAGTAGACAAACTACTTTCGTTAGCAAGCGGTACTCTCATCGAGTAGGGCAAATATCATACCCAATCGAAAAAAAGGTCTTGGAATCGACTTATAGAAAACAACTGCTTTTCCGTTAGCGAGTACAGTTCAAGCGGAACTGAGACTTGAACCTGAGACTCAAGGTCAAGTGCCTACGTAACTATCCGGTCCGGTAAGTGAAAGTAAGAAGGCGTGTGGAAGGCAACTCTGTTTAGCCAGCAAGCATAGGAAAGAAATCCCCCCGGGGAACTGACTATTAATGCTAATCCATTAGTTCTAGCTCGAAGTTTGCCTGTCTCGAAGTTAGCTGCTTGGCATGAGTAGCTTGGGCAGTCTTAGTGAGTAGCTTGGCTTGCTCATGCGGGGCTTTGGAAAGAAAGTAACCAGGGAATTCATATACCTCGAGAAGTTTTTTGTTTAAAAGTAGATCGGGAGTTCAAGCAGATGTTAAATTAGGGTGAGGTTGACTATTCTAGTCTACAGGCCACTTAGCTAAACGAAATCCTGAGTATCGACTGTCGTGTGAGTCTCGACCAATGTGTAGCTGCCGTTAAAAGGCTATAAGTAACGGCATTCTCAGTTAAGATAACAGGATTCAAGCTTGCTTGTGTGTACGTGCTTGTTATAAGTAGATGTAGATGTGAAGGTGCCTAAGGTAAGGAACCCCCTTAAATACGTTGTTAGAGGCGTTGGCTATTCGTAGATCTGTTATACAGGCGATTTAGCTACTTTCAACCCTGAGTAGCGGGTATTAGGTGAGGGGATGGGGATACCTGCCGTTTCATTGTGGAACAAGCTACGCACGTTACATGTCCTTTAAAGCTACCGTTAAGGAAGTATCAAAGATAGGAGAACGAGATCCGGGCACTAGCGTTTTAAAGGAAACAGGGGTACTTATTAATGTGGGAAAAAGACGTATTAAATAAGTATGGAGGCGGTAGTGAATCTACTATTATATACGTATTTTCGGACGTGGGTGCGGGATGGATGGAAATTGGATAGTATGATCGCTATTTAAATTACGTTCCGTTCCGTCAGGGTCAGAGGAGGTTCATTTGCTCCATTTCCATATAGCTGACGTTTTCATGGGAAAGGCCTCTTTCCCGGCCGGTCGACATCCAAATCGATTGATTTGCAACCATTTTGCTGATATGAGGGAGCTAGTGCTTGCCTTAAGAAAGGCCCTCCTGAACCCACCGAATTCCATCCACATATAGCTGACGGTGTGTGCCCATCCAACTCTCCCTCTAAGCGGGCATCCGGAAGTCTACTTTTTCCATTTGGCCCATATGAAAACGGGTAGGATTTGGGTCGGGGGCAAGGTTCGAGAGCTTGGGATTCGATACCAAGAGATAGAGTAGAGGGTGGCAGGTTATCCCCTGCTTGGGGTTCAGGGATAGCCGGAGATGGATGGCATTCCTTTCTATATAGACTGGATTTCCAGCGATGGTGGATTCGGAGTGGAGCCGGTCGAGGGAACAAAAGCAGGACTGAGAGTCCATTGCCTTGAATCGAGAGGAGAGGAACGAAATCAAGGGGGGTGCTTTATTGGTGTTCTGTTTGATGTCCGATGCTCGGTCCAATTTGTGAATTATGATTGATTGGTTCGATTGGCTCGAAGGTTGCCCCTATCACCCCGCCTCAATGCAGAAAGAAATTACGGGTTTCTTTTCAGCGATAGTTGAGTTCCCGATCCCTTCATTCAATCTCACTCAATGAAAAGAAGGGATAGTGCCCTTTCTCCCGACTTTGATTTCTGAATTTCTTTATTTCGAACTTATCTGACGGACACAGCTTTTGCTGCCTGCCTTACAGTACAGCTTCCAACGAAATGCTCTATAGAAGGGCGGGTGGTGCAATAACCACTATGTTTCAAACTAAGTTCACCATCTTGATTCATACCGATATCCATATCGAAAAGACTACATCTATAGCCCTTCGCCGGGGTAGGTGCAGTCTTTCCCTCTTACGTAGCCAATCTCGATTAAAGAAAGATTACTACAAGCAACTACGAAAAAGAGAACAACCTCCGGCTTTGTCAGTTCATTCACACGTTCTTGCTATATAAAGATGTATAATAGTAGCCGTGACCTGTAAGCTCCCTGTGCCCTATGAGCTCTGATTGGATGTGAACCTCTTCTCTGTGAGCGTACCCAAGTTAAGGTCATCATTTCACTCTTGATCTGGAGTGAATTCAAAACAGGAACTTGCTTTCCACTGTTACCTTCCAGTCAACTTGTCCTACATCTGAGATAGACTTTCAGCAACCTTTCCGTCTCATTTAAGAAGTAAACAAAGAAGTCATTCTAATCTTGTTAACTGCTTCTAGCTCAACTCAGATAGATGGAGAAAGAGAAAGAACCGTAACCTTACTTACGAGTTTTAGATCAACAAGAGGAGTAACATAATGAAAATAGAAAACGGAAAGCTGCTCCTTCTTATTGAAAGCATAACATTAGCTCTTGCTTGCCATATGGTTCTGGCATACTGAACTTATTATAAGAAGCACCTCACTCTCGGCTCAAATAAGACCAAGCCAATTTCAATGAAATAAAGAAAAGGCTTTTCATGTCATACGGCTCCATCAATCAGTGGGATAGCGGTGTCATCCTAGCATAGATCTTTCTGCGTAGAGATGGATTCGATCCCAGAATTAGCTCTATCCCACCTCCCATGATATGTGTTAAGCATATGGTTTAGTGGCAGTTGAATGAAACCAGAAAGAGCGGCAGTGTTATCCTCTTTGACATGAAAAGCTGCTTATCAAGCAGTTCCCACTCCGAAGGAACGCTTTCCGCTCCAGACTGAAAGCGGGATCTATTAGGTCCTGAGACAAGTTGTTTGAGTTATTATGCTCCTTTCCTTCTTTGAGGAAATCTATCACGTCGGAAGATTTACGGCGTAGTAAACAAGAAAACCCGAGGGGTCGGTTGAGCTATAGAACAATTCCGTTTATTAGCAAGCCTTTCTCCCACGAAATCAGTTAGCAGAATCTATCCCAGAAGAGAAATTGGGATAAATTTGTATTGCGGGAATCCGCATTGAACTGCGCCCGGGCTTGATTGCTGGAGGCCCTACTACTTTCGATGAACTCTCTCAACGTGCTACTGGACTTGAGGAAGTCCTAATTGAACGGCACGCATATGGTAATGTCACAGATAGAAGTCGGAGACCTCCTAAAGGTAGCAAAGAAGAAAAAAAGAAAGTATTATTTATTATTTGAGGTACCCCCGTTCACTCCGAGGCCATTCAACGGCCATTCCACGAGGTAAGCCCGCTAACCCCGAAAATCATAACGTTTTCTTACGACTCCGCTCGTGAGAGCAGATTATTCATCTTATTCCTCCTGAGACTGAGAAAAGAGTTCAACACGAAAGAGGTTACGAGGAAGACTTTCCCCACTTAGATCCGCGAACACCTTAGCTCCTGAGTCAGAGAAACCAACTCTCGCATATTCCGTTTTCAAAAGCAAAATTTCCTAAAACGGAGATAGGCATAGCAGAACGAGGAAATCTTACTTACTTACTTA
>Ga0075363_100000177_pt1 | contig 16713 bp, 17 predicted proteins | sample EndMetdeltDD1763_FD_71470 | JGI IMG/M metagenome (GOLD analysis project Ga0075363, IMG submission 71470) | Populus endosphere microbial communities from Tennessee, USA - Endosphere MetaG P. deltoides DD176-3 | ecosystem: Host-associated > Plants > Roots > Endosphere | place: USA: Tennessee...
GCGTGCTGAACACCGCACCGGCGCCTGGCGCGGTGCCCGCGTCCGCGGACAGCCTGGTCGGCCGCGCCGAGGAACTCGCACTGCTGCGCAGGGCGATGGAACCGGCGTTTTCGAACGGCTCTGGGCTGGTGATCGTGGAGGGCGAGCCGGGTGTCGGGAAGACGCGCCTACTGGAAGAGGTTGCCGCAGAGGCGGATCGGCGTGGTGCGCTCGTCGTGTGGGGCCGCGGTATCCAGGGCGACGGCACGCCGTCGATGTGGCCGTGGGTGCAGACCATGCGGGCGGTCGTCGACGTGCTGCCACCCTCGGCGAAGGAGAAATGGCTCGACAGCGACCTCGGCCGCCTCATCGAACCCCGCGGCGGTGTCCTGGCGGGGTCCGTCCTGCTCGACAGCGGCGGTCAGTTCCGCCTCTTCGAACACGTCGTAGGCGTTGTCGAAGAGGTCGCAGCGCGAACCCCACTCGTCTTGGTGATCGACGACCTGCACTGGGTGGACATCGCCTCGTTGCAGTTGTTCAGCCATGTGATTGCACGGCTGCCGGCGGGCACCGTGGTCGTCGGGGCCCTGCGCGACCGTGCCCCGCAGCCCGGCACGGAGTTGGCGCGGATGCTGGCGGCCGCCAGCCGGTTGCCCGGCCACCTCAGAATCCGTGTCGGCCCGCTCGATCCCTACGAGGTGTCCGAACTCGTCCGACGCGAGACCGGACGTGATCCTGGCTCGGACGCCACCCGCGGCATCTACACCCGCACCGCGGGCAACCCGTTCTTCGTGCGGGAACTGTCGCGGTTCCTGGCGAACACCGGTCCGCTGACTGCGGAAACGGTTCGGCAGGCCGATGTTCCGGCGACCGTGCGCGATGTCGTGCGGGACCGGTTGGCCGATGTCGACGACGGCGTCCGGCATCTTCTGCAGGCGGCCGCGCTCACCGGCCGGGATGTGGGCATTGGCCTGCTCGCCCGCGTTGCCGACCTCGACGTGCAGACCTGCCTGGACCGGTTGGAGCCACTCGAAGCGCTCGGCCTGCTGACGCCGATACCGCAAGACCCCCACGCGTTTCGGTTCGCCCACGACCTCGTCCGCGAGGCGGTCGTCGGAACCACACCGCCGGGCAGGGCGACCCAACTGCATCTCCGCATCGCCGACGCGCTCGAGCGCACCGAGGCGATCGACGAATCCGTCACCGAGCGTCTCGCGTACCACCTGTGGTCAGCCGGTCCACTCGCGGACCCGGCCCGCACGGTGGGCGCACTCATGCGCGCCGGGAGTGTCGCTGCCAGCAAGTCGGCTCTCGCCGCGGCCGAACGACATCTCCGTTCGGCTGTGCAGATCTCGCGCGAAGCCGGGATGCCGGAGCTCGAATCGGCCGCACTGTCGCAGCTGACGGCGGTGGTCGGGATGCGCTCGATGTACGGCACCGCGGCGCTCGACCTGCTGGAGCGCGCCGAGCATCTCGCCAGAAGCCTGGGCCGGGAGTTGGAGGCCACCGGATTTCTGTTCTCGCGCTGGACCGCTCACCATCAGGCTGTCGAATTCGACCGCAGCGGTGTGCTGGCCCGCCAGCTGCTCGAGCAGGGTTACGCCTCAACCGATCCGATGATGCGCACCTACGGCATCCAGGCCTGGGGCATCCACCAGTACCACATCGGCAACGTCGGGGATGCGCTCCGGTACGTGAGTCAATCCACGGAGATCCTGCTCGAAGGCCTCGCCCAGCGTGAACAGGATCCGGTCCGTGGCGATCTGCAGTCGCTCATGATCGGCATGCTGGCCGAGATCTCGGCGGTGCACGGCGACGTCGACGCGGCGAGGTCACTGCTCGACACATTGGAGGCCGCCACCGACAATCCGTATCGAGTTTCGGTGTGGGCCACGCTGGTTTCGCGGACGGCAGTGCTCGTCGGTGACACGGAATGGGCGCTCCGTGCGGCAGAGGCCGGCATCGCGGCCGACCCCGGCTTCTCCTTTGTCTTCCTCGGTACCTATCAGCGGCTGGCGCGGTGCTGGGCATTGGCCGTTTCCGGAAGAGATCAGAGCACGACGATCCCCGAGGCGCAGCGGCTCATCGCCGCCAACCTGCTCGACCCGCCGCGGTCGTGCGTCGCGACCTGGTACGGGCTGCTCGGCGAAATGCAACTGGCCGCCGGATCGAGGGACGCGGCCGCAGCAGCGTTGAACCGGGCCGACTTCTATCTGAACACCTACGGACAGCGCTACCCCGAGGGCCTCGTCGGACTGCTGCGCGCGCGGCTGCTGCTCGCCACCGGCGAGCCGATCGCCGTCGTGCGGTCCGCGGCCGAAGCCGCCCGCGCGCTCTCCGTCGACCGAGGGGCGCGGCTGTTCGCCACCCGAGCCGACGAGTTCCTCGCGTCGCTGCGCTGACCGTCAACAAAGCGTCAACTAGTCGTCAACACGACCCGGATACCTTCGCCGAAGAACGAAGGGAGTCGGCCGTGTCGGCAGACATCGTTTTCATCCACGGGCTGTGGGTCTCGTACACCGCATGGCAACCATGGATCGACCACTTCGGCGAGAAGGGCTACCGGGCGATCGCGCCGCGGTGGCCGGGCGAAGCGGACACTGTCGCCGCCACCCGCGACAACCCAGGCGCGCAGGCCGGTTTCGGCCTCGGCCAGCTGACCGACCACTTCGCCGCGGTCATCGAGCAGTTCGACAGTCCACCGATCGCCATCGGCCACTCGTTCGGCGGACTGATCGCGCAGCAGTTGCTCGGCCTGAACAAGGTGGCCGCGGCCGTGGCGATCGACCCGGCACCCATGAAGGGCGTCAAACCGCTACCGATCGCGCAGCTCCGTTCCGCGCTGCCGGTGCTGGGCAATCCGCTCAACCGCGGGCGTGCAAAAGGGTTGACGCGTAAGCAATTCCGCTTCGGCTTCGGCAACGGGCTGACCGAAGCCGAGTCCGACTCGCTGTGGGAACAGTGGGCCATCCCCTCACCGGGGAAGCCGCTCTTCGAGGTGGGCACCGCGAACTTCATCCCCAACTCGCCGGCCAAGGTGGACACTGCCAACGCATCACGCGGACCGTTGCTGATCACCGGGGGCACGGTCGATCACACCGTGCCGCTCGTCACCGCCAGGGCCGCGTACAAGCTGTACGCGAAGTCATCGGCCCGCACCGATTTCCACGAGTTCGACGGTGCCGGCCATTCGTTGACGATGGACCACCGCTGGCGTGAAGTTGCCGATGTCGCGCATGCCTGGCTCAGCGACAACGGGTTCGCCGGTGCAAAATCCTGACGGCACCGCGACATCCGAGCGGCTGAGGGCCGCACTGAGTGAACACGCGTGCGCGTCCGGCGCCAACGGTGGACCATTGCCGGGTTTGACGGTCTACCGGTTCGACGGGCCCGCCCGGCCGCGATGGGACGAGATCGAGGCGTTGTCCGTCGCCGTAATCGCCCATGGCAGTGGGGCTCTCACTGCCGTCGCGGGCCAACCCCGGTCCGGCCATACCCACTTCGCGGTGATCGGCAGCGGAAACGACTTCGACTGCGAGATCCTCGAGGCGTCACCGGCGCAGCCGGCGCTGTGCCTGGCGGTGCGGATCCCTCCACAGCTGGTCGCATCGGTGGCAGCGGCCATGCGCGGCCCCGCAGTGTCGTCGAGGCGCCGGGAAGGCACCGCCGACGAGTGCGTGGTGGCCACGCCGGACGCCGAGTTGGTGGACGCCGTCGTGCGGTTCGTCGGATCGCTTTCGGTAGGGTGCGATCGCCGCGTCCTGGCACCGTTGCGCCTGCAGGAGTTGGTCTATCGCGTATTGCAGAGCGATCTGCGCGGCCGCCTGTTGAACCTTGCCGCCGACGAGGAACTCGCGAATCCGGTCGCCGCTGCGCTCGATTACATTCCGGTGCATCTCGCTGAACCGCTGACGGTCGACGCCCTTGCCGCGCAGGTATGTCTGAGCCCGTCGGCGTTCTCGCGCGCCTTTCGCGAGGTGACCGGACGCTCGCCGTACCAGTACGTGAAAGAGGCCCGGCTGGATAGGGCACGTCAACTGCTCGACGACGGACGCCTCGGCATCGCGCACGTCGCGCACTCAGTGGGGTACACGAGTGTGTCCCACTTCATCAAGGGCTTCCGCGCGAGATTCGGTGTCACGCCGGGCGATTACGCTGCGGCCCACGTGCTGCGGCTGCGATCAGCCTGACATCGCCGATTCGAAGAACGCGACCTCGAGGCGCATCGCTCGTCGGTACGACTGGCTGACGGCCGGGCTGTCGTCGGCATGCTGGTCGAGGCGGGCCTCCAGCTGTGACGCCAAGCTTTCGAAGCCGGGATCCGAATACGTCTGGACCCATTCGGCGTACGGTCCTGCCGAGCCCGCGTCCAACGACGTTCCCAGCCAGGCGTACAAGCGCATGCACGGGGTCATCGCCGCCAGCGTCACGCCCAGACCGCTCGTGGCAGCGGTCGCCAGCAGAAAGTCGGTGTACGCCAGCGTCGCGGGCGACGGTTCGACGCCCGCCATGTCGATACCCCACCGCGCGGCGTACGAGTTGTGCAGACCCAACTCCTCCGCGACACCGGAGATCAAGCCGGCCAACGCGATCAGCGTGGCTGTGTCGGTGCTACGCACCAGGGCCAAAGCATATGCGCGCGCGAAAGATTCGAGGAAGAAGGCATCCTGCGCGACGTAGCCCGCAAAGATGCTGCGATCCAGCGAGCCGTCACCGACGCCGCGGATGAACGGATGCGCCAGCGCCTCGGCAGCGAGGTCACCATTGGCCGACCACAGTTGGTTGGACAGGCTCATGTCAGCGCCATATCCCAGAACGCAACCTCTCGCGTCAGCACTTCGGCCACCACATCGTCCTTGCCGTCAGGGGTCGCCAGTACGCCGAGGGCATCGACGTAGGTGGCGAAGCCTGGTGCGGTCCAATGGTCCACGAACTCGCGTAGGGGAGAGGTACCCGAGACGGCCGACGACCACGCGAGCAGGTACACCCGTTCGATGACCCAGAGTGCCGTCAGCGCCACGTCGACAGGCGCCGCGTCCAATCGCTGCAGCAGCTCGCGGTACGCGAGCGTCGCCTCGAGCGCGGGCTGCGCCAGGTCGACACCCCGCTCGGCGGCCTGCACCTCGAACCAATCGAGCTCGTCGACCAGGGCGACACATCCGCCCGCGAGCGCGCCCTGAGCCGGGCGCGGAACCCGCGCGAGAAGTCGCGCCTGAAAGGTGAGCAGATCGGCGACGAACAGCGCGTCCTGCGCGAGCCACCGGTTGAAGTCCGCGTCGGCGATGGTGCCGTCACGCACGGCGTCGAGGAACGGATGCCGCGTCGCGGCGGTCCACAGAGCATCCAGCACGCCCGCGAGAGTAGTCCAATGTCGAAAAGTGTTACGCCCAGGCAATGCGTCCGAAATCGCATCGGGGAATGCCCCGAAGATGAACAGTGATGCTGAAACAGCCGCCCAGACGATCACGCGAGGAATAGGGCGCCGACGGTTCGTCCAGGCGGTGGCCGCTTTGAGTGCTGGGGCGGGCGTCGCCGCCTGTACGTCGGCTCCTGGCGCGGGCGGCGGCGCATCGGCCCGTGCCGGCGGGATCTTGCAGCCGGGAGGCGGACCCGTGCCGGGTGATCACTATCTTGGGTCACAGCCCGACCAGGTGCTGTGGGGCTACGTTCCCACCGTCCACGCGCAGCCGGTGCTGCAGATGCGTTCAGGGCAAACGGTCACCATCGACACCGTCTCCCACGAGGGAATTCTCGAGGATCAGGGTCGGAACCCGGTTGAGTACTTCGCGGGACACGGTGTCGCCGAGAGCGATGTCCTGAAGGATGCGATCGATATCGCTGCCGAGTACCGCCGCACTCCAAGGGATTTCGATGTCGATGGACCACATGTGGTCACCGGGCCGATCTTCGTCGAAGGTGCCCAACCGGGGGACGTCCTGAAGATCGAAACGCTCGAGGCGGTTCCTCGAGTGCCCTACGGCGTGGTATCCAGCAGACACGGCAAGGGTGCTCTTGCGTTGTCCGCGAAGGGCGAACCACCCGCCGGGGTCGGGTTGGACGAAGTGATGCCACCCGCTACATCGGACGGGCGCAAGACCAAGGATCCGGTCAAGTACGGAAACGTGTCGGTGTTCACCGCGGTCGAAGATGGCAACGCCTTGATGCCGTTCGGTGACGCGGCGGTGCGCTTCCCGTTGCGTCCGTTCATGGGCATGATGGGCGTCGCCTACGTGGACGCCGCCGGGCTGAACTCGCCGAACGCCAATTCCGTTCCTCCGACGTTGGGCGGGGGAAACATCGACATCGGACTCCTGGGTCCGGGGTCGACGTTCTATCTTCCTGTCGCCGCCGAGGGCGCGCTCTTCTACGTCGGTGATCCGCATATGGCGATGGGCGACGGCGAAGTCGCGCTCACTGCCATGGAGGGATCGTTACGGGGGACGTTCCGCCTCACGGTGTGCAAGAAGGGCTCCGCCGATGCGCCGTCCGTCGCCTTCATGTATCCCTTTGCCGAAAACCAGGATTCGTGGATACCGATCGGACTGTCCGACCCCGACGGCGCGGCCAACGAGCAGGGCAGCGACCTCGATGTCGCGATGCGTCGCGCCGTGATCAACGCACTGAACTTCTTGGAGGACGATCGCGGCATGGACCGTCCGACCGCATACGCCTACCTCTCGGCGGCCGCGAACTTCGCCATCAGCCAGGTGGTCGACAAGACGGTCGGGGTGCATGGCCAGATTCGGAAAGCACACTTCGCATGACGGCCGGCCGGCGGCGAGTCCGCAAATCCATCGGTAACGTCGTGGGTGATGACAGACACCCCGGCTGACGTAGTCGAATCGATCGACCCGCCACGGCGGTCCCGCCATCTCGGCCGTTTGGCGATCGTGGTTGCGATCGTGCTCCTGCTGTTCGGCGTGCCGTGGTGGACGCTGCTGGCGTCCGGGGCGGCGTGGCCGCCGGCCCTCATGGTGACGGGCACGCTGCTCCTCGCGGCAGCCGCCGTCGCTCTGCCGACGCTGATGATGCTCGGCCACGGCCACCGGCATATCGACCGGGCCGCGGCTGTCGGCGATGCGCTACTCGGTGCGGCGTGGGTGCTGTTTGTGTGGTCGGTGCTTGGCCAGGTCATGGAATTGCTGCTGCTGGCCGGCGGAGTCGAGGATCCGGTGCGGTCGCGGTGGGTCGCGGGCGGCGTCCTTGTCGTGACGGCGGTCTTGTTGGTGTGGGGTTTCGCCGAGGCGATGCGCGTACCGCGGGTACGCGAAGTCGACGTCGCCATCGCGAACCTGGGTCGCGGACTGGACGGCCTGCGGGTCGCGCTCATCACCGACACCCACTACGGGCCGATCGACCGGGCGCGGTGGTCGGCCTCCGTCGTCGCGCGGGTCAACGAACTCGAGGCTGACGTCGTGTGCCACATCGGTGACATCGCCGACGGCACCGTGGACGTTCGGGAAAACCAGGCCGTCCCGTTGGAGTCGGTGCGGGCCGCGTCGGCGCGGGTCTACGTCACGGGCAACCACGAGTACTTCAGCGAAGCGCAGGGCTGGCTGGACTACATGCAGCGCATCGGATGGGATGCGTTGCACAACCGCCACATCGTCGTCGAACGGGGCGGCGATCGGCTGATCGTCGCCGGCGTGGACGACGCCACAGCCAAGGCGTCCGGCGTCGACGGTCACGGCGCGAACCTCGATGCCGCCCTCGCGGGTGCCGACCGGACACTGCCGGTGCTTCTTCTTGCCCACCAACCCAAGCAGGTTGCACACGCCGTGCGCGCGGGCGTCGACCTCCAGGTGTCGGGTCATACACACGGCGGCCAGATCTGGCCGTTCAATTTCCTTGTCCGACTGGATCAGCCGGTGGTGCAGGGGTTGAGTCGCCACGGTGAGCGGACGCAGCTGTACACGAGCCGAGGGACCGGATTCTGGGGCCCGCCGTTTCGGGTGTTCGCACCGAGTGAGATCACCCTGCTGACCTTCCGCGTCGACTAACCGTCGAGCAGGACCTCGCCCGCATCGTCATCTCTTCAGTGCCAATGGCACGAAGCGTTTGAGCTTGCCGCTGGTGTGGTGGCGCTGCAGGGTCTGGACCGCGCGGATCCGAATCGACGGGTTGGCGACGCCGTGCCGTTGCATCGCCGCGACCAGCGCGGGAATCAGCACCTCCATATCGGAGCCTGCGACCACCAACACATCCGCACCGCACTCGGTCTGCATCACCTGATACTCCACGATGCGCGGGTCCGTACCGAGGACATGCCGAAAGGCACTGGCGGGCACCGAGTGTGAGCCGTAGACGAAGTCGTCGTCGCGACGGCCGCTGACGTCGGCGACCCGTGCGAACGCGCTCCCGCACGGGCACGGTTCGGACATCAGCGTGATTTCGTCGCCGAGGTCGTAGCGGATGAAGGGGAACGTGCGGTTCGACAGACCGGTGGCGAGCGTTCGGACCGCCGGTTCGTCGGGCGCGACGGGTGCACCACTGCCGTCGACGCGTTCGAGGATCACCTCGTCCTCGCAGATGTGTAGCCCCTCGCCATGTCCGCACCCGACGGCCTGAACGCCGATTTCTGTTGAGCCCCAGAGGTTGTGCAGGGTTGCACCCCACGCGTCGACGATCGCGTCCCGATCCTCGGGCAGCAGCGGTTCGGAGTTGGTGCTCACTCGCCCCGGCCGGATCTTCAGGTCGCCCACCAGCGATGCGCGGGCCAGCCGGCCGATGACACTGGCATAGCCCACGAGGTGGGTAGGCGCACACCCCTCGACCGCGGCGAGTACTTCATCGAACGGGGCCCCGGCCTCGATGACGACGGTCTGCATTCCCGCGATGGTGGGCACATCGAACAGCGGTGTGCTGGCATGCGGTGGCAGTGCAGCGGTCAACACCGCCAGCCGAGGATTCGGTATGGACCGACCGCGCCGTTCGTCGCGCACCTGCATGCGCCAGGCCAGGCACGCGGTGGTGATGAAGAACTGCCAGTCCCAGACGTACAACCCGCGCACCCCGCTGGAACCGCCGGAACTGAACACCTGGACATCGTGAGGTGTGTAGGAGAACCAGGTTTGTTCGTCCAGAATCCGTTCTGCCGCAGCCCGATCGAGATCAGAGCTGGTGACGATCGCATCCCAGCCGCCTTGAGCTTCGGCTTTCGTCAGCATTGGGATCGACGCCAGGTCAGCCGCGGTCGCGTTCTCGACGTCGAGCCCCTTCAGCCGATCGGCGTAGAACGGCGAACGTTCGCGGGCATGGGCAAGTGCCGAGCGCAGTTGCCGATCGCGGTGCGCGTGAATCTGCTTCGCCGACCAGTCGAGACGATTCACGTGGTCGTCGAGCGCTGCCTGCACGGCATCGAGATGGGAAGAGCGGATGCGTTCGTAGTCCGCCCGGCCGGCCTTCGACCCCGTCACATCAGCGGCCCCGCCACTGGGGCTCGCGCTTCTGCTGCCACGCCTGGATACCCTCGGCGACGTCCTCCGTCGCGGCCGCGACTTTGCGCATCGTTTCGCCGAAGCGGACCGACTCGATCCACCCCATGTTCGCGGTACGCCACGCCACCTCCTTGGTCGCGCGCTGGGCGAGCGGCGCTGCCTTCGTCAGGGTCTGCGCCCACGCCCGTGCCTGCGCCAGCACGTCGTCGGGCTCGGCCAGCTTCCACACCAGTCCGACCTCTTTGGCGCGTTCGGCCGACATCGGGGCACCCGTCAACAACAGCTCCATCGCGTCGGCCCAGCGCAGCCGCTCGGGCAGGCGGATGGCGCCGACGATGGTGGGCGTCCCCAGCGTCACCTCGGGAAACGAGAACGTGGCCGTGGTGGAGGCGATCACGAAGTCGCAGAACAGAATTCCCGTCACCCCGTAGCCGACGCACGGGCCGTTTACTGCGGCGATGGTCGGCTTGAACAGTTCCATCCCACTCTCGAACGAATTGATCGTCGGCTTCTCCCAGAACGTCCCGCCGAACGTGCCCACCGACCCCTCGCCGTCCTTGAGGTCGCCGCCAGCGCAGAACACGCTGCCGTTGGCGGTCAGAATCCCCACCCATGCGTCCTCGTCATCGCGGAACCGGTCCCACGCGGCGTTCAGTTCCTGGCGAAGTGCGCCGTTGATGGCGTTGCGCGCCTCCGGGCGGTTGAGCGTGATCGTGGCGATGTGATGGTCCAGCTCGTAGGTGACGAGGCTCATGGCTGCACGATAACCACGGCAACGCTGCCGCGGGGGAGGGTGACCGAAGCGGCCCGGCGGCACATACGGTCAGGCAATGAACTTCGAGGAGTACCGGACGTACGACGCCACCGGGCTGGCGAAACTGGTCGCCGAAAAGCAGGTGTCTGCGGCCGAACTGCTGACGCTGGCACAGGACCGGACCGCCGCGGTGAACCCGCGGATCAACGCGATCGTGCGCGACGTCCCCGCCGAACCATCGGCCGAGAGCACCGGTCCGTTCGCGGGGGTCCCGTTCCTGATCAAGGACTTGGGGCAGGACTACAGGGGGCTGCCGACCTCCAATGGATCGCGCGCGCTGATGTCACTGCCCGCCGCCGAACACGCCACCGTCGTGCAGCGCTGGATCGACGCCGGGCTGGTGATCTTCGGCAAGACCAACACCCCGGAGTTCGGCGCGAAGGGCATCACCGAACCCGTCGCGTGGGGCCCGTCGCGCAATCCCTGGGACCTGCAGCGCACACCCGGTGGTTCGTCGGGTGGCGCGGCGGCGGCGGTCGCGGCGGGCATCGTGCCGTGCGCGGGTGCGAGCGACGGCGGCGGTTCCATTCGCATCCCCGCGGCATGCTGCGGGCTGGTCGGGCTCAAGCCCGGCCGCGGTCTGACGCCGTCGGGTCCGGGGACGGGTGAGTCCATGCACGGCGCCGCGGTGCAAGGTGTCGTCTCGCGAACGGTGCGTGACAGCGCCGCGATGCTCGACGTGATCCTCGGCGGTGAACCCGGCGGGCCGTTCGTGCCCGGGCTACCGGACGCACCGTTCGCGTCGAACGTGGGAGCGGACCCGGGGAAGCTGCGGATCGGTGTGCGGGTGCCCTGCGCGATCACTCCGTCGCCCCATCCCGAGGCCTACGCCGCCGCCGAGGCGACCATTGCGGCGCTGACCGAGCTGGGCCATCACGTCGAGGAGCTTCCGCAGGCACCCTTCGACGACGCCGCGCTCGCCCGCGAGTTCCTGCTCGCGTGGTTCGTCTACACCGCGTGGGAACTCGCCGAGGCCAAGCGCGTCTCGGGCGCGGGCGACGAGTCGTTCGAGCGCGACACCCTGATCCTCGCGGCAATCGGTCGTGCCACCGGCAGCGTGGACTACGTCGACGCCGTCCAGAAGCGCCATGACCACACCCGCAGGCTGACCACCTTCTTCGAGTCCTATGACCTGCTGATGACCCCCACACTGGCAACCCCGCCGCCGAAGATCGGCGAATTCGAGCTGCCGGTCGCGTTGCAGAAGGGCGCGGACCTGCTGCTCAAGACGCATACCGCCCGGGCACTGCGCTACACCAAGATCGTCGACGACATGGTGGACAAGAACCTCGGATGGGTGCCGTACACGCAGTTGGCGAATATCACTGGGCGACCGGCGATTTCGCTGCCGTTGCACTGGACGGCGGACGGTCTGCCCTTGGGTGTCCAGTTCGTCGCGCCGCTTTCGGGCGAATCGGTGCTCATCCGGCTGGCCTCCCAGCTCGAGCAGGCACTGCCCTGGGCGGAGCGATTCGCACCGGTTTAGTGGTCTGCACCACGCTGCGTTTGAGCCCCAACGCTGGTGGAAATGCGATTACCCATGCATCCCTTACCGCTTGTGCTGCTCAGCGCTGCCGCGCTGACCGGATGCGCGGCATTCGCCAACCAGGCCGCCACCGAGTCCTCGACGGCCGGTGAGACGGCCAGCACGGTCGCCTCGCCGCGCACCGACGCCACCGGCACGCCCACCCCGATCCCGTCGACCGATCAGATCCCACCGATCGGCGATGTCTCGCTGGAGATCGACGACCGCGGCGACCTCGGCCAGATCATCGTCGACGGCTCAGGCCGCACCGTGTATGCGTTCACCGCCGATCCGCGCAACGACCCCACCTGCTACGACGTCTGCGCCGACACCTGGCTGCCGATGCTGGCCAAAGGCAACCCCGCGGGCGGCATCGGCATCGACGCGGGCGCCGCGGGAACCACCCCGCGTCGCGACGGCACGAAGCAGGTGACCTACAAGGGACAACCGCTGTACCACTACGCGGGCGACCAGACCGACAAAGACGCCGGCGGGCAGGGCCTGGACCTGTTCGGCGGTGAATGGCATGTGCTGACCAAGGACGGCCAGCCACTGGCCTGACGTCAGTACGAGTAGCGGCTGACTTTCTCCGGGTGGATGACGAACCGCACCTGGTCCTCGGCCAGGATCTCGGCGAGGTCTTTCTCTCGCACCGGGTCGTTGAGGTCCCAGTAGCGATCGGCCAGTCGGGCGGCCAACTCGCGTCCACCATCCGGTTCCACCGTCGCACGCCCGGCGATTGACACCCACCGCTCGCGTTCACCCACCGGGGCGGCAATGACGATGGAGGCGCGGGGATCTTCACGGACTCGGCGCACCTTCAAAGTGTCGGGGCCCGTGAATAATTGGACCGTTCCCTCAGCTGTTGCCTCGAACCACACCGGCCGCGGCTGCGGTGGAATTGGTCCGTTGGCCACGGTCAAAAATCCATGCAGAGGACGCCGGAGGAACTCGAGGTCGTCGGCGGTCAGCGAGCTGCCGGAGCTCATTCGTCGGCTGTCGCGTCGTCCTCGTCAGCCTCTGTCGGCAGGGCGTCCGCCCCCGGGGTGGCTGGGGTGGTCAGAATCTCGTCGGTTTCGTCCCTGTTCTCCGGTGCCGTCATGTCAGTCCCTTACCCGCGATCCGACCGGCGAAAACGGCTGCGGCATGATGCCCAGGTGACGTACCGCCCGCCGAACCTGGCCGACGTTGTCGCCACCCTCCACGTCGATCGTCTGGATGACGCGCACTTCCAGGCCCCACAGCTCGACAATCCGGCGCACCACATCGTCGGCGGTCATATCGCGGGGCAGGCGTTGATGGCGGCGAGCCTGACCGCGCCCGGCCGGACTCCGCACAGCGTGCACGTCTATTACGTGCGAGCCGGTGACGCCCGTGAGCCCGTGGAGTTCTTGGTCGACGTGGCACGCGACGGCGGTGCACTGTCGACCCGTCAGGTCACCGCGCGGCAGAACGGCCAGATCCTGCTCGAAGTGCTCGCATCGTTCAGTGCGCCGATCGAGGCGCTCGACTACCACCAGCCGATGCCTGACGTCCCCGACCCCGAAACGCTGCCGCCGGTCCAAGAGCAGCTGGCCGACTACGCGGACGAGTTCAACGGTCATTGGGTGCGACCGCAGCCGTTCGATCTGCGCTACGTCGATGCACCGCCGCGCATTGCGCAGGAATTACCCGAGCCGTCTTCGCGGTTGCGAATGTGGTGGCGGCCCAACGGTTCCGTACCGGACGACGAAGTGCTGCGCTCTTGCCTGCTCACCTACCTGTCGGGGACGACGATGGTCGAGGCGGCTCTCGCGCGGCGGCATCAGACTCCGATCGGCACCTTCAACGCGCTCATCGACCACGCACTGTGGTTTCACCGGCCCGTCGACCTGTCCGACTGGGTGCTGTCCGACCAGGTTTCGCCCAGCGGCGTCGCAGGCAGGGGACTGTCGACGGCGACGATGTACAACCGCGCGGGCCAACTGGTCTGTATCGCGACCCAGGAGCTGTACTTTGGCCGGAAATAACCCAGGAGGCTTCATGTCCGTCGAAAAGCTGATGTTGGCGAACCTGCTCGAGGTGTTCAACGAACGCGACGAGACAGCGCGCCGTGCCACGATCGAGCGCACCTATGCAGCGGACGTGCGGTGGACGGACGCCGAGGGCGTGACAACCGGCCGCGCCGCACTCGATGCGAAATGCGTTGCGCTACAGAACCAACTGGGCGATCAACAGTTCGCCGCGGCCGGCCCGGTTCACGTGCTGCCCGACTTCGGATACCTGGCCTGGAATCTCGTGGACCCGGCCACCGGACAGACGAGCATGTCCGGATTCGACGCGGCGACGATCGAAGACGGCGTCATCGCCGCGTTGTACACGGTGCTGATCCCACCGGCGTGACGCGTTTGCAGGCGTGAGATCGCCCCGTCGGGGTATCCGAGGCGGGACTTGTCTCTCCGAGGAAGGTATCCATGACCGCGCCACAACCCCGCCTTGATCAGCGGGATCTGGCCGAAGCCCAACGCGTGGTGGCCGCGGTGTCCTCGGCGTTCTCTGCCAAGGTGGTCGGCCAGCACGAGCTGCGGGAATCGCTGCTGATCACGCTTCTCGCCGGTGGCCACCTGCTGATCGAGAGTGTGCCTGGCCTGGCTAAGACCACTGCCGCCCGCGTGATCGCCGAATCGATCCAGGGCGGGTTCCGGCGCATCCAGTGCACGCCCGATCTGCTGCCCAGCGACATCGTCGGTACGCAGATCTACGACGCGGCCACCAACTCCTTCGTCACCCAGCTCGGTCCCGTGCACGCCAATATCGTGCTGCTGGACGAGATCAACCGCTCCAGCGCGAAGACCCAGAGCGCGATGCTCGAAGCGATGGAGGAACGCCAGACGACCATCGCGGGCGTGGAATACGCGATTCCGGAACCCTTTCTGGTGATCGCCACCCAGAACCCCGTCGAGCAAGAAGGCACCTACCCGCTGTCGGAGGCGCAGACCGACCGCTTCATGCTCAAGGACCTCGTGCGGTACCCCTCTGTCGATGACGAGGTCGAGGTCGTGTTGCGGATGGACGCCGGCCTCTACGAGAAGAACCACCGGACACCTCCAGTGGTCGGGGTCGACGACATCCGGCGCACACAGGACCTGGTCCGAACCGTGCACATGGACCGGGATCTGATCGAGTACGCCAGCCGGCTGGTGCACGTGACGCGGGCGCCCGAGCAATTCCTCGCTGCCAACCTCGCCAGGTTGATCGAATACGGGGCGAGTCCGAGGGCGACGATCGCGTTCTGCCGGACCGCGCGTGCCCTCGCCGTCGTCCGCGGACGCAATCACGTCGTACCCGATGACGTCGCCAGCATCGCGCATCGCGTACTGCGCCACCGCCTGATCCTCGGTTTCGAGGCGGCGAGCTTGCAGATCACTCCCGATGTCGTGATCGACGCGGTGCTGGCAGCGGTGCGGGTGCCGTGAGGTCATGGGTACGCATCTCGACCGCGCCAAGCAGTTCTTCGGCCGCGACACAACGGGTCTGCTCGACGGCGGCCGCTACGCGCTGGTGCACACCCGTAGCCTCGAGTTCGACGACTTGCGGCCTTACGTACCCGGCGACGACGTCCGCGATATCGATTGGAAGGCAACGGCGCGATCCGGCCACGTTCTGATCAAGCGCTTCGTGTCGGAGAAGCACCACAAGATCCTCGTGATCGCCGACGCGGGACGCAACACCATCGCGCAGGCGCCCTCCGGGGAACGCAAACGCGACATCGCCGCTCACGTCATCGGTGCGATAGGCCTGATCACCCTGCGCCGTTCCGACGAAATCGGGATGGTGTTCGGCGACGTCCGTGGCTGCGTCGACATCCGTCTGCGCCGGGGTGAGACGCACATCGAGAGCATGCTGCACCGATTCCATCACCACACCACGACGGCACCGGCGCCCAGCAGCGTTGCCACACAGCTGAACTGGGTCGCCAAACACTATCGACGTCCGCTGCTGATCTTCGTGGTGTCGGATGAGCCGGAGATCAGCGACACTCTCGGTGAAACGCTAACCCAGCTCACTGCGCGGCACGACGTGCTGTGGGCGATGGTCGCCGATATGGCCGCGATCGGATCCGTCGACGACGAGGACGACGGGTACAACGTCGCCGACGGACGGGTCGTGATGGGTGGCGCCGAGCTCGGGCCGCACGTCGTCGATGCGTATCGCCGGTCTGAATTCGAACGGCGGGAGCGTCTTTCGGAGTTCCTGACGACCCACGGCGTCGCGCATGCGAGATTCACCGGCAGTACACGCATCAGGGCAGGCCTGACGGCGATGACTGGAGCGTTCGCCCGTGTCAGATGAGCTCGTCCAGTTCGTCATCGGCCCCACGCCGTACTCGTCGTGGTGGCTGTGGCTCGCGGTCCTTCTGCTGTTCATCCTGATCGTCTGGTACGCATCGGTGTTCGTGTGGACGATGCCGGGTCGACGAATCGGAGGTCTGCCCGTCATCGGCGCCGCCCGCAGCGAGTTGGTGAAGCGAAGGTCCGCCCGGGCTGTGCACGCCGTCGGCGAGCGTTACCGCGCCGGTGAATTGGCGGCGGCTCCCGCCGCGGCCGCCGTGAGCCGCGAACTGCGCGCCTTTCTTCGTGCGGCGACCGGCGCTCGTGCCGAGTACATGCAGGTCGACGCAATCGCCAACAGTGAGTTAGCCCCAGCCGCACCGGTGTTGAAGGCGTTGATCGACGCCCAGTTCAATGCCGACTCGATCGTTGACGTCGGATCGGCGAGCGACTCCGCCGAGGAGCTGATCCACACGTGGAGCTGATCTGGTGGGTGGTGGCGATCGCCGGTTGTCTCGGCTTGGCGATCTGTATCGCTGCGGCCTTGGTCAAGCCGATGCGTACGGCACCGCGACGACTACGGCTGCTGGCCAACGTCGACCGCCTGACCAGGCTGCCCGAATACCGGCGCGCGGTCCGGCTGCGCAC
>Ga0075363_100000180_pt1 | contig 16621 bp, 17 predicted proteins | sample EndMetdeltDD1763_FD_71470 | JGI IMG/M metagenome (GOLD analysis project Ga0075363, IMG submission 71470) | Populus endosphere microbial communities from Tennessee, USA - Endosphere MetaG P. deltoides DD176-3 | ecosystem: Host-associated > Plants > Roots > Endosphere | place: USA: Tennessee...
GAGATCATGACCGTCGCCGCCGCGTTGCTCGCGGAGTTCGCGCCCGACATCCGGCCCCCCGACTCGGTCCGTTCGTCCGGCGTGAAGCCGTGGTCGCGCCACGTCACCGACGACGAATTGCCCGGCGCCATCGAGGAATTCGTCGACGACGAGGAGCAGCGCGAGGGCACCAGCGTGGTGATCGGTCCCGCGGATGTTCCCGGCGCCGTGCTGCCGTCGGAGACGAAGGGCCTGGAGTTCGACGCCGTGCTGGTCGTCGATCCGGACCGGATACTCGCCGCGGGACCGCGCGGTGCGGCCGAGTTGTACGTCGCGCTGACCCGCGCCACCCAACGGTTGGGCGTGCTGCACCGCGGCCCGTTGCCTGCCCCGCTGAGTGGACTTGCCTGAACTACTTCCAGGCGAAGACGGGCTGTTCTAGCTCGTCGACCGGATCGTGGCGGCCCTCGAGGCAGAGCCACCGCAGTTGCAGCAGCACCGCACCCGTCGGCGCGTGGATCAGGTCGTTGCCCAGCGGTATCTGCACGACCGGGCGCGGGCTCTCCGGGATGGTGATGAACCGCGGCGAATCGTCACGCTGCAGCTGATGGAGCCCGACCCGGTAGACCGCCACCACCTCGTCGGGGGCGGGCCGCAGGTCCAGACGTCCACCACCCCAGATGACCACCGGGGTGATCACGTAGCCCGACCGGGTGGGGTAGTCGTCGAGCAGACCGAGCACCGAGGAATGCGGCAGCCTGACGCCCACCTCTTCGTCCAGTTCGCGCAGCGCCGCGTCGACGGCATCCTCGCCCGGGTCGAGCCGTCCGCCCGGCAAGGCCCACTGGGCCGGATGGGATGACAGGCGAGAAGTCCTGCGACACAACAGAAAAGCCGCACCGCCGGAGACGTCGATCATGCGGCCGTCGAGCCCCTCCTCGGGCATCAGCCGGCCGTCGATCCAGTCCTCGACGTCAGCGGGATCAACTCGATCCTCCCCGAGCTCGGAAGCCACGAGAACCACCGCGACCGCGGCGTGCCGCTTCGTCGGATCGGTCACCACACGGCGGTCGTGCCCCGCGAGTTGAGCACGGACCCGTTCACGCAGCCTGTCGTCGTAGTCGACCGTCACCGCTCGACCATAAGCAGGCGAGCGCGGGACCCCACCGGTCGGCCAGTAAATATGTATGTGCTATGCATATATATATGCCTCATTCGCGCTACGACAACCTCGATGAGCTGCTGACCAGGCTTCATATCGCCCGTCAGCGGCCGAGTTGGCGGCGTCGGCTGCTCAAGGGCGACCCGGTCGCGAATGTGTCGACGCTGCGGGTGCTGCGCGCTGTCGAGCAGTCCGGGGGTGGCGCATCGATCAGCGACGTCGCGGAGTACATGGCAGTCGAGCATTCGACGGCGAGCCGGACCGTGGGCGCCGTCGTCGCCGCGGGCCTGTTGACCAAGGCCTACGCGACCGACGACCAACGCCGCTGCGTACTCGTGCTGACCGACGACGGCCGCAAAGCGCTCGCGACGGTAACCGACCGGCGCCGCGAACTGGTCGCCGAGACGATCGCCGACTGGCCCGACGCCGATGTCGACACCCTCGTCGCGCTGCTGGAACGGTTGACCGACCGATTCGAGAAGTCAGCGGCCAGATGATCACAGACACCACAAACACCACCGCCCCGCCTCGGCCCCGCGGCGCCATCGGGCTGATGTTCGACCCGGTCTTCGGGTCGCTTTTCTGGGGCAAGAACTTCGCCGTGGTCGCCGTCTGGACGCACAGCATCGTCGCGGCGATCGTGATGTACGACGCCACCAAATCGGCGTTGATGGTCGGCCTGGTCGGGGTTGTGCAGTTCGGGCCGCAGCTGATCCTGAGCCCCACCAGCGGGAAGTGGGCCGACACCGGGAACCCGGTGCGTCAGATCCTGTTGGGCAGGGTGCTGTGCGTCGCGGGATCCGGATCCGTTGCGGCGTGGCTGTTCCTCGACTCGGATCTGCGCGGTATGTCCGCCGCGGTCCCGATCCTGCTCGGATCATTGCTCGTCGGACTGGGATTCGTCGTCGGCGGACCTGCGATGCAGTCGATTGTGCCGAATTTGATTCGCGGCGGCGAACTCTCGACCGCCATGGCGCTCAACAGCATGCCGATGACGATCGGGCGCATCGTCGGCCCCGCATCGGGGGCGTACCTGGCCGCGCATCTCGGTTCGGCTGCGGCCTTCGGTGTCAGCGCGCTGCTTCACCTGGTGTTCGCGATGTTCCTGGTTGCGGTGCGCTTCCCGGCTCCCCCCGCGCGTGTGTCCGGCACCGACTATCGCGTCCGCACCGCCGTCGCATACGTCTGGCGGGACCGCCCGCTTCTGCTGGCCCTGATCGCGGTGGCGATGGTCGGCATCGCGTCGGACCCGTCGATCACGTTGGCTCCCTCGATGGCCGATCAACTCGGCGGGGACAGCCGCATGGTCGGCATGCTGTCGGCGAGCTTCGGCATCGGCGCGGCAATCGGGATGGGTCTGCTCGCGTTCATGGGCTCGCGATTGGCCTCGCAGTGGGTGTCCTCGATCGGGTTGTCCGGGATGGCCGCCGGCTGTGTGGTGCTGACGTTCGGGGTCGTGCCCGCGGTCGCGTTGGGGGGATTCGCCTTGGCGGGTCTCGGCTTCGGCGCAGCGATGACCGGCCTCGCGACCGTCGTGCAGGAACGGGCGCCCGAGGAGTTGCGCGGCCGCATCATGGCGCTGTGGCTCGTCGGGTTCGTAGGCTCACGACCGATTGCCGCTGCGCTGCTCGGCGGTACCGCCGACTTGTTCAACGTGCAAGCCGCGTTCGCGGTGGCTGCGGTGTTGAGCATCATCGTCGCGCTGCTGTGCCGACCGTCGAAGCTGGTGGGCCCACTGCCTGCGCGGCTCTGACGCACATGGGAGCCACCGACGGCCAAAGAGCCGACGCCAGCATGCTGACCGGAGTGTCAGAGACGGCGCTGCTGACCTTGAATGGCAGAGCGTTCCAGGCCCGCCATCCGCAGGCCATCATCGAGGACCCGATGGCAATCCGGCTGGCGGATTCGATCGACTTCGATTTCGGCAAGTTCGGTCGACGCAAGGGGCAGGAGATGGCGCTGCGGTCGCTGGCCTTCGATCGGGCCGCCGTGCAGTATCTGTCCGACCACCCGGCCGCGACGGTGGTCGCGCTCGCCGAAGGCCTGCAGACCAGCTTCTGGCGGCTGAACAATGCTCTGCCGAATGCCGAGTTCCGCTGGCTCACATTGGATTTCGAACCGATCATCGCATTGCGCACGCGGCTGCTGCCCTCGTCACCGCGAATCACCACCCTCGCGCAGTCCGCGCTCGACTATTCGTGGATGGACACCGTGGAGACCGGCAACGGCGTGTTCATCACCGCGGAGGGCCTGCTGATGTACCTGCAGCCCGATGAGGCGCTCGGTCTGATCTCCGAATGCGCCAAGCGATTTCCGGGCGGACAGATGATCTTCGACCTGCCGCCGGTGCTGGTGAAGAAGTTCGCCAAGAAGGGCCTGAAGTCCTCGAAGGAGTATCGCGTCCCGCCGATGCCGTTCAGTCTTTCGCCAAGACAACTGGCCGACCTGGCCGACACCGTCCCCGGCATCCGGGCTGTGCACGATCTGCCCATGCCCCAAGGCCGTGGCTTCATGTTCAAGACGCTGTTCCCGGCCTTCTGGCAGTGGCGCCCGACCAAGCAGATCCGCGGCGCCTACACGCTGCTGGAATTCGGCTGATCCGGCGACGGTAGGGCAGGCTGGTCTCCACGATGACCTTGACCGCCCCCCATGTTGTCGACCCCGACGAGCTGTTCGCGTCCTTCGCGGCGTGGGCGCAGCAGCAGGGCACCACGCTGTACCCCGCTCAGGAGGAAGCGCTGATTGAGTTGGTCAGCGGCGCGAACGTCGTGTTGGCCACCCCCACCGGCTCGGGCAAATCCTTGGTGGCGACCGGCGCACTGTATGCGGCGCTGTCAGCCGGACGGCGAAGTTACTACACCGCGCCGATCAAGGCGTTGGTCAGTGAGAAGTTCTTCGCGCTGTGCGACGTCTTCGGTGCGGACACAATCGGGATGCTCACCGGCGACGCGGCGGTCAACGCGGATGCGCCGATCATCACGTGCACCGCGGAGGTGCTGGCCAACATCGCGTTGCGCGAGGGAGCCGACGCCGACATCGGTCTGGTGGTCATGGACGAGTTCCACTTCTACGGCGACCCCGACCGCGGCTGGGCGTGGCAGGTCCCGCTACTGGAACTGCCGAAAGCCCAATTCCTGCTGATGTCAGCCACACTCGGTGATGTCACATTTCTACGTGAGGACCTGACACGTCGCACCGGTCGACCGACGGCGCTGGTCGCCAACGCGGTGCGGCCGGTTCCGCTGCACCACTACTACGCGACGACGCCGATGCACGAGACGATCGCCGACCTTTTAGAGACGAAGCAGGCGCCCGTCTACGTCGTCCACTTCACGCAGGCATCGGCTCTGGAGCGGGCGCAGGCGCTGATGAGCGTCAACGTGTGCACCAAGGAGGAGAAGAAGGCGATCGCCGACCTCATCGGTGGTTTCCGGTTCTCGTCGGCCTTCGGTGCGACGCTGTCGCGACTGGTCCGTCACGGCATCGGTGTGCACCACGCCGGGATGCTGCCCAAATACCGGCGCCTTGTGGAACAGCTTGCGCAGGCCGGCCTGCTGAAGGTCATCTGCGGTACGGACACCCTCGGCGTCGGGATCAACGTGCCGATCCGGACCGTCGTCTTCTCGGCGCTGTCGAAGTACGACGGCACCCGCACGCGTCTACTCAGCGCACGCGAGTTCCATCAGATCGCCGGACGGGCCGGACGAGCGGGTTACGACACCGCGGGCACCGTCGTCGTGCAGGCGCCCGACCACGAGGTGGAGAATCTCAAGCAGTTCGCCAAGGTCGCCGACGACCCGAAGAAGCGCCGAAAGCTGGTGCGCCGCAAGGTACCCGAGGGCATGGTGCCGTGGAGCGAGCAGACGATGACCAAGTTAATCGATGCGGCTCCGGAACCGTTGACCAGCAACATGGCTGTGTCGACGGCGATGATCCTCGACGTCGTCGACCGGCCGGGAGATCCGTTCGCGGCGATGCGCCGGTTGCTGACCGAGAACCACGAGCCCCGTAAGCGTCAGCTAGCCCACATCCGGGAGGCGGTCGGCATCGCTCGCTCACTGCTGCAGGCGGGCGTGGTGGAACGGCTCGACAAAGCAGAGGCCGACGGGCGGCGCTACCGGCTGACCGTCGATCTACCGTCCGGTTTCGCACTGAACCAGCCGCTGTCGACGTTCGCGTTGGCCGCCGTCGAGGTGTTGGACTCCTCATCGGAAACCTATGCGTGCGACGTTGTCTCGATCATCGAGGCCACGCTGGAGGACCCCCGTCAGATCCTGGCCGCACAGTTGAAGAAGGCCCGCGGCGAGGCCATCGCGGCAATGAAGGCCGAGGGCATCGAGTACGACGAACGGATGGAGCTGCTCGACGACGTGACCTACCCGCGACCGCTCGACGAGCTGCTGGAGCACACCTTCGAGGTGTACCTGCAGAGCAACCCGTGGGCCGCCGACGCGCAGCTGGCACCGAAGTCCATCGTGCGCGAGATGTGGGAGCGGGCGTTCACGTTTCGCGAATACGTCAGCGTCTACGGGCTGACCCGCTCGGAGGGCGCCGTGCTGCGCTACCTCTCCGACGCCTTCAAAGCACTGCGGTCCGGAGTACCTGCCGCCGCGCGAACCGAGGAGCTCACCGACATCGTCGAGTGGCTGGGTGAGCTTGTGCGTCAGGTCGATTCAAGTCTGCTCGACGAGTGGGAACAGCTCACCAGCCCCGATCAGCCGACAGATGGCCCCGTCGCGGTGCCTGCGCGCCCGCGTCCGCTGACAGGGAACGAGCGGGCATTCACCGCGATGGTCCGCAATGCGCTGTTCCGGCGGGTGGAGCTGTTCGCCCGCAGGCGTTGGTATGACCTCGGCGAATTGGACGCGGGCTCGGGTTGGTCGTCCGATCGCTGGGAGGACGTGGGCGACGCGTACTTCGCCGAACATGCCGAGGTGCTCACCGGTGCCGATGCGCGCGGTCCGGCGCTGCTGATCGTCAACCGCGAGCCGGGCGTGTGGCGCGTGCGCCAGATCCTGGACGATCCTGCGGGCGATCATGATTGGGGCTTCGAAGTCGAGGTGGATCTGGAGGCGTCCGACGAGGAGGGTGCTGCAGTGTTGCGCATCGTCGATGTGGGTCGGCTCGACTAGGGATACTCTCAGCGCGTGACGACGTTCGCCCTGGTGCACGGCGCATGGCACGACGCGTGGTGTTGGGAACGGGTGGCGCCACTGTTGCAGCAGGCCGGTCATCACGTGGTCGCACCTGACATGCCGAGCGACGACGGGTCGGCGGACTTCGACGCCTACGCCGACGCGGTGTGCGCCGCGCTCCAGGGTTGTGACGACGATGTGGTGGTGGTCGCCCATTCGTTGGCGGGCACCACCGGAGCGCTGGTTCCACATAGTCGTCCGGTACGGCAACTGGTGTATCTGTGCGCGGCGGTGCCGCAGAGCGGCCTCAGCCTGATCGACCAGTGGCAGGCACAGCCCGACATGGTGCACCCGGAGTTCGCCGAGGGCTGGCTTCGGGGGTTGACCGACCCCGATGACCAGATGCGAACGGCGTGGGTGGATCTCGGGTTCGCCGGGAAGGTGTTCTACGCCGACTGCGACGAGGCCACCGTGAGCGAAGCCATCTCGCATCTTCGATTGCAGTCGGGCTACCCGTGGACGCAGCCGTGCTCGCTGACCGAGCACCCCGCGGTGAGTACGACATCGGTCGTGTGTAGCGAGGATCTGGTCGTCAACCCCGTTTGGTCTCGGCGGGCGGCGGCGCGCATCGGCGCGGAAATCGTCGAGCTGCCGGGCAGTCATTCGCCGATGCTGTCCCGACCATCGGCGGTAGCCGACGTACTGCTGCGCGTGGTCGACCGGAAGTAGGAGTCGGGCGCCGCCTACTCACCCTTTCGGGGTCTTCGGGGGCTCTTCGTATCGCGAACCTTTCGGCGACCATCTGAACGTCGCCATCGATCAGAGTGTCTGCGTCCCAGCCCGTTTGAGCCCGAACACTAGTTGTTGTTCGGTGGTTGGGGTTCGTAGGGGTGGTACCACTTCCATTGGGCGCGTTCGCCGATGGGTCCGCGGTAGGGCGGTGCGTCGGGTAGGGGTGTGTTGGGTGGTCGGGCCAGCGAGGTGGAGGTCAGTGTGTGTCCGTCGCTGTCGGTGACGGTGAGGTTGGGGGCGGGTCCGGTGATGGTGATTTCGCCTCGGTGGTGGGCGCGGTGGTGAAAGGGGCACAGCAGCACCAGGTTGTCCATCTCGGTGGGTCCGCCGTCTTCCCAGTGCACGATGTGGTGGGCGTGCAGCCCACGGGTCGCCGCACAGCCGGGCACCGCACAGGTGGGGTGGCGGTACTCCAGCGCGCGGCGCAGCCGCCGGCTGATGGTGCGGGTGGCGCGCCCGGCGCCGATCGGCTGGCCCTCGCGCTCAAACCACACCTCACACGTGGCATCACAGAGCAGGTATCGGCGGTCGGCATCGGAGAGCAGCGGCCCCAGATGCAACTGCGCGATCTGGTCGTTGACGTCGACATGGACCACCACGGTGGTGCGCTGCCCGTGCGGGCGCGCCGCGGCCTCGGCGTCCCATCCGGCGGTGATCAGGCTCAGGAACGCCGCAACCTTGGTGGGAAACGGTGGCCGGTGTTCTGCGGGGAGGTTGTCGTACTCGCGGGTGAATTCGGCGATCGCGGCGTCCAGGTGGGAGGCCACGGCGGCGTCGAACCTCGCCGCGTTCAGGTGTGACAGCGCGACCTTCCAGTAGACGTAGTGCTCGTCGCTGTGGGTTTTGGTGAGTTGAGGCGGCAGTTCAGGTGCGGGTGTGACCACGGGGTCGGCGTCGGGCTCGCGGTAGGGGTCGGGGTCGGGCGGCAGGGGTGGTTGCAGTTTCAGGGCGGTGTTGAGTTGGCTGACGGTGGCGACGTCGGCCAGTGCGGCGTAGTGCTCGTCGGATCCGTCGGCGGCTTTCTTGGCGATGGCCCCGACTTGATCCAACGAGAGCCGGCCTTCGCGCATCCCCTGGACACAGCGCGGGAACTGCGGCAGTCGGTGCGCGATCGCGGCGATGGTGTTCGCGGTAGTGCTTGAGGAACCGGTCTTCCAGGCCATCAACGCCGAGATCGAGCGCGCTCCGGTGATACCCAACATGCCGCCGTGGTCCATCTCGGCGGCGATCTCCACGATGCGTGCATCGATGACGTTGCGCTGACCCATCAACTCGCCCAGCTCACCGAACAACACTTCAAGCCGGTCTTTATGCAACACGACCGGAACCTCAGGCACCGCGGTCAACGACATGAACCCATCAAAACAGAAGGGTCCGACAAGTCTTGCGCTGCAACAAATTAACGACTGCGTCGCTACGTCTGCATCGTCACGGACGTCAGTTGTCGCTGCCGTAGCCGCCGCCGACGAACACGCCGTAGACGGCTATTTGGCACTCCTTGTCATCGCGGGCACCGTCCAGGCACTGCCCTGCTCGCGATCGAGCACTGTCTCACCCTTGTTCTTCAGCGCGAAAATGTAGACCAGCAGGCTCACCCCGATGATCACCGTGACATACACGATGAACAGCGTGACGTGATCGGGCTTGGAGGCCTGGTACAGCATCGGGGCCGTCCCGCCGAACGCCGAGTTCGCCAGCGCATAGCCCAAACCCACTCCCAGGGCGCGGATCTCAGCGGGGAACAACTCCGCCTTGACGATGGCGTTCACCGAGGTGTACCCGGTGATGATGATGTAACCGATGGCCAGGATGAGGAACGCCATCACCGCCGACGTCGTCTTCGGCAGGTACGTGAGCAGGAAGTAGGTGTAGATGACGCCGGCAACCCCGAAGAACACCAGCAGCGGCTTCCGGCCGACCCGGTCACTGAGCAGGCCACCCACCGGCTGCAGCAGCATCAGGAAGATCAGCCCCAGCAGGTTGACCCACGTAGCCGTCAGCGCGCGGTCAGAACCGAAGGTGGACTTCACGATTGCGGGCGCGTTGACGCTGTAGGTGTAGAACGCCACGGTGCCGCCCGCCGTGATGAGGAAAACGAGCAGAAGCGGCCGCCAGTACGTCGTGAACAACGTCTTCAGTGAGCCCGCGCCGGTGTCCGTGCCCTCGCGAATGGCCTCCAGGTGCGACTCACTGAGCGACTCGTCCATCGACCGCCGGATCCACAGCACCACCAGCGCGGCGATCCCGCCGATGAAGAATCCGATTCGCCATCCCCACTCGTGCATCGCGTCGTCGTCGAGGAAGTGCAGCGCGAGGAGCAACGTGAACTGCGCCAGCACGTGTCCGCCGACCAGGGTGACGTATTGGAACGACGACAGAAAGCCGCGGCGGTTCGCCGTCGCCGCTTCCGACATGTACGTCGCCGACGTGCCGTACTCGCCGCCGGTGGCGAACCCCTGCACCAGCCGCGCGAGGATCAGGACCACCGCCGCCCAGTAGCCGATCGTTTCGCGGGTCGGCATGATCGCCACCACGAACGAGCAGGTCGACATGACGGTGATGCTCAGCATCAGGGCCGCCTTGCGGCCGCGACGGTCGGCGAAACGGCCGAAGAACCACGACCCCACCGGTCGCATGAGGAACGTGACCGCGAAGATCGCGTAGATGTACACCGTCGAGTTGGTGTCGTCCTTGTCGAAGAACTGGGCCTCGAAGTACGAGGCGAAGACCGTGTAGACGTACACGTCGTACCACTCGACGAGGTTGCCTGCCGAACCCTTGACGGTGTTGAGCACCGCGCGCCGGAGGCTCGTCGGGGCCCTCGTCGGACCGGAAACGGCAGGTGTTGGGGTCGGTTGGCTCATTCAGGCGACGCTAGCGGTGACCGTCCGAAGATCGAAGGGGTTTGCGCTTCGAAGGCATAAACGCTTACCTATTCCTGTGGTCTATGAAATGAATCGCCGCCGCGCCATGCAAATCGCCGGTCTCGGCGCGCTGGCGGCCGCTGTGGCCGTCCCCGCCGCCAACGCCCAGCCCGAAGGCACCGACTACCGCTTCGAGGACGATTTCGACGGTCCGGCCGGTTCGGCCCCTGACTTCTCGAAATGGGAGCCGGCCTACGAGCGCGAGAGCATGGAGGACCCGACGTTCTGGGAGCTGCCCGGGAACGTCGGCCAGTACCGCGACAGCCGGGAGAACCTCTTCCTCGACGGGAACTCCAACCTGGTGCTGCGTGCCGCCAAGGACGGCGACACGTATTACAGCGGCAAGCTCTTCGGCAGGTACCGCGGTGGCATCAACACCACCTGGGAAGCGCGGGTCAAGTTCGACTGTCTGACCCCCGGATGCTGGCCCGCGTGGTACCTGGCCAACAACGATCCCGCCCACGGTGGCGAGGTCGACATCATCGAGTGGTACGGCAACGGCAGCTGGGCTCCCGGAACCACCGTTCACGCCAACCTCAACGGCGGCGAACACGTCAGCCACACCATCGCACCGGACAGTGCGTGGCACAGGTGGCGCGCACAGTGGACAGAGGCGGGCATCAGCTTCTGGCTGGACCACTCCGAGGGTGCGGCACCGTACTTCACCGTCACGCCCGACATGCTGCCCAATTACCAGTTCAACAACCCCGGCTTCACGCTGTTTCCCATCCTGGGTCTTGCGGTCGCCGGGTCCGGCGGCGGCGATCCCAGCGGCGGCACCTACCCCGCGGAGATGCTCGTCGACTGGGTTCGTGTCTGGTAAGAGTGCACCACCGTGATCCCTCGCTTCGCCATCGGCGAGGGATATGCCGCGTACCGCGGTCCGACGACGACCGGGACCGTGCATCGGCATGCCGCCTTCCAGATCGTGGTCGGCCAGGCGGACGCCGTCGGCGTGGCGGACGGGACCGGTGTCATACACACCGCGGACGCTCTCGTCGTGGCGCCGATGCATCCGCACTGTCTGCAGGCCACACCGGATGTGCTGGCCTTCTTCGTGGAACCGCAGTGCGCTTTCGCCGACAACCTGCGCAGGCAGTACAGCGACGGCATCACTGCGGCTCCCGACTTGCGCAACCTGCGCGAGGACGACGTCCGGCCGGTGGGCGATGCCGGCTCCGACGACCTGGACCCCCGGCTCGTCCTGGCGCTGAATGCGTTGGCGGACAGCCATATAGCGTTACCGGCCGTGGCCGCACGCGTCGGACTCTCGCCCCAGCGTCTACGCGCATTGGCACGCGATCAATTGGGGATGCCGTTGGCGCGTTGGCGGGTGTGGACGCGTCTGCGGCGCGCCGCCGAGGCTCTGCAGAGTGGTCGGACACTGGCTGACGCCGCCGCCGCGGCGGGCTTCGCCGACCAGGCCCACTTCTCGCGCCAAATGCGGGAGATGATGGGCCTCACCCCCGCGGCGCTGCTGCCGATCGTGCGTAGTCAATCCTTAACCGCGACATAGACAGAGATCGAACCGCTCACCGTCGGCACGACCTCGGCCTCACGGACCTCACCGAATCCGGCTGCGGACAGCAACTCCGGAAGTACACCGTCGGCATTGGGCTGAGTGTCCTCCTTGCCGTCGGCGAGCTGCACGATACGAAAAGCCAACCGCATCAACGCCGTTCGCTGCAGCCCGAAGTCGGCGATCACAACCTTGCCGCCGGGCTTCAACACCTCGTGTATCGCCGCAAGCACAGCTCGCTTCATGGGCATTGGGCATTGGTGCAGCACCAGGCTGGACACGACCGTGTCCACCGAAGCCCGACCCAGCTCGTCCACGAGCGCATCGCCCATGCCCATGCGCCAGTCCACCGTGACACCCGCCGCGTCGGCCTTGTCGCGCGCCAGCGCGAGCACTTCGCGGTCGGGGTCCACCCCGATGATCTGTGCGCGCGGTTCCACGCGGCCGAGGAGGACCGACAACGAACCGGTGCCGCACCCGACGTCGGCGATGACGTCGCCGGGTCGCGGCGCAACGTACATGACGGCCAGTGACCGCCACAGGCGTTCCCGGGTCAGCGCGACAACCGGGTCGTAGAACCGCGTCGGCGCAAATCGCCCGGCGGCTGGGGTGAAGGCCTGCTCACTCATGCGCCCAGTGTCGAGGACCCGTGGCGGCCGGTATTGAACAAAACGCTTGCCTGGCCGCAGGCGGGGAATACTGCGCCTTGCATCGGCCTTGAGCACTACATATTCGACGACAGGAGCGGTGGATGAAGTTCGGGATCTCCACTTTCGTGACAGATGACGGCATCGATCCGGTATCGCTCGCACGCGGTATCGAGGAGCGGGGCTTCGAATCGCTCGTGATCGCCGAGCACACGCACATCCCGGCAAGCCGGGAATCGGCGTATCCGATGGGCGGCGAACTGCCGTCGATCTATTACCGGACTCTGGACCCGTTCGTCACGCTGGCCGCTGCCGCGGCGGTGACATCGAAGATCGAACTGTTCACCGGAATCGCGTTGCTCATTCAGCGCGATCCGATCGTCACCGCGAAGGAAGCCGCGAGCATCGATCTGATCTCCGGCGGCCGCTTCATCTTCGGTGTGGGCGCCGGCTGGAACATCGAGGAGCTGCGGCACCACGGCACCGACCCGAAGACGCGTGGCGCGCTGCTCGACGAGCGAATCGAGGCCATCCGCGAACTGTGGACCAACGAGCCCGCCGAGTATCACGGCAAATACGTCGACTTCGATTCGTCGTTCCTGCGGCCGAAGCCGGTGCAGAAACCGCATCCGCCGATCTACATCGGGGGTGACTCCGATGCCACGGTCAAGCGCATCATCCGGCACGAGGCGGGCTGGATCTCCAACCCGCTGCCCGTCGAGCATCTCGCCAAGCGCATAGGTCAGCTGCACGATGGCGCGGGACACGACGTTCCGTTGGCCCAGTTCGGCACGCCCGCCGATCCGGACTACTGGCGCGCCGTCGAGGTCCTCGGCTTCGGACAGGTCGCCCTTCTGCTCCCGACCAAGCCCCTCGACGAGTCGTTGCGACTGCTGGACGAGTACGCCGAACAGGTCGCCGAATACCGCGGCTAGTCTGCGGGTCACGCGTTCTGCGCGGCCGCCCTTGCTCGCTCCTTCATGGACGCGACTACGCCGCCGTCGTTGAGGATGTCCGTGCCGGTCAGGTATCCGGCTCTCGCACTGGCGCAGAAGGCGAGCAGATCGGCCATCTCCTCGGGTTTGCCCCAGCGCGGGACCGCGGCGTCGGTGACCATCGCGCCGGCGCCCGCCTGTTCTTCGAGCCTGCCCATCTCCGTGTCGATGGATCCCGGGGAAACCGACACGATGCGCAGTCCCCGGCCGTTGAAGCGTTCGCACTGCGAGGTCGAGTACCACCTGACGAAGCTCTTGCTCACTGCGTAGGCGATGCCGGACCGCGCTTCCTCCCCGGCGATGTCGCACGCGGCGAGCATCGCGGTCATGAAGGCGGACTCGTCTGTCAGTGCCGTCGGGAACTGGGACACCGGGATCAGCTCCTCCGGCAGGATGTGGGCCGCCATCGACGCCACGTTGACGATCGCCGCACCCTCGGGGGCCGAGGCGTGGAACACCTCGTTGACATTCAGCGTGCCCAGCGCATTGGTCCTCATGACGTAGTCGGCGTCGCCCATGCTGGGGCTTACCCCCGCGGTGTGGATCACCGACGCGATGGAGCCGAGGCCCGCGGCGGTATCGAACAGCCCGCTGACCGCCGTGCGGTCGGTGACATCGCAGTCGACGGTCGTCACCGTGACGCCGAGATCCTTCAACGCTTCGGCCGCGGCGGCCAGACGGTCGCGGCGGACATCGCAGAGCACCACCGTGTGGTCCCGACCGACGACCTTGGCAGTCGCCAGTCCCATCCCACCCGCACCGCCCGTGATCACCGACACTCGACTCATGAGTGGACGGTATACGGCCTGGCGCGGCATTACAGTTTTCGGGTCCGCTGTCATACGGTCAGCCGGACGTTTCAGCATCACGTAGGGTGGTTACTTGTACTAAGTAGCCGTTTGCTGTGCCGACGCTGGGGTGATGCTGATGCCTTCGATAAAGACCACTTTGGCTGTTTTCGCGGCCGCGGGCGGGATGGCTGCAGCGTCGCTCGGCGTGGGCGCGCCGACGGCAATGGCGTTTCCGCCGCCGTGCTCAGTTCCCGGAGGCGAGGTGCCGCCCCCGAATGCACCGCCGAAGACCGTCGAGTTCTGGCTCGGTGAGCCCGTGGTGTGGACGTCGGGCTGGGGCGGCCGTTGGGGCGTCTGCAAGAACGGCCAGATGCTGACGTTGTCGTCGAACATCAACACCGGCGGCGGCTAAAGCTCTGCGGCCCTTCGACGGGTCGTTTGGACGGTGTGACACCGGGTAAGCGCGGCGGATACCGCCGACGAAGGGCACACCATGCGCGCAATGGTCTACCGCGGGCCGTACAAGGTGCGGGTCGAGAACAAAGACATCCCGCCGATCGAACACCCGAATGACGCCATCGTTCGAGTGACGATGGCCGCGATCTGCGGATCGGATTTGCACCTTTATCACGGACTGATGCCCGACACCCGGGTCGGTATGACGTTCGGACACGAGTTCATCGGGGTCGTCGAAGACGTCGGTCCGTCGGTCCAGAACCTCCAACGCGGCGACCGGGTCATGGTGCCGTTCAACATCTACTGCGGTTCGTGCTACTTCTGTGCGCGCGGTCTGTACTCCAACTGCCACAACGTGAATCCGAACGCCACTGCGGTCGGCGGCATCTACGGCTACTCGCACACGTGCGGTGGGTACGACGGCGGACAAGCCGAATTCGTGCGGGTTCCCTTCGCTGACGTCGGCCCCGCCCGTATCCCGGAGTGGATGGATGACGAGGACGCATTGCTCTGCACCGACGCGTTGGCGACCGGCTACTTCGGGGCGCAACTGGCCGACATCACCGAAGGTGACACGGTCGCCGTATTCGGTGCGGGTCCGGTCGGTCTGTACGCCGCCAAGTCGGCGTGGCTGATGGGGGCCGGTCGGGTGCTGGTGATCGACCATCTGGAGAACCGGCTGGAGAAGGCGCGCAGCTTCGCGCACGCGGAGACCTACAACTTCGCGGAGTACGACGACATCGTCGTGACGATGAAGAAGGCGACCGGATATCTGGGGGCGGATTCCGTCATCGACTGCGTCGGCGCCGAAGCGGACGGGAACTTCCTGCAGCACGTCACGGCGGCGAAGCTGAAGCTGCAGGGCGGTTCACCGGTCGCACTGAACTGGGCCATCGATTCGGTGCGAAAAGGTGGGACGGTGTCGGTGATGGGCGCCTACGGGCCCATGTTCAGCGCGGTCAAGTTCGGCGACGCGATGAACAAGGGGCTGACGCTTCGAATGAACCAGTGTCCGGTCAAGCGACAGTGGCCGCGACTCTTCTCGCACATCCAAAACGGATATCTCAAGCCCAATGACATTGTGACCCATCGTATTCCGTTGGAACACATCGCAGAGGCGTACCACATCTTCTCGTCCAAGTTGGACGACTGCATCAAGCCCATCGTCCTCCCACAGGCGAGCTGAACGGAGAACCCATGGTTTACACCGCAGAACATCCGCCGACCCCCGACCGTGACGACTTGCGCGCGCGCATCCCGGGGTGGGGTGTCGACCTCGACCCCGCCGACCGCCCCGCCGTTCCGCGGGAACGGTTCGACCCGGCGGCCTCAGGCGCGCACTGGGAGATACCCGAGCAGCAGCACGAGAATTGGCCACGGGAGCGGTCCATCGAACACGCACGTCTGACGCCTGTGTTCGGCACCTCCACGCCCCCGCGCGGATTGTCCGGCGTGGTGCGGAAATTCGCGTACCGCTACAGCGAGGGACGGGCCGTGCACTGGCTCCTTCTGATCGGCGCCGACCGCATCGACGCCGTGGAGAGTCATCTGGCGTCCATGGCGACGCTGCGGCCCGACAACCCCATCGCAGAGACGGGCATCAAGACCGAGTTCACCCACAACGGGTGGAAGGCACGCGTCGGCACGAACCGGGTCGACAAGTCGCACAGCTGGATTGACGCTGTTCTCGTCGCCGGCCCGTGGCTTGCGGTGGCAGCGGGGCTCGCAAAACTTGGCCGGGCGCTCGACAATCGTCGGCGCGCCCGGCTCAAGTAATTACGGGTGTTCCGCGTCAGGCAGTCCCTCCGGTGGCGGAGTTGAGTAGGCCGGACTGGTCGGCGGCACTTCGTCGGATCGCTGGTCGTCCGACTCGGTAGCGTCGGGTTCGGGTGTAGTCATTTCGCCTTGCTCCTCAATGGATTTGCGGGTCCGGCGGATTGTCTGCCGCCCTACCGGTTACGGCATCACGCACATGGTCGGCCATTGCGGTGACCATGCCCATCGTCTTCAGCACCCCGGGGCTCGGTGGTGTGTCGGGGTGCGGTCGGGTCGGGGCAATCTTTTTGGCTGCCTCCAACTTCTCGCCCATCCGCATCAATTCGTCCCGGGAGATCGCCGCCTCGAAAGCCGGCCACACCACGTCCTGCTCGAACGCGATGTGTTCGCGTCCGGCCTTGACGAACTCCTTCAACGCTTCCTGGTAGTCCGGTTCGCCGGGCGT
>Ga0075363_100000181_pt1 | contig 16603 bp, 16 predicted proteins | sample EndMetdeltDD1763_FD_71470 | JGI IMG/M metagenome (GOLD analysis project Ga0075363, IMG submission 71470) | Populus endosphere microbial communities from Tennessee, USA - Endosphere MetaG P. deltoides DD176-3 | ecosystem: Host-associated > Plants > Roots > Endosphere | place: USA: Tennessee...
CTGATACGTCATCTGCACAAGACGACCGGTGATTTCGTGAAGGAGTACCAGAATAATGGCAAAGTTACCGTCTGAATTCGCGGCCCTGGAGCCGTATTTGGATTGGGACCTGGCCACCGAGCCCGAGCGCTACGCCAAGCGGCTGGCGTCGACGATGGCCGAGATGCAACAGTTCTACGATGTCGCATTCCCGTTGCTCAACGACGTCATCGACTACGTCGACAAGTACCCGTTGGACGACCTGCCAGATGACGCGAAGACTCTGATGCACATCATGCAGTCGTTGGTGATGGTGTCGTTCCCGATCGAGGCATGGAAGCAGCCGCGCGTCCCCGACAGCGGCGCGGCGTGGGTCGAGGTGCTTCGGGAGCCGGTGATCTGAGAGGTGCTGACGCTCAAGGCGGCAGGGTTACTCGACGTCGACGCAGGCGAGATCGTCCGGCCCGGCGTCGTGCGGATCGACGGTGACCGCATCGTCGACGTCGGGTGTGAACCCGAGGGCGAGATCATCGATCTCGGCGATCAGATCCTGCTGCCCGGGCTCATGGACATGGAGGTCAACCTCCTCATGGGCGGGCGGGGCGAGAAACCCGGGCTATCCCAGGTCCAGGACGACCCGCCGACCCGGGTGTTGCGCGCGGTCGGCAACGCCCGTCGCACGCTGCGCGCCGGGTTCACCACGGTGCGCAACCTCGGACTGTTCGTCAAGACCGGCGGGTATCTGCTGGACGTCGCCTTGGGCAAGGCGATTGACGCGGGCTGGATCGACGGGCCGCGGGTGGTGCCGGCCGGGCACGCGATCACCCCGACCGGCGGGCATCTGGACCCGACGATGTTCGCGGCGTTCGCGCCGCACGCGCTGGAGCTGACGGTCGAGGAAGGCATCGCCAACGGCGTCGACGAGATCCGCAAGGCGGTGCGCTACCAGATCAAGCACGGCGCGGAACTGATCAAGGTCTGCTGCTCGGGCGGGGTGATGTCGCTGACGGGACCGCCTGGCGCGCAGCACTATTCGGACGAGGAGCTGCGCGCAATCGTCGACGAGGCGCACCGGCGCGGGCTGCGCGTCGCCGCGCACACCCACGGCGCCGAGGCGGTCAAGCACGCGGTCGCGGCCGGCATCGACTGCATCGAGCACGGCTTCCTGATCGACGACGAGGCGATCGCGACGATGGTCGAGCACGGCACATTCCTGGTCAGCACCCGGCGCCTCGCCGAGGCGATGGACGTGTCGCACGCACCGCCCGAGCTGCAGGCCAAGGCCGCCGAGATGTTCCCGAGGTCGCGCACCTCGATACTGGCCGCCTACGAGGCCGGGGTGAAGATCGCGATCGGCACCGATGCCCCGGCGATACCGCACGGGAAGAACGCCGACGAGCTTGTCACGCTGGTGGATTGGGGTCTGCCGCCGCTGGCGGTGCTGCGCGCGGCCACGGTGACGGCCGCCGAGCTGATCAACGTCACCGACCGGGGACGACTCGCCGAAGGTCAGGTCGCCGATATCATCGCGGTGCCGGGTAACCCGTTGGACGACATCACCGTTACCCGCAACGTCAGCTTCGTCATGAAAGGCGGCAAGGTCTATGCCAACCAGAACTGACGACCTGGTCGAGATTCAGCAGCTGCTGGCCCGCTACGCGGTCACCATCACCCAGGGCGACATTGACGGACTGATCGGCGTCTTCACCCCGGACGGGACCTACAGCGCGTTCGGCGACACGTACACCCTGGACCGCTTCCCCGAATTGGTGGCCGCCGCACCCAAGGGGCTGTTCATGACCGGAACCTCGCTGGTGGAACTGGACGGCGATACGGCCACCGGCACGCAACCGCTGTGCTTCATCGAGCACTCCGCTCACGACATGCGCATCGGCTACTACCGCGACACCTACGTCCGCACGCCCGACGGATGGCGGCTGAAAAGCCGTGCCATGACCTTCATTCGGCGCAGCGGCGTGCACGACTCGGGACGCCCGCACGCTGTCGGCCGACCCGCCCCGTGAACGTCGAAGAGTTCCGGGCGGATCTGCGCGCGTGGCTCGACGAGAATGACCTGACCCCCGGACCCGACCATTCGCTGCAGGGCCAGATGCGCCAACTCGCCCGCGTTCACCGCGCCCTCTACGACGCCGAGTGGATGCGCTATGGCTGGCCCGTCGAAGTCGGCGGGTTGGGCGGGCCGGCGCTGCTGCGCGCGATCGTCGGCGAGGAGGTGGTCGGTCGCCGGCTGGCCGAACCCGGACCGTATTCGATGGTCGAGGTGCTCGCGCCGACGATGATCGACTACGCTCCACCGGAATTGGCGGCAGAAATGGTGCCGCGGCTGCTCAGTGGCCAAGAGCAGTGGTGTCAGGGCTTTTCCGAGCCGGGCTCCGGAAGCGACCTGGCATCGCTGAGCACCCGCGCCACCCCCGACGGTGAGAATTGGATTGTCAACGGGCAGAAGGTCTGGACCAGTTTCGCGCAGTTCTCGACCCGATGCGTCCTGCTCACCCGCACCGCACCCGGTCATGACGGAATCACCGCGTTCTTCGTCGACCTGGACACGCCCGGCATCACCATCCGACCGCTGCGCACCATGCATGACGTCGACGAATTCTGCGAGGTGTACTACGACGACGTGGTGATCCCGGCGAGCCGGATGCTCGGCCGGCCGGGCGACGGCTGGCGGCTCGCGATGGACCTCCTCCCCTACGAGCGCTCCACCTGCTTTTGGCAGCGGATCGCCTACCTTTACGCACGATTCGACGAACTCATCCAGGAAACTTCAGCAGTGCAGCAACCCGACGAATCTGCGCTTGGCTCGGCCTATCTCGCGCTGCACACGCTGCGCTGCCGGTCCCGGATCACCCAGCACCGGTTGCGCGACGGGGCGCGGCTCGGACCGGACACCTCCATCGACAAGGTGCTGCTGGCGACCGCCGAGCAACGGCTCTACGACACCGTCCGCGACCTGCTGCCCGGGGCACTGGAACTCGAAGACACACCGTGGCGCTCGGAGTACCTATACTCGCGCGCGGCGACCATCTACGGCGGCACCGCGGAGATCCAGCGCAACATCATCGCCCGCCGGCTGCTCGACCTCGGGAAGGAGTGAGCCATGGACCCCGAGGCGCTGCAGATGTTGGCCGACTCCCTGCGCACCACGATGACCGGTACCAGCGGGGCCAAGCTGGACGCGGCGTTGTCCGACCTCGGCTGGCAAGACATGCTCGACGAAATCCCAGATGTCGCAATCCCTTTGGTGTTCCAACTGCTCGGCGAGACCGGCGCCCATGCGCCCGTCCTCAACGACGTCGTGCTGCGCGCCGCCGGACGTGCGGGCGGCGAAACCGCGCCGCTGCCGTTCGCTGGAGGCTCCTGGGTGGTTTGGCAGCGCGATGACCAGACCGGCTCGGCGCTGGACGCGCTGCCGATACACCGTGTGCCGCAAGGCGATCCGGTGCCGATGGCCGCGCTGTCCAAGGGGAGGCGAGCCCTGGGCTGGTGGCTGGTCGGCCTCAGCCGGGCGATGCTGTCACTGGCGCGCCAGCATGCCCTGGACCGCGTTCAATTCGGTCGGCCCGTCGCGTCGTTCCAGGCGATCCGGCACCGGTTGGCCGAGACCCTCGTCGCGATCGAAGGGGCCGAGGCGACCCTGCATGCCGCCGGTGATATTCCAGGCGAGCCCGACGATCTCGCCTGCCTGCTGGCCAAGGCCGCGGCCGGGCAGGCGGCGTCGACCGCCGCACGCCACTGCCAGCAGGTGCTCGGCGGAATCGGCTTCACCGCCGAACACGAGCTGCATCACCACGTCAAGCGGGCGTTGGTCTTGGACGGATTGCTCGGCAGCACACGCGAACTGACCCGGGAGGCCGGAGCGGTATTGCGGAAGAAGGGATCCGCGCCGCGGCTGGCGAACCTCTAGTACCTAGAATCGGTGTCCATGAGTCAACCGATCCCCCCCGACAAGGTAGGCGTCGCTGCGCTGCTGCTGGGCGTGGTCGGGCTCATGACCAGCTGGCTCGTGATCGGGATCTTCTTCGGCGTTGCGGCGGTGGTCACCGGCTCGGTGGCTCGGGCGCGTGTAAAGCGCGGCGAGGCATGCCATTCCGGATCCGCGAGCGCCGGCATCGTTCTTGGGGTGGCGTCGATCGTGGCGGGTCTCATCGCCGTCGGAACGCTGAAGTTACGCTAGTTGCGCGGCAAGCCGAGTATCCGTTCGGCGATGATGTTGCGCTGAATTTCGGAGGTGCCGCCGGCGATGGTCGCGGCGAACGTGCGCACATACCGGTCGAACCAGCTGCCGTAGTGGCTGTCCAGATTCAGCGGGGCGAATGCGGCGGTGGCCCCGCGCAGCACCAGGCCGTCGGGCCCCCGGGCGCTCAGCACGTCCTCGCAGGCGCGTTGCATTGCCTCCGAACCGAGCAGCTTGAGCACCGACTGCGCGGGCACATCCTCTTCCCCGCGGGTGGCGCGGGCCAGGGAGGCCGACCCCATCAGTCGCATTGCGTGGCAATCCATCACGAGCGTGGCGTAGTGATCCCGCTGCAGTTTCCCCGACGGATGGAACTCGACGGTCAGCGCCTGCAACATGTCCGCGTAGTCCATCCATAGCATCGCGCGCTCGTGGCCGAGCGACCCGGTTGCGACTCGCCAGCCCGCATTGAGCTCACCCACCAAGTTCTCCGCCGGCACCCGTGCGTCGGTGAAAAAGACCTCATTGAAGTCGACGTCCTCGATGTCGGACACTGTCGCAAACGGACGGCGCACCACGCCGGGAGTATCGGTCGGAATCATCAATGCGCTGATGCCCTTGTGTTTTGGTGCGCTCGGATCGGTGCGCACGAACGTCAGCAGCACATCGGCGTCATGGGCACCCGATGTCCAGACCTTCTGGCCGTTGACCACGAAATCGTCACCGTCGAGCACCGCGCGCGTTTTCAGTGACGCAAGATCCGAACCCGCGCCGGGTTCGCTCATGCCCAGCGATGCGGTGATCTCGGCACGCAGAATCGGCAGCGCCCACCGCCGCTTCTGTTCCGGCGTGCCGAACGACAACAACGACGCCGCGATGATCCCGATGCCCTGCGGATTGAAACTCTGGTAGATCCGACGCCGCGACAGCTCCTCGGCGTACACGTATTGCTGCAACAACGACGCATTGCGCCCACCGAACTCGGGCGGATTACCGGGCAGCAGCCAGCCATTGTCGAACAGCAGCCGTTGCCACCGGCGGGCCCAGTCCGGGATGTGCCCACACGAGCGCGGCCGCTCCAATGCCTCCGCTGATTCGATTAGAGCGGGCAGGTGCTCGTCGAGGAACGCCACGAACTCGGCGCGAAACGCCTCGACGTCGGCATCGAATGTCAGCTGCACGGCACTTCCTGAGGTTCTGGGGACGGCGCGTTTCACTCTTTCGATTCGCGCTTCCCTATACACGTGTAAGAGAATAGTATTCTCGTCATTAGCAAGTTACAATCTCAGACACGGCCTCGGCGAGGGGGTTGAGCGCAGCGATGGCACGGCGTTCTCCGGTACAGTCCAATCATGTTCTCCCCACGCGGCAATCCCCTGAGCCCTCCGTGACCAATCCAGGCGAAGAGCCCGCTTGGAAGCAGCGCGCCGTCGAGCGGTCCATCAAGACCGCGAAGCTGCGGGCGGCACAGCGCGTGCAGCGGTTCCTGGACGCCGCGCAGGCGATCATCATCGAAAAGGGCAGCACGGACTTTACCGTCCAGGAGGTTGTGGACCGGTCCCGCCAATCGCTGCGAAGCTTCTACCTGCAGTTCGACGGCAAGCACGAGCTGCTGCTCGCGCTGTTCGAGGACGCCCTGAGCCGATCGGCCGATCAGATTCGCGCGGCCACCGAAAGCCACACCGATCCACTGGAGCGGCTGCAGGTTGCCATCGAGCTGTTGTACGAGGCCTGCCGTCCGGACCCGGCCGCCAAGCGGCCGCTGTTCACCGACTTTGCGCCGCGGTTGCTGGTGACCCATCCGGCCGAGGTCAAGATGGCTACCGCCCCGCTGCTGGCGTTGCTCACCGAACTCATGGACGCGGCCAGTGACGCCGGCAGGCTACGCGCCGAGGTCAATCCCAAGCGAATGGCCGCCATGGCGATGCAGACCGTCATGTTCATCGCGCAGTCCAGCGGCACCCCCGATGACGCCACGCTCCACCCCATCACCGCCGACGAGGTGTGGGACTTCTGCTCGCGGGGATTCGCCGACATCGGCTAGGCGCGGCTAGATCCGGTCATGAGCGCATATCGCACGCCGTTTGCGTTGTGAGAATCTGCTTCTCTAATATTAAGAATCGCAAATAGCCAAAACGGATCCGTCGTTGACACCGGTTGGTGGCGATGCAGGGTTCAGCGCGATTTCGGCGAGAGGCGACCACCGGTGACAGTCAGCGCGGCCAGCGACGTCTACTTCGATCCGTACGACGTGCAGCTGAACGCGGACCCCTACCCGATGTTCCGGCGACTCCGCGAAGAGGCGCCGCTGTACTACAACGAGCAACACGACTTTTACGCGCTGAGCCGATTCGCCGACGTCGACCGCACGATCGTCGACTACCAGACCTTCAGCTCGGCCAGGGGCGCGATCCTCGAACTCATCAAAGCGAATATCGACATCCCGCCCGGGACAGTCATTTTCGAGGACCCACCGATCCACGACATCCACCGCAAGTTGCTGTCGCGCATGTTCACCCCGCGCAAGATCAACGAGCTGGAGCCCAAGATCCGCGAATTCTGTGCTCGCAGTTTGGATCCGCTGATCGGTGCGGATCGGTTCGACTTCGTCGCCGACCTCGGCGCGCAAATGCCGATGCGGGTGATCGGCATGCTGCTGGGGGTTCCGGAGGAAGATCAAGAGGCCGTACGCGATTTCGCGAATGCCCAGATGCGCACCGAGGCCGGCAAGCCGATGGAGACCTCGATCGACAACATCGCGAGCCCCGAGTTCTTCGGCCAGTACATCGACTGGCGCGCCGAGCATCCCTCCGGCGACATCATGACCGAACTGCTCAACGCCGAGTTCACGGACGAGACCGGGACGGTTCGCCGGCTTACGCGCGACGAACTGCTCACCTACGTCAGCGTCGTGTCCGGCGCCGGCAACGAGACCACGACCCGGCTGATCGGGTGGGCCGGCAAGGTGTTGGCCGAGCATCCCGACCAGCGGCGGGCGCTGGTCGAGGATCGATCGTTGATTCCCGCGGCGATCGAGGAGTTGCTGCGGTACGAGCCGCCGGCCCCGCACGTGGCCCGCTACGTCACCCGCGATGTCGAGTACTACGGCCGGCGGGTGCCCGAGGGCAGCGTGATGATGATGCTCATCGGTTCGGCCAACCGCGACCACCGCCAATTCCCGCCGGACGGCGACGTTTTCGACGTCCGCCGCGAGGCTCACCAACATCTGACGTTCAGTGTCGGCACCCATTATTGCCTCGGCTCAGCGCTGGCGCGCCTCGAGGGGCGGGTCGCGCTCGAGGAGATCTTGAAGCGCTTCCCCGACTGGGACGTCGACCTCACCGACGCCAAGCTATCCCCGACGTCGACCGTGCGGGGCTGGGAGACCATGCCGGCCGTTCTCGGCTGAGCGGATTAGGAGATGAGGTAGTTATGACTGGACGCGTTGAAGGCAAAGTTGCTTTCATCACGGGGGCGGCGCGCGGTCAGGGCCGCAGCCACGCGGTGCGGTTGGCGCAGGAAGGCGCCGACATCATCGCCGTCGACGTCTGCAAGCCGATCGTGCAGAACACCACCATCCCGGCTTCGACGCCCGAGGATCTGGCGGAGACCGCCGACCTGGTCAAGGGCCTTAACCGCAGAATCTTCACGGCCGAGGTCGATGTGCGTGACTACGACGCCCTGAAGTCCGCGGTGGATACCGGCGTGGAGCAGTTGGGCCGGCTGGACATCATCGTGGCCAACGCGGGCATCGGCAATGGCGGCGACACGCTGGACAAGACAAGCGAATACGACTGGCAGGAAATGATCGACGTGAACCTGTCGAGCGTGTGGAAGTCGGTGAAAGCCGGTGTGCCCCATATCATCGCGGGCGGCAACGGCGGTTCGATCATTTTGACCAGCTCGGTCGGGGGGCTGAAGGCCTACCCGCATTGCGGCAGCTACGTGGCCGCCAAGCATGGCGTGGTGGGCGTCATGCGGTCCTTCGCAGTCGAGTTGGGGCAGCACAAGATTCGCGTCAACACCGTCAACCCCACCCATGTCAGCACCCCGATGATCATGAACGAGGGGACCTGGAAGCTGTTCCGGCCGGATCTGGAGAGCCCGACGGCCGACGACATGGCCCCGATCTGCCAGATGTTCCACGTATTGCCCACTCCGTGGGTGGAGCCGGAGGACATCAGCAACGCGGTGCTGTTCTTCGCCTCCGACGAGTCGCGTTACATCACGGGGGTCACCCTGCCCGTCGATGCGGGTAGCTGTTTGAAATAAAGTCCGTCCCATGGACGGATTCGAGGGGCGCGGGACGGTCATCACGGGCGGCGCGAGTGGCATCGGCTTGGCGACCGCCACCGAATTTGCCCGCCGCGGGGCCAGGGTGGTGCTCGCCGACATCGACAAACCGACACTGGAACAGTCCGTGGCGCGGCTGCAAGCCGACGGGTTTGAGGCGCATGGCGTGATGTGCGACGTCCGCCACCTCGAACAGATGGTCCACCTCGCCGAGGAGTCCTTTCGGCTGCTCGGCAAGGTTGACGTCGTCTTCAGCAACGCAGGCATTGTTGTAGCGGGCCCGATCGCTGAGATGACGCACGAAGACTGGCGCTGGACGATCGATATCGACCTGTGGGGCTCGATCCACGCCGTCGAGGCGTTCCTGCCGAGGTTGCTCGAGCAAGACAGGGGCGGACACATCGCATTCACCGCGTCGTTCGCCGGCTTGATACCCAATGTCGGCCTCGGGACGTACTGCGTCGCCAAGTACGGCGTTGTCGCCCTGGCCGAGACGCTGGCCCGTGAGGTCAAGGACAACGGCATCGGGGTGTCGGTGCTCTGCCCGATGGTGGTCGAAACGAAGCTGGTCTCCAACTCCGAACGCATCCGCGGCGCGGATTACGGGCTGTCGTCGACGCCCGAGGTGACGGGTTCGCTCGGGCCGCTCCCGGCGCAGGACGACGCACTGAGCGTCGACCAAGTCGCGCGATTGACGGCCGACGCGATTCTGGCCAACCGCCTGTATGTGTTACCGCACGAGGGGGCCCGGGCGTCAATCCGCCGCAGGTTTGAGCGCATTGACCAGACCTTCGACGCGCAGGCCGCCGAGGGCTGGCGCCACTAGCTTGGCGAGCGGGGTCCGAGCTGGTAGTCCCCGGTCTGCGGGTTGTGGTGCCAGCCGCTCGCGGCGTGGGTGCCGCCGTCGACGTGGAGCGTCTGACCGGTGAGGTAGCTCGACATGCCTGAGGCGAGAAATACTGCGGTACCGGCGATCTCGTCGACATGGCCGGGACGTCCCATTGGCACGACCAAACCCATCCCGGTAGTCGCCGCCCCGCCACTGAGTTGCGCCAGCCCTTCGGTCAGCGTGATATCGGGCGCTATCGCGTTGACCCGGATGCCGTGGGGTGCCAGCTCGAGCGCCGCCGTCTTGGTGTAGTTGATGACCCCGGCCTTGGCCGCGGCATACGCCGCGTAACCCGGTGCGGCCCGGACGCCCTCGATCGACGTCAGATTGATGACGCTGCCGGGCAATCCCGCAGCGACCAGTCCCCGCGCGATCCGCTGGGTGCACAGCAGCACGTGACGTAAGTTCGCCCGGTACAGCGCATCCCAGCCGTTCTCGGTGGTTTCCAGCAGCGGCGATGAGAACACCCCGCCGGCGTTGTTGACCAGGATCGTCACCGGGCCGAGTTCGCGCGTCGTGCGCTCCAGTGCCGTATCAACCTGGCCGCTGTCCCGAACATCGGTCGTGATTCCCAGTGCGCCAATCGATTCCGCGACCCGCACGCAGCTGTCGGGATCGCGCTCCCAGATGGCCACCGAGGCGCCGAAGGCCGCGAAGCCGGCCGCGATGCCGCGTCCGATACCCGATCCGCCGCCGGTGACCACCGCCACGCGGCCGGTGAGCAGGATGTCCGACGGGTCGATAGCCATCAGGTCGGCGTATACATCGCCGGCGCGCGGCCGATGATGCCGTCGGCTTCGAGGTCGGCGATCTGCGAGTCGGTCAGGCCCAGCTCGGCCAGCACCTCGTGATTGTGCTGTCCGAGCAGGGGCGCCGGCTCGGTGTGGAATCGACTGGGGCCGCCGGAGATCCGCATTGGCACGGTGCTCAGCCTAGCCGGGCCATTCACGGGGTGGTCGACGACTTCGAAGAAGCCCCGATGCGCCAGTTGATCCAGCTCCGTTTGGCGGTGGGGCTGCATCACCTTGGCCACCGGCACACCGGCATCCCAAAGAGCGGCCACGATGTCATCGGAGCCGCGGTGCTCACACCAGGCGGCCAGCCGCTCGTCGATAAGGTCTTGGTGCTCACGCCGGCCAGTGGTGGTCGCGAGCCTCGGATCCATTGCCCAGGACGGCGCTCCCAGCGCATCGGCCAAGCGCTCCCACTGCTCGTCGGTCGAGACCGCAATGGCCACCCAGCTGTCGAGGCGGCCGAATTCGTCGATGTCGGTGCTGCGGTAGAGGTTCTGCGGCGCCGCCGTTGGCCCGCGGTTGCCGGCCCGCTCGAGCAGTGCCCCGTAGGCGGAGTATTCGATGAACTGCTCCGCGCCGATGCTGAGTGCGGCATCCACCATCGCGGCTTCGACCAGCACGCCCTGGCCGGTGCGGCGCCGATGCTCCAGCGCCAGCAGCAGCGCGTTCACGGCGTGCACACCGGCGTTGGGATCACCGATGGAATACGGCTCGTAAGGCGGGCGATCGGGATGGCCGGTCAGCCAGCTGACCCCCGCCGCGGATTCGATGGCATAGGCAAATGCCGGTTTGTCGCGCCACGGTCCGTCGAGGCCGAACCCGGGCATGCGCACCATCACCGCATCGGGCTGGATCGCCTGCACCGCAGCGAAATCAATTCCGATCTGGTCCAGCACCCGCGGGGTGAAGTTCTCGACCACCACATCACACGTCGCGATGAGCCGGCACAACACGTCCCGCCCGCGCGCGCTCTGCAGGTCCAGCGTCAGGCCCTTCTTGTTGGTGTTCAGCGCGGCGAAGATCGGCGACTTTTCCCACCACTGGTCCTCGGTGACCGGCACGCCGGCGATCAGCCTCGTGCCGTCGGGACGGCGGGTGGATTCCACGTGGATGACCTCGGCGCCGAGCATGGCCAGGAAGTGGGTGCACGAGGGGCCCGCCCAGAACGTCGTCATGTCCAATACCCGAAGCCCGCTCAGCGCCAATCCTTTTGACGTGTTCATCGGCGCCTGCCGGGGAATCAGGTTGGCGGCCCGGTAACGGGCGGTGTGCTCACCCAGCCGCGGCGCCGGCTGCGGCTGGCGCAGCCGCGCGGGCCGCATCCGGTACGGGTGGGCGGGTTGCCGGAATCCGTCGCGCGGATTGCGCACGAACGAACCGCGCTCGGCAAAGTGGTCCAACGACGCAACGTTGGCACCGTTGGCAACCGGGGCGTTGGGAATCCGAAAGGCGGACGCCAGTTCGCAGATCTCCTCGACCGAGTTGCTTTGCACCCAGGCGTAAATCTCGTCCTTGTTGAGATTGGCCTGTTCGGTGATCGTCAGCGGCGATTCCTCGTCGATCCACTCCGGGTGGCCCACCATCGCGCACAGGTCGAACCACTGCTGTGCGGTTCCACAGCCGACGTCCACCAGACCGTCCTTGGCCTGGGCCACGCCCGGCACCGTGCGCCGGCGGGCGTCTCGCCATGGCCGCCCGAGCATTTCGAAGTAGGTGACGGGGTAATAGGTCAGGGACAGGATTTGCGTTTCCAGCATCGACAAATCGATCAGTTCACCGGCATTGCGATGCCGCGAGGCCAGAGTCGCCGCACTCGCGTAGGCCCCGGCCAGATACTCTCCGACCTGACCGCCGACGAAAACCGGTGCCCGGTCCTGCTCCCCGCGCCCGAGTCCGACGATTCCGCCCGACCATGCCTGCAGGGTGAATTCCGTTGCGGCATAGTCGCGCCATGGACCCTGCAGCCCGAACGGCGTGATCGAAGTGACCGTGAGGTGGGGATGGCGGCGGTGGATTTCGGCGGGTGTCAACACATGGGAGCCGGCGGACCACACCGCGGCGTCGGCCGAGGCCAGCAGCCGGTTGATCAGTTCGATGTCGTCGCCGTTCGCGGGATCAGCCACGACGCTGTGCTTGGAACATGCGAGGAAGCTGAACAACGCGCCATCGCTTCCGGGCGGGATGGCGGCACCCGACGCGGACCAGGATCGCAGCGGATCACCTTCCGGTGGTTCGATTTTGATGACGTCGGCGCCGCCGTCGGCTAGCAGCTTGGTGCAGTAGGCACCCGCTATCCCGGTGGACAGGTCGACCACCGTAAATCCGGACAGCGGCGGCTCGGCCACTACGACTTCTTCTTTCCCTTGCCGGCCTTCTTAGTCCGACCTTTCTTGCTCAGGCGCCATTCCGGGGGGAACTTGGCGTCGTTGTCCTTGACGGCGTCGCCCAGGCCGCGCTCCATCGCGTCGTCGAGCATCAGCTCGTCGACGTCCGGGCGGGCGCTGCCGCCGATCGACTCGAAGACGCCGCTGAGCATGCTGCCCAGATATTCGCCCTGAAACTGCTTCATGATTTCGAAGAAGACCTTCTGCATGAACACCGTGTCGGTGGGGCGGTTGCGCGCGCAGGCCAGCGCGTACTTCTCCACCTCCGCCTCGAGTTGGTCCCGGGGGACCACGCTGTTGAGGAAGTTGCAGTCATACATCTCGGCGGCGGTGAAAGCCCGTCCGGTGAAGACCATTTCCTGAAACTTCCGGATTCCCATGGTCTGGGCCCACCACCACATTCGTGGCCCCCAGCCGAAATAGCGGAACGACGGGTGGCCGAAAAGCGCGTCGTCACTGGCGATCACCAGATCGGCGTCGGCCGCCTGATAGAAGTGCCAGCCGTAGCAATACCCCTTGGCCTCCAGGATGCTGATTTTCTTGAAATCCTGCAGGCCGCGAATCCCGGAGTTCGGGTTGGCATACCACTGGCCAAGGGTGGCGCCGTGCCGAAACGAGCCGTCGGGCGGATACCTGACTTCGTCGGCTCCCACCCGGTATTCGGCCAGCCGCGGGCCCTGGTCGGCCGACTCCTTCGCCGCCATGGCTTCGGTGAGATCCGCGCCGGAGCCGAGATCGTCACCGGCCCCCCGGACCACCAGCACCTTGACTTCGTCGTCAATGCCGGCTCGGTGCAATAGGTCTGCGTAGCGTAGCCGTGCGGCGATCGTCGGCGCGTTGAGGTACTCCGGCCGGTCGAAGGTGATGGTGGCGATGCGTGTTTTCGCGTCCTTGTCGTAGCGGATGATCTTTTTGGCCGGGGGATCCGATTTGGCCGGCATGGCTAGGGCCGCCAAAACGGGCTTGCGGTAAGCACTTCCGGGGTGTCGGCGGTGATCAACACCGCTTCCCGCCCGAACACCGCACCCACGCCCTGCTCCCAGACATAGCCGGTGACGGCGAGCACCATCCCCGGTTCCAGCCGTTCCTCGGCCGCGGTGTGCGGCAGCTGCGACGAGATGACCGGCGGGTCAAAGCCCATGCCCAGGCCGCGGGCCACCGGCAGCGGCGGCGCCGGCTCCCCCGCCGCCCGGTAGGCATCGAGCAGTCCACCGGCGTCAGCGCCCGGCCGGCATGCGGCGATTAGCCGGTCCCACAAGCTATCCCAGCGCCGATACAGGACCTTGGCTTTGGCACTGGCCTCCATCTTCAAGGGCCAGGTCCGCCCCACCTCACCGATGTAGCCACCGGCCAGCACCCCGGCGGAAAAGGCCACCAGGTCACCGGCCTGAACGCGGCCGTCCCCGTTGACCCGCCGCCACGGGTGTTCACGTGATGTCACCCAGGCGACGTCCTGATTCGACGGCGTGCTCACGCCGCCGGCCGCCAAGGCCTCCAGCAGCACCCCCGCTAGGGTCTGCTCGGTCATTCCTGGCCGCAGCTCGGACACCGCTGCGGCCAGGCCCGCCTCGGCCACCGCGATCGACTCGCGCAGCGCGAGCACTTCCTCGGCGGTCTTGATGCGCCGGGCGGCGCGCATGGCGAGTTCCCCGTCGACCAGCTCGGCGTTGGGGAACGCCGTGGGCAGCAGTTGCGCGAAAACCGGTGACAGCGCGTCGGTTCCGACGCGCCTGGCGGTGGCGGCGCCCTCAATGCGCTGCAGTGCCGCCATGGTGTTGATCGGGTTCCATGAGATGCCATACAAATTCTCGTGCGGGATGTCGTCGGGGATGCCCTCGTCCCACGTGCTCAACAGATGAATGGCACCGGTCGCGCGCACCAACACGCAGGTCGGGCCGAAAGGCCGGGTTCCGGCGACCCACAGTTGCTGCGCGCCAGAGACATAACGGACGTTGGCCTGTCGGCCGAGAACCAAGACGTCCAGATCGTGCGCCGCCATCTGGTCCAGTGCGCGCTGGCGACGCCCCGACCGCAGCGCGCGATCGTCGGGCAGGACTTCAGTTGCCATAGGGGTGATACGGGTAGTCGGTCAATTTCGTCCAGCCTTCCTCGGTGATGACCAGGACTTCCTCGCTGCGGTAGCCGCCGGTCCCGTCCTCCCACACCACTGGCTCCAGGACCAGCACCATTCCCGGTTGCAGGACGAACTTCTCGTCGAACTCATCGCCGAGATCGGTGCCGATCATTGGCATTTCGGCGGCGTTGACCCCGATGCCGTGGCCCAGGTAGAAGTGCGGCAGCCACGGCCGGCTACCGCCGTTGGCTTTGATTGCGGCCCTGCCCAAATCGGCAGCGGTCGCCCCGGCCCGGGCCACACCCAGGACCGCGGTCACGATCTCCTGCCACCTGTCGAACTGCGCCTGCTGACGCGGCGTCGGGTCCCGGCCGACGATCCATGTCCGCCCGAAGTCCGAGCAGTAGCCGCGGTAGGTGATGCTGACATCGGTCCACAGCACATCACCCTCGGCCAGTTCACGCTCGGTGCTCAGCAGCGGCAGCGCCAGGTCGCCATGGGTCGTCCACACGCCCTCGGCCTTGCTCTGCGGCATGACTTGCCAGATCGGTTCGAGCATGCTGGCGGTGGCGCCCAACTCGAAGGCCCGGCGCAAAAAGCTTGCCGACAGATCGATTTGGCGGATGCCGGGGGCCAGCGCCTTGTGGACGTCGACCATCGCCTCGTCGGTGATGCGGATGGCGGTGCGCATGCAGGCCAATTCGTCCGGGGTCTTGATCACCTTCGCCGCACCGACGACGGAGGACGCATCGACGGGAGCACCGTTGCGGAACAACAGGTCCGCCGCGCGCGACATGGCGCCCGTGCACTCGTCGACGGCGATGACCGCCCCGCTCGGAATCAGGTCGGCGAGCACGCGCGCGAAATTCGCCACGCCCTCGTCGAATTCGAGATAGACCGGGCCGTGCAGATGGTCGGCGGGCAGGTCGGATTCCTGCAAGGCGCCTTCGCGGAACGGCTGGAACAGATGCGGCCACTCGTCGTCGGCGAGCACCACGGCCACCGGCCGCTCGACGTACGACAACCCGGCGTCGCCCAGCGGCCAACTGGTTCCGGTGGCGTAGACGACGGCGTTGTTGCCCAGCAGGATCATTGCGTCGACGCCACGTTCGGCCATCGCCGACCGCAGGCGTGCCCCGGTCTCCCGGCGCATACGCGCCAGATCGGGCGCTTCCGGAATCGCGAACGTTGTCACAATCCGAGAAATTCGGTGATGTTGCCGCTGACGATCCGCACCGCGTTCTCCGGCCCGACGGCGTTGACCACGGCCGCCAGCGACTTCTCCGAATACCCGTAAGTGCTTTCGTTGTGCGGATAGTCGGAGGACCACATGACCTTGTCGACCCCGATCTTGTCGATCAACTGCAGGCCCAGCGGATCGACCATGAACGACGCGCTCATGTGGTTGTCCCAGTAGTAGCGCACGTCGTGCTCCAGCGGCCGGTTGAACATGTGCTGATAGGACGCCACCAGGTGCTCGGCGTCCTGCAGGGCCCACGGCACCCAGGCGATCCCGCCCTCGAACCAGCCGATGCGCAGCCGCGGGTGCTGATCGAGTATGCCGCCGAAGATGTACTTGGAGAACGTTTCCCGGAATCCGTCGATGTTGATCATCATGCCGACCACTACGCTGTTGAACTCGCAGGGGCTTTTCGGCGGGGTTTCCCCGATGTGGTGGGTGACAGGGATGCCGGACTCCTCGATCTCGTCCCAGACGGCGCTCATGGTGGTGCTCGAGTAGTCGATCGGGTTGCCGTCGTCGTCCTTGCCGGGATTGAGCGGCATCAGAAATGTCTTGAGCCCCAGTGACTTCAGTTCGGCCAGCGTGCTTCGAGTGCCCGCCGGATCCCACCAGTTGATCAGCCCTGCGCCGTAGAAGTGCCCACCGGAGCGTTCCTGCAGCTCGGCGATGTACTCGTTGTAGATGCGGAACGCGAGTTCGCGAAGTTTCTTGTCCGGGTAGTGGAACAGGGCCAGGATCGCGTTGGGGAA
>Ga0075363_100000182_pt1 | contig 16597 bp, 13 predicted proteins | sample EndMetdeltDD1763_FD_71470 | JGI IMG/M metagenome (GOLD analysis project Ga0075363, IMG submission 71470) | Populus endosphere microbial communities from Tennessee, USA - Endosphere MetaG P. deltoides DD176-3 | ecosystem: Host-associated > Plants > Roots > Endosphere | place: USA: Tennessee...
TCCGTCGTCGAACGCCCACTTCCGCACTGCCGCGTTCATATCCGTCTTGGCCTTGTCGAGCTTCTTGCCCGCTGAGGCCGTCTTTTTGGCCTCGAACTCTCTGCCCGGGCCCATCACATTGAGCGCCGATGCGACGGCCACACTGACCGGGTCGACGTCAGCCCATGGGCCCCAGTCTTTGACCTTGCTCTTGAGGGTCCATTGTTTGTCCTTGACCTGGCGCATATCGATAAGACCACGTTCGGCGAGATAGAAGAGCGTCGCGGTCAAGCCGTTCTTCGGCACGCTCTCGGTGCGGATGTATTCGGCCTGCACCGGACCCAGACCGGGTGGTGGCGCGTACTGCAACGGAAAGCCCGGTGAGGGTTCAACGGTGGTGCGGTAATACAGGATTGCTCCGAGCGCGCCTGCCACGGTGAGCGCGAGCACCCACAGCACACCACTGACCGACTGGCCGAGAACGCGGTCCCAGGCAAAGGACCACGGCACCTCGTCACGGGGCGGGGTTGGCACGCCGACTCCTGCGCGCAGCGTGACCGGGGTGCGCGGTGCCAGGTTCGTCGCCGACAACTCGACCCTGTTGCCGCTGACGGTCAGGTCACTGCACGCGCGGCCGACGCCGAAGCCGACCGAACACTGCGCGCGGCCGACATCGCCGGGCAGTGTGACCGAGATGTGGGCCCGTTCGATCTCGTTGTTCCACGCCTGCGCGATGACGTTCCAGAAGAAAACGGACGGTGACCTGTTGTCGTCACCGGTGGAGGCGGCGAACTTCTTGTTGGCGCCCGTTTGTCCCGGATCGAGGACGCCGTCGATGTTGTAGCGGATCTCGAAGACGTGCGTGCCGTAGCTGAGGTATTCGTCCGGGTCGCCGATCTTGGCGACCCGGAATCGCTCGCCGCCCTCCCACAGCATCTGGTAGGGCGCGGGTTCGCCGTCGAGCAGGATCGAGGTGATCTGCGGGATCTGCCGCACGCCCGGATCGTTCTGGTTGTCGACCGCCCAGTACTTGAAGAGCCCGTGCCGTCCGCTGGGAAACTCGGCGGTGATCGTCTCCACCGCGTCGAGGCGGCCGCCCGCACTGACGATGAGGTCGACGTCGTAGTTGCTGAAGACCACCGGGTCGTCTGCCTCGGAAGCCTCTGACGACGGCCGGACGATCACCGGCCACAGCACACCAACAGCGATGAGCGCCAACGGAATCAGCATCAGAAAGATGCGGCGCACGCCAACCTCCTGTCCGCAGCACGCCTGCTGCCCGCATTACCCTATGTGCAGCGGGTCGATTTGCACACGAACCGGCTCGTGATCGCGCCGGGCGCTCAGCACACCGGCGGCACGTCGCAGCGCCGCCGCAAGGGGCAGTCCGGCGTCGCGCCGCACCCGCACCAACATCCGACTGACCGGCTTTTCCGGGGGCGTGCCGGGCGGTCGACGTGCCCCGGGCGGCAGGTCGACGGGGCCCAGCAGGACGGCGTCGTCGGGCAGTTCGGCAGTGTCGATCATCGCGCGCACCGCATCGGGCGCACCGTCGATGGCCGCCATGTGCACTGCGGGTGGCAGGCCGACCTCCGCGCGGGACTCGAATTCGGCCTCGGCGTGGCCGACGGGATCCCAGCGGATCAGCGCCTGCACCGTGGGGATCGAGGACTCGCCGACAACCGCCACCACGCCGCCGTCGGCGCGGCTGCGGACCAGCGCGGCGGCGGCCATCCAGCGACGCAACGCATCCTCGGACGCCCGCAGGTCCTGCCGTCCGAGCAATGCCCACGTGTCGAGGAGCAGCGCCGCTCCGTAGCCACCGGATGCGACCGGTTCCGCGCCGGGCGTGGACACGACGACGGCTGGTTCGGCCGGCACCGCGGCGATCATCGCGTCACCACCCGACGTCACCACGGTGACGCCGGGAAACGCGCGGCCCAGTTCCTCTGCAGTGCGGCGGGCGCCCACGACGACCGCACGCACCGCGTCGGATCCACAGCGGCTGCATCGCAACGCGGGTTCCTCGCGGCCGCACCACCGGCACACCGCGCCCGCGGTGTCGCGCGCGGGCAGGGACAACGGGCCGGTGCAGTGCCGGCAGCGGGCAATCGTGCGACAGCGATTGCAGGCCAGCGCGGGCACGTAACCACGTCGGGGCACCTGGACGAGGACGGGCAAGCCGGACGTCAGCGCGGTACGCGCGGCCTGCAACGCCATCGACGGCAGCCGCGCGGTCCGCGCGGCTGGATCGCGTTCCTGGGCGAATCCGCTGTCCTCGAGGGCGACGACGCGCGGGGACCGTGCGCGCACCTCCTGCCGGGTCGCCACCAGATCGTGCGCCCAGCCGCTACGGATCAACGCCTGCGCCTCGGCGGTCCGCGCGTAACCACCGATGAGCGACGCGCAGCGCAGCTGGTGGGCACGCAGCATTGCGACCTCCCTGGCGTGGGGGTAGGGCGCCCGCGGCTCGGCCAGCGTGTCGTCGCCGTCGTCCCACACCATCACCAGACCCAGATTCGCGACGGGGGCGAACACCGCGCTGCGGGTCCCGATGACGATGCGGGCCGCACCGCGCAACACCGACAGCCATCGCCGATAGCGCTGTGCGGGGCCAAGACCCGCGGACAGCGCGACCACATGAGCCTCGTCGACGAGGGCGACGGTCGCGGCATGCATGGCGTCGACGTCGCGCTGGTCGGGCACGATGATCAGGGCGGCGCGGCCGGAATTGGCGGTCACCGCGGCCAGTTCCGCTAGTCGCTCGGGCCAGCGTTCCCCGGGCAGCGCCTGCCAAACCGCGCGGGCGGCCCGGCCGTCGTGGAGGGCAGCGACGTACTGCTCGCCGCCGCGGTACGCCGCCCACGCTGTGGTTTCCACGGGTTGAGCGGTCAAGGCTGCCGGTTGCGGCGCAGTCTGCTTCTCGACGTTGGCATGTCGCGGCGGGACGGCGAGCCGTAGTACGTCCGCCCGGGTGCCCGCATAGCGGGCCGCAACGGCGTCGGCGAGCCTGCGGACGTCGGGCGTGAGCACCGGCTCGGCGGACACCACCCGGTCCAGCCACCCGAGCTTGCCGACATGATCTGTCTCTGAACGTCTTTCGAGCACGAACGCGTCGACGAGCCGGCCGTGGAACCGCACCCGCACCCGCACGCCGGGCTGCGCATCGTCGGACTGTTCCGCGGAGACCAGGTAGTCGAACTCGCGGTCGAGGTGCGGAACCGACAGCATCGGGAGCACGCGCGCGATCGGCTCGTGCTCGGCCTGCTGCCGCGTACTGGTCACCTATGCAGATGTAGCAGACCGCGCCGACGGATCTGCCGTGCGGCCGAAGAAGAAGCCGGCGGTGATGAGCAGCAGCGACGTCGCGTACGCCCACCAGATCGGGACGGCGAGCACCTCGTTGCCCAGTACGAATTTGGAGATGCCGATCATCCCGTCGGACACCGCGAAGCACACTGCGCCCAGCGCAGTCCACGGCGTCGGCAGCCGGGCCATCAGCGCGGTGCACACCATGGCGCCGAGGACCGCGATGTAGAGCGTCACCGGTACGGCCATGCCCTCGGCGATCAGCCGCGGCCAGAACCACACCAGGAGGGCGATGCAGGCGACAACCGTGATGGCCGCGGCCGCCAGCCGGGGCGTCGACCGTGCGGCCAGCGGAAGGAGCGCGGCCAGGAAACACAGGTGCGCGACGAGGAACGCGCCGAGGCCGAAGACGAACGACGGCTCCCACCACGGCATCGCCAGCAGGAAGTCTCCCGCGGCCGAGAACAGCAGCGCGGCCAGTAGCCATCGTCGTTCGCGAACGATGGGATGAGTCAGCGCGGCACCCGCCAGCAGCACCGCCGTCGCCGCCTTGACCTCGGGTTGCAGCGCGAATTGGCCGGTCAGGTCGGCGCCGGACGGCAACCGCAGCGCCGTCACGATCAAAAACGTGCCGTAAGCGGCGCCGACGACCGCGGCGCTCACCCACAGAAGCCTGGTTCGCGGGTGTGCGTACCGTGTCCCCATGTCAGTCTCCGGGGAGAAACCGGCCGTCGACGCCATCCTGCTGAAGGTAATGGAAGCTGTCCCATTTCAGTTGACAACTGACGGAGGTGTTGAGGAAGCGCGCCGACGTTTTCGCGAAATCCCCCGCGCCGAGGTCCACCCGGAGGTGCGCAGCGAGGACCGCGTCATCGACGGGCCCGCCGGCTCGATACCGATCCGGGTTTACCGGCCGGCCGCCGACAGTGACACACCGTTGCCGGTGGTGGTGTTCATCCACGGCGGCGGATGGGTGGTCGGCGATCTGGACACCTACGACGGCATCGCGCGTCGTCATGTGGTCGGCGCGGACGCGATCGTCGTTTCGATCGACTACCGGCTGGCGCCCGAGCACCCCTACCCCGCGGCTGTCGACGACGCCTGGGCGGCAACGCAATGGGTGGCCGAGCACGCGGCAGACCTCGGTGGCGATCCGAATCGGCTGGCCATTGCCGGCGATTCCGCGGGAGGCAACCTGGCCGCTGCAGTCTCACAGCTGGCACGCGATGCCGGCGCACCGCGAATTCTGTTTCAGCTGTTGTGGTATCCGGCGACCACCTTCGACACCTCGTTGCCGTCGTTCACCGAGAACGCCCATGCGCCGATCCTCGACGTCGACGGATGCAAAGGCTGCACGCGTTGGTATATCGGCGATCTCGACACCTCCGAAATGCCCCCGACGCTGGCGCCCGCCCTGGCGAAGGATCTGGCCGGACTGCCACCGGCCTACATCGCGGTCGCGGGCCACGACCCGCTACGCGACGACGGCATGCGGTATGCCGAACTCCTTGGTGCCGCAGGGGTGCCCGTCGAACTGCACAATGCCGAGACGCTTGTGCACGGCTACGCCGGATATGACGGCGTGGTGCCCGCGGCAACCGAGGCGGTCGAGCGCGCATTTTTTTCGCTCAGGAGCGCGTTACACCCTGTGTGAGTTCACGACCGGGCATTGACCCGACCATGCTGGCATTTGCCGAGTCGCTTCCGACCTTCACGATCGCCGATGGCGTTGAGGCCGCACGCGACGTCATCCGGAAACTGAAAGTGCCGCCGGAAATGTTGCCCGCCATGCGAACTGAAGATCGACTGGTCGGCTCTGCCGAGATCGCCGACGTGCCGGTGCGGATCTACTGGCCGCCGGGCGCCGAAAATGGAAACGCTCCCGTTGTGGTGTTCTACCACGGCGGAGGATGGGCGATCGGCGACCTCGACACCTACGACGCGGTGGCCCGCGCCCACGCGATTGGAACCGATGCGATCGTGGTGTCGGTCGACTACCGGTTGGCCCCCGAAAACCCCTGGCCCGCTGGAATCGACGATTCGTGGGCCGCGCTGCGCTGGGTCGGCGAGCATGCCGCAGAACTGGGCGGTGACCCAGACCGGATCGCCGTCGCGGGCGACTCGTCGGGCGGCAACTTCGCGGCGGTGATGGCCCAGCTCGCGCGCGACCACGGCGGCCCGACGCTCGCGTACCAGCTGCTGTGGTATCCGGCGGCGACGTTGGACCTGACCCTGCCGTCGCACATCGAGAACGCGAACACGCCGATCCTCGGCCACGCGCAGGTCGCCGCGTTCAAGACCTGGTATCTGCCGAGCATGAATTCTGCGGCCGCCTCGACGCTGCCGCCCACCGTCGCACCCGCGAACGCCGCCGACCTGTCCGGTCTGCCGCCCACCTTCATCGGCACCGCGCAGTACGACCCGCTCCGCGACGACGGAGCGCGCTATGCCGAAATGCTCACCGCCGCAGGCGTTGCCGTCGAGCGGTACCACGCGCCCACCCTGCTGCATGGGTATGTCAGCGTCGCGGGTCTGATACCCGCGGCCACGGAGGCAACCGAGAAGGGACTGTCCGCTTTGCGGCGTGCGTTGCACCCGGTGAGCGACCACGTCTGACCACCGATCCACGTCGGCGATCGCGTGCGGTTGTGGTTCTATCAACGGATCGGATTGTCGGCCTGCTGAGCGTCAGGAGTCAGCCGACAGTGGTGACCGGCGCGCTGGTCTGAGCCGTGCGCGGATACGCGCTCGGCGGCACGCCGTGCCACCGCTTGAAGGCATGGCAGAACGTCGACGTGTCGGTATAACCCAGGCGTTTTGACACTTCGTCGACGGTGAGCCCGACGTTGCACAAGAGGTCGACGGCCAAGGCGGACCGTGCTTCGTTCAACAGAGCCCGGAACGAGGTGCCCTCGTCGCTCAGATGACGGCGCAATGTCCGTGGATGAACGTCGAGCTCGGCCGCGACCACGGGTAGGGACGGAAAACCGCCGGACTCACGGAACAGTTTCGAGCGCACCACGGCGGTGATACCCCTGCGCTGCGCATTGCGCTGCATCAACAGATCGCACTGGGCGATGCACATCTGCAACGTGTGGCGATCGGCCTGCGGCAGCGGCTCGTCGAAGACGGCTCGCGGAAAGTGCAGGCGGTTGTGCGCGCGACCGGTCTCCAGGCTCGTGATCGGCAAAATTTCGACGAGGGGTCCGAGGACTTCGCTGTCGAGCTTGACTTCGGCGACCACTTGGTCGGCGTAAGGCGCGAGTACGGGAAGCGCGAATTCACTTACCGTCGTGACGATTCCGGCGACATCACGTTCGAGGAAGAACTCCTGGACATCGTCGGGCAGGTGGTCGACATCAAGTTCTAGCAGGCCGGTGTCGGCGCCCTCGAACAGCTTCACGTCGATGTTGAGCATCGTCAGCGAGAAGTAGCGCATCGAGACATCGAAGAGCTCTCGCAGGGTCGCGCACGACATCGCGGCGAACCCGAAGAGCCCCAGGTGAGTCAACCTGAACCTGATCCCCACCTCGATACCCACACCGGCGGCATCGGGAAGCGCGCGCAGTAGGCGACGCACCGCGACGATCTCGTCGGAGGCTGCGATCAGAGCATCCGGGTTGTCGAGATCGGCCATCGCGATCCCGGTGCCCGAGAGTAGGTCGGAGGTCGCGACGCCGCGTTCGTTCGCGACGTCGCACAACACTCGTGTCGCATAGGCGGGGCGCCGAAGGTCAGGCGACCACGTCGTGCCTGCCATGTCCCAAACTCCCAACTCTTTGTCCGATAGTCCCATTCCGGTCGCGGGTTGTCACTCATAGCGTTGAGCCATGCCTGCACCGGCCGCACGTTTCGGAACGTGGACGATGTCGCGCGAGGCGATCACCGTCGGCTTCGACGCCGACGGCGGGTTCCTGGGCCGCGCACGCGGGCACGATATCGCCCGATTCCGTTGTGCTGGACGACGCTTTGTCTCGATAACCCATCCCGACTACGTCGACCACGTACTGCACCAGGCCCGGCTGCGCTACATCAAGTCCAATGAATACGAGCCGATCCGCGCCGCGGCGGGCATCAACCTGCTGACCGACGAGGGCGACTCGTGGGCCGCGCACCGGAGCACCCTGAACCCGACCTTCGCGCGCCGCCATCTGAACGGCATGGTCGATCTGATGCTCGAGCCCATCGAGCGCATCACCGCCGGGATCGATATCGGCACCGAGTTCGACATGCACGAGCTCATGGTTGAGGCGACGCTGCGGGTTGTCGCGAACGCGCTGTTCAGCCAGGACTTCGGGCCGCTGGTCGGAAGCATGAGCGATCTGGCGACCCGTGGGTTGCGCCGCACCGAGAAGTTCGGCCGTCTCGGCCTGTGGGGGTTGATGCCCCGCCCCGTCTACCAGGCCCTCATGCGGGCGACGTTCTCCGGCGTGCCGTTGCCCCCGCCCTTCCGCGAGTCACAGCAGATCGCGCTTGCGCTCGACGAGGCCGTCAACGACGTGCTCGACGAGCGGCTCGCGCACCCCACCGACTTGGCTGACCTGCTCAACGTGCTGTTCAGTGCCGACAACGGGACCTGGTCCCGCAAGCGGGTGCGCGACGAAGCTCTGACATTCATGCTCGCCGGCCATGAAACCACTGCGAATGCGATGTCGTGGCTGTGGTACCTGCTGGCCGGCAATCCCGACGCACGACAGCGGATGCTCGACGAAATCGATGAGGTGCTCGGCGGCCGAACGCCAACCGCGGCTGACCTGACACGACTGCCGTGGACCACGGCCTGCATCCAGGAATCGCAGCGCTACTACTCGGCGGTGTGGACGATCGGACGCGAAGCGGTCGAAGACGACATCATCGACGGCCACCACATCCGCAGGGGCACAACGGTATTGATCCCAACACACCACATCCACCACGACGAACGGTGGTGGCCTGAGCCGTCGAGATTCGACCCGACTCGATTCCTGGGTGATGCTCCCAAGCGGCGACCCCGCTCGGCGTACCTGCCGTTCGGCGGTGGACGGCGGATCTGCATCGGGCAGAGCTTCGCGCTGATGGAGATGGTGCTGATGACGGCGATCATGAGCCAGCGCTTCGTATTCGACGTGAGTCCCAAGCATCCGGTGGTAGAACTCGAAGCAACGCTGACGTTGCGGCCCAAGGATGGACTGCACGTCGTCGCTCAACGACGAGAGGAGGTCGCGTGACAGCGCCTCAATACGACACCGTCATCGTCGGCGCCGGTTTCTCCGGCATCGGCACCGCGATAAAGCTCGACAAGTCCCGGATGGGCAACTACCTGGTGATCGAGGCCGGCGATGGCCCTGGCGGCACCTGGTACTGGAACACGTATCCCGGTATCGCCGTGGATATCCCGTCGTTCTCCTACCAGTTCTCCTTCGAGAAGAGCCCGCACTGGACCCGCACCTACGCTCCGGGACGGGAACTCAAGGCGTACGCCGAGCACTGCGTCGACAAGTACCTGCTGCGGCGCAAGATCCGGTTCAACACCAAAGTCCTCGGCGCGACCTTCGACGACGACGACAACCTGTGGCGCGTGCACCTCGACACCGGCGATTCGGTGACCGCCAGATTCCTCGTGAACGCCAGCGGCGTGCTGATCACCCCCAACATGCCCGACATCGACGGTGTCGACTCGTTCGCCGGCCTGACGATGCACACCGCACGCTGGGACCACGAGCAGGACCTGACGGGAAAGCGGGTCGCGATCATCGGGACGGGCGCCTCCGCGGTACAGGTCATCCCCGAGATCGCACCGATCGTGGAGCGCCTCACGGTTTTTCAGCGAACCCCGATCTGGTGCTTACCCAAACCCGACGTACCGCTGTCGCCGAGGACCCGGCGCCTGATGCGGCTCCCCGGTGGACCGACGGTACAGCGCGTGCTCAGTCAGGCCTACGTGGAACTGACCTTCACGCTGCCCGCGCAGTACTTCACCCTCAACCCGATGGCCAAAAACATGTCGCAGATCGGCAAAAAGTATCTACGCAAACAGGTTCACGACCCGGAGGTGCGCGACAAGCTCACCCCGCGCTACGCCGTCGGTTGCAAACGCCCCGGCTTTCACAACTCGTATCTTTCGACGTTCAACCGCGACAACGTCGAATTGGTGACCGAGCCGATCGACAAGATCACCGGGTCAGGCGTAGCGACCGTCGACGGCGAGACCCGCGACGTCGATGTGCTCATCCTGGCGACCGGGTTCAAGGTGATGGACGTCGACGACAATCCGACCTACCCGGTCACCGGGGCGGGCGGCCGGTCCTACAGCGAACACTTCAGCGAACGACGGCTGCAGTCCTATGAAGGCGTTGCGGTGCCCGGCTTTCCGAACTTCTTCACGGTTTTCGGCCCGTATGGATATGTCGGAAATTCATACTTCGCGCTGATCGAAGCGCAGACACATCACATCGTGCGCTGCCTCACACACGCACAACGCAAGCGCGCCAGGCGCGTCGAGGTCAAACAGGAAGCCAACGACCGCTACTTCGCCGAGATGATGCGCAAACGACACCGCCAAATCTTCTGGCAGGACACGTGCAAGGATGCCAGGAGCTACTACTTCGACAAGAACGGCGATGTGCCGCTGCGGTCGGCCACCACGCTCCAAACCTATTGGCGTGCCCGCCGCTTCCCGCTCAACGATTACGAGTTCAGCGCCTGAGCGCGACGACTCCTTCGCCGTAGGGCGGTCGTCTCGCTCAGCCGATCGGCTCGGGCATCGGTACCGTTCGATACTCGACACTGATGACGTCCTGGTTCGCGGGGTCGGTGATCGCGACCTTCCAGGTGTCCGCAAATTGGTTGACACCGTTGCGCATTGAGATCGTCCCGGACATCAGAATGGTGCCGGGCTGTGCGTCTCCGCGCTCGGCGAGCACGTCGAGCCAGTACTTGGGGGCGAGGAGATCGCCAAGCGTTCCCTGCTGGATCAGCTCGACGGTGTCACCGTGGCCCACCCACGCCTCGAGCACGATGTCGTCGAGTCGGTCGGCGACCTCCGACAGCCGCCACGCCTTGGTGGCGAGGACGTCTGGTGCCGCATTCTTGCTCCACGCAACGCCGTGCACCTCGAGGTCGCGATCGGTGTGATCGCATGCGGCGGTGATCAGCACATCGTTGTCGGTGATGATCAGCGCCCACTCGGCCTCACCCGAAGTTCGGCCGTGCTGGACGTACACGCGATCGTCCTGTTGGGCCAGGTACGGAGAGATCGGGTACAGCGCGGGGGTGGTGGTCGGGGCGGGTACGCCGAGGTCGGCCAGTTCGGCGATGTGTGACGCAACTTCGGCCTGGTCCCGTCCGGCATAGCCGGCGTTGAGTAGCGCAGTGACGTCGACCGCCTCGATCGAGCCGTCCGGCATGGTGAATCTGAGTTGCGACACGGTGACCTCCAATTATCTGTACGGATGACGCTGGTCCCGGCGGGTGCTGAAGGGAAAGTTTCAGAAAATCTGCCCTAGGGGCTTGTGTATATAACTTGTATACAGCAAGTATATATGTTGCACAACACATTGAGGGTATTCCAGCGATCGAGTCCACACCCCGGTTGCCGAACTCAATACCGACAACCAGCAGCCGACGAAAACTAGGAGCGCCATGACCAACCACGAAGTGCGGGACGGCACTCAATCCCCCGCTCACCGACCCGGACTCGTCAAGGCGTTCGCGGCCAGCCTCACCGGCACTGCCCTCGAGTGGTACGACTTCGCGATCTACTCGGCGTCAGCGGCTCTCGTATTCCCCCAAGTCTTCTTCCCCTCCGAAGATCCGCTCACCGGAACCCTTCTCGCCTTTTCGACGTACGCCGTCGGCTATGTCGCACGACCCCTCGGCGGGTTCGTGTTCGGCCGTCTCGGTGACATCGTGGGACGCAAGAAGCTTCTGGTCATCACACTGATGTTGATCGGTGTCACCACGTTCGCGATCGGATTGATCCCGAGCCACGCGTCGATCGGAGTTTTCGCGCCAATCATCCTCGTCACCATGCGTTTCGCACAGGGCGTCGCGGTAGGCGGTGAGTGGGGCGGTGCCGTCCTGTTGTCCAGCGAGTACGGCGACCCACGAAAGCGAGGATTCTGGGCGTCGGCCGCGCAGATCGGTCCGCCGGCAGGCAACCTTCTCGCCAATGGCGTGCTGGCAGCGCTGGCCGCTTCGATGACCGAGGCCCAGTTCGAAAGCTGGGGCTGGCGAATCGCATTCCTGGCATCTGCGGTTCTGGTCGGCTTCGGGTTGTGGATCCGGCTCGCACTCGAAGACACCCCGATCTTCAAAGCTTTGCAGGAGTCGGGCGAACGTCCAGATGCCCCCGTCAGCAACGTCTTTCGAACTCAGAAGCGCCCGCTTATCGCCGCAATAATGTCGCGGATCGGCCCGGACATCCTGTACGCGCTGTTCACCGTGTTCACGATCACGTACGGGACCCAGCACCTCGACCTGGAACGCGGTCAGGTACTCGTTGCGATCATGATCGGCTCCGCGTTCCAATTGATCGGAATCCCGCTTGCCGGGGCGATTTCGGACCGCATCAACCGGCGCCTCGTCTACGGCGTCGCCGCGGTGGGCGGCCTCGTCTGGACCGCGATCTTCTTCATGACCATCGGCAACGGGTCCTACCTGATGGTGGTCGTCGGCATCACGATCGGCCTGGTGTTCCACTCCTTCATGTATGGGCCGCAGGCCGCATTCATCACCGAACAGTTCGACATTCACCTGCGGTCGACGGGTGCTTCTCTCGCGTACACCATCGCGGGCGTGTTCGGTGGCGCGATGGCCCCGCTGATCTTTACCTGGCTGCTGAGTGAGTTCGACAGCTGGGTGCCGCTGGCCTGCTACGTGGGCGTGGCTATGGCCGTCACCGTCGGCGGACTGGTCCTCGGCCGCGATCCGGACGACACCGAGGACGAGCACTACATTGCGATGGCCGAATCTCTCACGCCCGCAACAGGATCTGCAAAGTAATGTCGAGGTGCTCGTCGATCTTGGCCTCTGCTGAAGCCACGTCACCGCTCTCCAACGCATCGACAATGGCCCGGTGCTCGACACATACCGGACGCTGCCGATTCGGCGACGCGAATACCGCAGCAAGACCTATCCGCGACAGCCGGGACCGCAATCCGGTGTATGTCGAGGACAGCAATTCGTTGTTCGCGGCGTCGACGAGCGTCTGGTGGAACCGGCCATCCAGGGCGATGAATGTCTTAGCCGCAGCCTCGTCTGGCGAGTCCACCAGCGCTTCCTGCTCGGCGAGGATGGTGCGCATCGCGGCGACGGGCGCATTGCCCACGGTCAGCACGCGCTCGGCGGCATGCCGCTCGAGGACGCCACGCAGATCCATCAGCTCGGCGATCTGCCGACCGGACAGCGCGGGTACTCGAGCCCCGCGTTTCGGGACCATTTCCACCAAACCCTCGGCCTGCAAAAGCAACAGCGCCTCCCGGACGGGGGTGCGCGATACCCCGATCTGCGCCGCAAGTTCCTGCTCGTTGAGGAACGAGCCGGTGGTCGTCGGCAACGTTAGGACCTGATCCACGATGAAGGCGTAGGCCTTCTCTCGCCCCGACGAGGGAGCAACGCCATCTGGCTGCATACATTCTGTATACCGCACTCGTTACGCAAAGCAATACATGGAGACATCACGATGACGATTCGAATAGCTCTCGCCCAGGTGACCAGCACTGAGGACCCCGGCGAGAACCTGGGCACGATCGAGAAGTACACCCACCGTGCGGCGGCCGACAAGGCCCACCTCGTGGTGTTCCCGGAAGCCATGATGCGGTGTTTCGGCGGTGCTCCCCTGCACGAGATCGCGCAACCCATCGACGGGCCGTGGGCAAACGACGTCCGTGCGATCGCAGAAAGCGCCGGCATCACCGTCGCCACCGGGATGTTCACCCCGGCCGGCGAAGGCCGGGTCCGCAACACACTGCTGGTGGTCGGTGCAGGAGTGGACGCGCATTACGACAAGATCCACTTGTTCGACGCATTCGGATTCGCCGAGTCGGATACCGTGTCCCCCGGCCAGGGCCCGCTGGTCGTCGAAATCGCCGGTGTCCGAGTCGGTTTCGCGATCTGCTACGACCTGAGGTTCCCGGGGCTATTCCAAATGATGGCCGATGACGGCGCCCAACTCCACGTCGTTCCGGCGTCGTGGGGAGCAGGACCGGGCAAGATCGACCACTGGGAACTGCTCACTCGTGCCCGCGCACTCGACACGACGGCTTTCGTTGCGGCGTGTGACCAGGCACCACCCCACGACTACGACGGATCGGCCCCGCGGGGTGTCGGCCACAGCCTGGTCGCCGGTCCCGATGGCGCCGTCCTCGGGTCGCTGGGCGCCGAACCGGGCGTACTCACCCTCGATCTGGACCCCGATGCGGTCGCCGCCGTTCGCCGGGCACTTCCAGTCCTGGCGAATCGACGGATCTGAGCCCTGGTAGGGCTAGACGGCCGCCTTCAGCTCGTCGACCTTGTCGAGCTGCTCCCAGGGCAGCTCGACGTCGGTGCGGCCGAAGTGGCCGTAGGCGGCGGTCTGCGCGTAGATCGGGCGCAGCAGGTCCAGGTCGCGGACGATCGCGCCCGGCCGCAGATCGAACACCGAGGTGATCGCCTTCTCGATGCGGGCCGGGTCGACGGTTTCGCTGCCGAAGGTCTCCACGAACAGCCCGACCGGCGCGGCCTTGCCGATCGCGTAGGCGACCTGCACCTCAACGCGTTCGGCCAGGCCGGCTGCGACCACGTTTTTCGCCACCCAGCGCATCGCATACGCCGCAGAACGGTCGACCTTGGACGGATCCTTGCCCGAGAACGCGCCGCCGCCGTGGCGGGCCCAGCCGCCGTAGGTGTCGACGATGATCTTGCGGCCGGTCAGGCCGGCGTCACCCATCGGGCCGCCGAGGACGAACTTTCCTGTCGGGTTGACCAGCAGGCGGAAGTCGGACGTGTCGAGAGTGTCGTGGTTGAGGTCGGCCAACACCGTGTTGACGACCTTCTCCCGAATGTCGGGCGCCAACGTCGCGTCCAGGTCGATACCGGCGGCGTGCTGCGTCGAGAGCACGACGGTGTCGAGACGCACCGGGGTGGTGCCGTCGTACTGCACGGTGACCTGGGTTTTGCCGTCGGGGCGCAGGTAATCCAGCACGCCGTTCTTGCGAACCTCGGTCAGTCGGCGTGACAGCCGGTGGGCCAGCGCGATCGGCAGCGGCATCAGCTCAGGGGTGTCCTTGATGGCGTAGCCGAACATCAGGCCCTGATCGCCCGCACCCTGGGAGTCCAGCGGATCGCCCGCACCTTCGACTCGCGTCTCGTGGGCGGTGTCGACGCCTTGCGCGATATCGGGCGACTGCGCGCCGATTCCGATGTTGACGCCACAGGTCTCGCCGTCGAAGCCCTTGTCCGAAGAGTCATAGCCGATGTCGAGGATGCGGGCCCGGACGGTGTTGGTGATGTCGGCGAACGCTTCCCTGGCCGTCGTCGTGACCTCGCCGACGACGTGCACCTGACCGGTGGTGACGAGGGTTTCAACCGCAACGCGGGACTTGGGATCGTCGGCGAGCAATGCGTCGAGCACCGAGTCGCTGATCGCGTCGCAGATCTTGTCGGGATGGCCTTCGGTCACCGACTCACTGGTAAACAGCCGCGCTTCACTCACGGTGTGATCCTTCCGCCCAAGTCACCTTGAGATAGTTAGTTAATCGAATTATATGCTTGCCCCGTTGCACCCAAGCGCGTGCGCACGCTCCGCACAACCCTTACACGCAGCCAGACGCGTGATTCTGGTTACCCGCCCCCGTTGTGCAGGAACGCCACGATCGCGTCAACAATACGGCTGGCCATCAGAGTTTTCGAACCGTGCTCCAATGCAGACTCCGCGCCGTCGGCCGCAAGCAGCCACCCGTCGTTGTTGTCCACTTCGAAAGCCCTGTTCTCGCCGACGGCATTGACCACGAGCAGATCGCACCCCTTGCGCTGCAATTTGGCGCGGGCGTGAAAGAGTACGTCTCCATTGGCGTCGCCGGTCTCGGCGGCGAATCCGACGATGGCGCGCATGTTGGGAAGCTGGCCGTCGGCTCGCGCCCGGACAGTGCCCGCGAGCACATCGTCGGTGCGGGTGAGCTCGATGACCGGGGCCGCGGCGTTCGGGTCGGCGGATTTTTTGATCTTGTTGGTTTGGACGTGCGTCGGGCGGAAGTCGGCCACGGCCGCGGCCATCACCAGTACGTGCGCGTCGGGGGCGTGCTTGGAGACCGCGTCCTTGAGTTGTGCGGCCGTACCGATGTGAACCACGTCCACACCCGCCGGGTCGACGAGGCCAGCCGTGTTGCCCGCGATGAGCGTGACGTCGGCCCCGCGCTGAGCCATCACCCGGGCCATCGCGAAGCCCTGCTTGCCCGAACTCCGGTTGCCGATGAATCGCACCGGGTCGATCGTTTCGCGGGTGCCGCCGGCGCTGACGAGGACCCGCACCCCGGCGAGGTCATAGGGCAGGGCGTCGCCGCGATCCAGTAGCAGCTGCGCGAGTGTGGAGATTTCCTCGGCTTCGGGCAGCCGGCCCGCGCCGCTGTCAGCGCCGGTGAGCCGTCCTGACGCCGGCTCCAGGACCACCGCACCTCTGCGGCGCAGCGTGGCCACGTTGTCCACGGTGGCCGGATGGAACCACATTTCGGTGTGCATCGCGGGCGCGAAGAGCACCGGACATCGGGCAGTGAGCAGGGTGGCGGACAGGAGGTCGTCGGCACGGCCCGCGACAGCCCGTGCCAGCAGGTCGGCCGTCGCCGGGGCGACCACGACGAGGTCGGCCTCCTGCCCGTACCGGACATGAGGCACTTCGTGGACGTCTTCCCAGACGCCTGTGTGAACCGGGTTACCCGACAACGCTTCGAACGTCGCCGCGCCGATGAAGCGCAGGGCGGACTCGGTCGGCACGACACGAACGGAATGGCCGGCCTCGGTCAGCTGACGCACAAGCGTGGCCGCCTTGTAGGCGGCGATGCCACCGGCGACGCCGACGATGATCCGCTTGCGTTCGGTCACTTCAGCTCTTCGCCCAAGACGCTCATCGCCCGGATCCCGTCTGTTACTCGCCTTCGGTGTGCTCGAGCAGGTCGCCGTGGATCTCGCGCATCGCGATCGACAGCGGCTTCTCCTGCAGACCCGGCTCGACCAGCGGACCGACATATTCGAGGATGCCGTCGCCGAGCTGGTTGTAGTAATCGTTGATCTGGCGCGCGCGCTTGGCGGCGTAGATGACCAGCGCGTACTTGCTCGACGCGCGGTCGAGCAGCTCATC
>Ga0075363_100000184_pt1 | contig 16571 bp, 16 predicted proteins | sample EndMetdeltDD1763_FD_71470 | JGI IMG/M metagenome (GOLD analysis project Ga0075363, IMG submission 71470) | Populus endosphere microbial communities from Tennessee, USA - Endosphere MetaG P. deltoides DD176-3 | ecosystem: Host-associated > Plants > Roots > Endosphere | place: USA: Tennessee...
AGAGACGCATGAACTGATGGAAGCGATCGACCAACGGGACAAAGAAAAAATGCCCGATGAACTGGGGGACTTGTTCTATAATCTAATTTTTATTGCAAAGCTTGGAGAGAAGGAAGGGCGTTTTACACTGGCGGAATCGCTTCAAAAAATTGCCGATAAGTTGATCCGGCGCCACCCCCATATTTTTGCCAATAAAAAAGTTGAATCGACCGATGATATAGTAAAAAATTGGGAAGCGATCAAAAAAGAAGAGGGGAAGAAAAGCCCTATCGACGGAATTCCAACTACTTTGCCTTCCCTTTCCCGAGCTCAAAAAGTCATTCATAAGTTAGGTAAAATGAAGAATTTTCTATTAGAGAAACAGCCGGAACAAGCCGATTTTGGCCACCGTATGTGGGAGTTGGTCCAAGAAGCTGAGCGGGCGGGGATTGATGCGGAAAGCGCGCTTCGAAAAGTGTGCCTTTCCTATGAAGAAAAAATTCGGAATTCCAAATAAAAAACACCGGAGATGACTCGAGGCATAAGGCAGATTCCTTAAGGATGCTGCCTTCCGGCCCTGACCTGGTTCGGATTGCTCATTCCTCGAGGTCCCCGGCTTCAAAAAGCATATCAGATGGGAAAGGTATAAATAAAGAGATTTGATATATACTGCTTCTACCTGAAATTCCCTCAGTTTAAATATAGAAGTTGAAACGCAACGTCGCAAAGACGCGGAGACGCAAAGAAATTTTGGTGTTTTTTGCGTCTTGGCGCCTCTGCGTCTTTGCGTTATACCGAAATAATCTGAAGAATCGGTTTCTGTCGGCGTCGGCTTTGCTCAAATTTTTCGCCTTCACTTCGGTCCTTGCCTCTGGCAATGTCCCTCGCTCCAGTCAAAAAATTTGAGGAGCCTCCTTGGCATAATCTCGATTCTTCAGATTATTTCGGTATAATAGGGTGTATCAACAACTACTTGGGATGGAAATTCAAGATTCAGAGAGCGCGGAATGCGCTCTCTGAGATGGAATTTGTTATTGGAGGTTGCCATCGGGGATGGCGTTTAGGTTGTAGAGATAAGTCTCTGGGAAGAATTTGGAGAGGATCTTCACCGCATTTTCTCCATTTTGCGCCATGGCTGAGGCTGAATAGAGGCAGAGACCGACTCCGTGCCCTTTTCCAAATCCATTGAAAATAACCGCATCGTCTTTGGTAAGGACGCTAAATTCTGAGCTTTGCAGGTGAGTCGGTCCAAGCAGGTTTTGAAGAGTCAGAAAATCGACATCAAATTGATCTGATCCATCTTTCACGCGGATGCCATAGACTTTGTTGGAGGACGCATCGACGAATAGCTCGATCGATTTGACTTGCGAAACTCGAAGCAGTTGGGCGAGCGCTTTTTTATCTATTTGATAAGACCATTTCGAATCCATTTTAGCGAGGGCTGCATGAGGAGCTGAAACTCCTTTTTCTGGAGCAAAGGCCTCTTTTCTAAAAATCGTCTCATAAGCTGCTGTTTTGCCAGCGCTGTTTTCTGTATAAGCGGTGGCGAAGGGAAGGCTTTTGCCATCTTCAGGATGGACCAAAATTAAGTGGCGCGTGGAATCGACAGCATGGTCGACGGCAGAATTAGAAATAACGAGCGCTGACCCTTGGTATCCAGTTTCTTTTGCAGAGACATGCCAAAAACTGTTAGTTGCCCGTGTGGCCTGATAGTAGGCGTCCGTGCGAGCCAAAATGGCTAAAGAGGCCATTACTTCCGGTTCTTTGGGGGTGGGGAATCGGGAAGTGAGCAATGACTTCACATACGATTCGATATCGAGCTCATTGATTACATTGATGGTGCCCGATACTCCATAAATGGCGATGGCGCCTTGGTATTGGATTCCATTAATAAAGATGGAGGTTTCAGAAGAGCGGGGCTTAATATAAATCTGGTGGATCCCTGGGAATTCTTCTCCCCATTTCAAACCGTTTTCCAGTTCGCGGATCATGAAACGTTTTCCCAAAAGACCCGAAGCTACGCGCGAGCCATCATGGGGGTTGAAAATATAATAAGGGCCTTTTACTTCGAGAAGAATTTCACCCGTTTCTTTTTCCAAGAGAACTTGGATATTACGCGGAGCCATTGGCTCAGCGATCCTATCAGACGAGCGGCTCTGCTGAGCCGATTCGGACGAACGGCTTTCTTGAGCCGCGGCATTTGTTGGAATGGAAAGTGGGATTGCGCTGAATAAAATCACAGCTGCAGCAATGGATTTCATATTTTTGACTCCGGTCTTTTTTCGAGCGTTAGCTCGGGTCTTTTGTCGGGCTTTTACGCCCAAGATGTTCATAGGCGAGCGCCGTGGCTTCCCTTCCGCGGGGAGTGCGTTTGATCATTCCCTGCAAAATGAGAAAAGGCTCATACACTTCTTCCACAGTATGGGCTTCTTCCCCTACAGCGGCCGCTAAATTATTGAGGCCGACTGGGCCCCCCTGGTGATGATCTATGATAACGGTCAGGATTTTTTTGTCCATTTCATCTAATCCTAAATGATCGATGGACAGCATTTCCAAGGATTTGCGGGAAAAAAAAGCGTCGGCTGATTTTAGTTTTTGAATTTGGGCGCAGTCGCGGACCCAGCGCAGCAAGTTATTGGCGATGCGGGGAGTGCCTCGCGCTCTTTTTGCAATTTCCAAACAAGCTTCCACCTCAAGAGGAAAACCGAGCAAAGAGGAAGATCGCTGAACAATTTTTTTCAAAGTATTTGGATCGTAGTAGTCGAGCCGCAGCGAGATGAGAAAACGGGTTCTCATTGGGGCGCTTAAAAGTCCGGAACGGGTGGTGGCCCCAATCAAAGTAAAAGGATTCAATTTGACTTGCACGCTGCGGGCGTTCGGGCCTGAGTCGATCATCAAATCGAGAGAAAAATCTTCCATAGCGGAATAGAGGAATTCCTCTGCCGCTTTCGGCATGCGGTGAATTTCATCGATGAAAAGGACGTCCCCTTTTTTTAAATTCGTCAACAATCCCGCTAGATCGCCCGGTTTTTCGATCGAGGGTCCGGAGGTCAGCGTCAATTGCGTTCCCATTGCCTTGGAAATAATATGAGCCAGCGTGGTTTTTCCAAGACCCGGAGGACCGGAAAAAAGACAATGTCCTAAAGCCTCGTTCCGGTTTTTCGCAGCTTCCACAAAAATTTCTAAGCGGGTGCGGACGGCGTCCTGCCCGACAAAGTCAGTCAAGGTTTGCGGCCGGAGCGGAACTTCAAAAGTCCCATCTGGTTTTGTCCAGGAAGACTCGATATACTTTTCGTCCATAATCAAAAACTCTAGCAAGAAAACCATTTGAAAAGCTATACCTATCGCAAGAGGGCTGTACCTCAATTTAAAAAAAATCGCCTCGTTTTATGGGGCGTCCTCTGATTCAAAATTCTACCCCTAAGAGATGGATATGAGCCTGCGTTCAGACCGCTGGATTCGCAAAATGGCGATCGAGCACAAAATGATAGAACCTTTTACTGACGGACAAATCCGTGAAGATAAAGGGAGAAAATTAGTCAGTTACGGACTGTCCAGCTATGGATACGATTTGCGTGTTGCCGAAGAATTCAAAGTTTTTACGAATGTCCATAATTGCGTTGTGGACCCTAAAAATTTTAAGGCCGATTCGTTTGTCGATATTCGCGGCGAGACTTGCATCATCCCACCCAACTCGTTTGCTTTGGCCAGAAGCGTCGAATATTTCCGAATCCCTCGAAATGTTTTGACCCTTTGCATTGGGAAATCGACCTATGCCCGTTGCGGAATTATTGTGAATGTAACCCCTTTCGAGCCCGAATGGGAAGGGTATGTGACATTGGAAATTTCCAACACAACTCCTTTGCCTGCAAAAATTTATGCAGGGGAAGGATTGGCCCAAGTCCTCTTTTTCGCATCAGAAGATATTTGCGAAACTTCTTATGCCGATCGGAAAGGAAAATACATGAAACAAATGGAAATCACGTATCCTAGCATTTAGATCTAGATTGAAAATCATCCTATAGAATAATACAAGATTGTAGGGGAATAAAAATGTCTGAAGGGATGGGGTCTTTGTGGGTGCGCAATTGGTGGGTCGCCGCCATTTGCGCCTTAGTGGGATGTGTCTATGTCCATTCTTTGAAAGAAAAGAATGCAGCCTTGCGGGAGCTCGTATTCAGGCTTCAAGAAATGGAAAAAGAAAAACTTCTGGCGTCTCAAGAAAAAGAAGAGCTCCATTTACGCATTTCCTCTCAAAACGATCCAGCTTGGATCGAGACGATCCTGATGCGCGATTTAGGGGTTGTGCCTGAGGGATACCTCAAAGTGCATTTTAGAAAATGATCTCTCTTTTGATCATCCTCTTAGTGGCCTTGATTCTCCTCTCAGGTTCTATTTCCGCATCGGAAACAGCTTTGTTTTCCTTATCTCCTCTCACAGCCAAATCCTACCGGAATTCCGGCGATACCCGATTGCAAATCATAGCCGGATTGCTGGAAAGGCCTAGGGATCTTTTAGTCACGATCCTGATGTTGAATATTTTCGCCAATATCCTGATTCAAAACACAGTCTCGAGTTTATTCGACCCTGCCGCAGGCTGGGGATGGAAAGTGGGATTTCCTTTGATCGTGACTTTGATTTTCGGCGAAGTCCTGCCTAAATCCCTTGCGATTCCCAATAATACAAAAATCGCCTATGCGGCAGCTCCCTGGGTCGATAAAGCAGCCCGGTTTTTGAAGCCGATCCGGGAGCCTCTGACGAAAGCAACCAGTTGGATCTCCCGTTTTCTCTTTTTCTTCCTCAGAGAAGAAAAAGAAATTTCGGACGATGAGCTGCGGCATGTTTTAAAAACATCCGAAGAGACAGGAATTTTGCTCTCTCAGGAATGCGATTTGATTGGAGGGATGCTTGACTTGCAAAACTCTCTCGTTAAAGAGCGCATGAGACCAAGGGAAGAGATTTTATCTTATGACATTCAAGAGCCTTTGTCTCAATTGACCCATTTATTTGTCGATTTGGAGACCACTCGCGTTCCGATTTACGACGGAGATTTGGAAAAGCTTCTGGGCATTCTGTCTACGAGAAGATTCTTCTTTCATCGGGACCAAATTAAAAAACCTTCCGATTTAATTCCTTTCTTAAAAAAACCCTATTTTGTACCTGAGACGACGAAATCTTGGGCTTTGCTCCGCACTTTGAGAGATAGGGGGGAGAGTTTGGCTATGGTGGTCGATGAATATGGTTCTATTTCGGGCCTTATTACTCAGGAAGACCTGATTGAATCTGTGGTGGGAGAAATTACCGATCGGCGAGATCCAAAAAGCCTTTATACGAGATCCAGCGAAGATGTGATTATCGCTAGCGGAAAACTAGAACTCTCTGAATTTAAAGAAATTTTCGGAATCCCTTTAAAATCGAAGGAAAATATCGTCACTTTAGGGGGCTGGCTGATCGAACAATTGGGAGAGATTCCAATTACCGGAACCCAATACGCAAACGATCAATTCCTTTTTTATGTCCTTGCAGCGGAGCCTAATCGCGTCCGAAGGATCTATGTACGCCGGTTGAGCGCAAGGAAAAAGAAATGAACGCTTACTTATTTTATACTCTCCTAGCCGTGGCGGTTCAGGGATTTTTTGCTTTTTTTGAAATGGCCTGCGTTTCATTCAACCGAGTTCGTTTGCAATATTACGTCAGTTTAGGGACTCGGCGAGCTCTTTGGCTCAATTATCTTTTGAAACGTCCCTCGCGTCTTTTCGGAACGACCCTCATTGGTGTCAACTCGGCATTATTCATTGGATCCGAATGCGCGCGCCGTTATTACGAATCGATCCATTTAGATCCTGATTGGGCCCCCGTAACTCAAGTTCTGATTGTTGTGATTTTTGGAGAACTGGCCCCCTTGTTTGCAGCGCGGCGCCATCCGGAACAGGCAGCGATGTTCCTGGTCCCTGTCATGGTCCTGATAGCTCGTGTACTAAGCCCTATTATTTGGTTTTTTGATGCGATCTCCAGAGGAGTTCATGGGATGATGGGGAAGAACAAGGAAGGGCCTTTGTTTTTGTCCAGAGAAGAAGTCAGAATGGCTTTTCAAGAAAATGAAGAGGGAGAAGATGAATTCAATGAGATCGTCAATCATATCTTCCAGCTTAAAAATTTGACGGCCGGTCAGTTGATGACTCCAATAGAAAAGGTACAGATGGTCCCTTCGCAATCGACTTTAGCAGACGTGCGTCACCATCTAAGCGTCCATTACGCTCCTATCGTTCCAGTTTATCACCGCCATCCGCATAATATTATCGCCATTGCCTATTTGCGCGACTTACTCCGTTTAGATGAAAAAAAGCAGATCATGGAACAGACCCGTTCCCCCTGGTTCGTGACTCGTGACACATCCGTCCTTCAGATCCTCGAACAGTTTCGAAGAAATAATCAGAGCGCGGCAGTCATTCTCGATCCTTCAGGACAAGCCTGCGGCTTGTTGACGTTGGACCAAATTCTTTCCGAAATTTTTGGAGAAGAAGAGGCTTTAATCGCTTCTGAACCTGAACCTCCCCTCTATGTGGAACGAACCCTTTCGGGGGAAATGAGCGTCGCCGAATTCAACCGGCAATTTGAAACAAAACTGCCTCAGGAAGACGGAAACACTTTGAGCGATCTCATTTTATCGGAGCTAGGTCATCTTCCTGTTAAAGGAGAAACTTTGCGCATTGGGGATTTTGAAGTTACGGTTGACGAGCCGACGTTGCGCGGGGTGAAGGTTTTGTCGGTTCGCAGCATCTCCGATTAAAAAAAATAAATTCCAACCATTTTTTTACTTTCGTGCTCCATTTTCCGTTATAAGAGTTTTCAGCAGCATCCGAAAGTTCGGCGAGGGGAAGCTTTATTAAGTCTTCGGGAACCTTTTTGGCTTTTTCTTTCGCCTGGGAATAATTCAAGTCGAATAGCTCTATCTCAAGGCGGCCATTGGATATTTCGTCTCCTTTTTTGATCCCTAAAAGGGGAGGGAACCGTTTTTTTACCTCTGCGACATAAGCATCCAATTGCTGCATCGATTTTGGGTCTTGTTGTAGCGCGAGAGAATATTTAATGGCTTCATAGGTCAGTCGAGGATTAAACGAAGGGCCCAACAAAGAAAAATCTCTGTGCTTTTTTTCCTGGAGCTCTTTGAAGCGCTGCATCAATTTTTGCGCTTTTTGCATCGATTCTGTATTTGGCCTCTCCCGCCCTTCCAAATCATAAAGCGTAAGATCAGATCTATTTTGCGAACGAAGCGCATCGGTATAGACCCAAGAAAAATCTTCGTGCAGTTCTCGTATCAATTTTTTCGTATTTTCAATCAACTCACCATCTTGATATTCATGAACTGATTTTTCTGAACTCATATTGGGAAGAGAAGCGACTTCAGATTTTTTTTGAGAGGAAGTCAGAGAGGGAAAAGAAGTAGAAGACATTTTTAATCCTTGGAAAAAAAAAAGAATTATAAAACGGGAAGACCCTGAGAGGCAACAAGAAGAAAATCTCCCAATTTCAATTCACTTTCTAGGCTGAGACTGTACAAGAATTTTAAAATCAGCTACTCTTTTTTTCCCCTTTGAGGAAAAAATGACGGCCGCTGCTCTTTGCGACTCTTTTCCCACTCCAAGTAAAAAGAAATTTGGGGCTCCTAGCAACCAAGCGCTTGCTTTTCTCGATACCATTGATAGCAATTGGAAGGAAAACGAATCCTTCGCATTATGGTTAGTCCAGCGGAAAAAACCAAAAACAATTGTCGATCTCGGTTTTGACAGGGGGTTATCTACAATAGCCTTTGCCTATCGGAATCTCGGCCACGTATTTGGAATCGATTGGTTCGAAGCGGGAAATTACGCGGAAAAAAGTTTTGCTTTAGACAGCGCCTTCCGAAATATTTCTCAAGCGATCCGTCTCAATTACGTCAAAAACATTCACTTGATCATCGGTCCCTTTTGCGATGTATCCAAGAATTGGAAAAAGAAAATCGATGTTCTTCACATCGACTCGGCCTCGACTTATGCATCTGCAAAAAGCCACTATGAGGACTGGATCCAATATTTGCAGCCTGATGGAATCATCCTCATTAATGACATTTTGTCTTGTCCCCAGGAAACGGGCCGGTTTTTCCACCAGATCTCTTTCCCAAAAATTATTCTCTCAGAGGGCCGCGGTCTTGGAATCGCGACTCAAAATGAGCCTCTTCTTCAAGAAATCCAAAAACAATTTATGCCTAGACCTGTAAGATTATAGATTTTTTTTACCTTCTTTAAATTAATAATAATTAGTTACATTAATTTGTCTTTTTTTATATTATAATTAACAAGAATTATAATGAGGTCGAACATGATATGCACAAATAACAAAACATTTAATTTTGCAGGAATTCCAGCTCAAGAACCTTTGGAAAAAAATATTTCTTTACGAGCTAAGCTGTTACTGCGGGTTGGCTTTAGAAACGTGTCGCAGGCAAAAAATGGTTTGTACACAAGTGTTCTATGTGCTGTTGTTGGAACATTAGGGGCAGTTTTAATTAAAAACCAGCACATCCAGGGTGGTTGCGCGGCTGGTGCTATTTTAAGCACAGGTCTCGCAATTGCAGATGCTATAGATTTAAACGATGCAATTTCAGATCTTCATCGGCGTATTCACTCATTCAATATTTCTTAAAGATCGCAGTTGAGAAGCAACTCGCTTCAAGAGGTGACGTTGCGTAATTTTTTTACGATATGAGAGGTGATTTCGATCATCCGGTCGATTTCCTCGCGCGTATTAAAACGGCCGATTGAAATGCGAAGAGAAGAGCGGGCGGTTTTAGCATCTATCCCCATTTGAGTGAGGACTCGGGAAGGTTCTAAAGATCCTGAGGAGCAGGCGGAACCATGACTGACTGCAATTCCAGCCATATCTAAATGCATGAGGAGCGTTTCCCCGTCGACGCCGAGAAAAGCAATGTTTGAGGTATTGGAAATTCTGGGTCCTTCGCCATTGATAGCCAGATCGGGAATTTGGGCTAGCAGCCCTCGCTCTAAATGGTGGCGCAGATCGGTGAGTTGCTGAGTGATTGCAGTTTGGTTTTCCTTAAGGATCTCAAGGGCTTCTGCAAGCCCTAGGATGCCTGCCAAATTTTCTGTCCCTGCGCGTTTCCCATACTCTTGGTTTCCACCGGTCAGCAAAGAATTTAATTTTAAATGAGGGCGGACAAATACTGCGCCGATCCCTTTTGGACCGTGGAATTTATGGGCGCTGATAGATGCCGCTGAAACTGATTTCGGGAGGTCCATGGGTTCCTTTCCGGCAAAAGCAACCGTGTCCAAAATCAAAGGGATCGAGTGTTTTTCTGCGACCCGCCCTATGGCATCCAATTCAATTTTTACCCCTGTTTCTCCATTAGAGGCGGAGAGTACGATGGCTTGTGTATCGGGGCGGAGGACTTCTTCGATTTGAGTAGAGAGAGGAGCGCCCCATAAGCCGACTGGAATGGAAGAAACAGAAAAACCTTGGCTCTCTAAAGTTTGAATGGTTTTATACACTGCGGAATGTTCAATCGCAGTGGTAACTAGATGCCCTGGTTTGGAAGATTTCTGTAAACCGCGCAATAAAAAATTGATCCCTTCCGTTCCCCCTGAAGTAAAAAAAACCTCTTCAGGTCTGGAGCCAAAATAAGAAGCTGTCTGCCGCCGCGCTTGAAGCAATAGATTGCGAGCTTGCTGTCCAAACCAATGGACGCTGGAGGGGTTAGCTGGGGGACCGCTCAAATCGACCAACATCGCTTTGAATACTCTCGGATCGAGGGCTGTCGTCGCGTTGTTGTCTAAATAAATTCTTGTCTTTGCTGATGTCGTCATGCGTATCTACTATTACATCCTTGTTTTCAGACTGGACAATAAGGATGGTCATATTATCAGAACTGCCTTTAATTTTCGCTTTTTGAATCAGTCGGCGTGCGGCAATTTCATGGTCTGGCGATCGATTTAAAATGATTTCCATCTCTTCTATAGATAGAACATCGGAAAGTCCATCGCTGCACAGAAAATAAAGATCCCCCTTTATAGGAGGAGAAACGGCGATTTCAGGGTTGGCTCTTCGGGCTGTGCCGATGGCCCGGGTAATGACGTTTTTATAGGGGAAAGGAGTTTCGCATTCATCCGATTTTCCTCGGGAAAGCCATTTGCTGAACAAAGAATGGTCCCGTGTCAATAGTTCCAGTTTTTGATCGCGCAATCGATAAATCCGGCTGTCTCCCACGTGGGCGTAAACGATCAGTTCCCGGGTCCACATCAAACAACAAAGGGTGGTTCCCATTCCATTCAACGAAGTGGTTTCTCTGCCTAATTGATAAACCCATTGGTTGGCTTTTTCAATGGCGTCTTTCAGATCGATGATCAATTCCACGCAATCGGTGCTTTTGATGTCGCGCGCCGATAGGCAAAGGTTCTCTAAAGCTTCCTTAGCCGCGATTTCTCCTGCTTGGTGTCCACCCATTCCGTCGGCCAAAGCAAAAAAACCAATTTCAGGAAGAGCGACCCATTCGTCTTCATTATTTGGACGGGTCAGGCCGATATCGGATAAACCAAAAGATTTAAAACTTAGGGACATTTGATTCAGACCGTTCAAATTCCACCCGCGTAACCTCCCAAGAAGTAAATATTCATGACGCTGATTGCGTTGAAAGAAGCATGCAGGGCCATGGGAGCCATTAAAGTCCTTTGTCTTTCATATAAATATCCTAGGAAGAGGGCAAGAACGAATAAAGATCCGATGATGGGAATATTCCCCATCCCTTGCTCTGAGGAATAATGAAAAAAGGAAAAGCAGGCGGAAGTAATCCAAATAGCTTGTTTAGAGCCTAAATGCTGGCGGATGAAAGTCTGTAGAAATCCGCGGAAAAGTGTTTCTTCGATCAGAGGCGCCAAGACTACGATAGAAAAAACAGACAGGATGAAATAGAGAGGATGTTCGAAAGTCATTTTCAAAAATTTTACGGCGACTTGATCGGGAAGTTGCTCGATATTGAAAAAGAAGGACAAAAAAAGCTCTAACAGCTGGCTCAGAAACAAAACTAAGGGAAAGGCAACTGCCCAGGCAAATAAGGCGACCCAAATGTCTTGGAAAACAGTTTTGGGGGCATTGGTAGGCCTTCGCCAAATTCCACTTCGAATTTTTTTAGGAAGGATTAGTAAAAGAATGATAAACCCTATCAAAACAAAACTGGATGCAGAAAAATTAAACCAGCTTGCCAGGGAAATAGTGCTTTTAAAAATCCCTTTATTCTGGAGAAAAAGAAAAAAATAAGAAGAGAGAAATGTAGATGCGAAATAAATCGCAAATGCAACTGCTACATGCGCAAATCGAACCGGAACTTCCCAGGGCTGATGGTCAAAAACGAAAAAACCTCTACGCCACGCAACCCACACCATCAAGCCTGATAGAAGGCCGAATACGATAATTGCCGCAGCTTCACTCATCGGCTTTTTGCCAAAAGGATATAATCGCTAATCCGATTGGCAATTTCTTGAGCTAATTGAGAATGGGCGATCCCCATTGGAGTTTTTCGATATTCCTCGGTTCCCCAGCCAGCTGCTGTATAATCGGTGGGGAGAATGGTTTTGGGAATAAAGTAACTGTCTCGGACCATTTCTTGGAGGACGATTTTAGGCTGCATCCCTCTCAAATCAATGACTCTGACGCGTACCGACATTTCCAAATTGGTCGACACTTCATAAGGATTGAAGTTCTTTTTTCCATTCGTCGCAGGCACCGCTTCATGCTCCACCAATTCGAGGAACACGACGAATTCTTGAGAAGAAAACTCTTTTTTCATCCAAGAAAGATCGCTGCTGAACGGATTTTCTGAGACAGGGAAATCTTCTTTTGCAAAAACAAAAATCTCTCCACTAGAAGATACTTGATTGACAATCATCGAAGTGAACTCTTCAGATAAGCTCCAGGGAGCGTCATAGGAAGTTGTATCGATCATTGAGGGAATTACAACGACAGGTTTGGCTCTTCCATCGTCGTGAAAGCGAGTAGTTTCTTCACAGCATCGATTGCAGCTGATTGCAAATAAACTGATGAGCAGCGCTGGCATCAAGGAATAACGCATGGAATCCTCCGAAATAAATTCCGAATATATCAGAGCGATTTCTTTCTTGAAAAGACAAAGTGAATTAGAAGTTGAAACTCAAAGGCGCAAAGACGCGGAGACGCAAAGAAATTTTAGGCGTTTTTTGAGTCTTTGCAACTCCGCGTCTTTGCATTTCAATTTTTGTAAACGAATTGTCTAATAGCCTTTTGCAAGGAGTGCGGAGTAAGGGGGGAGAGTAAGATGGGTGATAAGGGGGCCTTTAGAAGGATCGTGAAGATGGTGTTGGTCCCAATCTTGAACGGTATGGACGAGTTGTCGCCACTCGGCATTTGGAGGAAGAGTGATTTGAACAGGTTCAAAAGAGGCATTGAAAGCTGCGTAGAGACGGTCTTCGCCAGTGTAAGAGAAGGCTACGAGTCGCGAACTCGAATTCCAACTGGGTTGGTAGGGATCGATTCCATGCCATTCGATGTCGGCATCGGTGAGAAATTGAGTTCTGCGTAACACAGGGTGTTCTTTACGGAAGCGAATGAGCGATGCGGTGTAATGAAAGATTTTCTGATTTTTTTCCAGCTGATCCCACAAAAACCAATTCAATTCGTTATCTTGCACATAAGGATTATTATTTCCTTTGCGCGTATGCCCATATTCGTCGCCCATTAGAAGCATAGGAATCCCTTGCGAAATAAGAAGAGCGAGAAGGAAATTGCGCATTTGTCGGTCGCGGAGCGCAAGGATTTGTGGATTTTGAGAAGGACCTTCATCCCCGCAATTCCAACTATCATTTTGGTTGTTCCCATCTCTGTTTTGTTCTCCGTTATCCCAATTGTGCTTTTGCTGATAACTGACTAGATCGGCCAGGGAATAGCCATCATGGGATGTGATGTAGTTGATGCTGGCAAGGGGAGTTTGACCTGAATAGATCCATTGGCTTCCGCAAAGGATATTGGCGAATAAACCCGCTTTGCCATTGGTCCCTTTGAGAAATCGGCGGACGATATCGCGATAACGTCCATTCCATTCCGACCAAGAGGGCCCCAGTTTAGGAAAAGATCCAATTTGATAGAGGCCGGCCGCATCCCAGGCTTCCGCGATCAATTTGACCTGGCTGATCATTGGATCGGAGCTCATCGCTTTGAGCAGGGGAGAGGGAAATTTAGGTTTTCCCTTTGTGTCCCTAGTGAAAATAGAGGCTAAATCAAAACGGAATCCATCGACGCCCATTTCTTGGATCCAATAGCGGAGGCTATCGAGGATCAATTGCAGGACTGCAGGATGGTTGGCATTCACCGTGTTGCCGCAGCCCGCAAAATCAAAATACTTTCCTTGAGAATCCAAAAGATAATAAACGGAGTTATCGATCCCTCGGAAATTCACATACCGGTCTTGTTGGTCTTCTTCGCCTGTGTGGTTGAAAACAACATCGAGAATGACTTCGATCCCATTTTTATGCAGCTCGCGCACGAGGGTGCGAAATTCTTCGACCGGAGAAAATAAATCTTTCCCAGAAGCATAGCGTCTCATAGGAGCAAAAAAATGAAGAGGGTTGTACCCCCAGTAGTTGACTAAAGGATGTTGTGTATCGGGATGGGAATTTTTACAGATGATTTCATCGAATTCAAAAATCGGCATCAATTCGACTGCGTTGATCCCCAATTTTTTGAGATAGGGAATTTTTTCAATGATCCCCAAATAGGTTCCAGGATGGGAGACTTGGCTGGAGGAATGCCGCGTGAAACCGCGGACATGCATTTCATAAATTAGGAGGTCTTGATAAGGAATACGGGGACATTGCGCACCCTGCCAATCGAACGGCTTGGGACGGCTCAAAGAGCAGCGAGCTTGTTTTTTTATGGAAGTAGAGGCGCGGTCGGCCCATTTGACCGATGTATTCAACAGTTTTGCATAAGGGTCGGAGAGATATTCGGAAGAGTTGAATAACAGCCCTTGTTTTTCATCGTAGGGTCCTTCGCAGAGGAAAGAATATTCAATCCCGTCAGGAAAATTCGAGAGAGAAACGTGCCAATAATTTTGGGTGCGGCGAAGGGGGATTTTTTTATCGGGATTAGACTGGCCGGCTTGAAAAAGACAGAGATAAATGGCTGTTGCATGTTCAGAATAAAGAGAAAAATTGGCCTTAGATCCTTGAATATTAAGGCCTAAAGGTTGCGGCTCTCCTTCAAAAATCTGCAAAGGGTCCAAATGGGCCTCGGTTCAAGCATCTATATATACTTTTCTTTAATATGGAATTTTACTTTCAATTCAAGTAAAATATTAATATTAGAAGCGATTTGAAAATCGATCAATTTGCCTGATTACACGGATGAATTAATTTTCCTTGCAGGCATACATGCAAAGATTTATACAAGTTTCTGCAAAATTGAGAATTTGACTCCTATTTATAAAACTAGGAGCAGAAACTGCTTTAAGGCTTTGCTTAAAATAAGCTATACTATTTAGAAAAAATCATTCAGGAGGAAACAATGTCCTACGAAAATGCCAAGGCAAACCTGCGGGAGTTTGGCAAGGAACTTAATTTAGAAGGGCTCGATTTCGACGAGAACAACACCTGTATTCTCGGAATTGACAATACCTTTTCCTTACATATTACATACGAACCCAATTCCGACCGACTTTATCTTTATTCACCCATTCTCGATGGACTTCCTAAAGACGATAAAATCCGTCTGAAGCTGTTTGAGCGTTTGCTCGAAGGTTCGATGCTCGGCGGCCAAATGGCTGGCGGCGGCATTGGAGTGGCCCCTAAAGAAGAACTGATCTTGATGCACTGCGTCATTGATATGGGCCTAGGCGTCGATGCAGCTGCTCTCCGCAGATTTGCTCCTCTCTTCGTTGAAACGGTGGAAAAATGGCGTGAAATCGTCAATAAGATCCTCGCTGGCGAAGATCCAGGACCTTTCCAATTCCCAATGCCTCCCCAAGACCAAGCCCCTGCTTTCGGCGGCGGCAACAAGCCTGGCGAACGGTACATCAAAATTTAATCTATGTTTAAAGGCGGCTTAATAGCCGCCTTTTCTTTAAAAATTTCTATTATTTTTTTCGCAATTAACATCATTTATTCTTATTAAAAAAATGTTTTTTATTATTATTAATTTTTAGTTAATTGTATAATGATAATGAAAAAACAGGAGAATTTTATGGGACACCTGGTTAGTTTAGCGGAAGCAGCAAAAAACGCATACCCGGTTTGGGGTGATAGCACAATTCCGAGTCTATATGTTCTGGCGAATATAGAAACAGGGGTACCTTTTTCTATTTCTTGTTCTGACTTGAAAGGAAAATTTATAGAGGTTTTGGCTAAAAAAGATTTTGGCAGCGATCTTATATATAAATGTTATGTAGTATCTCCTGAGTTTATTCAGAACAAACTCGAAGAAAGCGTTCTATCCAGCTTGAGTACGGGAAAGGGAAATTTCGAACGATTCAGACAGTTCGCAATGATTGCCCAACAATTAAAGCCTAATGATAAGAAATGCCATGCCTTATTGAAGAAAGCCTTTTCAAAATTGGATCAGGAATCATTGTTTTCAATTGCCCAGAAAGCATTTAATTATCAGCCACCTTCTGCAACTACTAATATTGCCTCTACCACTTCTGAAGAAGCTATCAAGTTTTTATTGAAGGCTGTTTTTTTCGATTCAGCTCAGCCAATGAAATTGCCTCCTTCTTCAAAGCCGCAAGAAACCCTTAGAGAAATTCGTAAAGAAAACCCCTCAGAAAACCCAGAAATTGGGGTTCTTGGTGTAGCAGAAAATGCTTTATATAACGTTGCATATGGCTTTTTCAAAGCTGTGGACAGTCTTTCTCGTTTCCTTAGCAACAATAAACGTGGATTCTAATTTCAGGCCCGAAGATCCAAGATCGCTTGAAACGCTTTGGGCTTTTTTTTATCCTTTGATTTAAGAATCTGCACCGACTATCGCTTCTAAAATTTCCGGTTTTTTCTCTTCAACAGCTTTTTGGATGAGTTTGACGCTGCTCATGATGGTGGAATGGTCGCGTCCAAAAAGTTCCCCGATTTTCTGATAGGGCATTTTGAGCTTTTCCCGGCAAAGATAGATCGCGATTTGCCGAGGGACTGCGTATTCACGCGTTTGAGATTTTCCGAGAAGGTCTTCGGTGCGGATCCCGAAATGAGCTGCGATGGTTTTAATGATTTTTTCGGGGGTAAAGGCGTTTTTTTCTTCATTTGCCAGCAGGTCATTCAGAAGTTTTTTCGCGATTTCTAGGTTGGGGAGCGATCCTTTGGAACGGAAAATAAGGGCTTGAAGCGCCAGGATCGGATCACTGGGGAAAGAAGCCAACAAATAAGAGGAAAGTTCAGGTGATAAAGTGAAATTCCAGAGGGATGCTTTTTTTTCCAAAATGACCCGGGCATCGGGCTTTTCCAAACCAATCGAGATCCCCCATTCGAAACGGCTGATGAGGCGAGGCTCGATCTCTTTTAGGGAGGAGGGGGCGACGTCAGCAC
>Ga0075363_100000186_pt1 | contig 16493 bp, 14 predicted proteins | sample EndMetdeltDD1763_FD_71470 | JGI IMG/M metagenome (GOLD analysis project Ga0075363, IMG submission 71470) | Populus endosphere microbial communities from Tennessee, USA - Endosphere MetaG P. deltoides DD176-3 | ecosystem: Host-associated > Plants > Roots > Endosphere | place: USA: Tennessee...
CGTGCCCGGGTAGCGGGTGCGGAAGCGACCGCGTCGCTGCAACTCGGGTACCAGCAGCTCGGTCATGTCGTTGAAACATCCCGGCGTGTCGGTGGCCAGCATCATGAAGCCGTTGCAGCCACCCTCGTCGAGATACTGCTCCATTTGGTCGGCGACATCGGCCGGAGTGCCGACGGCCACGGGTGCGCCCATCGAAACGCCGTAGATCTGTGCGGCTTCGCGCACCGTCACCGGGGCGCCGTCCTTGGCCTCCAGGATCGCGTCGAACAATCCGCGGATGCCTTGGACGTCGGCGTCGACGACGTTGTCGTCCAACTCGAGCGTGGAGAAGTCGAAACCGGTGTGGCCGGACAGGATTCCGAGTGCGCTCTCGATCTGGACCTTCTCGACGAACTCGGCGTAGCGGTCGTTGGCGCGCCCCTTGTCCCGATCGATGATGGTTTGCAAGCCGTAGATCAGCTTGACCGACTCCGGGTCACGGCCGGCATCGCTGGCACGGGTACGGATGTCGTCCGCATAGGCCCGCATGCTCTTCGGGGTCGGGAAGATACCGAAAACGGATTCGGCGTGCTTGGCAGCGAATTCGCGGCCCTGCTCCGAGGATCCGGCCTGCCACAGCACCGGCCGCTTCTGTGGCGACGGCGCCACGAAGTGGCGGCCCTTGGATTGGAAGAACTCTCCGCGGAAGTCGACCTCACGCACTTTCGACGGGTCGGCGAACACGCCGTTCTCCCGGTCGTAGACGATCGCGTCGTCGTCCCAGGAGTCCCACAGCTGATACAGCAGCTGCATGTACTCCTCGACCACCTCGTAGCGTTTGTCGCGCGGCGTGAGGTTCTCCTTGCCCATCGCCTGGAACTCGCTCTTGGAATAGGACGTCACGATGTTCCAGCCGACCCGGCCGCCGGTCAGGTGGTCCAGCGTGGACAGCTGACGGGCCATCATGTACGGCGGCACGAACGACGTCGACAACGTGATGCCGATCCCGAGGTGCTTGGTGAACGCCCCCACGATGGGGACGACGCTGGCGGGCTCGTGGACCGGACACTGCCCCGCGAACTTCACCACCGGATCCGAGTTGCCCTTGTAGGTCGTGTACGGGGCCAGTTCGTCGGCGATGAACATCGCATCGAACAAACCGCGCTCCATGGTGCGGCCGAGATCGCGCCAGTACTCCGGACGTGACCAGTGGTAGCCCACCTTGTCCCGCGGGTGCGCCCACATCGTAGACGCGTGATTCATCACGCCGTGCTGCACGAATCCCAGCAGGTGCGCCTTCTTCTTCGTCACACGCCCGACCCCGCACGGTCACCACGCAACTCGAGGACGAAGGCCACGATCACCGCAGCGGCGGTGCCCAACCCGCTCAGCGCAAGCACATACCAGAATGCGCCGCTGTAGGACGCGATGACCAACAGGACCAACGATGTCAGAACCGCCAGGGAGGCCTTCCACGTGAAACCGGGAACGAGTGCCACTTCCGAGGAGTCGAGTTCTTCATCGCGTGCGTCGATTCCCCTGCCGGCGGCCAACTCTCGTCGGATCCGGAGGAAGCTCAGCGCACCGACGATCAGATAGATCACGGCGAGCACGAAGCCGATGCCCGCGCCTATGTAGAAGAGGGTCACGAGACTGCCTTTCTGGTGTTTCGGCTCTACTGCTGTCCGGCGATGACGGGGTCGCCACCCGTGGGACTCGTCGGGTCCTCGGACTTCTTCTCCGCGATCGCGGTGTCGCGTTCGAGCAGCGCCGCCTTTCCTGCGGCGAGGCTGTCGAAGTCGAACCGGGTGTTGGCACGCAGGCTCACCACGACCGAGACGATGGCCGACGCAGCGATCAGGCCGATGATTCCGAAGAGCGGTCCGTAGGTGGGGCCCAGCGTCTCACGGAGCGGACCACCGACTGCGATCCCCGCAAGCACACCCGCGACGTACCCCGCACCGGTCATGCGCGACCAGAAGATACTGAGCGTCACCGGGATGAGCAGGCTGGTGCCGTAGAAGTACACCGTGGTCACAAGATTCACGTAGTCGATACCGGTCAGCACCACACCACCGGCGACAGCGGCCGCGACGATCATGCTGGTCTTGGTGATCGTGAGCAGTTTGCGTTCGGACACCTTGGGCCAGTACCGGTGCACGATGTCGACCGCGACCAGCGACGTGACTCCCGAGAGCGCACCGTCGATCGCCGCGAAGCACGCGTTGACGACCACGAGCGTGTACAGGGCGATGATGAACACCGGCAGCCCGAGACTGGCGATGACGTGCGGACCGATCGCTCCTGCGCCCAGCGCGCCCAGCTGCTCGGGTGTGACGCCGTAGGCGACACCGATGAAGCCGAGAAGGCCGAGCGCGAGCGGAATGGGGTAGAACCACACGCCCGCCCATAGGAAGCTGCGGCCGAGGTCCTTCGGCCTGATCGCCCAAACACGTTGCCAGAACGACTGATCGGCGATGACGTTGGTAAGCAGTCCGAGTGCCAACGCGAGACCGAAGCTCGCGGCGGTGACCGGATTGAACGGGTTGAGGTGCTGATCGCCGAGCGCGTCGACCTCGTTGAAGACGAGTTCGGCACCGCCGGCCTTGGCGAGGGCGAAGAGCACCACCACAGACGAACCGACGCCGAGCAGAAGGGTGTTCAACGTTCCCGTCACCGCTGACGTCGTCAACCCGCCGAAGTACGAGTACACGGTGACGACGACGATGCCGGTGATGACGATGCTGATCGGGGTCAGTCCGAAGATCTTGTTCATGACGAGCACCAGACCCGCCAGGTTGATCATGATGACGCCGAGCAGCGCGCCGATCAGGAAGATCAGGGTGGCCACGCTGCTGATCGAATTCTGAAACCGAGCCCGGATGAACTCCGCGAGCGTGTATCCCGACGGCATCTTCTGGCGGAGTTTCAGGGCGAAGGGCACCATGATGATCACGGCGAGTCCGTTGGGCACGATGAACCACACGAGGCCCGAGGTGCCCCAGGTATAGGCCTGTGCGGACGACAACATCACCGCCATGGACCACGTCCACACCGAGATGAGCGACGCCACCCCGAAACCGAATCCGAGCAACCGGCCCGAGATCACGAAGTTGTGTGTCGTCCTGACGGCGCCTTTCACCGCAAGGGCGATGAGCAGCAGGACGATGCCAGGACCGAACAGCAGCGCATATCCCAACGCGCCTGACTGCTGGATGAATTCGAGCTGCGGCACGGGAGTTCTCCTAAGTCGTGATGAAGCATGAGAGCGGCCGCCGGATGTCCTCGGCGGGACAGACCTCGAACATTAGGTACCGTCGGCCGGCGCGTTAATTGTTTGAATCGCGATGAACAGAAGCGAACAACGCCGTCCCCTACTGAAACGCAGCGGGTTTCCAGCCGAGTTCGGGCGCAATCTCCTCGGCGAACACTCGTAGGCGTTCTACGTCGAGGTCAGCTCCTGATGTTCCCTCCCTGACCGAGGGGAACAGCCCGGTCGTAGGGAAGAAGTCGGTCACGAACCCCAACAACGCGGGATCTTCCAGAAGCTGGGCAGCGACATCCCGCGGGGTGCCCGACCGCGTCACCGACCGTAGATACTCTCTGGGAGAAAGCGATCCGAGCTGGGGGAAGCGGGCTTCCAGCGTCTTCTGAGTGGCCGACACGTGCGGGCCGAGTTCAGCCACTATCGCGTCGGCACTTTCACCGTGATAGGTGAACCGCTGCGCGCCGACCCTCGCGTCGTCGAGATTGCCGTTGAGTGTCAGCCATTCCTCGAGGTATCCGACGATGAACCGAAGTTGGTGGAAGATGACGTGGTCGTGGAACGCGCCGATCATGAGCCCGTTCCCGTTTCGTGCGATCTTGCGAGCCCTGTCCTCGCTGCTGGCTGTCTGCCAGAGCCTGCCGCGCAGACTCGCAGCGCTGGGGAAGAGCCGCTTGGGCTCGACATCCGCCGACGCCTGTTGCCCGGCAACCGAATCGGAGGCCGAGAGCTGCTGTGATGACCGGTGTGTCGCGGGGCCGGCATCCTCATGTTGCGCGAACTCGTCGCTGCTCCGGCCTTCCAACAGATATTGCAGGAGTTCCAAATTCCGGTCGAAGAGATCGTGCCGAGCGGCGAAGTCGACTCCAAACGTGTTGAACGCTTGCAGATCTCCCCTGGCTCCCCCTAATCCGACCTGGACGCGACCCTCGGAGATCTCGTCCAGCACTGCGAGATCCTCAGCAAGCCTGATCGGGTGTTCGAACGGCAATGCGATGACCGCTGTCCCTAGATGGATGCGCTTGGTCCGTGCGGCAGCGGCGGCCAGCACGACCAGAGGAGACGGAACACCGCCATCCTCGGGGCTGAAATGGTGTTGACCGATCCAGACGCTGTCGTACCCGATTTCCTCGGCGGCAACGATGCTTTCGACGAGCTCGTCGTACGTGCGTCGCGCCGGGCGGTCGGCTCGGCTCGGCACCTGAGTGAAGAACCCCAGCTTGAACTGCTTGCCTGGTTGCTTCAGACGCGCCGCACGTTCTTCGAGCTGAGCCTGTTCAGACACCGACATGTGCGCGAAGCACTCCGTCCTCATCGAATGCATCCTGGAAGAGGAAGCTGGATATGTAGCGATCTGCGGCATCCGGAACCAGGGTGACGATCGTCCGGATCGACGGGTCTCGCCGTTCGGCAACCTGTCTGGCCGCAGCCACCGAGGCTCCGCCACTGAGGCCGGCGGGAATTCCGGCGTGCCTGGCGAGTTCCCTTGCGGTGGCAGCCGCGTCGTTCTCGGTGATTCGAAGAATTTCGTCGACTACTTCGTCTGCGAAATTCGGACTCTTGAAGTTGGGTCCCAGGCCGTAGATCTTGTGAGGATTGAATTTCTCGCCGCTCAGGACTGCGGAATTGTCGGGTTCGACGGCGAAGACCTTGATACCCGGATTCCGCTCCTTCAGAAAGGATCCGACGCCGCTGATCGTCCCGCCCGACCCGACCCCGATCACCACTGCGTCGAGATCTCCTGCGGTGTCCTCCCAAATTTCAGGCCCGGTCGTTTCTCGATGTACTTCGCGATTGATGGGAATGATGAACTGGTTGACGAAGAATGCCCCGGGCGTGGTGTCGGCGATTCTCTCGGCTTCCTCGACCGACCCCCGTACACCGTCTTCCTTCGGTGTCAGGACGAGTTCTGCCCCGAGGTTCTGCACGACGACTTTGCGCTCGTAACTGGTGTCCTCGTAGATGACGATGACCACGCGATAGCCGCGGCTGGCACCTGCGGCGGCCAGTCCGATGCCGAGGTTCCCGCTGCTCGCCGCGACGATCGTGCCGCCGGGTTGCAAGAGTCCGCTGCGCTCGGCGAAGTTGATCGCGCCGACCGAGAGCCGGTCCTTCACGCTGGCAGTCGGATTGAAGTACTCGAGCTTCAACAGCAGTTCTGTGCCGTCGACCGCGAGGCGGTCGTTCAGGCGCACGAGGGGAGTGTTTCCCACCGTCTGGGTGACGTCATCGAAGATTCGCTGTTGGCCTGTTGCCACGTGATTGCCGCTCCTGCACATGTTTTGAGCCGGGACCGATAGGCAAGTTAACAAGGCTCTCTGATCGGCGAAACGGATAAAAGCGGGGTGAATCGAAGTCAGCGCAGAAACTCGTTCAGGGTGTGGCTCATCCACGTTTGATCGATCAGGAACGCGTCGTGGCCGTGCCCGCTGTGGAGCACCACCGGATCACGTCCGCTGACGCTGCCGGGCGAGTGACGAGCTATGAACCGCTGTTGATCCAGCGGAAAGAGCCGGTCGGATTCGATGCCGACCACAAGTAGCGGGGCCGCTGACGATTGCAGCGCGCGCTCGGGACCTCCACGGCCGCGCCCGATATCGTGCGAGCTCTTCGCGCCGGCGAGCGTGATGAAGCTGTTCGCGTCGAATGATTCGGCGAACTTCGCTCCGTTCGCACGAAAATACGACTCGACCGCATACGTCTCCTCGTCGACACCCTGACGTGCCCGGCCGAAGCGCTCGTTGAACTCGTCGCGAGCACGGTACTGAAGCATCCCCACCTGTCGAGCAAGTGCAAGACCCGCCCGCGGCCGCGTGCCGAACCGGTGATAGAACCCGTCCCGGAATTCGGGGTCCAGTTTCACGATCTCGGTCTGCATGGTGTTGGTCGCGAGTTGTTCGGCGGTCGTCGCCCACGGGGCCGCGATCACCGCCACTCGTTGGGCCCTACCCTGTTGAGCCACATGCCATTCCAGAGCGTGCATGCCACCGAACGACACACCCACGACGCCGGCCCAGGTTGATATCCCGAGCGTCTCGCCCAGCCGCACCGCCGCCGCTACCTGGTCGCGGATGGTCAGTGGCGGAAATCGGCTCGCCCAGTCCTCGCCGTCCGGTGCGATGCTCGTCGGGCCTGTCGATCCGTAGCAGCCGCCGAGCACATTGGCAGAAATCACGCACAGTCGGTCGGTGTCCAGGCCGAGACCCGGTCCCACCACATCTGACCACCAGCCCGCGAGGTGACTGTTCGCAGCGAGTCCGTGGAACACCAAAACCGCGTTGCTTTTGTCGTCGGCAAGATCGCCGAACGCCTCGTAGTGCAGACGTACGTCGGGAAGTAGCGCACCGGATTCCAGAACGAGATCGCCGATCGCTGCCAGCGCGCCCGGCAGCGTCATGGTGCTCTGCACACTCATCGCGTCGATTGCATCACCACGCTGACGACGCGGCGAAGAGTTTCGATTGCCGTGGTCCGAACTGGGCGTGCTCAGCGCGCGGCGCGCCGCCACAGCACCGATGCGCCTGCTTCACTGTCGGCCATGGCCCGGACGAACGCCTCGTTGTCGAACCCCGGCATGGCCTGTAGCTGGGGCAGCAGCTCGTCGCTGTCGCCGAGCCCTATCGCGAGTGGGTCATCATCGTCGTAGGTGAAGACGAAGAAAACGTCCTCCTCGAACGGCCCGCGCGCGGTGGTCCGGACCGAGATCTCGGTGACCGCGTTCCAGCGCACTCCCGTCAGATCCATGCCCAAGTATGCCCGGAGACAAAATTGGGAATGGTGAACTGGAGGTACGAACCCGACGAGCAAAGCGAGGTAACCCAGTGCTCGGCCTACCCGAACGGATCCGTGCCACCCTTTTCGACCTCGACGGCGTACTGACGGACACCGCCAGCGTGCACAAAAAGGCCTGGAAGTCGATGTTCGACCAGTTTCTGAAGGCCGACGCGGAGCGCGCGGGAACCGAGTTCGTCCCGTTCGACATAGACGCGGACTACCTGAAGTACGTGGACGGCAAGAAACGCGAGGACGGCGTCCGGTCCTTTCTGGCCAGCAGGAATATCGACATCCCCGAGGGCGGTCCCGACGACGCGGCCGATGCGCGGACGATCTACGGCCTGGGGAACCGCAAGAACGAGCAGTTTCAGCACACCCTGCAGACCGACGGAGTCGAAGTCTTCGAGGGGTCGCGCCGATATCTCGAGGCGGTCGTGAAGGCGGGGTTGGCCACCGCCGTGGTCTCGTCCAGCGCGAACACGCGCGAGGTGCTCGAACTGACGGGGCTCGACAAGTTCGTCCAGCAGCGCGTCGACGGGGTGACGCTGCGCGAGGAGAACATCGCGGGTAAACCCGCCCCCGACTCGTTCCTGCGTGCCGCAGAACTGCTCGATGTGACGCCGGATCAGGCGGTGGTCTTTGAAGATGCGCTCTCCGGTGTCGAGGCGGGACGTGCGGGCAACTTCGGGTATGTCGTCGGCGTGGACCGCGTCGGACACGCAGAAGCCTTGCGGCGCAACGGCGCCGACGTGGTGGTCACCGACCTCGCCGAGTTGATGTCACGATGATCAGTGGCGAGAACTTCACCGTCGAACCCTGGCACATTCGTGAGACTTCGCTCGATCTCGATCTTTTGGATGAAGCCGAATCACTGTTCGCTCTGTCGAATGGACATATCGGCATGCGGGGCAACCTCGACGAGGGCGAACCGCACGGACTGCCCGGTACCTACTTGAACTCGTACTACGAGGTTCGCCCACTGCCCTACGCCGAAGCGGGTTTCGGCTATCCCGAGGCCGGTCAGACGCTGGTCAACATCACCAACGGCAAGCTCATACGCCTGCTCGTCGACGATGAGCCGTTCGATCTGCGGTATGGCGACCTGCTCGAGCACGAACGCGTCCTCGACCTGAGGGCCGGCACGCTGACTCGCACCGCGAACTGGCGTTCCCCGGCCGGTAAGCAGGTCAGGGTTGTGTCGACCCGTCTGGTGTCGCTTGCGCAACGCAGCGTCGCAGCTATCGAGTACACGGTGGAGGCCGTGGACGAATTCGCTCGTGTCACGGTCCAGTCCGAATTGGTGGCCAACGAGCAGCTTCCCGAGTCGGCGGACGACCCCAGGGTGGCCGCAGTGCTCGACAATCCGCTGGAAGCCGTGGGACACGAACACTCCGAATACGGCGCGATCCTGCTGCACCGCACCAAGATCAGCGAACTGCTGATGGCCGCGGCGATGACGCACGACGTCGAGGTTCCCGGTCGCGTCGAGGTGACCACCGGCGCGCGCACGGATTGGGCCACCACCACCGTCATCTGTGGTCTGCGTCCGGGTCAGAAACTGCGCATCGTGAAGTACCTCGCGTACGGGTGGTCGAGCCTTCGGTCGCGCCCCGCTCTGCGCGATCAGACCGCTGCGGCGCTCAGCAGCGCGCGCTACACCGGCTGGGAGGGTCTCCTCGAGGCTCAGCGCAAATATCTCGACGAGTTCTGGGACTCCGCCGATGTGGAGGTCGAAGGTGACCCCGACAGCCAGCAGGCGGTGCGGTTCGGACTGTTCCATGTGCTGCAGGCCAGCGCACGTGCCGAACGCAGGGCTATCCCGGGAAAGGGGTTGACCGGCACCGGATACGACGGCCACGCGTTCTGGGACACCGAGGGTTTCGTGTTGCCACTGCTCACCTACACCGCACCCTATGCGGCCGCCGACGCCCTGCGGTGGCGGGCCTCCACGCTGGAACTCGCACGCGAGCGCGCCGCACAGCTGAACCTCACCGGCGCCGCGTTCCCGTGGCGCACCATTCGCGGTGAGGAGTGTTCGGCCTACTGGCCGGCGGGAACGGCCGCCTGGCATGTGAACGCCGACATCGCGATGGCGTTCGAGCGCTACCGCATTGTGACGGGCGACGAGTCGCTGGAAGCCGAGTGCGGGTTGGCCGTCCTCGTCGAGACCGCCCGACTATGGCTGTCGCTCGGGCATCACGACCGCCACGGGGTGTGGCATATCGACGGCGTCACGGGTCCCGATGAGTACACGGCGGTGGTACGGGACAACGTGTTCACCAATCTGATGGCGGCACACAACCTTCGGACCGCCGCCGACGGTTGTCAGCGCCATCCCGACCGTGCAGAAGAATTGGGGGTCACGGAGGCCGAGATGGCCGATTGGCGCAAAGCCGCCGACGATGCGTTCATCCCCTTCGACGACGAACTCGGTGTGCATCCGCAGTGCGCGGGGTTCACCACCCTGCAGGAGTGGGACTTTTTGACCAACAATCAGTATCCGCTGCTGCTGCACGCACCGTACGTGCGGCTGTATCCGGCGCAGGTGATCAAACAGGCGGATCTGGTGTTGGCCATGCAGTGGCGCAGTACAGCATTCTCCCCAGAACAGAAGGCGCGCAACGTCGACTATTACGAACGCCGAACCACGCGTGACTCATCGCTTTCGGCGTGCACCCAGGCGGTGATGTGCGCCGACGTCGGCCACCTCGAACTGGCGCACGACTATGCCTACGAGGCCGCACTGATCGACCTTCGGGATTTGCACCACAACACGCGCGACGGTCTGCACATGGCGTCGTTGGCCGGAGCATGGACGGCACTGGTGGCCGGCTTCGGTGGACTGCGTGACGACGATGGCGCGCTGTCACTCGATCCGCAACTGCCATCCGGCATCACGCGCCTGCGATTCCGGCTGCGGTGGAAGGACTTCCGACTCACGGTGGACGTCAACCACGAAAACGTCACCTATACGGTTCGCGACGGGCCACACACATCGATGACCATCCGCCATGCGGGCGACGACCTGGAGATCAGCACCGACAAGCCGTCCACCGTCGCGATTCACCCGCGGGAACCGCTGCTGCCCGAGCCCCAACAGCCGCCGGGCCGCGAACCGTTGCGCCGTGGGCTCGATCGCGACTAGGCCAACTTCTTGGTGGTCGGCAGTCCGCCGGTCGCCTCGAACACGACCCGCCTGCCGATCTCGACGGCGTGGTCGGCGAACCGCTCGTAATAGCGTCCGAGTAGTGCGACATCGACCGCGGAACACACGCCGTCCTGCCACTTGTGGTCCATCAGCAGCGTGAACAGGTGCCGGTGCTCTGCGTCCACGGCATCGTCCAGCTTGTGCATCTGCGACGCTTTCTCCGGATCGCTCGACAACAGCACCTCACGCGCGGTCCTGGCCAACAGGACTGCGCCGGCACCCATTTCGGTGAAGCTGGCTCTGACGTCGTCGGGCAACGCGCAGTCCGGGTGGCGCAACCGCGAGATACCGGCGACGTGCACGGCGAGCGCACCCATCCGTTCGATGTCGGCGCCCATGTGGATCGCACACACCACTCTCCGCAGGTCGCCGGCCACGGGCTGTTGAAGCGCGAGCAGCCGCAGCGCCGTTTCCTCGGCCTGCCGGCTCATGACCGCGATGTGCTCGTGGGAGGCGATGACCTGTTCGGCGAGGGACAGGTCCGCTTCGAGCAGAGCCTGCGTCGCGTCCTCTAAAGCCTTTGCGGCCAGGCCACACATCTCGGCCAGTCGCGCGCCCAAGCCCTTCAGTTGTTCGTGATACGCGGTGCGCATCGGCTGTTGGTACCCAGAGTCGATCGCTTCAAACCAGTTAGCTGGCGTTTTGTCCCGCCGAGCTGACCGGTTCTATCGGGAGATGCCGCAACGCCGCGGGCGCGTCGGCCGGCACGACGGGGTGCTCGGGCGGGATCGGCTCGAGCCGCTTGTACGGCTCCCCCTGGGCGGGACGCAGATCAGCCTGACCCTTGTTGGGCCACAGCGCCGCCGCGCGCTCGGCCTGCGCGGTGATCGACAGCGAGGGATTGACGCCGAGATTCGCCGAGATCGACGCGCCGTCGTGCACCGAAAGCGTCGGGTAGTTGTAGACGCGCTGATACGGATCGATGACGCCGTGCTCGGGGCTGTCGCCGATGGCGGCGCCACCGAGGAAGTGCGCGGTCAGCGGAATGTTGAACAGCTCGCCCCAGGTGCCGCCCGCGACACCGTCGATCTTCTCGGCGATCCGGCGAGTCACCTCGTTACCTGCCGGGATCCACGACGGGTTCGGCTCGCCGTGGCCCTGCCTGCTGTCCAGCCGTCGCAAGCCCAACTTGGTACGTCGGGTGAACGTGGTGATCGAGTTGTCCAGGTGCTGCATCACCAGTGCGATCATCGTGCGCTCGCTCCATCGCGTCGGGTTGAGCAGCCGCAGCAGGTTGCGGGGGTCCGCTTTGGCCTGCTGGACGAACTGCCGCCAGCGCGGCACGTCGGAACCGGTCGGCCCGACGCCGTCGGTCATCAGAGTCTGCAGCAGCCCCATGGCGTTACTGCCCTTGCCGTACCGCACGGGTTCGACGTGCGTGTCGGCCGTCGGGTGGATCGACGATGTGATGGCCACACCGTGCGTGAGGTCCAGATCCGGTGCGACACTGAAACGCCCTGCGCCGACGATGGATTCGGAGTTCGTCCGTGTCAGCACGCCGAGCTTGTCGCTGAGGTTCGGCAGCTTGCCGGTGTCGCGCATCTTGAACAGCAGCTTCTGGGTGCCGTAGGTACCCGCGGCCAGCACGACGTGGGTCGAAGTGTACGTGCGTCGGCGCAACGGCAGCAATCCTGTTCGTGCAGTGCGGACTTCCCACACCCCGTCGGAACGCTGCGAGAAGCTCTTCACGGTCGTCATCGGAATGACTTCCGCGCCAGCTCTTTCCGCAAGTCCCAGATAATTCTTGACCAGGGTGTTCTTGGCACCGTAGCGGCACCCCGTCATGCATGATCCGCACTCGATGCATCCCGTGCGCTCGGGGCCTGCGCCACCGAAATAGGGGTCGGGCACCGTCTTACCGGGCGTCTTGCCGCCATCGGGACCGAAGAACACCCCGACCGGTGTCGGCACGAAAGTGTCGCCGACACCCATGTCGTCGGCGACTTCCTTCATCACCCGGTCGGCGTCGGTGAACGTCGGGTTGGTCACGACGCCGAGCATCCGCTGCGCCTGGTCGTAGTGTGGCGTGAGCTCGGCCCGCCAGTCGGTGATGTGCTTCCACTGGGGATCGTTGAAGAACGGATCCGGCGGTACGTAAAGGGTGTTCGCGTAGTTCAGCGACCCACCGCCGACGCCGGCACCGGCCAGGATCATCACATTGCGCAACAGATGGATGCGCTGGATGCCGTACATCCCCAGCATCGGTGCCCACAGGAATTTGCGCAGGTTCCACGAGGTCTTCGCGAACTCGTCGTCGGCGTAGCGCCGACCGGCTTCCAGAACCCCGACGCGGTAGCCCTTTTCCGTCAGCCGCAACGCCGTCACGCTGCCGCCGAATCCCGAACCGATCACCAGGACGTCGTAGTCAGGCTTCATCGGCCCAGTATCTCCCTACCCGCCAGTAACATCCAGTCAGGTAAGCCTTACCCAAAGGGTCAGCGGGCTATGCGCCGACGGTCAAACCGACCTTCTGGAATTCCTTCAGATCGCAGTAACCGGCCTTGGCCATAGACCGGCGCAGACCGCCGACCAGGTTCAACGAGCCGAACGGGTCATCTGACGGACCGGTGAGCACCTGACCCAGCGACGGTCGTTCGCCCAGCGCCACCTGCAGCAGCGCACCGCGCGGCAGCGACGGATGCGCCGCGGCAGCCGGCCAGAACCAGCCGTCGCCCAGCGCCTCGGCGGCCGTGGCCAGCGGGGTCCCCAGCACGACCGCGTCAGCGCCGCACGCGATGGCCTTCGCCAGATCGCCCGACGTATGGATGTCGCCATCGGCCAGCACGTGCACGTATCGCCCGCCGGTTTCGTCGAGGTATTCGCGACGGGCGGCCGCGGCGTCGGCGATCGCGGTGGCCATCGGCACGCTGATACCGAGCACCTCGTCGCTCGTCGTCACCCCCGAGGTCGAGCCGTAGCCGACGATGACACCCGCCGCACCGGTACGCATGAGGTGCAGCGCGGTGCGGTGGTCGAGCACACCACCGGCCACAACCGGGATGTCGAGTTCGGAGATGAAGGTCTTGAGGTTCAGCGGTTCACCGACGCCGTGGTCCTGGGCGACGCGCTCGGCCGAGATGATCGTGCCCTGGATGACAAGCAGGTCGACACCCGCGGCCACCAGCGCCGGCGTCAGGGTCTGGGCATTTTGCGGACTGACCCGAACGGCCGTCGTCACGCCGGCGTCGCGAATCCGCGCGACCGCGGCACCCAGCAGGTCCGGATCCAGCGGCGCGGCGTGCAGCTGTTGGAGCAGACGGATCGCCGCCGACGGTTCAGGTTCCTTCTGCGCCGCGGCAACGACCTGCGCGATCTTCTCCTCGACGTCGGCGTGCCTGCCGATCAGACCCTCTCCGTTGAGCACTCCCAGACCGCCGAGTCGGCCCATCTCGATGGCGAACTCCGGCGATACCAGCGCATCGGTCGGGTGCGCGAGCACCGGGATCTCGAACCGGTACGCGTCCAACTGCCACGCCGTCGACACGTCCTGAGACGACCGGGTGCGACGCGACGGCACGATGTTGATGTCGTCGAGTTCGTATGTGCGGCGGGCGGTTCGGCCCATGCCGATTTCAACGGTGTCACGCATGAGAGGCCAACCCCCTAGCGGGCGTAGTAGTTCGGCGCTTCGACGGTCATCGCGATGTCGTGCGGGTGGCTTTCCTTCAGACCCGCAGCGGTGATCTGGACGAACTGCGCCTGCTGCAGATGCTCGATGGTCGCCGAACCTGTGTAGCCCATCGCGGCACGAAGCCCGCCGGTGAGTTGATGGATCACCGTCGACAGCGGACCGCGGAACGGTACCCGCCCCTCGATACCTTCCGGCACCAGCTTGTCCTCTGAGAGCGCATCGTCCTGGAAGTAGCGGTCCTTGGAATACGACTTCGCGCCGGCGCGCCCAGCCATGGCACCGAGCGAACCCATGCCGCGATAGCTCTTGAACTGCTTGCCGTTGACGAAGATCAGCTCACCCGGCGACTCGGCAGTGCCCGCGAGCAGCGACCCGAGCATGGCGGTGGATGCACCCGCGGCGAGCGCCTTGGCGATGTCGCCCGAATACTGCAGGCCGCCGTCGGCGATGACCGGAATGCCCTTGGGCGCACACGCGGCGACAGCCTCCAGGATGGCGGTGATCTGCGGGGCACCCACGCCCGCCACGACGCGGGTCGTGCAAATGGATCCGGGTCCGACGCCGACCTTCACCGCGTCGGCACCGGCGTCGACGAGCGCGGCTGCCGCGGCACGGGTCGCGACGTTGCCGCCGATCACCTCGACACGGTCACCGACGGCCACCTTCACGCGATGCACCATGTCCAGTACGCCGCGATTGTGGGCGTGCGCGGTGTCGACGATGAGCACGTCGACACCGGCGTCGACGAGGGTCATCGCGCGCGTCCACGCGTCGTCGCCGACACCGACCGCGGCGCCGACGAGCAGACGGCCGTCGCTGTCCTTGGTGGCGAACGGAAACTGCTCGGTCTTGACGAAGTCCTTGACGGTGATCAGTCCGGTCAGCTTGCCGTGCCCGTCGACGATCGGCAGCTTCTCGATCTTGTGGCGGCGCAACAGACCCAGCGCAGCCTCCGCCGAAACGCCTTCCTGCGCAGTGATCAACGGCGCCTTGGTCATCACCTCCGACACCGGCTTGGATTGATCGACCTCGAAACGCATGTCGCGGTTGGTGATGATGCCGACCAGCGAGCCGGTGGCGTCGACTACCGGCAGCCCCGAGATGCGGAACCGCGCACACATCGCGTCGACCTCGGCGAGCGTGTTGTCGGGTGAGCACGTCACCGGGTCGGTGACCATACCCGCCTCGGAACGCTTGACCGTCTCGACCTGCCCGGCCTGTTCGGCGACAGGGAGGTTGCGGTGCAGCACCCCCATGCCGCCGGCACGGGCCATCGCAATGGCCATTCTCGACTCGGTCACGGTGTCCATCGCGGAGCTGACGAGCGGCACCCTCAACCGGATCCGTTTGGTCAGCTGGCTGGAGGTGTCGGCGGTGGCGGGGACCACGTCCGAGGCCGCGGGCAGCAGCAGCACATCGTCGAAGGTGAGCCCGAGCATCGCGATCTTCGTCGGATCATCGCCGCCGGTGGGCACCGGGACGGCGAGGGGAAGGCTGCTTTCGGCGATCGACATGGGTGGGGCCTCCCGGGACAGACGAGATAGATCCCTCAATCCTATCGGCATCGGCCCTTCCGCCTGTGCCCCACAGGCCGCAGAACACCGGTTATCAGCGCACCTGCGGCAGCGCGTCCTTCTCCCATGCGCTGAAGAATCCGGCGATGGAATCGCGCGGCACCAGCGCCCTCGTCCTCGGCGCGGCCCTTGGCTTGGAGGGTTAACGCGCCGAGCGACGGCTGGCGCGAATGTTGGGCGGCTGCGTAGTGTGGGTGTCGTGCGCGACCACCTCCCGCCGGGTTTGCCGCCCGATCCGTTCGCAGACGACCCGTGTGACCCCTCGGCCGCACTCGACGCCCTCGAACCGGGGCAACCACTGGACCCGCAGGAGCGGACCGCGGTGGAGGCCGATCTCGCGGACTTGGCGGTATACGAAGCGTTGTTGGCGCACAAGGGAATTCGCGGCCTGGTGGTGTGCTGCGACGAGTGCCAGCAGGACCACTATCACGACTGGGACATGTTGCGGGCCAACCTGCTGCAGCTACTCGTAGACGGCACCGTGCGGCCGCATGAGCCCGCTTATGATCCTGAGCCGGACGCCTACGTCACCTGGGACTATTGCCGCGGATATGCCGACGCCTCGCTCAACGAGGCCACGACGGATACCGACGGGTATCGCTGAGGGCGTAGCCCTCGCTCAGTTGCCTTCGCCGCCGGATCCCTGCGCGGGCGCCTCGATGATCGTCGTCACCGGCGCCTGCCGTTCCACCGGCGGTGATTGCCGCTGCGACGGCGCCTGAACGGTTGCCGTCGGCACCTGGATCGTCGGTGTCGGCACCTCGACGGTTGCCGTCGGCGCCTCCTGTTGCTCGACGACGGCGGTGGTGGTCTCCGGCGGTTCCTGCGCCACCGAAGACGGCGGTGCCTCGACTGTCGGAGTCACCTCAGATGTAGGCGCGGCCGTCTGCGGAACGGTCGTCTGCGGGACCTGTGTCGGCGTCGGTAACGGACCCGACGGCGACGGCAACGGTCCGGACGGCGTCGGCAGCGGTCCCGATGGCGTCGGCAATGGACCTGACGGCGTGGGCAGCGGTCCAGACGGCGTCGGCAGCGGCGTCGTAGGCGTCGTCCCCGCGGGCG
>Ga0075363_100000187_pt1 | contig 16485 bp, 16 predicted proteins | sample EndMetdeltDD1763_FD_71470 | JGI IMG/M metagenome (GOLD analysis project Ga0075363, IMG submission 71470) | Populus endosphere microbial communities from Tennessee, USA - Endosphere MetaG P. deltoides DD176-3 | ecosystem: Host-associated > Plants > Roots > Endosphere | place: USA: Tennessee...
GCAAGGATCGCGAGAGCGGGTGCCTCGGAATGCGCGCTGACGTTGCAAATGAGCTACAGGGAAGGCGTGGTCGTCGGTTCGGAGTTGCTGTGCACAAATTAGTTGAGGCGAGCCACCGTTAGTTTTTCGGCCAGGCCAAACCACGCAGGCTGTGACGCATGAAGGTTTCGTGGGAGTGGTTGCTTGATCCAGTCACGTCGGCAAAGTTCTTTGAGGTCTACTACGAGCGCAAGCCTCTATGGGTCGAGCGACAGGATCCTACCCGGTTCGACAACCTTCTGAGCCTCGATGCTATTGATCGATTTCTCGCGACCACCTCGCCTTGCTATCCCGACGTCTTTCTGGTGGACGCCACACGCGCGCTCAGCAGCGAGGACTACACATGCGCCGACGATGGCGATGGCAGTCTGGATTTGCCGCGCATGTACGACTTGTTTCGCGGTGGCGCGACGATCTCGATCCGGCGCATGCATGAGCGCCACCCCGCGCTCGCCGCGCTCTGCCGGGCACTCGAAAGCGTGTTCAGCGCGCATTTCCAGACCAATGTGTACCTTTCGCCACCGAACGCCCAGGGTTTTGGAACCCATTTCGACAGTCACGATGTGTTCGTCCTGCAGATTTCGGGATCAAAGACCTGGTCGCTCTACGACACGCTGATCGAACTGCCATTGCACGAGCAGCGTTTCGAAAAGGGCAAGCACATTCCTGGGCCCGTTACTCAGCAACTGACCATTCGGGCCGGTGACTTGCTCTACTGTCCGCGCGGTCTGTTCCACTCGGCCCACTCAACCGACGAGCCGTCACTACATGTGACGCTGGGCTTGATGGGCAAGACCTGGGCAGACGTACTTGCTGAGGCAGTGTCCGCCGCAAGCCTTGCCCATCCGGCTCTTCGTGCCAATCTACCGGTCGGCTTCGCCAACCCCGGCTTCGACATGAAGGGCGCATCGGACACGTTTCGGTCGCTGCTCGAAAGCTTCGTACGTTGCGTGCAGGTTGGCCCGATGCTGGAAAGGTTCGCAACCGACTTCACGACCTCGCGCCGACCAGATTTCCGGGGTCTTCTCCAGGATCAGACCATCACACTCGACAGCAAGGTCTCGCCCCGGTCGCACCTCATCTATCGTCTCGAGCATGACGCCGATCACGTCACGCTGCTGTTCGGGGCATCGGCAATCACATTTCCGATCGCCGTGCGCTCTGCCCTGGAATTCGCCCTCACGGCGCCCAGCTTCAAGGTACGAGACCTGCCCGGCTTGGATGACTCCGGCAAACGTGTGCTCGTCCAACGACTTGTACGAGAGGGGCTGTTGGGGGTTGAGAAGTAAAAGGCGGCCAACAGACTCGGACAGGCTTGACGGCTTCGAACTTTCGTGAATTCTGGACTGCACTCTTCCACAATGGAGGTTGCCGTGACGCGCAAGGTTCCAAAGCCCGCTGCTGAACCAGTCGTGACGCTTTCAGAATCTGAGATTACCTCGAAGCGTGTTTCGCGACGCTCGTTGTTGGGGTCTCTCGGGTTGGGCGCCGGCGTTGCCGTGACGACCATCCTCGGTGTGACCGAAAGCGTTCCGGCCGCCGATTCTGAGACACCTAAGAAAAAGAGCCCGCCCAAGAAACCGACGTCCAAAAAGACTCCGCCCAAGAAGCCTGCGCCGAAAGAGGAAACTGATTCCGACTAGAACGCGGAGCTCGTCGACAGGCCGGCAAAGCGGACGGTCCCTCGGGAGTGCCCTGGATCTCTAACTTCCTTTTGGGGCGCCATACACGGTTACGTGGATCGGCGCAGGCCGGTCGCAAGAGGTAACCAATCGGTGCACCCCTTGCGGGACGTCGCGCACCTCTCCATGTCCTCAGCAGCGATGGTGCAAAGCGACCATTGCATGGAGAAAGACTCATGCTCGCAAGCTTCGCAAGGCTCTCAGCTGCCGCGGCTCTAAGCCTCAGCTTGTCTGTCCCCGCGGCGGCACAGGCAATCGGCACCTACAGCAAGGCCGCTCCCTATGAGGATGTGAAGTTCGAACTGAGCGACGCCATCATCAGGCGTGGTCTGGTGGTCGACCACACGGGACAGATCGGCGCGATGCTTGAGCGGACCGGACCCGATGTGGGATCGACCAAGCCGCTCTACACTCGCGCCGAATTCTTTACCTTCTGCTCAGCGAAGTTCTCACGCGCCATGATAGAGGCGGACCTCGGCAATATCGCCTTCTGTCCGTTCGTGGTGTTCATCTATGAGGCGGCCAATAAGCCGGGCGAGACGGTTGTCGGCTACCGGAAGCCGATGCTGGCGAGCGGCGATGAAGCCTCGAAGAAGGCGCTCGCTGACATCGACGCACTGCTGGACGGGATCGTGAAAGATGCCGTGAAGTAATGCCCATTTGGCTAGAGCTCCCACGCCTGACGCCCTAGAGTTCGGGCTGGCCCGCGTTACGAGCCCACAGCACCTACGACAAGTCACACAAGCGTGGCTGGAACCAAGCTATACCATCTTGCGTTTTTCTTCGTCGGAAGCTGAATCCCCAGCGGGGCGCGCGCCGAAGGAGACAAACCCATGAATCGGAATGCACTCCGCACTCGGCTGCGGGAAATTAACATCGAACACAGCAGGCTGCTGAAGGACAAGTCGGCCTTAGATCAACTCGCAAGAATGGCCACCCTTCGGAACGAGAGGACCATCTTGCTGGGCCTGCTTGCGGGGGACGGTGCTCTGCGTCTTGTATCGAGCCAGGATTCGCTTCCTGCCGCACATAGACTGTCGGCCTAGCCAGCGCCGCTTGCAGGCGCCGGATGCCTAGAATTGCGTTGCTGTATTGCTGGTACCCCAAGTGTCCGACAGTCGATAGCCGTCCGGCCACGGGTCGGTCGGATCGACCATGTAGTGGTGGAACCCCGTGATCCAGGCGCGACCTTCGACGGTGGGCAATATTGCGGGCATGCCGCCTATGCTGGTCTCGCCGCGCACCGTCCCGATGAAGCGCGAGCCGATTAGGCTCTCGTGCGTCAAGCCCTCGCCAATCTGCAACTGGCCGCGAGCGTGTAGCACCGCCATTCGCGCGCAGGTGCCCGTGCCTGTGGGCGACCGGTCTGATCGCCCGGGAGAAACGATGCACGTGTTCCGCGCGACGAAACCGCCCTGCTCACGGCGTAACGGACCCGCGAACTGGACGATCGAGACGCCGCTGATCTCCGGCAGTTCGGGATGGGCAACAGGCGCCTGCTCGCGAGCAGCCAGACGAACCTTCTCGCCGAGATCGGCTAGGACGCGCGCCTCTCCGGGTTCGAGCTTGAAGCCGAGCCTCTGCGCATCAACAATTGCGAAGATCATGCCGCCGTACGAGATGTCGATCGTCATCCGCCCCACCCCAGGCACATCGAGCTCGGCATCGAGCTTCAGGGCAACCGCCGGCACATTTTGAATGGCAACGCTTTCGCATTTGCCATTACGGCACTTTGCGGCAATTTCAACCCGGCCCGCCGGCATGTCCAGCGCGAACCTGGTCAGCGGCTCCTGCATCGGCACAACGCCGGTTTCGAGCAGCACCGTCGCGATGCACATGGTGTTGGAGCCCGACATTGGCGGATACTCGGTCGGCTCCATGATGATTGCGCCAGCGGCGCAGTCGCTGCGTGTGGAAGGCACGACGAGGTTTACATGTCTGGCGACGGACCCGCGCGGTTCTTGGATCAACAGGCGGCGGATGTGGTCGAACTGACGCTCGAAAGCCAGCTTCTTTTCCATCATCGTTGCGCCAGGAGGCGGCAGCACGCCGCCAGTGATGACGTCGCCGATCTCCCCCTCCGCGTGCGCCCCCACGACCGTAATGACCCTGCGAGATGTCGGCATCATTGCAACCTCAATTGCTGTCACAGCGGCATCAGCCGGCGCTCGTGCGGAGCAGTCAGCCGGATCGCGGATCCTCCTGATGCGCCCTCAGAGGGATCAACCTACCAAACTCGAGATCGCGAATCGCGACCTGAAAGGGCATGGCGCGGAGTACCGTCGTGGCGGCTCCCAAAACCCGACGCCTTTGAGCCGCTGTGCGTCGGCTCGTCGCGCGCAAGATGTCACACGCCGGCCGTTAGCCTAGCAATATGATCGTGTGACTGACGCGGTAGATGCGGCCCAGAGACCTGGCGCTTTCTCCGCCGCTTGGCGCAACCGCAGTTTGGTATTTGCGAGGGCGTGGAACTATGAGGGCGTTGGCCGAACACTTGTGAGTGTGCCCGAGGAGCGGCAGGTGTGCCCTCGGACCGTACCCGCGATCGGGGTCTGCTTTGGGTTCAAGAACGGGCATGGGGCAGTCGCACGCTCAAGTCCGTTTTGTGCCACATGCAGACATTCCGGGTCGAACAACTGAGCGAGGCGGAGAACATCCAGCAGAGACGCCTGGCTTAGATCTGAGGTCGCCGAGGAGCCGCTGGGCCGCCAATCATCCGACCAGCTCCCGCGCCGCGTCCTCGTCAGTAATCAGGACGTGGCACAGCTGCGCAAGGATCCCAGCACGAATGAGGGGAGCCTTGTGCTTGCCGCCTGCGGCAAGGACCAGTTGCCGGATGGAGCGCACATCCTCGAGCCGCGGCTTGACGACGAGTTCGGCCATCGGATGAGTGGTAAGCTCGCCGGTTCGAGCGAGATAGTTGCCGGCGATATCGCCGACGCTGCCCGCGGCGCGTAAGGATTTCCAGGTCGCCCGGGAAATGACGCCATACTCAAGCGCCTTCGACCGCTCCGTGAGGTCGATAGCGCTGAGCAGGGCCATATCGGCCTTGGCGATCGACGCGAGCACACCGGCCACTGGGGCGCTTCTCAGCAGCGCATCGCGTAGCTGCTTGCTGTCGGCAATCATCGGTGCGGTCACATATCGGCAGGTGGCTCCCAGCGCTCGCGCCATCATGGCCGCGTTGTCATAGGGGTTGACCGGCCCACTCGCCGCCAGGCCACCAAGTAGCGAGATGACGATGTTGCCGCCATCCTGCCGGCGGCGAACGTTCTGCGCCGCAGCGGCAATGGTGCCGCCCCAGGCAATGGCCAGCGTTTCGCTGGCGCCCAGGTGCTCGGACAGGAACTGTCCTGCGGCGGCGCCAACCGTCGCCCTCACATCGAACTCGGGACCGGGCGACGGCACGACGATCGCGCGATTGAGCCGGTACTTCTCCGCCAGCCGCGTTTCAAGCTCCATGCAGGCGGCGAAACGGCTGTCGATGCTGATCTGCACGAGCCCCGTGCCGAGTGCCTGAGCAATCAGCCGGTTGACCCGCTTGCGCGTCATCCCGAGGCGCTGGGCAATGACCTCCTGCGTCTGCCCTTCCTTGAAGTAGTGCCAGCAGATGCGTGCGGCGGTCTGAGCATCGAAGTCCGTCCCGTCCTCTTGTGGGGTTTCGGCCAGTGCGATGCCCCTTTGAGTCGGCGCCATCGTCGTCATCCATGTCCCGAGCTTCTGCACAAATGTACTCCTTGCGTCACAAAAGTGAAAAGGGTAGCAGTAAGCGTGGGTACAAATGGGTAGGAAGCGGCACAAATGGGCAAGGATTCCAAAAGACGGCGGGCGGTGTACGTCAACTGCGACGGTCTCGGCGCAAATTGGGTCAGCCCGGATGCCACACCGCATCTGTCGGCCTTGCGTGGATACAGCCTTGCTGCCTCCGATCACCGCGCCATCTTCCCTTCGGTCACGCGTCCCTCTGCGGCATCGGTTGCGACGGGCTGCTGGCCCCAGCGGCACGGACTGCATGGCAACCGCGTCGCATTGCTCGAGGGCGAGCGCTTGGTGGTCCGAGATGTCGGGTTGCCGGACTTTCGCGACCATCTGCGCCGCGCAACGGGAGCGACACTGAGAGTCCCGACGCTTGCGCAACGCGTGCGCGCATCCGGCGGTTTTGTCGCCTTCTCCAACGTGTCACCCGGCGCTGCCTATTTCCTCGATCCCGACCACCACGGCTTTGTCTATCACCGGGCGGGCTCGTTCGCGCCCGGCGGCGCTTCCATTGTTGGAGCGGGCCACCTCGGGGTCAGTCATGACCTGGCCGGCGACGTGGCCATGACCGAGCGCTTCTGCGATGAGGTCGTCCTGCAAGGCAGCGCCAGCGTCGCCGTGCTGTGGCTGGCGAACCCCGATCTCACCCTGCATTCAACGCCTCTCGGCTCACCCGAACACCTTGAGGCTCTGCGCATCGCCGATGAATGCGTGGGACGCGTACTCGCGTCCGTCGCTGCCGCCCGTTCGGGGACAGACGACATCCTGCTTCTGGTTGGATCCGATCACGGACAGGAGACCATCGGCGAGGGCGTGTCGATCGAGGCTTGGCTTCGCGACCACGACTGCACCGAGGAACTCGTCTCGGGTCGCATGGCGGTCGCTGCCCAGGGTACGTCTGCGCTCCTCTACGCGTTGCCCGACGCGCGTGCGAAGCTCGCCGGACTTTTGCCGAGCATGTCAGCCGAGGCCTGGGCAAGGTCTGTTGTGGCTGGTTCCGACTTGGAAGCACGCTGCCGCGTTGCTGGCGGCCACTTGGTTGCCGCCGTCGATATGGGTTCGGACGGCGGGTCCAACCCATTCAGGGTCGCCGGGCGACGCTTCGTATGTACGGACGGCGAGAAGCCGGCCAGGAGCGGATGCGGCCAGCATGGTGGTCTAGGAGCAGACGAGACCCACCCCTTCCTGCTGCTCAACCACCCTTCGATCAAGCCCGGCGCCACCAGTCGGACCACATCGCTGGTCGACATTGCCCCGTCGATCCTCGCCTTCCTCGGCCTGCCAGGAGACGACCTCGACGGCCGCTCAATCCTCGATCAAGTGCCAAGCCTGCCGGCGTCGGAAATTGCCGCCCAGGCCGCGCACCCATCGGACCCAACCTGAACAGGGAGCCACCAATGCGCGCCATCTAAACCGGAAATATCCACCTGACTGCGACTTTGGTCAGTTCGGGGTCAAAGGCACGCCTCTGCGCCGACTACCGTCACGGCAGCATAGCCCTCGAAACCTGACTTGGTGCAGCACGAGAACAGGGAGTTGGTGCCAGTTTCGGGACGAACGACGTTCACTTTTGATATTGGAGAGCGGCGGTTCCGACCGCGCCCATCATGAGCAACCGAGCGTTGTCGACTGCATCCCAGACCGGCAGCCCGGTGTGCTCGCGGACAAGTTCCGACGCCGGACCGAACCCGGCGCACTCGAACAGGAACGCGCCGACCTTTTCCTTGCGGGTCACACCCTGCGCGGCCTCCAGCACTGCGTCTTGTATGTCTTCCACCGTCGCAGGGTTGTCGGGCCGCAGCATCAGCTCGTAGCATCGTGTGCCTTCGATGCCGGCGATCACGATGCGCGCGGCATCGCCGGCAACACCCGCCAACGCGAAGAGTCCCGCATCGAAATGCCGGCTGTCGTAGGTAAGCACCGCCACCTTTCCTCCGGTGGGGACGCTGCGCAAGACATAGGGCAGCAGATTGAGGCTCGATACGCTGACCGGCACCGCGGCGGCGGCGGCGATGGCGGCCTGATAGCGCAGCGCGAAGCCGCAGTTCGACGTGATGGCCGCGACCCCGTCCGCCTCCAGTGCACGGGCCGTGTCGATCCATGCCGGCAGCCGCGACGGGTCACCTGGAACGGTGTTGTCGACGCGCGCGCCGGGCACGATCTTGCCCGCAACGGCGAACCCGAAGGTCTCCGCCGTGTTCAGGCAGCCGCGCAACATCATCGGCTTGTTCTCGAGCTGCAGAACGCCGAGTTTGACCTCGCGCCTCGCCTTCACCATCACACCACCCCGTCTCTCCTGAACTCCGCCGCCACCGCGCTGACTGCCCGCTTGGTCCGGGCCACGATCTCGGCCGCCTCCTCCTCGCGCAGCACCAGAGGCGGCGAGAAGCCGAGAATGTCTCCATGCGGCATGGCGCGGGCGATCAGCCCCTCGCGCAGGCAGGCGGCGGCAACTTTGGCTCCCACCTTCAGGCTGGGATCGAAGAACTCGCGCGGCTCGCGGCGCCGTACGAACTCGATGGCCGCCATCAGCCCTACGCCGCGTACGTTGCCGACGATGGGGTCATCCTCGAAGGCGCGCTTAAGCAGCCGGCTGAACGTCTCGCCGACCCGCCGCGCATTACCGGGCAGGTCCTCGGCCTCGACGATGTCGAGCACGGCGTTGGCCGCGGCGGCTCCCAGCGGGTGGCCGGAATAGGTATAGCCGTGCGGGAACGGCCCGAGCCGGTCGGAGGCTTCCATGAAGACGTCCCAGACGCGCTCGCCGACCACGCAGGCCGACAGCGGCGCGTAAGCACTGGTCAGGCCCTTGGCGAGCGTAATGAGGTCCGGCTCGATCCAGTACGTCTCGCAGCCGAACATCGCCCCGGTGCGGCCGAACCCCGTGATGACCTCGTCGGCGATCAGCAGGATGTCATGGCGGCGCAGCACCGGCTGGATGGCCCGGAAGTAGCCGCGCGGCGGCGGCACGATGCCGCCGGTGCCGAGCACCGGCTCGGCGATGAAGGCCGCAATCGTGTCCGGGCCTTCGGCCTGGATCAACTCCTCCAACTCGCGCGCGCAGCGGGCGGAGAAGTCCTCTTCGCTCTCGCCCCTCTCGGCCGCGCGCCAGTAATCCGGAACACGCGTGTGGTGCACGCCCGAGACCGGCAGGTCGAATCCGGCGTGATAGAACGACATGCCGGTCATGCTGCCGGAGAGTATCGAGGCGCCGTGATAGCCGCGATCGCGTGCAATGATCTTCTTCTTGTGCGGCCGCCCCAGCGCGTTGTTGTAGTACCACACGAGCTTGAGCTGCGTTTCGTTCGCATCCGAGCCTGACAGACCGTAGAAAACCCGTGCCGGCCGCCCCGGCGCCATGCTGACCAATCGATCCGACAGCCGCACTAGCGCCTCGGTCGAATGGCCGGCATAGGTCTGGTAGAAGGCCAGTTTCTTGGCCTGCTCGTAGATCGCATCTGCCACCTCGCGGCGCCCATAGCCGATATTCACGCAGTAGAGGCCGGCGAATGCGTCTATGAACTCCTTGCCCGTGCGATCGCGGACGATGCAGCCCGACCCGCTCTCCATGATGCGCGCAGGCCCGAGACTGCCCTCGCTGAACTGTTTCAGCGCAGTGAAGGGATGAAAGACGGTGTGCCGGTCCGCATCCTCGAGCGAATGATTGGCAAATCGCGTGTTGGCCATTCTTAGTCTCTTCTTTCGCGAGGGTTACGACAAGCGTTTAGCAGGATGGAGCCGATACAAAGCGCGGCGCGCGCGCCGTCACGCCGAGGAAGATTTGGGCAATGCTCCGGCCAAGCGAATGTTCTGGCGCACGCCGCCGAGCCACTCTTCCGCCCGGCGGGTGACCTGACGAGAACGTGAGATGATCATTTCCTTCCAGTCGTCCTGCTCCGGCGAATAGTGCCTGCGCGTTTCGGCGCGGATGCCGCGGCCGAGGGGCTCATCCAAGGCCTCCGGGCGATAGGCCGCCAGCCAGTGATCCTGGCGCAGGACGCGCCGGCCACGCTCGGGATCATAGGTGCCGTACTCGAGGCAAACGTAGGTGTGCCGGTCGCCGAGCAACTGTTCCCAATACTCGTCCAGCGTTCCATGCAACGCTATGGACGACGACGTACCGAGATCAGGCGAGGTGACGGAGCTGCCGAAGATCGAGACGGCGCGCTGATAGCCGTCCATGCCGGAGGCAGACTCGGTCTGCAGCTCGCCATAGCCGAACGGCCCGAGCCCCGTGTGGTAGTCGATGATGATCACCTTCTCTCGCTGCGCCAGGCGAAAGTCGGCGGCAATGCTCTCGAGCGTGCGACGAGCGGAGGTCGGCGCTGTGCCACCGAAGAACATCCCTGCCGGATGCGTGTATTGGCCGCTCTTGCGCGCGGTCTGGAAGGCAATCTCGCCATGCCGTTCCCGGTAGACCGCGATCGCCCGCTCGGCGGCGGCGAATTCGGGTCCATCCAGCGAAGGCGGCACGAGATGCTGCGCCAGCTCCTCGTAGCCCCGATTTGAGGGCAGCGGCTTGGTAAAGTCGACGAAGTTGCGGTTGAGATCACAGCCCTCTTCCGTGACACGCCGGTCCCAGGCGAACCCATACGGATTGAGCACATGGATGAACAGCGCTGCGACATCCGGGTCCAGCTCGCGATGCGCGCCACGCGCCATCCAGTCGATCTGGCAGGCCGAGCCGCAATAGCCCTCGACCCCGTGCGTGCCGGCGATGCTGACCAGCACGTTGGAGGCATTCTTGGGCCCGAACCACGCGGCATCGGTTGCGAGCGCGCCCCCGCCGGGGCCGGCAGCCGGCGAAGGATAGGCGCGGACAGAAGGCGCGACCGCACAAAACCGCTCGCGTGCCTCGCCGTAGCTGGCCGAGAAGGCAGCCCGCGCTGCTGAGAGGACCGATATCTCGATCATCGTGCACCTAGTCCTTGACGATCAACTCGCGCGGCACGGATGTCAGCGGCTTGTGCCCGGTGTCGGTGACATAGAATGCTTGGGTTATGGTGACGCCGGTGTCCTTGGCCCACACGCCTGTCATCATGTGAAAGGCCATGTTCGGCTGCAGTACGGTGCGGTCACCGGGGCGCAGGCTGGCCGTGCGCTCACCCCAAGTTGGCGGAAAGCCGATACCGATCGAATAGCCGATACGCGACTCCTTCTCGATGCCGTGCTTGGCAATCGTCTTGCGCCACACGTCCTCGATCTGCTCGCCCGTCTTGCCGGGCTTCACCGCATCCAGCGCGGCATTGAGACCCTCCACGACGCCAGCCGCGAGATCGCGATAGGCCTGCGGCGGCTTGCCGAGAAAAATGGTGCGGCTGATCGGGCCGTGATAGCGGTGCCGGACGCCGGCCATCTCCAAGTTGATCGGCACGCCAGAGCGCAAGGGGCGATCGCTCCAGATCGCATGCGGCTCGCCCGCCCGCTCGTCGGCGCAGAAAAACATCGGGCTGGTGCTGTAGACGCCGCCAAATTCTGGGGTGCCGCTCATCTGTGCCTGGTAAAGCGCGCCGATCACGTCGCACTCGCGCACGCCCGGCGCGATCGTCTCGAGCGCCCGCGCCAGCATGCGCTCCACGATCTGTCCTGCTTCTTCCAGATACCTGATCTCCTGCGGGCTCTTGACGATGCGCACCCAGTTGACAAGCAGCTCGGCGTCCTTGAAGCGTGCGTTCGGCAATCCTTCGACCAGCAGCGCGTGCGAGCGCGCCGTGTAGTAGTAGGCGTCGCTTTCGACAGCGATGGTCTTGGTGCCCCAGCCGCGCTTCTCGATAAGCTGAGCCAGCAGCTGGAAAGGATGGCGGTCGACCGCCTGCACGTAGCTGTCCGGATAGGGCTGGATGCTGTCTTCGGGGAGATAGGTGATACGGCGCGCCGACGCTCCATCCATCATCCGGCCAAACCAGATCGGCATGTCCGAATCCAACGCGACGACGAGGGCTTGCGGCGTGTAGAACGACCAGGAATCGTAGCCGGTAAGGTAGTAGATGTTGCTCGGTTCGGTGATGACGAGAACATCGAAACCGCGCTTTGACATGGCCGCCTTCACCTCGGCCAGCCGTTTGGCGAATTCCTCTTTGCTGAACTTCACATCACTCATGACACTCTCCGGTTGGAGCAAATTCACAGCCAACGCGCCCTGTCGGCGTCGATCAGAACGCCGACGCGGGTAGCAGGCGACAGAGCGCGCGCCTGCGTTGCGGGGACCATCGCGATCAACTCAAAGCCTTCCGCCTCCATGCGCACCTGTGCCGTCGGCCCGAGGAAGACGATCCGAACCACGGTCGCGGCCAGGGTCGCGGCAGCGCCTGGTTCGACGATGCGCAGGCTTTCCGGGCGGATCGCCACCACGCCCTCGCTCCAGGACCCGCTCGGCCGCAACGGCAGACGTGCCGGGCCGACCTCGATCTCAGCGTCACCGACGCGACGCGCCGGGAGAATATTGCAGGTGCCTATAAACTGGGCGACGAAGCGTGTCGCCGGTGTCTCGTACACGTCGATCGGTGAGCCGACCTGCTCGATGTTGCCGTTGTTCATGACGACGATGCGATCGGCGATAGCCAGCGCCTCTTCCTGGTCGTGCGTCACGAACACGGTGGTGACATGCGTGTTGGTGACCACGCTGCGGATCTCCTCGCGCATCTGCAGGCGCAGCTTGGCGTCGAGGTTGGAGAGCGGCTCGTCGAGCAGAAGAACCGCAGGACGCAGGGCAAGTGCCCGAGCCAGCGCCACGCGCTGCTGCTGACCACCCGACAGCTCGTTTGGGTACCGGTCGGCTAGGGCCGGCATCTGCACAAGGTCGAGGAGCTCACCCACCCGCGCGGCGATCTCCGAGCGGGACATGCCGACGTTCCTCGGTCCGAAGGCGATGTTCTCCGCGACCGACAGGTGCGGGAACAAGGCATAGTTCTGGAACACCATGCCGGTGTCCCGCTTCTGCGGCGGCAGCCCGGTCACGTCCTTGCCGTCGATCCTAATGTGCCCGCCGGTTGGCTGCACGAAGCCTGCGATCATTTTGAGGGTGGTGGTCTTGCCGCAGCCGCTCGGCCCCACCAGACAAACCAGCTCTCCGTGTGCGATCGACAGCGTGACGTCGTTGACCGCAACGACGTTGCCGTACGTGCGACGGAGCCGATCGAGGTGAACGACGGGTTGCGTGGCTGTGCCGGGCATGTCTCTCACACGAACCTCTGCAGCCCAACGATGCGCTCGATCAGCAGGACCACCGCCAAAGTCACAAAAATGACGATGGCAGATATCGCCGCAACGCTGGGGTCGAGCGACTGGTCGACATAGACGAAGATCTGCACGGGCAAGGTCGTCAGACGGGGACCGGTGAGGAAAATGGAAACGGTGAGATTTCCGAACGAGGTCACGAAGGCAAAAATCGCCGACGACAGGATGCTCGGCAGCATCACCGGCACCGTCACCCGCCGCGCGACCTGGAAGATGGACGCCCGCAGATTGCGCGCCGCCTGCTCGAGGGCGGGGTCGAACAGCGCGAATGCCGCGGTCATGTTGCGTACGACGTACGGCAGGGTGATCAGGACGTGGCCGATCATCAGGCCGGTGAAGGTGCGCGCCAGCCCCAGCACCACGAACAGCTGAAGGAGCCCGATCGCCAACACCACAGCCGGCACCGCCAGCGGCGAGAGCAGTATGGCAAGAACCGCAGCCTGTCCGCGGAATTTGTAGCGTGCCAGCGCATAGCCGGCAGGTGCGGCCAGCAGCAGCGACAGGATGGTGGCGACGATGGCCAACTGCAGGCTGATCCACAGACTTTGCATGAACGCCGTGTTCTTGAACGCTACCCCATACCAGTGCAGCGTCAGCCCGCGCGGCGGAAACGACAGCAACTCCGCCGTATTCAGCGAAGCGCCAACTACCACCAGCGTCGGCAAGGCGAGGAAGACGTAGACGAGAGCCTCGTAGGCACCGGCGGCAATGCGAGCGGGACGAATCCTCATGTCGGCACCGGCTTTAGCTGGGCGGCTCGGGATGTACCGCGCCGTGCCAACCGGTTGGCCAATGCGGGGACGCCAACGGCCAGGATGAGAAGTACGATCGACATGGCGGCGGCGAACGACCAGTTGAGCACCACCAGCATCTGCTCGTAGATCAGGCTGCCGTGCATCTGCACGCGTGTCCCGCCGATCATGCGCGGCGTGACGAACGCCGATATGGTGAGCATGAAGACGATCGTAGAGCCCGCCACGACGCCCGGCATGGCGAGCGGAATGATGACTCGGCGGAAGGTGGTCCAGCGGCTGGCGCGCAGGCTGGCCGCGGCCTGTTCCAGCGCCGTGTCGATCTGCACGATCACGCCCATGATCGACAGCACCTGGAAGGGCAGGAAGGTGTGCACGAGCACCACGATCACGGCTCCCCAGTTGAACAGGAGCTGGGCCGGGCGGTTGATCAGCCCGACGTTGACCGCCAGGGCGTTGACCAGCCCGTTGCGGCCGAGGATCACCATCCATCCGAACACATTGACGACAAGGCTCAGGGACAACGGCAGGATCAGGACGATCAGTTTCAGCCGCCGCATGCGCTCTCCCGAGCGCGCCAGCGCATAGGCGATGGGAAAGCCGACAACAGCCGTCACGATCGTAACGAAGCAGCTCGCTGCAACGGTGTCGAACAACACTTTGACGAAGAACGGATCGCTGAACAGGGCCTCGTAGTGCCGCAGCGACCAGCCGGGCGTCGGGCGCGGCCCGGAGCCGGGCATAAAGCTCGCACGCACCAGCAGCACCAGCGCGAAGCCCACCATTACGAGGACGACGCACAACGCTGGCGCCAATAGCGGCCCGTAGCGGCGAAAGTTGTCGCGACCGGCTTCCATCACAACACCGGATCAGCCCGCTCTGTCGCGACCGCCTGATGCCGTTGAGGCTCTATTGCATTTCCTTGTTCCACTGGGTGGTCCAAGCTGGGCGGTTCTTGGCAACTGTAACCCAGTCGACGGTCTTGATCTTGGCGAGGCCCTCTGGGCCGTAGGCGATCACCTTGGGCGCGATGTCATCGGGCAGCTTGACTGGGGTGGTCGGCCCGTAAGTGAACTTGATGGCCAGCGCCGCGATGGCCTCGTCGGTCATGGCTTGGTCGAGGTAGGCCATCACGGCTTCGCGGTGCTTAGAATTCTTGACGGCATTGACATAGGACTGCAGCGAATAGACGCCCTCGGCTGGCGCAATCAGAGCCATCGGTGCGCCCTTCTGCTGCAGCTCATAGACGCGCCCGTTCCAGAACGGCCCGACCCAGATCTCCTCCTGCTGGAACGCCTGCAGCTGTGGAACGGTAGCGCCGAACCCCGCCACGACGTTGGGCTTGATGGCCCTGAGCGCGGCAAAACCTGGTTCGATGTTGTTGACGCCGCCGCCGTTGGCTTCGGCCAGCGCCAGCAGGGTCAGCACGCCGCCGGTGGACTCCAGTGTAATGAGGCCGACGCGCCCCTTGAACTCGGGGTTGCCTAGATCCTTGAAGGATTTCGGCTGGTCCTTAACCAGCTTTGTGTTGGCCGTCAGCACGATCGAGGCAATGGAGAAGGGCAGACCGTATTTTCCGAACTCACGCAGCTTCGGATAGACCTTCTTGACGTTCGGGACGTCCTTCTCGCCGATCTCCTCGATGATGCCAGCGTCGATCAACTGCGGCATCGCGGGGCTGTCGACCATGATCAGGTCGAAGGGCGGATCGTCCTTGGAGGCCAGCAAACGCGCCGTTGCGGCGCCGGAGCCGCCCGGCTGATACACGACTTCGAGGCCGTATTTCTCCTTCAGAGGCTTGGCGATCGTCTCCTTGAGGATGTCGTCGTATGCGCCGCCATAACCGTTGATGTTGAGCGTCACTCCCTCGAACTTCTTCTTCTGCTGGGCACCGGCCGGCCCGACACAAATCAGAGCGCTTATGGCGACGGCGCTGCAAAGAACTTTCGACGTGAAACGCATTGGCAAGCCCCTACATCCCTGAACCGCGTGTTTCGGTCGTCACATACCATTTTCGGCAGTGCACAAGACCAAGGTCAGCGTACCGACCCGGAATCGAACTAGCCTTCGGAAACGCTAGTGCAGGCCGAAGAAAATTCGTTTCTCCTGGATATGTGTGCCAGTATCGTCGGAGAAATCCGATGAACCATCGGAAGCAAGGACTTTCGGGATCAGCGCAGATGACCGATCGGAGGGACGCAGCACCATCCAAGCCTCAACGGCCCGCCATTCGTCACGTGCGACGGAGGACGTCGGCCGGGCGACAGGCGCTGGATGGCAGGATCGCACTCGACCGGATCGACCTGCAAATCCTTGCCATCCTTCAGCGCGAGGGGCGCATCAGCAAGGCCGAGCTTGCTGGACGCGTCGGGCTGTCACCCAGCACCTGCCATGAGCGGATGCGACGCCTGCAGAAGCAGAAGGCGATCCTCTCCTATCACGCCAATGTCAACCTGCGTGCCATCGCCCACACACAGACCTTCTTCGTCGAGATCACGCTCAAGACCCACCGGGCGTATGACTTCAGGCGGTTTGAATCGTTCGTGGCGAAGGTGCCGGAAATCGTCGAGTGCCATGCGCTGGGCGGCGGCATCGACTATCTGGTGAAGGTGGTCGCCCGCGACGTCGACGCCTACCAGTTGCTGGTCGACCATCTGCTGGAGGCCGAAATCGGCATCGAGCGCTACTTCACCTACGTCGTGACCAAAGGCGTTAAGAACCTGCTACAGCTCTCAGTGGAAAGTCTGATTGATCAAGACTCCCTTGAAGTGCGCTCCTCTTAAGCAACACCCGACCCATACATTCTTTTTGGAATCATTTGTGGACCTAACCTGCCCGGCCACGGCTAGTGAAGTTGAACTCTTTGACAGCGACGCTGGCGAGTCTGTGATGCTCCCTATGCTCGATTGTGTGTCCCAATGTATTCAGAAATAAACTTGCTGAAAGCGGCGATCGATGTCCGTTTTATGCTCGCGAACGGACATCGCGATGGCCCTGTGCGTTCGTCCGCTTTGTGCCAA
>Ga0075363_100000188_pt1 | contig 16482 bp, 15 predicted proteins | sample EndMetdeltDD1763_FD_71470 | JGI IMG/M metagenome (GOLD analysis project Ga0075363, IMG submission 71470) | Populus endosphere microbial communities from Tennessee, USA - Endosphere MetaG P. deltoides DD176-3 | ecosystem: Host-associated > Plants > Roots > Endosphere | place: USA: Tennessee...
AGTGTCCTCGAGAAGGTCCGCCAACACCGACACCGTCTCGTCGATGTACGTCTCGATCGGTGCCGACGCCGGAAGCACCAGGTCGGTCATGCGCCGGCCGGTCAGGATCGTCACCCGTGTGGTCGACGGCCTACCAGGCGTCACTGAAGACGATGCCGGCGCGGCGGCGGTGGAGGTCAACGGCGTTCGAGCCTGTCGAAGTCGTCGGACAACGCCGCGGCCAGCTCGATGGTCTTCCTGCGGAAGTCCTTGCCCAACAGGTCGAGCTGGATCTCGGTGCCCGCCGCGATGTGCTTGTCGTAGGGCAGCACGACGACCCGGCCCGGCGGGACATGACGCTCGAACTGCTGCACCAGATCCTCGATGTCGATGTTCGGCTTGCCCGGCACGACATGGTTGATCACCACACACGAACGACCCAACAGATCCTGATAGCCGTTCTGCCGCAACCAGTCCATCGTGACCGCGGCCTGCCGCGCACCGTCGATCGACGCGCTCGCCACGATCACCAGACCGGACACCGTCGACAACACACCGCGCGCCGCGGGCTGGAACAACCCCGCCCCACAGTCGGCCAGCACCAGGTTGTAATAGCGCGACACGATGCCCGTCGCACCCTTCCAATCCTCGTCGTTGAACTCACGACGCGCGCCGCTGTAATCCTCGGACGACAACACCTCGAGATTCGAGCCGTTCATGCTCGTGTACGCACGGATGTCGTTGTAGCGGGCCAATTCCTTGTCCGCGAGCAGATCGCCGATCGTCGCGGCGGACTGCCGTCCGGCACGGTCGGCCAGGTTACCGCCGTCCGGGTCGGCGTCGATGGCAAGGATCCGGTCGCCGCGCACCTTGCTCAACGCGGAGCCGAGGGCGACTGTGATCGCGGTCTTGCCGACGCCGCCCTTGAGACCGAAGACGCCGATCTGGTACGAGTCCCGCGCATTTCGACGGATCCGGGTATGCAGATCCATCTCGTAGAGCTCGTCGGGCGACAACCCCAGGTTGATGCGTGTCAACACGTAGAGCAGGTGTCGCCACCCGCGCTGAGGAGGCATCTTCACTGCGGACTTCACACCGACGTGCGACAGCGCGTCGATCGCGCGATGGTTTCCGATCGTCGCCGCCGATGTGGGCGCGGGCTGACCCGCCCGACGGACCGCGTCCGCATCGGATGGCGCCTCGGCGAAATGCTGGGAAGGCGCCGGAGCCGGTGCCGGTCGCGGCAGCGGTGCCGGTACCGATCGCTGTTGTTCGAAACGCGCCCCGATCGGTCCGGTGGCCGCCGGGGTCCGCAGCATGCCGTTGGGCTGCTGCCGCTGCGGCGGCGCCGACCGCGTCACCGGCACCTGAGTCGTGACCTCAGCAGGGCGCGGTGGCGGTGCGGCTTGAGTCTTGATGGGCGCCACCGGCATCGCGGGCGGCGCCACTTCACTGCGGCCCGGTCCGCTGGTCGTCACCTGGCCGGTGGGACCGTCTCCGTCGTCGTCGGCTGTCTGCACAGCGTCCCCCGGGGATCCGAAAAGCCGGTCATAGTCTGCCGACATGATTACCTCTCATTTGTTAACAGTCGAGACGCACGCGGTGGGCGGTGCCGGCTGAGCCGATCCGCCCACCTGCGCACCATCGAACGATCAGAACATTCCGGTGACGCCGGCTTCGGTCTGTGCCATCGACTGCCCGGCGTTACCGACGGTGTGTGCGAGATTGAGCAGGGCCGCGTTGAGCTCGGCCGAGGTTGCATCCCAACGCATCTGGACGGCCTGGTAGGCGTCCGAACCGGTGCCACCCCACACCGAGGCCAGCGCCGCGAGCGAAGCCTTGCCCTCGTCGAGCAGGGCGTCGGTCCGCTGGACCGCAGAGCCGATCTCGCCTGCTCCACCCTCGATACCTGCAAAGTTCCATACCTGTTCAGTCATGATTTCTCCCTTTTCTCAAGTCTTTTCGAGGACTGCTCAGTGGTTGATGTTCATCGCCGACGAGAAGGCACTGGCCTGGTCGTCGTCAGTGGTCTGATATTGCGTTCCACCCGTGTTGATGTTGGCCGCGATGTCGTCCAGTTCCTTCGTCTGCTGCGCAGCAGCCTCGTGGAAGCGGATCAGCGCCTGCTGGGCAGCGGTGCCTGCCTGGCCGACCATCTGGCTGGCGAGCGCACCGGCGGTCGCCTCGACCTGCGCGATGACCACCGAGAGCTCACCGGAGATCCGTCCGAAGTTCGCTGCCTCCTTGGCGAGGACAGCAACGTCTGTATTCATTGCCATGCTGGATACTCTTTCTCTCTTGCTGTGTCCTCACCACGTGATGGCGAGTCCTTCCGGCCGGTTGGCCGGGAAGTCTGTTGTGGGACAAGACCGTTCACCAGTCGTCGTCCTCGTCTTCACCAAGGTCCTGAGGCAACACGCGAGGCGCCGTCAGGCCGGTCTTAGAGCCTCCGCTCTTGCCACGCTGTCCCATTCCACCCATCGGGCTGCCACCGCCGCCCGCGCCGACCGGCGCCAAACCCATGCCTCCACCACCTGCGGCGGCCCCGACCGGCATCGGCTTGGTCTCACCGATCAGGTTGGCCAACAACGGGGTTCGTGCCGCGGTACCGCCTGCACCCGGCAGTGATGCTGCGCGGACCAGTCCGGCCCCTGAGCCCGCCCCGGTGCCGCCGGCCAGCGGGTGATTGGACAACGGGCTGGCACCGATCAGGCCTATCTGGGCCTTGTCGCCGCCCATGCTGCCCAGCTGGCTGAACATCGATGTCACCTGTTGCAGCGGCTGGGTGAGCTGCTGCATCGGCTGCATGACCATCTGGCTGGCCTGTTGCGGGAGCTGGCCGAGGCTCGAGGAGAGTTGGGAGGCCATCTGCATGCCCATTTGCATGCCCTGCTGCATCTGGCCTTGACTGCCCGCCTGCTGGGTGGTGTTCTCGGCCCGCTGGGCTTGGCCTTCGGCACGCTGGGCGACCATGTTTCCCTGCGATGCCGCGTTGCCTGCGTTCAGCCGTACCGACTCCATCTTCGAGGTGGCGCTCACCGTCGCGATCGCCGCGTTGCGCACCGCGGCCGCGGGCGCCATGGCAGCCGCCGCTCCGATGGCTGCGGACGCCACGCCCTCACCGACACCCGGGACGACGATCGGCTTGGGTGGCGCGATCATCTCGAACATCAGGTTCAGTAGCGTTTCCGCCTGGTACACGTCCATCGCCCCGGCGGCCTGATTCCACATCCGGATGAAGTAGTCGGCCTCGTTCAGCGCGATCGGGATGGTGTTGACCCAGAAGAAGTTGGTGGCCTCGAGCACGGCGTGGGTGACGTGGTTCTGCGCGATCTCCACCAGCGGCGGGGTGGCGGCCATGGCCGCGGTGTAGGCGTTGGCCTGCGCGATCGCCTGCATCGACCGCTTCATCGCCTGCATCGACACTGTCCGCAGCCAGATGACCATGGGCATGGTCGACGAGACGGCCCGCTCGCTCGCCGAGCCACTCCACATCGACGTCAGAGCAGCCAGACTCGCGGCCAGTTCGTCGGCCTGAGTCTCGAGAGAGATCGCCAGGGCTTCCCACCCCGCGGCAGCCTGAAGCATGGGTGCCGGTCCGGCACCCAGCATCAGCCGCGCAGTGTTCACCTCCGGCGGCGCTCCATGCCACTCCATCAGTTACTCGTTCCTCGCCTGTGAAGGTCGTCGGCGAGACGTCAGAAGTTGGTGGCGTTGGCGCCGTCGACCGCTTCGTAGATGCCCGCGATCTCCATGTACGCCGCGCCGGCGCGGGAGAGCTCCTCCTGAGCAAACGCATTGAGCGCCAGGGCCTCGACACCCTCCTTGGCGAAGACGGCGGCTGCCTGGGCGGAAACCTCGTCCGCACCCGCGGGAACCAACGCGGAAACCGCGGCCGTGGCGGTCGTGCCGGCGGCCAAGCCCCGGACACCGTTTGCGACCACCTGTGCTCCGACGCCTACAGCGCCGGGATTGTGCTCCATTGGTTGCATTTGCCTGAACTCCTCACATGCCTGAATTGCCTGGTTATTCGATTGTGGAGGACGCAGCAAGCACCGCGAGCGATCTTGGAATCTTCCCCCGATCCCTACGCCGGCACGATTTGTGATCTTTGCTAGGGCGTCTTGAAACCATACTAACCGCGTCTGAGGGGTGCTCAGAACACTTCTTCTTCCGGTGGATCCACGTAGGCGGCCTGTATCACCTCCTTCGCGTCCGGCGAGACGAGAAATGCCTGGCCAGGAGGCCGGCGCTGCACCTTGATCTCCCGCGACGGAAAGTCCACCTTCTCCCCAGACAGGAACAGGGTGGGCGTACCGGCGCCGTAGGCGGCACCCACGAACTTGTCCATCGTGGCCCGGTGCGCCTGGCTCATCTGGCACGTCACGATGATGTGCAGACCGATGTCCGCTGCCGCCGGCAGCAACGGGAACAGCGGCGCCATCGGGGGCACCACACCGCTCGCCGCGACGATCATGTGCCAGTCGTCGACGAGCAGCACCACGTCGGGGCCCTTCCACCAGGACCTCGCCCGCAGTTGGGCCGTCGTGAGGTCCGGCGGTGGTAGCCGCTGCTTGAGCGCGATCGCGAGCGCCTTGACCGCTTCGTCCAGCGTGGCGCTGTTGCGGTTGACCGCCCCGGCGTCCAACAGATGGCTCTCCGGCACCGCGTCGAGCAGCCCCGAGCGGAAATCGGCCAGCATGAAGCGCACCTGCGCCGGGCTGTTGCGTGCACAGATCGCCTGGGCGACCGCGTGCGCGATACGGGTCTTGCCCGACTTCGGCGCTCCGAAGATCAGCAGGTGTGGCGTCATGTGCATCGGGTTGTAGGCCACCGAGAGATCTGCCTCGCGCACGCCCATCGGCACGGTCCACCGCGTGCGGTAGTCGCTCTCGGGTCCCGGTGGGTTCGGATCCAGCTCGTGGAGATAGATGCGCTCCGGCAGCACCCGCACCTTCGGCGCCTGTTCGGTGTTCTGCGCGCTGATGGTCTGCACCGCCGCCGACATCGCTGCGACGAGGTCGTCGGCGCTGTGCACACCGTCGAGGCGCGGCACACCCATCATCAGGTGGTGCTTTTCCATGGACACCGCACGGCCGGGCCGGTTCTGCGGGATCTCCCGGGTGATGCGATCGATCTGGGTTTCGTTCACATCGCCGAGCCGGAATTCGATCTTTGTACCCAGGTAGTCGCGGATACGGGACTTCAGCTCGGTCCACCGCGGCGTTGAGATCACCGTGTGCACACCGAATTGCAGACCCTGCCCGGCGAGATCCTGGACCATCGGCTCCAGATCGGGGAATTCCGCGACGAACGCGGGCCAGCCGTCGATCACCATGAACACATCGCCGAACGGATCGACGGCGGCGGGGTGGTTGGGATCTTCACGCATCTGCCGATACGCCGCCATCGAGCCGACCCGGAGCTGCTTGAACAGCGCTTCTCGTTGGCGCAGAACGGCTTTCATCTCGGCGACGACGCGGTTGACCTTGTCCGGTTCGGATCGGGTGGCCACACCGCCGACGTGCGGGAGGTCCTCGAGGTACATCAGCCCGCCGCCGCCGAGATCCACGCAGTAGAACTGGACCTGCCGCGGCGTATGCGTCGCGGCAGCCGACAGCACGAGTGTCTGCAGGAACGTCGACTTGCCGGTCTGTGGTGCACCGCCGACGGCGATGTTGCCGCCAGCCGACGCGACGTCGACGCCCCAGACCTCCTGGCGGTGCCGTCGGGGTTCGTCCATGATGCCGAGCCCGAATCGCAACGGCTGCCGGTGGAGATCGCGTTCGACGAGTTCGTTCACCGGCGTCGGATCCGCCAACGGCGGCAGCCACATTCGGTAGGCACGTGTCTCACCGGTGTCGAGCTGGTCGATGATGACCTCTCGCAACACGCGCTGTTCCGGTTCTACCGTCATGCCTGCGCTCCCGACACATCGAAGATCGGCGCCGCGGTGAACTGGCGGATGCGTATCCCCTCCGGCCCCTGCACCCGCGGCTTCGCTTCACCGTCATCGAGCACCGGCGCCGTCGGCACGTAGTTGACGCCGGTGTACACACTGTGGAACTTGACCGGGTCCTCCATGCCGACGCGTAGGAAGCCGACACCGCTTTCCTTGTTCGTGATGTATTGCGCCTCAGGCGTTCCGATCACCGCTTTGGACTCCGCGGAGCTCGTCGTCCGCAGCGCGATCCGGTAGGTGAGGTTGGGTTCCAGCTTGTCGATCCGCACGCCACCGGTGTTCAGTGACTGCGTCGCGAGCAGCAGATGCACGCGTAAGGACCGGCCGACACGGCAGATCCGGTCGAACAGGCCGATGAAGTCCGGGTGGTTCTGCAACAGCTCGGCGAACTCGTCGACGACAACGAAAAGCGTTGGCAGCGGTGGCAAATCCGCCCCACGCTCGCGGTGTTTCTCGTACTCCGCAACCCCCGACAAGGCGCCGGCCGCGCCGACCTGCATGCCGGCCTGCCGCAGGATCGACTGTCTGCGGTCCAGCTCGCCGGTGAGCACCTCACCCATCCGGCTGACGAGCTCGGCCTCCTCCTCCATGTTCGTGACGACCGCCGCGGTGTGTGGCAGCCGCTCCATGCCGAGGAACGTCGAACCACCCTTGAAGTCGGTGAGCAGCAGATTGATCTGGTCAGGGTGGTGGGTGGCGGCCAACGAGAGAATCAGTGTGCGCAGGAACTCAGACTTGCCCGAACCCGTTGTGCCGATAAGCATCCCGTGCGGACCCGCGCCGAATTCCGCGCCCTCTTTGATGTCGAGGTACATGATGTCGCCGGTCTTCAGCTCATGGCCGAACGGGATGCGCAGTCTGTCCCGGTCGGTGTCGGTGAACATCCGCCACCTGTTGGGGCTCACCTCTTCGATCGTCTGTGCACCGACAAGCTGGTGCCATTCGGTGGCGACCTTCTTCTGCACCCGCGTGCTCTTGTCGATGATCGTGCCGGTGATCGACCAGCCCGCGAGCTTGCGGGCGATGCGGTTGGCCTGGGCCGGTGTCATCGCATCCGAAGCCGACGCGACGAGCCGGAACGTCTGGTTGGGCAGCCGGTCGTCGGCGGTGCCGTCGGCGGCCACCCGGATCCGGTACGCCGAGCCGCGGTGGTTGCCGAGGGTGATGACCGTGACGCCGGCCCGTCCGTCCACCGGGAAACCGGCCCTGCCGCCGGACAGATCCACGACGACGACGTAGGGCCCGCTCGGGGTCGCGTCGGGGGTGTGTGGACCGCGCGCGGTGAGGTCGCTCAATCCGTCGGGGCGGGTGAACACCAGACGCGTGGCACCCGCGGCGTCTGTGTCCGTCTGGTGCTGGACGTGGGGCAGCCACTTCAGCCAGGCCCAGTCGGGATCCTCCGGGTTGTCGGTGAGCACCCGGATCTGCAGTAGGTCCGGCGGATGAAACACCGCGAGATGACAGATCATCGCGGTGAGCAGACCTGCGGCCCGTTCCGGGTCTCCGCCGACCGCGATGGTCGGAAACGTCTTCAGCTGGACCAGTTTCGGGCAGTCGTGGATCAATCCGTGCGTGCGCAGGAACTTGGTGACCCACATGTGGCTGACGGGTTCGAGATGGGGCTGGGGTGCGCCCTGCGGCCCGGCCAGCTCACCGCCGACGGCAGGTTTCAGCAGGCGGTCGACTGCCGGCTCGGTGCCGAGTCCGATGCGGACGGCCGAGAAGAAGTCGGCGTTGGTGGGACGTGACCACTGCCGATTGGTCCCGATGATGGACAGCAGGTCGTCGGGGTGCGGCGCGTGATAGTTGAAGAACGTCACCTGAGCGGCCGCCGAGGACGTCACACGCGTGCGCAGACCGGCGAGGTACCGCAGGTATTCCTTGCGGTCGGCGTTGATCTCGGGCACCCGCTTGCCGCCGGGACCGCCGCCGGCCATGAAGCCGACGGTGCCCATCACCATCATCAGCGGCATCATCAGCATGTACGGCGACAGCTGGCGAACGCCGGTGAAGATCATGATCGCGATCATGCCGAGCATGCCGCCGCCCATGACCCACGGCAGCGCCTTCTGGATTCCCGACGGCGGGATCTCGACGCCGAGATCGTCGGGCGGCGTCACATTGATCTCGCCGGGTGTCAGCCGCGGCCCGCGCTTGATTATCGGAGTGAATTTCTTGGTGGTCATCGGCCACCCCCGGGGTTCGCCATGACAGGTTGGGCTCCGGTGGCCGATCCGTCATCGATCTTGCGCGGGTTGGGGTTCGGTGGCAGCGTGTCGTGCTCCAGCAGTGCCGCCTGCTTCGACAGCACCGGACCGTCGACCAGCAGGCTGACCACCTGCCACGGTGCAGTCACCGGCGCATTCAGGCCGATCGTCGCACCGGTCTGTTCATCGGGCACTCCGTAGCGAACGCCCTGCGGATCGATGTAATAGAGGCTCTCGCCGTACCGCGGATCCGGGGACTGCAGACGGATGTACTTGCCGCCATCGAGGTAAACGGTTGCGTCGCCGCCGATCTGGTGGATGCCGGCGTTCATCACCGACGGCGCTATCGGTAGGTGGCGTCCGGTGATCACCGTCGTCTTCGGAGCTTGGTCGCCGGGCTCGCGCTGCCACGCCCAGCACAGTGTCGGCGCGTCCTCGCGAAGCGAGATCTCCAGCGGCTCGTCCGGAAGCGGCGAGTCGTACACCTGCTCGGCGATTCTGGCGACCGTACTGGCCTCGACGGAGGGCGGGGTGACCAGTCCGAACGAGTTGGTGGCGCGCAGGGCTGCAGCCGTGGTGCCGTTGATCCGAGCAACGCCGTCGGGCAGGACGACGAAGTGCTGTTCGCCGTCCTCGGTGAGCGCCATGAACACCGATCCGATGACCAGATTCGGTGGCAGGCCAACGGTATTCGGCTCGCCGAAGCGGGCGATGGCCGGTAGTACCAGGGGCCCGGCGTTCGGCAGGGCGTTGAACAGGCCTTCGGAGATCGGCGTTGCCTTCGAGGTGACGGGGATGCCCACCGCCGAGGTCAGTGCGCGGTCAGCGAGGTCGATCGCGTGCCGACCCGTCTCGGTCACCAACCAGGTGTCGTTCTCGAAGCTGACCAGCACGCCCTTGTCAGCGCGGATCGGGCCGACCGAAGCGTCGGGCAGCAGCGGTTGCACGATCACCGATGTCTCGACATCGGGGGCGACGCTCTCGGGTTTGGTGACGGTGTCGCACAGCGTCCAGGTCGAGCTGGCGCCGCCGACAGGCGTGGCGTACGGAGCGCCGGGGATACCGATCGGCTGGCCCTTGGGCATCCGGTTCAACTCATCTGACTTCACGGCGACAGGAGTGCCTGCGTTACCCAACACGAGCCGTGCCGAGGTCAGGTTGTAGACGGGCCGCAAGTGTTCACTGCCGGGGATCACGACGTAGAGCTGGTTGGTGGTGCGGTCGACGAGAAGTGTGTCGCTGCCGCGCTTTCCGAGCGGCTTGAAGTACGCCAGCAGTGCCGCGCCCAGGCAGATGAGAACGGCGATGACGACACCGGCCTGCACCGCACGGCTGTAGAACTGCAGCGGATCGTCGAACATCCGGGTGTCGCGCCGCACGATCGCGTGCTCGACCCTGCGCAACAGGAAGCGCCAACCGCTGACCTGAACCTTGGTGGTAAGCCGAAAATTCGCCATGCGCTACTCGCCGACACTCAGCCGGGTGTGCACGGCGGCGATCGCCGTCGCCATGTCGTCGCCGTTGATCTCGCTCAGCTGCTCGTCGTCGAGGCTGTCGAAGTCCGCCGACCGGGCCAGTCGCATGTCCCTGTTCTGCTCCCCGGCCTCCACCAGCTGACGCGCATAGCGGCCGTTACCGGCGATGTCGAGCGCCGGCTTGCCGTTCAGGGCGCGCTGGCTGAGCAGCGTCGCCGCCTCGAGCACACGCTTGGCCGCTTCGTCATTCAGCGTTGAATCATTGCCCTGCGCAATGACTTTGGCGATGTCGACGATCTCCGACGGAAGGTAGGAGTCGAACTCGATGCGGGTGGCGAAACGGGACCGAAGGCCGTCGTTGGCTTCCAGTAGGCGGTCGATGTCGGAGCTGTATCCGGCGATGATCACGACGAGCCGATCGCGATCGTTCTCCATGCGGGCGAGCAGTGCGTCCAATGCCTCGCTGCCGAACGGGTCCGCGCGTCCGTCGCGTTCCTGCACCAGCGTGTAGGCCTCGTCGATGAACAGCACACCGCCGAGTGCGCGGTCGATGGTGCGGCTGGTCTTTACCGCCGACTGACCCTCGTACTCGGCGACGAAGTCCTTGCGCGACGATTCGACGAGCTTGGGCTCGCTGATGACGCCGAGTCCGGCCAGGATGTTGGCGACCACGCGGGCGATCGTCGTCTTGCCGGTTCCGGGCGGTCCGGCGAAGATCATGTGCTTGGACGCCTGCGCAACCTTCATCCCGCGGGCCGCGCGGATCTTGGCCATCTGCGTGGCCGCTCGGTACGCCTCGATCTGCTCCTTGACGCGAGTCAGCCCGATCTGGCGGTCCAGCTCTGCTTCCGCCTCGGCAAGCAGTCGCTCGCGGCCCGAATTGTCAGCCTCGACGCTGGACGCATCCCACGGATCCTTGCGGGCGGCGATCTTCTCAGCTGTGGTGGTCGCGATCCGGTAGTTCGGATCCTTCAGCGCGGCAGAGACTTTGGGCTCCGGATGCGTCGCCTGCAACCATTCCAGCAGCGCCTGAGCCGCCTCCTCGTTGCCCTGACCTCGGCGCGTCATTGCGAGGTTCCACGCGATCGCAGGTGCGCATGCCTCGCCGGCAGGCGATGAATTCGATTCGGTCAACCGTCGCTCGGCCTCGGTGAACAGCCCGAGGTTGGCCGCCGCCACACCGTGGGCGACACCTGCTGCAGCGGCGAGGAACTTGTCCGGCCAGCCCGCGGCCCCCTTGACCTCGTCGATGACGTCGGTCCAGCGCCCGGCCGCGCCGTAGATGACGGCCTTGACCCACGACACCAGATGCTCTGCGCCGACCGCGGGCACGTCCTCGAGCGCTTCCATCGCATCGGCATAATTACCGACCGCAGCCTCGTGGACGGCGAAGCCCATCGTGATCGCCAACGGCGAATTGATCGGGTAGGTGATGTCACCGAACTGGCCGCCGATGGGCACCCGCGCGTTGATGCTGTTCATCGAGATCTCGGCGGACCCGGCGAGCTGCCCGAAGTTCGAGCGGGAATACCACGCGCGGAACAGGGTGACCCGGTCGGTATCACCGCACCGGATCCGTCCCACCCAAGCGTCGCAGGCGGTTTCGTCCATCGCCGTGATCTCGGAGAAGATCTCGAATGACCGCGCGGGTGAACTGGGCAGCATTCCGACTGCACTGCCGAAGAGACTGGTGAGGTGTTCAGACATGATCACCCGAATACCTTGTCGCGAAGAGGTTCGCGCGAGCCGTCCGCGCCTCCTCGGGGGTCGGCAGGTCGAGATCACGAGCGAGGAAATCGCGGGTCGCCGCGTCGTCGTGGCCTTGGTCCCGCATGCCCTCGAGCATGAACGCGTACTGGGCCGACTTCGCTTCCTGCGTCGCGAGACCCGCTATGACGACTATCTCGTCGGCGAGCTCGAATTCCGTCAATTCTGTTGCCCGTGGCGACAACTCGATCTCCTTGACGCGTCCGTCCATGAAGGTCGTAACTGTCACGGTGCCGGGCGGATTGGCGACGGTGAACACCGGCACGGGTGTGTCATCGTCGCCGGCCTTCTCTGGTGAGGAGAAGTCGAGCGCGGCCATGTCGTCACGCTCGTCGTAGTCGAATGGTGGATTCACTACAGTTCGGTTCCATTCGTCTCAGCGTTTTTCGCCTCGAACCACGTGCCCGATGGCAGGAATTCGACCAAGCCGTCCAGCGCGCGCTGCAGATTCTCCGGGGTACCCGGCAGGAAGCTGCCGTACAGCTCGCCGTTCACGCGACGCGGTATCGACACGATGCGGCCCTGTCTGGAGTCCAGCACCCCGGCCGCGACGTCGGCCTGGGTGAAGGTCCCGCCCGGATGGCGTTCGACTGCGGTGATCTCCACCCAACTCGCCGGGTCGGCGATGATGTTCGCGTACAGGCGGGCCGAGGTGGGTGCGACACCGTATTTCAAGAGCTGGCTCGCGTCGCGGCATTCCGCCAGCTGACTCGAGACGCCGGTCAGCGGTTCGACATCGGCAGCGTTGGACGAGCCGAGCACCGTGTTCACCATGCCTGCCAGGCCGACCTGCGGCGCCACCCGTTGCAGTACCAGCATGTCGCCGTCACGCGCGGCGACGACGTGTCGATCGCCCTTGCGACACACCACGAAGCGGATCATCTTGCCGCCCACGTCGCGTCGCCACCAGCGGGCTTCCAATGTCCTGTCGGAACGGCTGAGAGTGTCGACCATCGCGGCGACTTCGGGGTGGGGTTGCCCGAACACGTCCAGCACGCCCTGCGCGGTCAGGTCTCGCGCGACCTGCTCCCAGACGATCTCGCGCAGTTCCGGCTGCGGAATGTTCAGCCGGATGCCCAATGCCGTCGGAAACTCCGACTGGCCAAGGCGGTCGGCGATGACGAGCATTCCGTCGATCGTCACCTCGACTCCGACGACATCGTCGATATGCGATGCGTCGTGCGCGGAATGCGTGCTGCCCGTTGTCATCTCGGCGGCACCTGCCTGTCCAGCGCCCGGCTCGTCACGTCGTCGATCTGGCCGTAGCGCCTCGCGGCCTCGGCCAGCTTTCCGCCCAATTCGTCAGAGAGCCCCGCCATCTTCGTACCTGCATCGCGACGGACGGAAATGATCTGACTGACGGCGGCGGCGGTGGCCGACGCGATGGCGCCGTGCGTGCCGAGGACCGCGGCGTCGACACCCTCGACCGCCGACGTGGCCGATCTCATGTCTGCCGCCGCCCGCAGCTGTCCGCGGGTGAGCTCGACAAGGTGCGCTGTCGCAACGCGCAAGTCATCTCCCGACATGAACGCGTTCCCCTGACGTCGTACCCGCGACTCCGGCGTAGCGACCGACCGCTTGCCCGAGTTCCGCGGCGTTGGCCGACGTCTCTGCATGCAGCTCGTAGAGCGTGTTCGCCGATAGTTGGAGCGCCGCGTTCAGCGCCGCACTCTCGACGGCCAGCTTGGCGGCGTCCCCGTAGCGCGGGATGACCTGGAGCGGGGAGGTCGCGGCGCTGGTCCTGGCCAGCAGGTCCGACTGGATGTCAAGAACCTCACGGCGCGTCTTGACTTGACGGGACTCCCGGACGAGGACGGCGAAGACCGCCTCGTCCGCGTCGGCCATCGCCTCCGACCGGAGCTGCTGCCGGGTGTTCTGGTCGGCATACGCCCGTGCCCCGGTGCCACTCCATCGGTCATCGGGAACCGCCGAACGCAATGAGGCGCCGGCTTTGTCGAAGCCCTCACGACCGACCTGAAACGACGATCCGGAGTCGGGTTCCCCCGCTCCGGTCGTCTTTTTCATATCCGCGATGATCAGCCGGCCGAAGTCCAGCAGATCGGGACCGACGACGTCGTCACGAGTGTCGTCGGACGCAAGCACGCGGGCGCGTTTCACTGCCCACCGACCAATACGACTTTGCCACGAACCACATGCATGCCATTCGACCCCTTTACGCAAACCCCTCCGTTGCGTGAAAGCGTACCAGCGGCACCACCGGCCCCATGTCACCAATTTTCGGCCTGATCACGGCTTCGGGCGACGTGGAGATCCTGGTGCGCAGCTATTGGTGTAGACAGCATAGCCGCTCGTCGCAGCATTGTGAAATACGCTTGGCTAATCGCTGGTGTCGCGTCATCAGCGTTGTGACGAGTGTGGCGCGCGATGCGAACATCACCGGGCACAGACCTGGGCGCGGTACCCGCGAGACCCGTTCCATACACACCTTGCACCGCCCCACGCCGACGCGGGGCCCCGTCGGACTGTGTTTGCTGGCCGAGCGTGGTTGATACTTGAAAAGGGGTCGGAACCCCCAGGACATGACATCGGTGAGGAGACACGTAGTGACCGACCGCGATGACGAATTGCGGAGAAAGCTCGGATGGACCGGCCCCGAGGAGACGGACTACGAGCCCTCGACCGCCGAACCCGAAGCCGCTCCACCCACGCGGGAAGCTCCTCTGCGTCCCCCCGTCGACTACGCCTCGTCACCGGCTGACACCGCAGACACCCGGGACGAGGACCTGCGCGCGACGTCTGAGCTCCGGCCGGTCCCGCAGGCGTCGCAGACCGGCCCGCTCCCTCAGTTCAGGGAGCCCGAGCGCCCGGGCGGCAGCTTTCGGCAGCCACCTCCCCGGTTCGGGCCACCGCCGGGAACACCGCGCACCACCGGGCCGCTGCCGCCGGGTGCCCAACCCTGGCGACCGCATCCCGATCATCAACCACCCCGCCAGCCCGGACCGCCGATGCAGCCGCCCGGCGGCGGCCACCCGCCGCAGTCGACGCAACCGTGGTTTCCCGGCGGATACGGCCCCGACCCCCGGATGGCACCGCCGCCGAGCGGGTCCTACGCGGACCGCATCCGGCAGGACGACCTCGTCCCGCCGCGGCGCGTGCCGCCGAGCCGGGGGTGGCGATTCGCGCTGTACAAGGCAACCTTCGGGATGGTGAATCTCGGACCGGGACCGGACGAGATCCTGCAGGCTCAACTCGAGGCAAAGGTCCGCACTCCGCTCCGCGGGCACTTCAAGGTCGGCGTGATGGGCAAGGGCGGCGTCGGAAAGACGACGGTATCGGCAAGTATCGGATCGGTTTTCGCCGAGCTCCGCCAGGACGACCGCGTGGTGGCCATCGATGCCGACACCGCGTTCGGCAAGCTCGGCAGTCGTGTCGACCCGAGGGCGCAGGGCTCCTACTGGGAGCTCGCCGCCGACCAGCACCTCGAGACGTTCGCCGACATCCGCAACCGGGTCGGCAACAACTCCGCCGGCCTGTTCGTGCTGGCCGGCGAGGGCACTCCGGCCCGTCGGCGGGTCCTGGACCCGGCGATCTACCGGGAGGCGACCTCGCGGCTGGATCGCTACTTCACGATCTCGATCGTCGACTGCAGTTCGACCATGGACACGCCGGTCACCCAGGAGGTACTGCGCGATCTGGACGCCTTGGTCGTGGTCTCATCACCATGGGTCGACGGCGCCGCAGTGGCGGGCCAGACACTGGACTGGCTGGCCGCGCGCGGTCTCAACTCTCTGCTGCAACGCACCGTCGTCGTTCTCAACGACTCCGACGGACATGCCGACAAGCGAACACGTTCGATTCTGGCGCAACAGTTTTCGGGCCAAGGCCAAGTCGTAGTGGAGGTTCCGTTCGACGGGCATCTGCGGCCGGGGGGTGTCATCGACCGGACCGGCGAGATGTCGTCGGCCACCAGACGGAAGTTCCTCGAGGTCGTCGCGGCGCTCGCCGAGTACTACCCGACCCACGACGACCGGGGCCGGGAGCGGCACTGACGGGCGATCAGCTCAACTGGTCGATCAGTGATTCGATGTCTTGCACCGCGGCCGCCGATATCGGTTCCTCTGCCTCGGCGCCGATGATGTCCTGCTCGGAAACCCCTGCGGCTTGGGCGGTTTCAACGATCGTGAGGTTTGCGCCGCGGCGCGCGGCATACAGTCGTTGCCCGACGGTGGCCCGCGGTGCACGCGCGGCCCGCAGCATGAGCTCGTCATAGCGGGTGCGCACCGCACTGAGCGCCTTGATCAACGCCGGCGAGACCTTGCTGATCCGAGCGGCGCGCGCCGCGACCGCCTCGAGCTGACGGAGATCCGCGAGGATCTTCGTCGCGCGCGGAGTGAAGTCGGGGTCCTCAATCGGAGGCAGCGCCTCAACCGCTGTGCCGAACGTGTTCACCGCCGTGACGACGGCTTGCGCGATCAACGGGGCGTCGTCGCCGTTGCGCGCGGGTGTCTCGGCGGTGCGGTCGGGTGCGATCGACTCACCACGGCGCAGCCGCGCGATCGTTCCCGGCGGCCATCGCAGCACCTCCTCGAGCTTTGCTCGGGTCCGCTCGCGCGGCCAGCTTCGTCCCTTTTCAAACGCGATGAGAGCACCGGCGTTGATGATCCCGCCCGCGGCCAGACTGCGCTGGCTGATGTCGAGTTCGCGGCGCCGGGCCGCGGCCGCCGCACCGGCACGAATCATTCCCTGATCCAGCACCTCGGTCGCCTGCTCGGACGACTCCGGATCGGTCATGGGCGGGGATTCCTCGAGGATTCGCGGGGCGAAACGGCAAGGCAATCGTAGCGGCCTCAAGCGCCACCGCTACGACTTGGGTCCGCGTGGCCGGCGCTGATCTGTGGCGAAGCTATGCCTTTGGATGACGGGTGCCCCGCGAGCGCTACGGTTCGTTGTCCCGTGCGGCCACATTGCTTATACGCAGTTCACGATGCTTTTGGTGAGCGCGGCTGTCCGTGAAGCGCACCAGGCTCGGCGCTTGGCCCTACGCTTCCGTAGCGCTAACTGTTGCATTGCTACGGTTTGTTCGATAGCTTTGTGGCATCGCGCGGCCCACCGGCCGCAGGAGGTACAGAGG
>Ga0075363_100000191_pt1 | contig 16473 bp, 13 predicted proteins | sample EndMetdeltDD1763_FD_71470 | JGI IMG/M metagenome (GOLD analysis project Ga0075363, IMG submission 71470) | Populus endosphere microbial communities from Tennessee, USA - Endosphere MetaG P. deltoides DD176-3 | ecosystem: Host-associated > Plants > Roots > Endosphere | place: USA: Tennessee...
GCACGTGATCGGTATCGAGGAGACCGACGAAACCGATGCACTCGCCCGTGGCGGCGATTTCGGCCGCGGCGAAGCCATATCCGTCCTTGTCGATCCATGCCCGGACCTCGTCCATCTTGGCGTCCGCGGCGACACGGTCGCGGCGGAACGGGAAGAATTCCATGACGCGCTCGTCCGAATTGATGCGATGGAAGAGCTCGCGGTCACGGTCCTCCCAATTGCGCAGGATGAGGCGTTCGGTACGCATGGGTTTCATTGGACGAACTCTTCCTGGCGATAGCCCTGCAGATAGAGCAGTGCGGTGAGGTCGCCATGGTCGATGCGAACCTTGGCCTGCGCTGCCACGGTCGGCTTGGCGTGAAGCGCCACACCAGTGCCGGCAAGCCGGATCATATCGAGGTCATTGGCGCCATCGCCGACGGCGATGGCGTCGGCCGGCGTCAGGCCAAGGCGTGCGGATATTTCGAGCAGCGCGTCGGCCTTGGCGGCGCGGCCGAGGATCGGCTCGCCGACCAGGCCGGTAAAGCGTCCATCCTGTTCGAGCAGGCGGTTGGCGCGGTTCTCCTGAAAGCCCAGCATGGCCGCGATGCGGGTCGTGAACACTTCGAAGCCGCCCGAGACGAGCGCCGCCCAGGCGCCATTGGCGCGCATGGTCTGGACCAGCGCGCGGCCGCCCGAGGCCAATGTCAGCCGATTGGCGACGATGCGGTCGACGACGGCGGCATCGAGCCCCTTCAACAGCGCGACGCGTTCGCGCAGGGCCGGCTCGAAGGCGATCTCGCCGTTCATCGATCGCGCGGTGATCGCCGCGACGTGCTCCTTGACGCCGATCTCGTCGGCCAGCTCGTCGATGCACTCCTGGTCGATCATGGTCGAATCCATGTCGGCGATGAGGATTTGCTTACGGCGCGTTTCGGCCTGCTGGACGATCACGTCGACCGGTTCCGCGGCCAATGCGGCACGCAGGGCAGCCGTGGTATTGGCGGTATCAGCCTCTTGCGGCAAGCCAAGATCGCAGGCAATGCCTTCGGCCAGCCAGACGACAGTGCTTGCGCCCACCGACCGCGAGGCCATATTCGCAAGCGACGGCGATAGGGCGCGGTCAGCGGGACGGGAAACAAGCGTGGCAATGAGCGGCATCGAGAATTCCGGCGCGGATGCGGGCGAAGGCCGCGTGAAGAACGCGATCCTGATAGCCGGGCCGACCGCCAGCGGCAAGTCGGCATTGGCGCTCGAACTGGCCGAACGTGCAGGCGGCGTCATCGTCAACACCGATTCCATGCAGGGCTATTCGGTGCTCGATGTGCTGACCGCCCGGCCGGAAGCGGCCGACCTCGCACGGGTGCCGCATTTCCTCTACGGCCACGTTCATCCCGCTACCGCCTATTCGACGGGCGCGTGGCTGCGCGATGTGATGAAACTCATCGACGACGGCGTGCTGTCGGGGCGGCCGGTCTTTGTCGGAGGCACCGGCCTCTATTTTCGCGCGCTGGCCGAGGGTATTTCGGAAATGCCTGACATTCCGCCGCGCATCCGCGACCGCTGGCGCTACGAGCTGAAAGAGCAAGGCGCGGTCACGCTGCACGGCCTGCTGCTGCGCGAGGATTCGAAAGCCGCCATGCAGCTCAAGCCTACCGACAGCCAGCGCATCGTGCGGGCGCTCGAAGTGCTCGACGCCTCCGGCCGATCGATCCTGGAATGGCAGGCGGAGCGCGGCCGGCCGCTCATCGACAGGCAGACGGCGCGTTTCCTGGTCATCGAGCCGGATCGGGCCGCGCTGGGCAATCGCATCGAGAGGCGCTTCGACCAGATGCTGGACAAGGGCGCGCTGGAGGAAGTCAGGCAGCTTGCGGCCCTTCGCCTCGATCCGGATCTGCCGGCGATGAAGGCGATCGGCGTTCGGGACCTGCAGGCGGCGATGGCTGGAGAGCTGAGCTTTCCCGAAGCAATCGAGCGCGCCAAGATTGCAACCCGGCAATACGCCAAGCGGCAGGCGACTTGGTTTCGCCACCAGCTGGGGCCGGAATGGCAGAGATTGCGCCCCGGTGACGATCTCGAAACCACGATCCAAACACTTGTTGCTAATGCAACTTAAAAAGTTGACCATGACGGAAGGGTTCGCGCCGAAGTTGCCGGGATTAACGCTCCGTAAGGCGGTCCGTGCCATAAGGTCGATGGGCACTTTTCCATTGGGGAGCAGATGCGTTTCCATAAGGCGGAATCCGCTTTTTTCGTCTTTATTTTCGTGATCCTGGCCGCTGGCCTGGTGACGCTGCACGCCTATGGGCTCTTGCAATCCTTCGCCACGGAACTCCATACCCAGTCGGGCCTGGACAAGGTCATCTACCTCAACAAGCTGTTGTTCGCGACCGGCGTGCTGCTTGCGACCGCGCTGTTTTTCGGCATCTTCTTCATCTATCCGCTGATCCGCAAACAGGCGACGGAAGAAGGCAAGCTGCGCGCCATGACGGTTTCGCTCAGCGCTCGCTCCGAAACGCTCGAGCACGCCGCGCTGACAGACAGCCTGACCGGCATGCAGAACCGACGCTATTTCGACGATGCGCTTAAGGAATATCTCGAGGAGTTCCGCCGCATCGAAAAGCCGGTCGGGCTGATGATCCTCGATCTCGACCATTTCAAGCAGGTCAACGACACGCACGGCCACGATGTCGGCGACGAAGTGCTCAGGGCCGTCGCCAGTTGCCTCAAGGACATGACACGTTTCCACGACGTGGTGGCACGGCTGGGCGGCGAGGAGTTTGCCGTGGTCACGCCCAACATGGAGGCGGAGCTGCTGGCCAAATTCGCCGAGCGCATCCGCAAGGCGATCGCCAACATGTCGATCCTTTCGGGCAACGTCCGGCTCAAGATCACCACCAGCGTCGGCCTTGCCGTCTGGGACCGCAAGGAAACGGCCGAGGAGTTCTATCGCCGTGCCGACCGCCAGCTCTATGAGGCGAAGAGGCAGGGCCGCAACCGCGTCTGCGCCTAAAATCCCATCATTGAATTCGTGAGGCCGGCCGTCTGCTGCCGTTTTCTGCGCTTCCCCGTTCTACTGCGTCGCAGTAGAACTGAGCTCACGGACCAAAAGTCCGCTCCGCTCCGGTTCTCGAAATCAGCACCAGCCGACTCAGCCTGACGAATTTCCTGACGGGATTTACCCAAGCGTTCGAACGAAGAAGAGCCATGGAAGTTTGGCGCGGCTTCTCGGAACTGCCGGCAATGGGCGTGACGCTGGAGGCTCAGTCGTTCTGGGGGCGCAGGCCGAAGGTGGCGGGCTTCAGGCCGTAGCGCATGTCGAAATCGTCATCCGATTGCACGCGGCCGGTTGCCGGCTTGCGGTAGTCGGGATCGCCGGCCTGGCGACCGGAATCGACCACTTCGGCGAAGGCCATCGCCTGCGGCGTCGGTTTCGGCACGTTGCGCAGCCGCTCGACGATCGCCACCAGGTCGACATCGTCGCCGGCCTTTGGCGACTCGATCTGTTCGCGCTTGGCCGCGCCGGGAAGCAGGTGGCTGGGCAGTCTTTCGAATTTCAGCCGCATGGTCGTCGCCACGCCTTCGCCGAAGGCGATGGCTTCGCGCTGTCCCATGGACGACAGGAAGGCAAGCGTGGAGGCGGAGGAGTCGGCGATGGCCGAGCGGATAATCGCCTGGTCCTGCTCGTTGGCGAGCCGCATGGCGAAGAAGGTCGAACATTGCGACAGGATGGTCGGGTCAAGCTCGCCGGGGCGCTGCGTGACGACGCCGAGATAGCAGCCATATTTGCGGCCTTCCTTGGCGATGCGCGACAGCGCGTGCCTGGTCGGCGCGAAGCCGAGACGCGGATCGGCCGGCATGTAGCGATGCGCTTCCTCGCACAGCAACAGCAGCTGCAGCTTGCCCTCGCTCCACAGAGCGAGGTCGAAGGCCAGGCGCGCCAGCACCGAACAGACGGAGTTGACCACTTCGGAAGGCATGCCGGCCATCTCGAAGCAGGTCACCGGCCGGCCGTGATGCGGCACGCGGAAGATGTTGCCGATCGTCTCGTGGATGGTATCCTCGATCAGGCGCGAACTGAACATGAAGCGATAGCGCGGATCGGCGGACGCCGATTCGATGCGCGTCTTCAGCGATTTGAGCGTCGGGCGCTCGTTCTTGCTTTCGAGCATGCCCATACGTTCGTCGATCTGCTTGAGCAGGTCCGCGATGCGGTAAGGAACCGGCGTATCGGCGGTCAACGCGTCGTTGCCGCGCCTGAGATAGGCACCTGAATTCGGGTTGCGGTAGAGGCTCTTGGCCAGCGGAATGAGGTCGCGCAGGGCGTCGATCTCTTCCGGAACCGTTTCACGGCCGCGAAACAGCACCTCGGCGAATTCCTCGAGCTTGAACATCCAGAACGGCAGGTCGAGCGTCTTGGAATCGACCTTGACGCAATATTCCGGCAGCGACGCCGCGAATTCATTGTGCGGGTCGAGGATCAGGATACGCAGATCCGGCCGCGCCGCGATCGATTTGCGCAGCAGCAGCGAGACGGCGGTGGATTTGCCGACGCCGGTGGTGCCGACAATGGCGAAATGGCGCGCCAGCGTGTCGTCGATGGCGATGTTGGCGGCGATCGCCTCGTCCTGCGACAGCGAACCAATGGTGATGGAATGGCGGCCGGCCAGATCGTAGACGGCCTGCAGATCGCGGCTGCGGATGCGATGCGCAACCGCGCCGATATGCGGATAGGTGGTGATGCCGCGGTCGAAGATCGGCTTGGCTCCGGGCTCGGCCCCATCGCGTACTTCACCGATCAGCTCGATGCTGACCTCGATGGGGTTCTGGCCTTCACTGCTCCAGGCGCGGTCCGATTTGCCGATGCCGTAGACCAGGCCAACGGTTCGGGTCGTGCCCAGATTGATCGAGATCATCTTGCCGACCGTCCAAAGGCCTGTCACCGCGCCGTCGACATCGTCGGCATAGGCGGCGATGGTGGCGCGCGCGCCGTCGCATTGCACGACGTTGCCCAGGATGCGCCGGTCGTTCTGCTCTGCGTTGCGGCGCTCCTGCGATGTCGGTTCTCCGACGGAAGCTTCGCGTTCGACATACATGGACAGGCCAATCCCCATTTCCCTTGATATCAGACCCTACCGGAATGGGGTTAAGGCCGGATGAGGTCGGATGGTGTAGAGAGGATTAAGCGCCTGGCGAAAATTGTCGCGACACGGCTCTTCTCCATCTCAGGCATTTCGCTATAGTGGACGAATGGGCGATATAACGAACGATACTTCTTCGACCATCGGCAGGCGGATCCACGCCGAAAGGGTCATGCGGGACTGGTCGCTGGCCGAGCTTGCCGAGCGGTCCGGTGTTTCCAAGGCCATGCTGAGCACGATCGAGCGCGGCATGACCAGCCCGACGGCGGCCCTTCTGGTGCGCATCGCGGCAGCGTTCGGCATGACGCTGTCGACCCTCATCGCGCGCGCGGAATTGCAAGGCGGCGGGCTGCTGCGCGAGGCCGATCAGCCGGTGTGGCGCGATCCCGATACAGGCTATGTCAGGCGGCATCTGTCACCGGCCGGCGACATGCCGCTCGAACTGATCAAGGTGCATCTGCCGGCGGGCGCCAGGGTCAGTCTGCCGGCGGCTTCTTACGCCTTCATCAAGCAGCAGATCTGGCTGATTTCCGGACGGCTCGAATTCACCGAGGGCGATGTGGTGCACAGGCTCGAACCCGGCGACTGCCTGGCGCTCGGCGCGCCGTCGGACTGCACCTTCCATGCCCTGGAGGCGGGCGCCGACTATCTCGTCGCGCTGGTCAGGGGCTGAGATCATGGCGAGACGGCCAAAGCGCTCCCACAATGGGGGGCCGCCTCTTGATGAGTATAAGGGGCCACCCTGGGGCAAGGGCGACCCCTATATTTTCCTGGCCTGGCAGGCCGCGCACGCCAAGGCATGGAAGGCGCCGAGCCGCGAAATCATGCTGATGCGCATGGACAAGGCCGAACGGCTGGGCCTGACCTATGAGGAATACACGCTCGAGATCCTGGAGCGTGGACGGCATCTGCGAGAAGAAGACACCGAGCGGATCAGCGCCATCAAGGCCGCGCGCAAGCGACGCCGCGTGCGCCTTCTCGATTGAGGCCTCTACGTCGGGGCCTTTCTGGATAGGTGCCCCAGCAACCACTGGCGGAAATCCTGTTCGGCACTGGTCAGGCGCGCGGTCGATGCGCTGGTCAGAAAATGGCCTGAGCTGCTGGAGAGCTCGAAATCGGAAAGCGGCACTAGGCTCCTGGCCTTGAGCGCAGCGTCGACTAGCGGCCGCGACCCCAGAAGCACGCCGGTGCCAGCGCTCGCCGCTTCCATCGCCGCGACGAAACTGTCGAAGCGATGCGACCGCTGGGGGTGGCCGGCCAGTCCAGCGGCCGCGAACCATTCCGCCCACATTTCGCGCGCGCCGGCGACCAGAAGCAGCGGCAGGGCTGTCCAGTCGGCGGCACCGGCGAGGGTCGGACTTGCCAACGGCACAAGGCGCTCGGCAGTCAGCCTGTCGGCCTCGCGTCCGGGAAAGGAGCCGTTGCCGAAACGGATGTCGAGCGCCGACCCCGGCAAGTCGTAATCGGTCGGCCGATGGATCGTCACCAGATCGAGCTGGATGCGCGGCAGCGCCTGGGCGAGATCGGGCAGCGCCGGGACCAGTATCAGCAAGGCGAAGGAGATCGGCACCCGGATCGATACGGTCTGCAGCGCGCGCGGCTCGAACAGTTCGGTCGTGCTGCTGGAGATGGTGGCGAAAGCCGACTGGATGTGCGGCAGATAGGCGGCACCCTCGGGCGACAGCGCGACGCCGCGCGCCAGCCGCGAGAACAGGCGCGTCTTCAACCGCTCCTCGAGCAGCCGGATATGTTGGCTGACGGCCGCTTGGGTCAGGCCGAGTTCGGCCGCGGCCGCCGTGAAATTCGACAGCCGTGCCGCGGCCTCGAAACTGCGCAGCCAGTCGAGGGGAGGCAGAGCGGGAATGGGTTTTTGAGACATTAGAAATTTGTGGTCTTTGGCTAAAAAATGATAATGTGAGTTATGCCTGCCTTGTTGCCAACATGCAATCGAAACCCTGCGGACCGGGCCGCGGGCGTAGAGGACAGGAACGGATCCATGCTCACCCACGCGCTGATTGGCGACGAAGGCAGAACGATCGAACTTGGCTGGCAGGGTGGGAGACGCACCCGCTTTCACGCCATGTGGCTGCGTGACAATGCGCTGGACGACAAGACGCGCAGCGCCGGCAATGGCCAGCGGCTGATCACCATCCTCGACATTCCGGCCGAGACGAGGATCGGCGCGGCCGCGATCAAGGGCGGCGCGCTGGAAGTTAGCTTCGTGCCGGAGGCAAAGACGGTCAGCTTTCCCGCGCAGTGGCTCAGCGCCAACGCCTATGACCGCGACGAGCTTCGCGAACCCGGCTGGACGGGCGATATCATCCAGCGCTGGACCAAGGCGACGATGCAGAATTCGGTGCCGCGCGCCAGCTACAAGGCGGCCTTTCATGGCCGCAGCGTCCTGCGCGAATGGCTTTCGGCGGTACGAACCTACGGCTTTGCGGTAATGGACGGCCTGCCGGCGGAGTCCGGGGCGTTGTGCAAGGTCTCCGACCTGTTCGGCTATATCAGGGAGACCAATTACGGCCGCTGGTTCGAAGTGCGCGCCGAGGTCAATCCGAACAATCTCGCCTACACCAATCTCGGCCTCCAGGCGCACACCGACAATCCCTATCGCGATCCGGTGCCGACGCTGCAGATCCTGGCCTGTGTCGAGAACACGGTGGAGGGCGGCGAGTCCAGCGTGGTCGACGGTTTTGCCGTTGCGGCCGCGCTGCAGGCCGAAAACGCTGAAGGCTTCCGGCTGTTGAGTTCCTGTCCGGCGCGCTTCGAATATGCCGGCTCGTCCGGCGTGCGGCTGCAGGCGAAGCGGCCGATGATCGAGCTCGGACCGGATGGCGAGCTGATCTGCATCCGCTTCAACAACCGTTCGCTGGCGCCTGTCGTCGACGTGTCGTTCGCCGATATGGACGCCTACTATGCCGCCTATCGCCGGTTCGCCGAGCTGATCGAGGATCCCGCCTTCGAAGTGACGTTCAAGCTTCAACCTGGCCAGGCCTTCATCGTCGACAACACGCGTGTCATGCATGCCCGCAAGGCGTTTTCCGGCAGCGGCAAACGCTGGCTGCAGGGTTGCTACGCCGACAAGGACGGCCTGCTGTCGACGCTTGCGGCGATCGAGCACAGCTTCAAGGAGGCCGCGGAATGAGCGGCCAGGATTTGAACGCGGACAATATCGTCGAATTCATCGCCGACATTTTCGAGCGCCGGGGCGCGGAATCCTATCTCGGCGAGCCGGTGACCATGTCCGAGCACATGCTGCAGGGGGCCTGGCTGGCGGAGCAGGATGGTGCGCCCGAAGTGCTGGTGGCGGCCGCGCTGCTGCACGACATTGGCCACTACACCAGCGAGTTCGGCACCTATTCGCCCGACGATGTCGAGGACAAGCACCATGATGAGGCCGGCGGCGAGGTGCTGGCGCCGTTCTTCCCGCCGGTCATCGTCGAATGTGTGAGGCTGCATGTCGCGGCCAAGCGCTATCTCTGCGCCACCGACCCGACCTATTTCTCCAGGCTGTCGCCGGCTTCGGTCCACACGCTGTCGCTGCAGGGCGGACCAATGAGCGCCGACGAGGTGGCCGATTTCCGCAAAAACCCGTTCCACGAGGAAGCGGTGCGGGTCCGTATCTGGGACGAGGGCGGCAAGGTTGCGAACATGAAGACGCGGGCGTTTCGCGACTACATGCCGTTGCTGCAGCGCGTGGTGCGCGATTTCGCCAACCACGCCTAACGGCGGTTCATCACCAAAACCCATGTGCTTCTGCTTCGACGGGCAAGGGGCGGTGACGCCACATAGGTCCGAGGAATGCCGAGAGCGCGGTCATACCGAAGGCGTTCCCCCCGGTGCAGCCCGGCGCCTTCGTCGGCAAGCCAGCTTCCCTCGATCCGGCGAGCCGGTCCGAAACGCTCGACGTCACAGACATTCCGCGCGCATAGCGATGCATTCTGGAGGCGCGGCATTTGCCGCGCCTTCCTGGTGCCGGCCGCAGCTGACCACCCAGTCCCGCTATCCCTTGTGGTGCACCGTCTGCAGCCCGTAGACGGGCGTCGGCAGGCCGGCATGCCGGGCCTTCAGCTGCAACGACAGGAACTGCGAATAGTGGCGCGACTGGTGCAGATTGCCGCCATGGAACCACAGCGCTTCCTGCTGCGTCGGCTTCCACATGTTGCGCAATTCGCCTTCCCAGGGGCCGGGATCCTTGGTGGTGTTGGAGCCGAGGCCCCAGCATTTCCCCACCTTGTCGGCGGTTTCGCGCGATATCAGATCGGCGGCCCAGCCATTCATCGACCCGTAGCCGGTGGCGTAGACGATGAGGTCCGCGGGCAGTTCGGATCCGTCACTGAGCAGAACCGAATGCGGCTTGATCTCTTCGACGGCGACACCGCTCTTCAGCTTGATCGAACCATCGATGATCAGCTGGGAGGCGCCGACATCGATATAATAGCCAGAGCCGCGCCTGAGGTACTTCATGAACAAGCCGGACTCGTCGTCGCCCCAGTCGAGCATGAAACCGGCCTTTTCCAGTCCCTTGTAGAACGCCGCGTCGCGCTTCTTCATCTCGGCATAGGCCGGAATCTGGAACTCGTGCAGGATCTTGTAGGGCAGGGAGGCGAAGATCAAATCGGCCTTGGCCGTGGTGATGCCATTCTGCAGCGCCTGCTCCGAATAGAGCGAACCCAGTCCGATCTCCATCAACGTGTCGGATCTGGAGATATGGGTGCTCGAGCGCTGCACCATGGTGACGTCGGCGCCGGCTTCCCAAAGGGCCGCCGCGATGTCATGGGCGGAATTGTTGGAGCCGATGACGACGGCTCTTTTCCCGGCATAGTCATCGGGGCCAGGGTGCTTCGAGGAGTGGTGCTGATCGCCCTTGAAACTCTCCATGCCCTTGAATTTCGGCAGATTGGCCTTGCCGGACTGTCCGGTCGCCAGCACCAATTGCTTGGGCTTCAAGGTGATGTCCTTGCCGTCGCGGCGGACGACGACGGTCCATTCCTTCTTCTTGTCGTCATAGGAGGCGCTCTTGGCCTCCGTCGAGGACCAGTAGTTCAGCTCCATCACCTTGGTGTACATTTCCAGCCAGTCGCCGATCTTGTCCTTGGGTGAGAAGACCGGCCAGTTCTTCGGGAAATCGATATAGGGCAGATGGTCGTACCAGACCGGATCGTGCAGGCAGAGCGACTTGTAGCGCTTGCGCCAGCTGTCGCCGGCGCGCTCGTTCTTCTCGACGATGATGGTCGGTACGCCGAGCTGCCGCAGCCTTGCGCCGAGCGCGATGCCGCCCTGGCCGCCGCCGATGATGAGCGTGTAGGGCTGCGTCTTGAAGCCGAGCTCGGCGGCTTCCTTCTCACGCTCTTCCTTCCATGTCGGACGGTTCTTGCCCGAGCCATGCTTGGCGCCCATCGGCCGCGCGAAGCCGGCCGGTTCCTCGTGGCCTTTCAATTCGACCATGGTGGTCAGCAGAGTCCAGATCTTGCCTTCCTTAAGCCTGATATGGCCAAAGCCGCGCGCCACTTCGGTCTCGAAACTGATCCAGCCCTCGATCAGCCCGTCGCTCTCGGTCGCGTCCTCGCCCTTGGCGAGTGCCCAATGCGACGGCTTTGTCTTCGACAGCTGGCTCTTCAGCATGTCGCGGACCTGGTCCCGGCCTTCCATGGTCTTGATGTTCCAGGTGAAGGTGACGAGGTCGCGCCAGTAGCAATCCTCCTGGAAGCAACCGACAGCCCTGTCGATGTCATTGGCGGCCAGGGCGCCGCCGAATTGGTCGAGCAGGTCGGACAGTTTCTTGCTTGGGGCCTTGTCGAGCATAAGTTATCCTCCGTGAAATCCAGGCCGTCATGGTGGCTCCTCCCGACTTGCAAGCCGGACGATGAAGTATCGGCAGAGAGGACGGCCTTCGTCACGCCCCACCATAGTTTCGCGTGGCTTCAAGGACTTATCTGGAGAACGCGGTTTGCGAGCCGGTTTGGAGCGCTCTTGCGACGGGCGATGGGGGTGGTGTCGGCACGATGCGGCGTCCATCGCGAAATCGTGACGGGCCATTTGTCGAATTGGGAAGCGCCTTCATCGCCGGCGCGATTTTTGCCGTTGACAGGGCGCCTTGCCGGCCCGTAGTGTCCGCGACCATGAAAAAGGCACTCATTCTCGTAGGAAGGCGCGTGGGCAAGGCGGTGTAACCGCCGGGCGAAAACCTCCCATGCGCAACACACAGGCTCCCTCGGGGGCCTTTTTTATTGCCCGAAACACGACTAAACGACCAACAACACCCAAATGGCAACGCCCAAGTGGCGACAGTACGGGACCAGACCGATGAGCAACGGACAGAGTGAGCGGCGCGAGATGACGGGCGCCGAAATGGTGGTGCAGGCGCTGAAGGACAATGGCGTCAAGCATGTCTTCGGTTATCCCGGCGGCGCGGTTCTCCCGATCTATGACGAGATCTTCCAGCAGGACGATGTCGAGCACATTCTCGTGCGGCATGAGCAAGGTGCCGGCCATGCGGCCGAGGGCTATGCGCGTTCGACCGGCAAGGCCGGCGTCATGCTGGTGACGTCAGGCCCCGGCGCGACCAATGCGGTGACGCCGCTGCAGGATGCGCTGATGGATTCGATCCCGCTGGTCTGCCTGACGGGCCAGGTGCCGACCTCCTTGATCGGCTCCGACGCGTTCCAGGAATGCGACACGGTCGGCATCACGCGCCCCTGCACCAAGCACAACTGGCTGGTGAAGGACGTCAACGAACTCGCCGCGACCATCCATGAGGCTTTCCATGTCGCGACCACGGGCCGTCCCGGTCCGGTTGTGGTCGACATCCCCAAGGACGTGCAGTTCGCCAAGGGTTTCTACGTCCCGCCGCAAATCGCACCGCGCACCAGCTACCAGCCCAAGGTTCAGGGCGATCTGGAGAAGATCAAGGCCGCGGTCGACCTGATGGCCACCGCCAAGAAGCCGATCATCTATTCGGGCGGCGGTGTCATCAATTCCGGTCCGGAAGCGAGCCATCTGCTGCGCGAACTGGTCGACCTCACCGGTTTCCCGATCACCTCGACGCTGATGGGTCTGGGCGCCTATCCGGCATCCGGCAAGAACTGGGTCGGCATGCTCGGCATGCATGGCACCTACGAGGCCAACATGGCCATGCATGACTGCGACGTGATGATCTGCATCGGCGCGCGCTTTGACGACCGCATCACCGGCCGGCTCAACGCGTTCTCGCCGAACTCGAAGAAGATCCACATCGACATCGACCCGTCCTCGATCAACAAGAACGTACACACCGAGGTGCCGATCATCGGCGATGTCGGCCGGGTGCTGGAGGATATGGTGCGGCTGTGGCGGGCAACCGCCAAGGCCGACAAGAAGGCGCTCTATCCCTGGTGGGAGCAGATCGCCAAATGGCGCGGTCGCGATTCACTCGCCTATAAGATGAACCACGATGTGATCATGCCGCAATACGCCATCCAGCGGCTCTACGAACTGACCAAGGACAAGGACACCTACATCACCACCGAGGTCGGCCAGCACCAGATGTGGGCCGCGCAGCATTATCATTTCGAAAAGCCGAACCGCTGGATGACCTCAGGCGGTCTGGGCACGATGGGCTATGGCCTGCCGGCGGCACTCGGCGTGCAGATCGCGCATCCCGATGCGCTGGTCATCGACATTGCCGGCGACGCCTCGGTGCAGATGACGATGCAGGAGATGAGTGCCGCGGTGCAGTACAAGGCGCCGATCAAGATCTTCATCCTCAACAACCAGTATATGGGCATGGTGCGGCAATGGCAGCAGCTCTTGCACGGCAACCGGCTGTCGCATTCCTACACCGAGGCGATGCCGGACTTCGTCAAGCTGGCGGAGGCCTATGGCGGCCATGGCATACGTTGCGAGAAGCCGGACGAGCTGGACGACGCCATCAAGGAGATGATCTCGGTCAGGAAACCCGTGCTGTTCGATTGCCGCGTGGCGAACCTCGCCAACTGCTTCCCGATGATCCCGTCGGGCAAGGCGCATAACGAGATGCTGTTGCCCGACGAGGCCACCGACGAGGCCGTGGCCAACGCCATCGACGCCAAGGGCAGGGAACTGGTGTAATCGACGGGCCAAGGCAGGGCTTGTCGAAAGAAGCCGTGCGCAAACAAAAAATCAGACCAAGAATTTGAGATCCATGTCATGAACGCACAGCACCTTCAACCGACCGGCTCCGCCTACTTCATCGCCAAGGAAACGGAGCGGCCGGAAAACCACACGCTCTCCGTACTGGTCGACAACGAGCCGGGCGTACTCGCCCGGGTCATCGGCCTGTTCTCCGGACGCGGCTACAACATCGAGAGCCTGACCGTTTCCGAGACGGAGCACGAAAAGCATCTGTCGCGCATCACCATCGTGACGCGCGGCACGCCGCATGTGCTGGAGCAGATCAAGCATCAGCTCGAGCGCATCGTGCCGGTCCACCGCGTGGTCGATCTCACCGTGCGCTCCCATGAATTCGGGCAGGAGCGGCCGCTGGAGCGGGAACTGGCGCTGGTCAAGGTGGCCGGCACCGGCGAGGCCCGGGTCGAGGCGCTGCGGCTGGCCGACGCTTTCCGCGCCAGCGTCATCGACGCCAACACCGAGCATTTCATCTTCGAGATCACCGGCAAGGGCTCCAAGCTCGACCAGTTCATCGCCATCATGAAACCGCTCGGCCTGGTCGAGATCTGCCGCACCGGCGTGGCGGCGATGAACCGCGGCCCGCAGGGCATGTAGGGACGCCACCGCGCAAGGGGGCCGACGCTCACAACGCCTGGTTCGATCGGCGGCCAGGCGCTGGCCTTTGCGTAGCCAGCAATAAGAGACAATAATGCTGACGTATCTGGGAGGATAACATGTCACTCGACGCATTCCTCGCACTGCTCGTCTATGCCCTCGTCACCTCGATCACGCCGGGGCCGAACAACCTCATGCTCTTGGCCTCCGGCGTCAATTTCGGTATCGCCAGAACCGTTCCGCACATGCTTGGCATCAGTATGGGCTTCCTGGTGCTGCTGCTTGCCGTCGGCCTTGGCCTTGGCGCTGTGCTGACGGCGTTTCCGGTGTTGCACATCGGATTGAAGATCGCCGGCGGCGCCTATCTGCTCTATCTCGCCTGGAAGATCGCCATGTCGCGCTCGCTGGCCGGCAAGGGTGAGACGAAGGCGCGGCCGATGCGCTTCATCGATGCGGCGGCTTTCCAGTGGGTCAATCCGAAAGCCTGGGTGATGGCGATCACCGCCATGGCTGTCTATGCCAATGCCGAGCACCCGTTCCTGTCAGTGTTGTTGATCTCGATCGCCTTCACCATCGTCAACCTGCCGAGCGTTTCGATTTGGGCGGGATTCGGCACGGCACTGCGGGGATTCCTGTCGGATCCTGTGCGGCTGAAATGGTTCAACATCGCCATGGGCGTGCTCTTGGCGGCGACGCTGTGGCCGATGCTGAAATAGGTCCCCCAATTGTTCGACGGGCTTCGGCTCGCGGCAATGACCGCACTGCCCACTCATTGTGCAGTGCACATTAAATCTTCGTAATGCCGTGTTTTGGCCCTTTTCCAACAAATGCCTGTCCTATCTATTCGGCGAAATCACGGCAATGAGCCGTGGATTGCGCTAGAATACGACCACCTGACTACGGCGTGTCGGACGGAGAGGCCTTTTTTCGATGCGTGGAAAAGTCATTGTTTCATTGCTTGTCGTCGCCTGTGCGGGCGCGGCCTGGCTCTATCTGTCTCCGGATACGCTAGGCAAGGTTGAGCAACTCATCGGCGCAAAGCAAGTCGTGGCGTCGAACAAGGCGGCAACCGACAAGCAGGCAGCCGGGGGCAAGCAAGGGGCCGGCGGAGGTGGCGCCCGTTCGGCCTCGATCGTTTCGGCGACGGCAACGACGGCCGACTTCCCGATCCGGCGCTACGCCATCGGCTTCGTCTCCTCACCCGCCGTGGTCAGCATCAACGCGCGGGTCTCCAGCCAGATCGTGTCGATCGACGTCAAGGACGGGCAGATGGTCAAGGCCGGCGACACCCTGTTCTCGCTAGACGACCGGGCGCTCAAGGCGCAACTCGCCAAGGACCAGGCCACGCTCGCCAAGGACCAGGCGCTGCTTGCCAGTTCGAATTCCGATCTTCAGCGCGCCAAGGACCTTGTCGCCAAGCAGGCCGGAACGCAGCAGACCTATGATCAGGCTGTAGCCGCACAGAAGGCGGCGGCCGCGACCGTCGATGCCGACAAGGCGACGATCGACGCGGACAATGTCCAGCTTGGCTTTGCCACCATCACGGCGCCGATCGCGGGCAGGCTCGGTGCGGTCAACGTTGCCGTCGGTGATCTGGTGACCACCAGCAATGGCAACAGCAGCACCTCGACACCGCTGGTGACCATCACCCAGATGGACCCGTTGCAGGTCAACTTCAACCTGCCGGAAAGCAATCTTGCGCTGTTGCACAAGGCGCTTGCCAATCCGCAGCAAGGGGCAGTGACGCTGACCAAGGACGGCGAGCCGACGCCGATCGGCAAGGGTACGCTCGATTTCGTCGATTCCAGCGTCGATACCGCCTCGGGCACGATCGCCACGCGGGCGAGCATACCGAACTCGGATCTTTCGCTGTGGCCGGGCCAGTATGTGAATGTCGTCCTCGACGCCGGCATCATGCCGCAGATGACCTCCGTTCCCACCGTCGCGGTCCAGCCCAGCCAGAAGGGCCCGTTCGTCTATGTGGTCAAGCCGGACAACACGGTCGAGATGCGGCCGGTGCAGGTCGCGCTGACCGAAGGCCAAAACAGCGCCATCAGCCAAGGCCTCAAAGCCGGCGAGAAAGTGGTCACAGAAGGCCAGACCAGGCTGAAGGATGGCGCCGCCGTGCACGAAGGCACCGCGGCCGCCGCGCCCAAGGTGGCCGAAGCAACCAACGCCGGCGAGGCGGCCCGATGATTTCCGAATTCTGCATTCGCAGGCCCGTCGCCACCCTCCTGATGTCGTTCGCCCTGGTGCTGGCCGGACTCTTCGCCTACAAATTCCTGCCGGTGGCAGCACTGCCCAGCGCCGAATTTCCGGTGGTCAACGTCTCGGCTTCACTGCCGGGCGCCTCGCCGGAAACCATGGCGACATCGGTGGCGACGCCGCTGATCAAGCAGTTCGCGACCATCGCCGGCATTGATTCCATTTCGACCACGAACTCGCTCGGCCAGACCTCGATCGCCATCCAGTTCGTGCTCAACAGGGATATCGACGCCGCGGCGGCGGATGTGCAGGCGGCGATCGCGCGAACGCAAAAATCGCTGCCGCCGCAGATGACGTCGCCACCCAGCTATCGCAAGGTCAATCCGGCCGATGCGCCGATCCT
>Ga0075363_100000192_pt1 | contig 16421 bp, 16 predicted proteins | sample EndMetdeltDD1763_FD_71470 | JGI IMG/M metagenome (GOLD analysis project Ga0075363, IMG submission 71470) | Populus endosphere microbial communities from Tennessee, USA - Endosphere MetaG P. deltoides DD176-3 | ecosystem: Host-associated > Plants > Roots > Endosphere | place: USA: Tennessee...
GCCCTGGTGCTGGACGTGCAAAAGATGGACCGCAACGTCGCGCGCATGCGCGCCCACCTGGCCGAGCTGGGCGTGGCCCTGCGCCCGCACGTCAAGACCAGCAAGGCGATTGACGTGGTGCGCCGCACCCTGGGCACGGACAGCGGTCCGATCACCGTCTCCACCCTCAAGGAGGCGGAATATTTCCTCGGCCACGGCATCACCGACATGCTCTACGCCGTGGGCATCACGCCGAACAAGCTGGACCACGTGCTGCGCCTGCAGCAGGCCGGCGCGCGGCTCAGGCTGATCCTCGACAACGAGGAAGCCGCGCGCGCCATGGTGGCGAAGATCAAGGCCAGCGGCGCCGCTTTCGAGGTGCTGATCGAGATCGACTGCGACGGCCACCGTTCCGGCGTCAAGCCCGACGCGCCCGAGCTGATCAGCATCGGCCGCCTGCTGCATGACGGCGGCGCCACCCTCGCCGGAGTAATGACCCACGCCGGCAGTTCCTACAATTGCGAATCCATCGACGCGATCGTGCGCATGGCCGAGCAGGAACGCAGCCTGGCGGTGCATTGCGCGCAGCGCCTGCGCGCCGCCGGCCTGCCCTGCCCGGTGGTCAGCGTCGGCTCCACGCCCACCGCCACCTATGCGCGCGACCTGACCGGCGTTACCGAGGTGCGTGCCGGGGTATTCGTCTTCTTCGACCTGGTGATGGCCGGCATCGACGTCTGCCGCCTGGACGACATCGCCCTCTCGGTGCTCACCACCGTGATCGGCCACCAGGCCGACCGCGGCTGGATCATCACCGACGCCGGCTGGATGGCGATGTCGCGCGACCGCGGCACCGCCAGACAAAAGCTCGACCAGGGCTACGGCGTGGTGTGCGACGTGCACGGCACGCCGATCCCCGGCCTGATCATGGACCAAGCCAACCAGGAGCATGGCGTGCTCGCGCACCGCTCCGGCGACCCCCGGCAGACCCCGCACCTGCCCGTCGGCACCCTGCTGCGCATCCTGCCCAACCACGCCTGCGCCACCGGCGCGCAGCATGACCGCTACCACGTGATCAGCGGTGACGCGCCGGTGCAAGCGGTCTGGCCGCGCTTCTCCGGCTGGTGAGTCGCCGAGTAACCTGACCGCATCCCGGTGAGGCGGCAGCCCGGCGGGCTGCAATCGGCGTTCCTGCGGCGCTTGTAACAGGCTTGTTACAACTTCGGCTTCCCGGTTACACACTGTTACCCCTGGAATTGCCTATGGGTGGCAAACTGGTTTCGTCGTAAAGATACGGGCAAACAAAGACGCCCGGAAACCGGAAAGCAGGAGACCCATCATGAAAAACACCGTCAAATTTCTTCTCGCAGGCTTGGCCCTGGCGGCCGCCAGCGGCGCCGCTTCGGCCCGTCCGAACGTGTCGATTTCGATCGGCATCCCCGGCCCGGCTCCCGTCTATGTCGCCCCGCCGCCGGTTTACTACGCGCCGCCCCCGCCGGTCTATTACCGCCCGGCGCCCGTGTATGTGGCCCCTGCGCCGGTGGTCTACCCCTACGGCGGCTACTACGCCGCGCCGCGCTACTACGGCCCCGGCTACTACGGTCATCGCCACCATCGACATTACCGCTAGGCCGGGCGCCGGCCGCTAGCGCGGCTCCGCCCTCCCCTGCAAACCAACCCCCTTTCACGGGCGGTGCCTCACGGCGCTGCCCGTGTTTTTTTTGCGCGGCTGGCGGGCGCCATTGGGCCCGGGACCCGGCCGGGCGTGGTTTTCACGCCACCAGGCGGGACCAGCCGGGCACCCAAGCCGCCGACAAACGCTACAATTGGTCCCTCAGGGATTCCGCACCCAAAATAACCGACATTTGTCACAAAATCCGCCGCAGCATCCGGCGGCATGCAAACACCCGCGTTCGCCACCGTGCCTTCTACCACTCCGCCCCCGCAGTCACTGGGCCGCTATCAGATCATCGCCGAGCTTGGACAGGGCGCGATGGGCACCGTCTATAAAGGCATGGACCTGACCATCGAGCGCCCGGTCGCGCTCAAGACGCTCAACTCGGACCTGCCCGACGACATCATCGACGAGGTCAAGGAGCGCTTCCTGCGCGAAGCCAAGTCGGCCGGCAAGCTGAACCACCCGAACATCGTCACCATCTATGAGTTCGGCGAATCGAACGGCGTCGCCTTCATCGCGATGGAATACCTGGAAGGCAAGTCGCTGCAGGACGTGATGCGCGGCGACCGGCTGCCCTTCGCCCTGGTCGCCGAGATCATCGCGCAGATCGCCGACGGCCTGGACTACGCGCACCGCTTCGGCGTCGTGCACCGCGACATCAAGCCGGCCAACATCATGGTCTCCCCGCACGGCACCGCCAAGCTCACCGACTTCGGCATTGCGCGCGTGCAGTCCTCGACCATGACCCAGGCCGGCACCATGCTCGGCTCGCCAAAATACATGTCGCCCGAACAGGTGCTGGGCCAGACCATCGACGGGCGCGCCGACATTTTCGCGCTGGGGGTGGTGCTCTACGAAATGCTGGCGCGCTGCACCCCGTTCGAGGCCGGCGAGCCCACCGTGTTCTCGCTGATGCAGCGCATCGTCACCAACCCGCAGCCGCCGCTGGGCGAATATGCTCCGGGCGTGCCGCCGGCCTTCGATATCATCCTTGCGCGCGCGCTGGCCAAGAAGCCCGCCGACCGCTACCAGCGCGGCAGCCAGTTCGCCAACGACCTGCGCAACTACAAATCCCTGCTGGCCGCCAATGGCGGCGTCGACCCCGACGCCACCGCGATCACGCGCCGCCCCGGCCACGCCGCCGAAGCGCTGGCCGCCGCCGGCTTCAACCCGGACGGCACGCCCTCGGCGGCGCCCGCGCCGGGCGCGCCGGTCGCCGCCCCTTCCACCACCGACTGGCAGGCCGCCGCGCAATTCCTGTCGCGCACCAGCATCGGCAAGAAGACCGTGTTCACCGGCGCTGTGCCGCAACAGCCGGCGGCGCAGGGCGCGCCGGTCGCCGAGCCCAAGCCTTCGATCGCCACCTGGTATCCCGCCGGACCGACCACCGTGCCGCCCGCGCCGCCACCGCCACGGCCCGCCGCCCCGCCGCCCCAGGCCGCCGCGCCTGCCGTAGCTCCCGCGCCTGACGTAACTGCCGCGCCCCCGGTGCCGCAGCCGCAAGGCCCAACCTCACGCTTTGCCGGCGCCAGCCTGGTCACCGTCGACCCGGAAAAAACGCTGATCGGCGACCTTTCCGCGCTGGCCAACGACCTGGACGAAACGCATCGCAAGTTCGTCGAGGAAGAGAACGCGGCGATGGCGGAGATCCGCAAGGGTGCGGCGAGCGCCAAGGACTGGGAACAATTCAACACCGGCATCGAGCAGGTCCCCGACGCCAAAAAGGCCGCAACCGAGGCATCGGCCGTGCGCAAGAGCGGCGTGTTCGGCCTGCTGCGCCAGCAGGCCTCGCAAAACCTCAAGGGCCAGGCCGAGGCCAAGCGCGACGCCGAAGCCGAGTCGATGCTTGCGCTCGATACCAAGCTGCGCGCCGGCTACGACTTCCTGCTCGAATTCTGCAAGGAGCTCAACGAAGCCAGCCCGGTGTTCGCCGGCAAGCACAACCTGCTGTTCTACGGCCCCTGTCCCGACCTTTACATCAGCGACGCCACCGCGAACGCGCGGATGAACCGCATCGACGACCGCGGCAAGATCAAGGACGTGGTCGACCACCTGCTGGTTTCCTACCATCTGCTGTCGGCCGAGAAGGGCCGCTGCGTGGTCAACGCCACCGAACTGCCCAAGTTCCGCGCGATCCTCGATCTGCACGAGATGGTCTACGAGTTCAAGGAAACCAAGAACGACTTCAAGCAGGTGATCCGCGCCGGCTTCAAATTCGAGTTCAAGTTCATCTGCTCCTTCACCGTCAAAGCGAACTACGTCGAGCAAAACGCCGAAATCGTCTGCCGCAACATCGGCTCTCTGGGCCGCACCCGCTACCTGGTGCCGACCGCCAGCCTGGACCTCGAATTCTTCGAGGAACTGACCAAGCTGATGCTGGGCCACCCCAGCGAAGCCGCCGCCAAATTCTCCGTCGGTGGCTAAAGCGGGGCCGGCACTGCGGGCTTGGTTGAATCCACGACTGGTACTACTCTGGGCTACTTGGCTTAATTCGGCCGCAAGCACCATTGTTGTGCGTGCCGATGCCTGCCCTGTAAAAACTGCTTTTCGCGCAGGTTTTGCGCACCGTTTTTGTCCCGACCTTATAAAAACTTATAAATTCATTAAGGATTGGCCGTTCTTCCAGCTCTCCCACAACTCAGCCTTCTGCTGGACCGTCCATCCTCTCGGTCCTTCTTCAGTTCGCTCAAACCCGAGCCCCCGACCTTTGTCCGACCCATCCCATGATCACCCCTCGCGGCGCCCTGAAGTTCGACCTCTTCGCCGAAAGGTCAGGATTGCATGGAAATTAACACCGCGATCGAGGCCGTCCAATTTGCCTGTCCTCGTCTTCCAATGTTCCGGTTTGTCAGCGCGCTATCGTCGAAGGCGTTGGGCTAGCAACTGCTCCACGCAACATATCCACGAGTGCGGCGGAATCTGGCGGCGGCAAGTCCGAGCGCCAGACCACATGCTGGTCGTCACGGCACATTACCAACTTGTGGCGATAGCTGTCGGGCACTGACACGCCTTCGATGTCCAGCACTGTAAGCGGAACACCCCGGGCCGATGCAACTGCTCGCAATACCTCAATATCAACACCACGATCGAAGCGCAGCAGGGTGTAACCTGCGCCAAAAGCGTCGTACAGTGATCGACCATCGGCCATCCAGAAGTGCGGGGCACGGCATCCCGGAACGGTAGAGGGCGTGAATCCCCCCATCGTATAGTCTGGCGGGCTCTCACCGTCACTGGCAATGATGGGCGAATTGTCGTAGTAGTAGCCAAAGTTGAGGCCCGCGCAGCAAAACTGTTCAACATTCAACTCATAGACCTCGCGCCCGGTACGTTCGCGAGCGGAAGCACCTGCATCGGACGCATCTTCAATGTTCGCGGGAACGGCACTTCGCGCCTTGATCATCTTGGCTGCGTGGTTCATCGCGAAGTGTGAGACCTGGGCGGTAATAGGCTGCCGCTCGGCTTCGTATGCGTCAAGGATCGACTCGCCACCCCAGCCTTGTATGCGCGAGCCAAGCAGCCAAGAGAGGTTGAGAGCATCGGCAATGCCAGCGTTCATTCCGTAGCCTCCGTATGGAACCCACAAGTGGGCTGCGTCACCGGCGATGAATACGTTTCCGTCCCGAAAGCGATCCGCAACGAGTCGGCGCCCGACCCAGTCCTCCTTGCTGATCACTTCGTACTCCAATTCAGGCCCGACGCCCAGTATCTGGCGAATGGACCAGTCGCGGTCAACCGAATCAAAATCCACTTCATCATGGTTGAGATGGTTATGCACCAGCCATGTCTCACATCCATCAATGGCAAACACGGTTCCGCAGCGTCTTGGATTGACCGAGTAGTAGCACCATGACGGCTTTCCCGGAAGAAGGCTTTTCAAACCCGGTGCCCGGATATAGGTTGACTGGACCCGCTGTACAACTGCCGCACCTTCAAGTTTGGCACCCATGGCCTTACGGACAGCCGAGCTGCCCCCGTCGCAGCCCACGAGGTATCGGCATCGAATCCGCAACTCCTTTTCGGTGTCGAGATCAAGTGCGGTAGCCATCACACCGTCCGGGCTTTGCTCAAATGCGGTAAGGCGCGTTCGGTTGAGCAGGGTGACTCCAGGAAGCGCCGCGGTATGTTCGAGCAGCACGGGCTCCAGGAACAGCTGGTTGATCCGATGGGGTGGCTCGGGAGTGGGCCACCATGTGTCAGGCCCTTCCGTAGACGTATACCGCTGATTGCGAGCGGGGATCGGAATTCTGCCGAGTTCGCTGCCGGTCATGCTTGTGCGGAACACTACATCATTGGGATAGTCCTCCGGCAAGCCTGTGTTGCGCAGCTTTTGCGCGACCCCGAGTCGGCGAAAGCGCTCCATGGTCCGCGATGCGACGTGGTTGCACTTCACGCTGGGAGGCTCGGCATAATGGCGGGTCTCGACGATTGCGAGCCTCACCCCTCGCGACGAGAGGTCCATCGCCAAGGTCAAGCCAACCGGACCTGCGCCGACGATCAGTACGTCCGTGTCAATGCTCTTCATTGCTTCAATCGATCTTGATGTTGTGTTGATGAATTACCCTCGCCCACTTGCTGGTCTCCGACGAGATGAATAGTCCAAAAGACTCAGGTGAGCCAGACGAGGTCTCAATACCCAGGTTGCGGATGCTGGCTTGTAGGGCTGGATCGTTTAGTGCCTCGCTGAGTGCGGCATTGACTCTGGCAACTGCATGGGTGGGAGTGGCTGATGGAGCGACGACGCCAAACCATCCCGTCGATTCGTACCCTGGAACACCGCCTTCGGACATAGTCGGTACGTCAGGCAACTGTTGCAGCCGCTTTGAACCGGTGACTGCGTAAGCTATGAGTTTTCCAGCCTTGATCTGCTGTAGCGAAGTAGGGAGATCCACCATGGCCAACGGAACCTGGCCGCTCATCGCATCCATGGCAGCGGGGCCAGAGCCCTTGTAGGGGATCGGAACCACCCGAATACCCGCCATCTCGTTCCAAAGCGCGACTGACAGATGCATTGCCGTGCCATTGCCGCCATGTGCGACAGACAATTCGCCGGGCCTTGATTTAGCCCGCTCAATAACGTCTTTTAGCGTCTTCGCTGATAAGGCAGGATTTCCGACCAGAACAAACGGAAATGCGGCGAGCATGCTCACGGGCCTAAGGTCTTTCTGAACGTTATAGGGCATTTGGGCATACAGACTGCTGTTGGCCGACAAGGCGCCCGCTGCGGCAACCCCCATCGTGTAGCCGTCTGGGGCGGCCTTCGCGACCACACTCAATCCAATGCTTCCGCCTGCTCCCGGTCGGTTTTCAACCACTACCGGCTGACCGAGCACGTCGTTGAGCTTCGGCACCAGCATTCGCACGAGCGTATCCGTGCTGCCACCCGGCGGAAAGGTCACGACCATGCGGATCGGCTGCTTGGGGTAGGCGCTGTCGATCTGCTGCGCCATCGCGGTCGCCAACCATCCAGACGCCGCAAGCACCGCTAGAGCGTGAATCGAATATTTCATATTTGTCTCCTTATCGGTTGATTGAACATCTTCGGGATTTGTGAGTAAATCGAAATTAAATGAACCAGATATGATGAATTCGTATGAATCGACACAACTTTTTTTCGCCAAGCATCCGACAGCTGCGCGCATTTCGTGCCGTTTTTCATCTAGGAAAACTCAGCGCCGCCGCCGAACAGCTGTCGCTCACTCAATCAGCGGTTAGCGTCTTGATCAGGCAACTCGAGGAGGGGCTGGGCACAAGATTGTTTGATAGAACGACCCGCTCGCTGCGTGCTACCCAAGCAGCTTTTGAAGCCATCGCGGTGGCTGAGCGGGTGTTACGGGATATCGACTCCCTGGGGGCCGGCCTGCGGGATCTCGGTGCGCTTCGCCGCGGCCGCGTCTCATTGGCAATCACTCCGACCCTTGGTGAAATCCTGCTACCTGGCGTTGTGGGGTGTTTCGGAGCGCTGTATCCCGAGATTCGAGTAGCGGTTGATGACTGCGCTCCGGATCAATTCGTAAGTCGAATTCTGGGAGAACATGTTGACTTTGGCGTAGGAGCGCCAGAGAGAGCCGCGGCTGATGTCGATGTGTCAATGCTCACCGCCGACACACTGGCCTTGGTGTGCCGCAAAGATCACCCTCTTGCTGCAAAGAAGCGATTGAAATGGGCTGGCCTTGAAGGTGTTCCCGTATTGACCGTTAGACCCGGATACGGAATCCGGCAGATGATCGACGGAGCTGCCAAACAAGCGGGAGTCCTGCTAGAGGTCGCCAATGAAGTGACCTTCTTCTCCACCGCATTGTGGATGACCCAGGCCGGTGCAGGCGCATCGATCATGCCTACGGCTTACGCGCGCGCGCCCCAACACAAAGACTTGGTTATAAAAGTTCTCCACGATCCGCTGGTCTCTAGAGACATTTCACTGGTGATCAAGCGAGGTCGATCATTGTCGCCGGCAGCCCAAGCGTTTGCGGACGTGCTCAAAGCGCAACTGACACCGAACCACACAGTTTGATGCGCATCATTTGCCATAGGGTCGAATCACCCCGGGATTCGAGGAGGCCGTTTGCTTATGAGGCAGCTATTTGCATGAATTTCATTGAAAAACCGTTACTTGCGACGTATGCCAACGTCTTCAACTATATAGCGCGCGCTCTGCCGCAGGACGACACAGTTGTGGTGGCTTGCATCGACCGGATATAGGGCCGGCGCGGGTCTGGCTTTGTCGCACGACGCCCAGCCACCAGCCTATACGAAATCCCGTTCAGTTAACTGTACGTTTCGCATGTAAAAATGACCTGTGCGGCTCGATCAACGAGCCGCACAGGTCACGTCCTGCTGCAGGCGAGCGCCGCTGCGGCGGCGCAGCGCGGGGCTTAGCCCTTGGTCGACAGGGTGATGTTGTTGTTCACCGTGGTCACGCCTTCCACGCCCTTGGCGAGGGAAACGGCCTGGTCGATCTCGGCCTGGCTCTTGGCGGTACCGGCCAGGGTCACGACACCCTTGTCGTCGGTATCGACCTTGACCTTCATGGCACTGACGGTCTTGTCCTTGACGAAGGCGGCCTTGATCTTGGTGGTGATCACCGAGTCCTTGACCGCGACCCTAGCCTTGTCGCTAGCGTTGGACGCCTTCTCGGACATGGTGCTCTGCGCATGGCCCGTCAGCGGGAGCAGCAGGGCGCCGAGGATGAGGCCGGTGGAAGCGAGTTTGATATTCATGTTGTTACCTTTCTCCAGTGATAAAACGGTTCTTCACTGTAAGCGTTGCGGCGCGCCGTTTATGTAGGAAAGGTCTGATTTCCCTGTAGGAAACAGCAGATCCGCAGCCACCAATAGCCAGCGACCCGGCGCGCACGCGTTAGCAAAACAAAGGCCCGGGCAACGCGCCCGGGCCTGGTTTGAGGAGGTGGGTGGCGCAGGCCCGCGCTAGGGCTCCAGCCTGCCGATCTGGTCATAGGCGCGATTGAGCCACACCTTGACACGCTGGCGTTCCAGCAGCCCGAGGGCGCCGTCCTCGCCGGTGTGATTTACCGCCGCCCAGAAACTGGTGCTGCGCGCGTCGATCTTTTGCATGGTGGCGTCGGGCAGGTGGCCCAGGGTGATGACGCGCGCGCCCATGCCCTCGGCGCGCTCGCGCTCGCCCGAAGCTTCAAGGATGTCGAAGCGGTCGCCGCGTAGCGCATTAAGCACCAGCACGAGATTGAGGCGTCCGCCGAACTGGTCGAGCAGGCGGCGCAGCAGGTCCACCGAATCGCGCCCCGCGTCCATCACGTGCCAATAGGTCAGTTTGACGCCGATGTCGGCGGCCAGTTCCAGCACCCCGGAATCCTCCAGCCACTGCACCAGCGCGTGGTGGGTCTGCGCGGCCAGGTCGACGATGACGCGGGTCTCCGGGTTCTCGGCCGCCGTCTCGACGATACGGTCCAGGCTCTTGTAGTTGTCGATCACCACCGGCGCGGCGTAGTCGGTGTAGAAGCGCGTCAGCGCGCCATGCGACTTGTCGCTGTCGAAGCCGATCAGCGGCAGCCCCTTGTCGATGCAGTATTGCGACAGGATGCGCGACACCAGCGACTTGCCGACGCCGCCCTTCTCACCGCCGATGAAATGCAGGTTGCTCATGCTGGGGGGTCCAATCGGTTGGATTGCCGGGCCGGCGCGGCAGCACACAAGCCGCCGCCCCGCATCCCGGTTGAAGCGGATTTCTTCATGACCCAAAAGCAATAAACAGGCCGCGAAACCGTGCGCGACATGCAAGCACGCCGCAGCACCGCTACTTTACTGCATTGGCCTCGATGAGCAGGCGCGCATTCTCCTTTTGCGCCTTCAGCAGGCGCTGGAACGGCGCGCCGGTGCCGGCGGGCTCGTACAGGTTCTGCGTCACCACCGTGGTTTGCAGCACGGTCATCACGATCACGCCGTTGACGCGTCCCTTGAAACCGCTCGCCTGATCGGTATAAGTGGCGCCCATGCCGGCATAGACCGCGTTGGCATCGGTCTCCAGCAGGCCCATCACCGGCTTTTCCATGCCGACCCCCATGCTGGAGGTGCGCGCGCTGCTGTCCTTTTCGATCTGCGCCATGTCCAGCGCGGGCAGCGAAGCGGCGATTTCGCGCAGCGCATTGGCGCGCGACAGGTTGGCCGGCACGGCCATCATTTTGCCGCCGGCCAGCGGACTCAGGTACATGCCGTAGTTGGCGATCCTGGCCAGCGCACCGGCGCGGATCTTCTGCAACTGGGCGCAGTCGCCGAACAACAGGAGCACGCGATTCTTGCCGGCCTGCGCGGTGTCCTGCATGCGCACCAATTCGATCTCCAGTTGCGACTCGCGAGTGAACTTGCAGTAACCGGCCGGCACCGGCAGGCGCAGGCTGCGGTTTTCCACGTTGACCGTTTCGATACTCTGCGCCGCGGCCAGGCCGGGCACCAGGCAAGCCGCGATCAGCGGCATGCCGACCATGATGTGCCCCAGGGCACGCATCTTTTTGATCATGTTTCTTCCCAAGGTTGGTTCATTTGTCACTGCGACCAAAAAGCATCAGTCGGGCCGCACCGCCAGCTTGCCGCTGCCCAGGAAGAATATCGCGAGTCCGCAAAACAGATAAAAGCCCTGCAGCTCCAGCGCCCAGCCGCCGTTCTTGGTCATGGCGAACAGTTCGGCGGCGTGCACCAGACAGATCGCGAACACCATGTTGATCGCCACCAGCAAGCCGCCGATGCGCGAGGCGATGCCCAGGATGATCAGTACCGGCGCGAGCACCTCGCCGACCAGCGCGCCGTACGAGAGCACCGTCGGCAGGCCGACCGCGGCAAGCTTGCTGCCGATGAACTCGAGCGCCGAGGGGTGCAGCAGTTTGGCAATGCCATGCAGCAGCATCAGGATGCCTAAAGTCAGGCGCAACAGCAGCTTGCCGACAGCGTCGTTCTGGAAGGGCAGTTTCATGGGAATGATTTCCTGTTCGGGTCACAACGAAATTTGAGGAGAGGCGCAGTATGCCATTGCCTTACGCCATCGGCATATGCACCGTGGGGGATTCGAGCGCCAAACCATGCGCCGGGTTCCCGCCGCGGCGCATGTATTGAATCCATGACAATGCAGTATTAGCGCCGCGCGATTTGCAATCAGGCGCGGAGCTTGTCATACTTCAAGACAAGTAGCGCCGCCGCAAAGGCAGCGCCGGCCCGCACGGGCAAAACCAAAAAACAGGTGAGGAAAGTCCGCAGCACATGAGCAATCGCCAGCCCGACGAGCGTGAACTGCGCTTTGCGCTTCTGTTCAACAAGGCGTTCAACGAGGTGATCAACCCCGCTGAATTCGCAGAGAACGATTTTTATGCCTTCCAGGTGATCGAGCGCGCGATGCGCACGGAGAACCAGGAGCTGCGCAACCTGGCTTTTCACCTTGAAGCGGAGCGCGGGTCGGGGATGGAAGTGATCAACGTGCGCTCTCCCAACCCGCTGGAAGCGACCCGGCGCATGAAGACCCTCGCACCCGGCGAAAGCGCCGAAGCGGAAACGGCGGCCGACGAACCGGCCGCGCCGCCCAAGTCCGGCAAGTAGCAGCGCCGCGCCGGCGCCGAGCGCCGGCAGTTCCGCTAGAACCCCGCGAGCACCAGCTTGCCGACGGTGTGCCCGCCTTCAAGCAGCGCGTGCGCGCGGCGCAGGTTGGCAGCATTGATCGGTCCGAGCACTTCGCCCAGCGTGGTGCGGAGCACGCCGGCATCGATCAGGCGCGCGGTCTGATCGAGAAGATGGTGCTGCTCGATCATGTCGGGAGTGCCGAACGTCGAGCGCGCGAACATCGCCTCCCAGACGAACGTGCCGCACTTGGGGCGCAGCAGGTTCATCGGCAGCGAATCGAAATGTTCGACTATCGAGCAGATGCGGCCTTGCGGGGCCAGCAGCTCGACCATCGCGGCAAAGTGCCGGTCCAGGCTGTTGCAGCAGAAGATCGCATCGACCCACTTGAGGCCTTGCGCGCGCAGCTGCGCCACCAGGTCGCCGGCGTGATCGATGACGTGATCGGCGCCCAGGCTGCGGCACCATGCGGCCGATTCCGGGCGTGAGGCGGTCGCCACCACGGTCTGCTTGCCGAGCTGCTTGGCCAGCTGGATGGCGATCGAGCCGACCCCGCCGGCGCCGCCGATGATCAGCACCGACTGGCCCGCGTGCGCGCCTCGCGGCGAGATGCCCAGGCGGTCGAACAGGCCCTCCCATGCGGTGATGGTGGTCAGCGGCAGCGCCGCCGCATGCGCAAAGTCCAGCGTGGCGGGCTTACTCCCCACAATGCGCTCATCGACCAGGTGGTACTCGCTGTTGGCGCCGGGGCGGATCACGCTGCCGGCGTAATACACCGCATCGCCCGGCTTGAACAGCGTGACCTCGGCGCCCACCGCGGTAACGATGCCGGCGGCGTCCCAGCCGAGCACGCGCGGCTGGGCCTCGGCGGCATGCGCGCCCTTGGAGAGGCGGATCTTGGTGTCCAGCGGATTGACCGAAACGGCTTCGACCTTGACCAGCAGGTCGCGCGGCTTCGGGCTGGGGGTGTCGATTTCCGTATCGAACAGGGATTGCGGGTCGCTGATGGGGAGGTAGCGGGTCAGGCCGACGGCTTTCATGGGAGTTCCGGTAGGATCAAGTGGGATTCGGGCACCAGTGTAGACCAGCGCCTGCAACCCGGCGCGGAACAAGGTAGGCTGATGCCATGCAAGCATGCCCGCGCCAAATCGGCCCGTACCGGACACGCCCGTACACTCGCGGCTTCACCCTGATCGAGCTGATGATCTCGCTGGCAGTGATGGCGATCATCGCGGTGATGGTCAACCACCTGGCCGAGATCATGGCCACCCGCGAGCGCGAGCAGCAACTCTACTCGGCGCTGCGCGCGGTGCGCGGCGCGCTCGATGCGCACAAGCGCGCGTTTGATGCGGGCCGCATCGCGCTGCCGCCCGTACCTCCCGGCACGCCGGCGCCGGTGCTCAGCGGCTACCCGAAGAACCTGCAGGTGCTGGTCGACGGCGTGGAGGACGCGCTTGATCCCGAGCACAAGAAGATGCGCTTTCTCGACCGCATCCCGCCCGACCCGATGGAGCGCGACAAGACCCAGTCACCCGCCGACACCTGGGCCAAGCGTTCCTACGCGAGCGATCCGTTCAACCCGCAGCCGGGCGAGGACGTGTTCGACATCCATTCGAAATCGGAGCGGCCCGGCCTGAACGGCGCGCCGTACTCGTCATGGTGAGCACCCTGCGTCCGCGTGCTCCGGGTCTGCGGCGTCTGCCGGGTTTTCCGGGCTTTCCTTACCTGCCGCGCCGCCAGCGCGGCTTCGTCTACATGGCGCTGATCGTGTTCTTCGGCGGCTTCGCGATCTTTGCCGGCTCGGCGATCATCAGCGGCGGCATCCTGCAGCGGCGCACCGGCGAAGAGCAACTGCTTTACGTCGGCACCGAGTTCCGCAACGCGTTCAAGAGTTACGTCGAGACCTCGCTGCAGCTGCAACCGGGCCAGCAACCCTACCCGGCCAAGCTCGAAGACCTGCTGGCCGACACGCGCGTCACACCGGTCAAGCGCCACCTGCGGCAGATCTACCGCGACCCGCTCACCGGGCAGGCGAACTGGGCGACGGTGGCGGCGCCCGGCGGCGGCATCATGGGGGTGCATAGCCTGTCGCCGGCCAAGGCGGTCAAGCTGTTCGCCTTTCCGCCCGAGTTCAAGCACCTGGAGGGCAAAGGCAAAATCGCCGAATGGGTGTTTGCCTACGAGGTGCCGGTGCTGCCCGGGGCCGCCGGCGCTGCCCCAGCCGCAGCGGCTTCCGCTCCCGCTGCTGCGACCCCGCCGGCACCGGCGCCCGACCCGACAGCCGCGGCGCCGGCCGCACCCGCCCAGCCCGCGCCGGCCGCGCCAGCGCAACCCGCCAGTCCTGCAGCACCGGCTGCGCCCGCCACGCCTGCACCTTACAAGCCGACCCCGGAGGAACAACGCCAGATCGAAGAGCTTCTCAAGGAACTGAACAAGCGCCTCGAAGCGACCTAGCGGGATCAGCGCAAGAGCTTGCCGTTGGCGCCGACGATGGTCAGGTCCACGCTGCCCCAGCCGGTGCGGCCCTTGGGACTGTAGTTGACGTAGACCCCACCCAGGTTCAGTTCGCCCAGGTTGTTGAGCGCCTTGACGATTTTCTCGCGCGTCGGGTTGGGCCCGGCGCGTTTCAAGGCTTCGACGGTGATCTTGCCGCCGACAAAGCCTTCAAAGCTGGAAAACGATACCGCCTCGTTGGGCGCGTGCTGCTTCATCACGCGCAGGTATTCGGACACCACCGGCAGGGTCGGCGAGAACGGAAACGGCGTGGCCTGGGCGATCACCATGCCGCGCGCCTTGGCGGCACCGGCCGCCTTGACCACGTCCTCGGCGAGCACCACCGACATGGCGTAGATCTGCGTGTCGGCGGCGGCACTGTCGCGGATCAGCGTGACGAAGGCGTTGGCAAAGCGCCCCGCGCTGATCAGGAAGACCGCATCGGGTTTGGACTTGGCGATCTCGGCGACCGCGGCTTTCATGTTGGCCTCAAACTTGTCGGGCGCGACATCGACGGCCACGTTGGCGACCACCTCCAGGCCCTGGTTCTTGGCGGCGGTCTGCGCGAACTGGCTCATCGGCGGGCCGAAGGCGGTGTTCCAGTAGAAGATCGCCACGCGCTTTTTCTGCGTGCTCTTCGCTTCGGCCACCAGGGCGGTCACTTCTTCGGTGAAGCCGGAGCGGAACGGGAAGAAGTTGTCCGCGCCGACGATGTTCTTGTTGCCCTGCAGGGGCGCGATCATGGCGATGCCGGCCTCGCCGGGGATGTTCTGCTTGGCCAGTTCGGTGAGCCCGCCGGTGTTGAGAAAGCCGACCAGCGCGAGCACATCCTTGTTGGCGATCAGTTCCTTGGTGGTGGCGACCATCTTGCCGGCATTCAAGTCATCATCGCGGGTAAGCAGCGTGACCTGCTTGCCGTTCACGCCGCCCTGCGCATTGGCATAGGCGAAATAGGCGTTCAGGCCGGCAGTCAGGCCCTTGGCGTTGGTCGCCGAGGCGATGTTGGTGTGTGAAGCAATCTGTGCAACCACCAGGTCCTGCGACTGCGCGGCACCGGCGATCAGCGCGAGCGGAAAGCAAACGGCCATGGCGGCCAGCGCACGAGTGAGGATGCGCATCTTTTTGTTCCTCCTTTTTTTTGGCTGCGGGACCGGAGCGCCGCGTGCTGAAGATCAATGCCCCGAAGTCGCCAAAACGCCGCAGCGTACAATAAAAACGACCGCGCAGCCGATGCTAGCAGCCTGCCTGCGCCGCGCAATAGCGCATCGCGGGAAGAAACAAGAATTTGCAAAAATCAGCCGCTTGGGGGCATTGCGGCGGCGCGCGCGGCGAATCGCGTCTTCCAAACAAGACATCAACTACTTGATGGAGGCAATGTACTCGACGAGAATCTGCGGGTCGCGATAGGCGGCCTGATGGTCGAGCACCTGTAGCCGCCCATCCCGCTCCAGGACGAAACCGGGAAAGCCGCCGATGCCGGCACGCGCCATCAACTGCCGCGCGGCGCGTATCCACGCGCCGGTGGCCTGCGCATGGGCCGCGCTTGCCAGCAGCGCCGCGTCAACACCATGCGCCGCGGCGATTTCAGCCAGCACCTCGCCATCGGCCAGGTCGCGGCCGAGGACATAGTGCGCGTGCTGCAGCGCTGCGAGCAATTCGCGCTGCCGCTCGCGCGGGCCGGCCGCCAGGGTCGCGATCAGCGGCACCGACCAGAGCATCACCTCCCGCGCGGGATCGCCGATACGCGCCAGGTAGGCGGCGCCAAAGGTTGCGCCGGTGAGCCGGGCGATCTGTTGATCGGCATGGACGATGTGCGCGCGCATGCCGGGCGCGATGCGCACCGGATCGGGAAACAACGCACCCGGCCACAGTTCCAGGGGCAGCGCCGGACCCGGTGCCGTGGCAAGAGCCTCTACCAGCCGGGCGGCGCCGTAGCACCACCCGCAGAGGGGATCGAACAGGTAATGCAGCCGCATGCCGGGACCGGGCGCTGCGAGCGCTAGTTGGCGCGCTGCGGATTGACGTTGAGCACCATCCAGTAAAGCTGCAACTGGGACACCGCCTTGATGAAGGCGTCGAGTTCGACCGGCTTGCGGATGTAGCTGTTGGCGCCGTTGCGGTAGGAGCGCACCACGTCTTCGTCCTGCGCCGAAGAGGTCAGCACCACCACCGGCTGGGTGGCGGTGGCGGGATTGGCGCGC
>Ga0075363_100000194_pt1 | contig 16409 bp, 17 predicted proteins | sample EndMetdeltDD1763_FD_71470 | JGI IMG/M metagenome (GOLD analysis project Ga0075363, IMG submission 71470) | Populus endosphere microbial communities from Tennessee, USA - Endosphere MetaG P. deltoides DD176-3 | ecosystem: Host-associated > Plants > Roots > Endosphere | place: USA: Tennessee...
TCGCGGCGCAGGTCGAGCCGGTCGGCAACCCAGTTCAGGTAGCGCAGGATCTCGGCCTGGGTGGCGTACTTCTCGGTCCAGTTCCATTTCTGCTGCAGTTCGACCGAGAACGAATAGCTGTAATCGATGCTCTCGACGTCGCAACGCGCGCCCGGATAGCGATTGTGGTACCAGGTGCCGCCCAGCTCGGGCGCGGACTCGATCACCCGGACCGAGAGCCCTTGGCTGCGCAGCTTGTGCAGCGCGTAGAGGCCGGCGAATCCGGCGCCCACCACGAGCGCATCCAGGGGATCGTTCACAGACGCTCACTGTAGGGACGGTCGCTGTGTCGCACCGCTGTCCTCCCGGTCACCGGGCGATGCGATCGCGTTTTCCCGACCACCGGGCGCGCGTGGTCGGGGCGGCCTGATTCTGACCGGTACGTCCGCTCACCGGGATCGCCCGCGAGTCGCGGCACGGACTGCGGTAGACCATTAATAAGCCCACACACGTTAGGACGACAGCATGAGCGAGCGGGTACTTGACCGGGTAATGGCCATGGCCGACCAATTGCGCGAGCAGGCCGCCGAAGCCGAGACGATTGGCCGGCTCACCGACGACACCGTCAAAGCCATGAAGGGGGCCGGCCTGATCCGGCTGCTGCAGACCAAGCAGTACGGCGGGTTCGAGGCCCACCCCCGCGAGTGGGCCGAGACGGTGATGGCCACCGCGGCGTTGGATCCGGCCGCCGGCTGGATCGTCGGCGTCGTCGGCGTGCACCCCTACCAGTTGGCCTACGCCGATCCGAAGGTGCCCGCCGAGATCTGGGCCGACGACGTCGACACCTGGATGGCGTCCCCGTACGCGCCGCAGGGGGTGGCCAAGCCCATTGACGGGGGGGCTGGCGGCTACATCTTCAACGGCCGCTGGCAGTTCAGCTCGGGCACCGACCATTGCGACTGGATCATCCTGGGCGCGATGCTCGCCAATGCCGAGGGCATCCCGTTGATGCCGCCCCAGATGCTGCACATGATCCTGCCGCGCAAGGACTACGAGATCGTCGAGGACTCGTGGAATGTGGTGGGGCTGCGCGGAACCGGCTCCAAGGACGTCATCGTCAAGGACGCGTTCGTCCCGACCTACCGGACGATGGACGCGACGAAGGTCATGGACGGCACCGCGCAGCGCGAGGCCGGGATGACCGAGCCGCTGTACCTGATGCCGTGGTCGACGATGTTCCCGCTCGGCATCTCCTCGGCGACCATCGGCATCGCCGAGGGAGCACTCGCCGCGCATCTGGACTACCAGCGGGAGCGCGTCGGCGCCACCGGAACCGCGATCAAGGACGACCCCTACGTCATGTTCGCCATCGGCGAGGCCGCAGCCGACATCAATGCCGCCCGCCAGGAACTGCTGGCCAACGTCGACCGCATCTACGACATGGTCGCCGCCGGCAAGGACGTGTCGTTCGCGGACCGCGCAGCAGGTCGGCGGACGCAGGTGCGCGCGGTGTGGCGCGCGGTATCGGCGGTCGACGAGATCTTCGCCCGCTCGGGCGGCAACGCGGCACGCATGGACAAGCCGCTGCAGCGGTACTGGCGTGACGCGCACGTCGGCCAACTGCACGCGATCCACATGCCCGGTACCACCTACCACGCGTCGGCGCTGAGTTCGCTCGGCATCGAGCCGCCGCTGGGTCCGCTGCGGGCCCTGATTTAGGAGCACGACGGTGAGCGACCTGAAAAGCCTTGGCTACATCACCATTTCGACCAACGACATCGAGCGCTGGCGCCAGTTCGCCTTCGGGGTGCTGGGCTTCGCGGAGGGCAAGGGCCCCGACCCGTCCGCGCTGTACCTGCGGATGGACGAGCGGGCGGCCCGGCTGATCGTGGTGCCCGGTGAGACGGACCGGGTTCTCACCATCGGCTGGGAAGTCCGCGACCACCCGGCACTGCAACGGGTCAAGGCGGCCCTCGACGGTGCCGGGGTGCCGTTGAAGCAACTATCCGCCGACGAGGCCGAGGCCCGCCGGGTGGAAGAGGTCATCACGTTCGAGGACCCGGCGGGCAACACAATCGAGGTATTTCACGGCGCGGTGCTTGACCACAGCCCGGTGATCACCCCGTTCGGCGCGAAATTCGTCACCGGCGATCAGGGACTGGGCCACGTCGTCGTGCCGGCCACCGATCCCAACGGACTGTTCGACTTCTACACCGAAGTGCTGGGTTTCCGATCCCGCGGCGCGTTCCGGGTACCGCTGCCGAAAGAGTTTGGCCCGGTGCGGGTTCGCTTCCTCGGCATCAACGAGCGACACCACAGCATGGCCATCGTCCCCGCCGCCCACCAGCGCGACCCGCGCCTCGTCCACATCATGGTCGAGGTCGACGCCCTCGACGCGGTCGGTCGGGCGCTGGACCGCGTCAACGCCGAGGGCTTCCAGTTGTCGTCCACCCTCGGGCGCCACACCAACGACAAGATGATCTCGTTCTACGTCCGCGCACCGGGTGACTGGGACATCGAGTTCGGCACCGACGGCATGCGGGTCGACGAAAGCTATTACACCGCAGAGGAAATCACGGCCGACAGCTACTGGGGCCATCAGTGGGTCGGCGAGATGCCCGCGGCGATGCGGTTATGACGCCCGACACCGACGTCAAACCCGTCGCGGCCTCGTCGATCACCTCGTGGGATGACGAGGCCGACGTCGTGATCGCCGGTTACGGGGTGGCCGGCGCAGCAGCCGCGGTTGAAGCGGCCCGCTCCGGCGCCGACGTCCTGGTCGCAGAACGCACCGGATCCTGGGGCGGAGCGGCGGCGATGGCGGGCGGATTCATCTACCTCGGCGGTGGCACCGCGCTGCAAAAGGCATGTGGCTTCAGCGATTCCGTCGAAAACATGACTGCGTTTCTCAACGTTGCGATGGGCCCCGGTGCCGACGAGGACCGAATCGCCGATTACTGCGCCGGCAGCGTCGCACACTTCGACTGGCTGGTCGGCTGCGGTGTGCCGTTCAAGGCGGAGTTCTTCGCCGAGCCCGGCTGGGAGCCGATGGGCGATCAGGGCCTGATGTACAGCGGGGGCGAAAACGCCTACCCGTTCAACACCATCGCCACGCCAGCCCCGCGCGGGCATGTCCCGCAGATGTCGAACAAGAAGCAGGGCGAAGCCAGCGCCGGCTACATGCTGATGAAGCCCCTCGTCGAGACCGCCACCGCGGCCGGCGCGCGCGCCCTCTACGACGTGCGGGTGCAGTCGCTGATCGTCGAATCCGACGGGCGGGTGGTTGGCCTGCGCGCCCGCCGGTACGGCACTGAGCTGGCGATTCGGGCGCGAAGCGGAGTCGTGCTGGCGATGGGCAGCTTCGCCTACAACGACGCGATGGTGGCGCAGTACGCCCCGCGCATCGCCGGGCGACCGGCCGCCTCGATCGAGCAGCACGACGGGCAGGCGATCCGGATGGCTCAGGCGCTGGGCGCCGACCTGGCCCACATGGACGCCACCGAGGTCGCGATCTTCATCGACCCGCAGCAGTTGGTGCGCGGCATCCTGGTCAATGGCCGCGGTCAGCGCTACGTCGCCGAGGACACCTACCCCGGCCGGATCGGCCAGCTCACGCTCTACCACCAGGACAACACCGCGTACTTGATCATCGACAACGACGCCAACGAAGAGGCGAACGCGTCGTGGTCACCGAAGTTCATGCTGCGCCCGGCGACCTGGGTGGCCGACACCGTCGCCGACCTGGAGCGCGACATGGGGCTGCCACCCGGTTCGCTGCAGGCGACCGTGGCCGCCTACAACGACGGCGCCGCGCGTGGCGAGGACCCGCTGCTGCACAAGAAGCCGGAGTGGCTCAAACCGATCGGCTCCCCGGTCGGCGCGATCGACCTGCGGGAAAACACCGGCGGCTTCACCCTCGGCGGCCTGCGCACCTCGCTGGATGCCGAGGTCCTGCACGTCAGCGGTGAGCCCATCCCCGGCCTCTTCGCCGCGGGGCGTTCGACCGCAGGACTGGCCGCGTGGGGTTACGCCAGCGGCATCTCGCTCGGCGACGGCAGCTTCTACGGCCGCCGTGCGGGCCGCTCTGCTGCGAAGGGCTGACCTGCGCTGATCCGTCGGCCGGCCGTCGAACAACCACGTCTGGGCGGCGCTTTTTCGTGTCTTGTGTGACAGCGGCCGCAGACGTATGGTGGGAACCATGTATTCCTAATAGGAATATGCCAGCCAGTTATAGAACCTTTGAGGACACCGATGTCACGAATCGACGCCGTCGCGACCGCCCAACCAACAACACCCACTGCCGTCATCGACCGCATCTCGCTGGTCCTCGACGCGTTCGACGGACCGGGACGGCTGACGCTGGCACAGATCGTCCGCCGCACTGGCCTGCCGCGCTCGTCGGCGCATCGGATGCTCGAGCGCCTGGTACAGCTGCGCTGGCTGCGCCGCAGCGGCCGCGACTACGAGCTCGGCATGCGCCTGGTGGAGCTGGGTTCGCTGGCCGTGCACCAGGATCGTCTGGTGCGCGCGGCCAGCCCACTGCTGGGCGAATTGCACCGCGCCACGGGGCTTGTCGTCCACCTCGCGGTTCTGGACGGACCCGATGTGGTCTATCTCGACAAGGTCGGCGAACCGACAAACAGTGCGATCCCCACGCGAGTCGGGGGTCGTCAGCCTGCGCACTGCACCGCCGTCGGCAAGGCGATCCTCGCCTACGGTGACGAGGCCGCCGAAGTGGATCTGCGGGCGGGCAAGACTCGGTACTCAATCGCTAACGGCTCCCAACTCGCAATCGAATTGGCCAAGGTGCGCGCCCACGGTGTCGCGTTCGAACGCGAGGAGTCGCTGCTCGGATTCGGTTGTGTCGCTGCCCCCATCGGGAGCCCGGGTGAGGCTGTCGCCGCGGTGTCGGTGTGCGGCCCGATGACGCGCATGATGTTCGATCAGCGCCTGGCCGCACCGGTACGCATGACCGCGATGGGCATCTGGCGCAACGTCGAAGACGGCCCGCAGCGGGTGGCGCCGACCCTACAGCCGCTGCGGCCATTGCGACTGGCGCGTCCGGCGTCGCGTCCTGCCCTCCAGTACGCGTGAGCCTCGATCCACAGATCGCTGCCCTGATCGAGACGCTGGACGCCGCCTTCCCGCCCGTCCACACGATGACGGGCGCGCAGGCCAGGGCGACCATCCGCTCCCGATTCGTGCCGTCGACCGAACCCGAGCCAGTGGCCGAAATTCGGAACGAGACAATCCCCGGCCCCGGCGGCGACATCCCGATCCGCATCTACCGCCCCCACGGCAGTGCGGGCGTAAGCCTGCCTATTTTGGTATTCGCGCACGGTGGTGGATTCGTGTTCTGCGACCTCGACAGTCACGACGGGCTGTGCCGTGATTTTGCCAACCGCCTTCCCGCCGTGGTCGTTTCGGTGGCATACCGTTTGGCACCCGAACATCCCTGGCCCGCAGCAGCCGAAGATCTGTACGCAGCCACCCAATGGGCCGAGCGCAACGCCTCGCGTTTCGGTGGTGATCCGGCCCGCGTCGTCGTCGGCGGTGACAGCGCGGGCGGCAACCTGGCCGCCGTTACCGCGCTGATGGCCCGCGACCTCGACGGCCCCGCGCTGGCCGCGCAGCTCCTCCTATACCCCGTTATCGCAGCGGATTTCGAGACCGAGTCGTACCGGTCATTCGGCCACGGCTATTACAATCCGAAGCCGGCCCTGCAGTGGTATTGGGATCAGTACGTGCCGTCAACGGCAGACCGTTCGCACCCATATGCCACGCCGCTGAACGCCGATCTACAACGACTGCCGGCCGCCGTCGTCGTCATCGCGGGTCACGATCCGCTGCGCGACGAGGGGCTTGCCTACGCATCGGCGCTCGAGGAGGCCGGAGTGCCCGTTTTGCGTGCCCAATTCGACGGTGGCATACACGGTTTCATGACGATGCCCGTGTTAGACCTCGCGCACAAAGCCCGGCAGCAGGCGTCTGTAAAGCTGGCTCAGCTGCTTGCCCTCGTTTAGCCTCACCCACCTAGGTAATCGATGCCTCCCGGTGGACGGGACTTCGCGTGCCCGACGCGAGACCGCAGCCATACCCTTTGCCTATGGCTGACGGTGAGGTATTTGTCATTGACCGTGTCATCACGCGCCCCGGTTGTGCGAGGGAATTTGTGGACACCTACCTCACGGAGTACGCCCCGGGCGCGCGCGATCGAGGCATGACGCTGCGCGACATCCTGGTGAGCCCGCCGATCTGGTTCGACGACCAATCCAACACCGTGATCATCACCTGGTCACTACCCAGCCTGCAGGCGTGGTGGGAGATGACTTGGCAGGGCCGGCCGGACCCAACCCTCGGGCCATGGTGGGAAGGCATCGGCACTCTCGTCGAGAAGCGCAGGCGCAGTGTGGCCGCCGCGGCCGACGACGTTGATATGCTCTGCGATGTATAGCGTTACCCGGCTGCTCGACGTCGCCGAGGATGACCGCGACCGCGTGCTCACCGCCGCGCGCGCCATCGCCGCAAACACCGGTGCGCGACACCAACTCGTCGAGCCGACGCTGCCGGGCGCCCGCAACGGCGGCGATGTCCTGGTGCACTTGCGCTTCAATGCCGAAAGCGAATGGCGTTCCGCGGCACCAGATTTCGCGGCAATGCTGGCCGATCCCGCGATCACCGGTGTCAACGGTGCCTGCTATTCAGGAGAAGCTTCCACTACCGGCGCCGCTGGCACCGTGTATCGCACGCTGTTGCTGTGTGTACTTCCCGGCACCGATGACGACACCGGCGCCCGGTTCGAGGATGAGCTGCGCTTGATGCCGCGGTACGTCAAGACGATCACCGCCTGGCAACTGAGCCGTGTCGACGAGGCCCTCGGAACCTCGGAGTGGACCCACGTGTTCGAGCAGGAATTCACCGACGTCGAAGGCCTGATGGGGCCCTACCTGATGCACCCGATCCACTGGGCCGTCGTGGACCGCTGGTTCGACCCCGAGTGCCCCGAGGTCATCGTCCGGAATCCGGTGTGCCACAGCTTCTGCGCGATCACTGACCCGGTGCTGAGCTGAGTCCTGCTAGATCCCCGCGGGCAGGATGTTCGGATTGGCCGTCGCCGGCGGCTCCAGCGGCGGTAGCTCGCCTTTGCCGTCCAACGTGTGGACGTGCAACTGCTGCGACCATGGATAGTGCAGGCTGAACGCAACCAACCCGGTGCGCTCAGCCGCGGGCAGGTGACACATCGCCAGCACTGTCTCGGCCAGGTATTCCACCGGCTCGGTCGGAAAGGACTCTGGAATCAGTTGTGCCGCGCCGGGTGTACGGACCGACGTCGATGGCCCAACGCAATTGACCGCAATGTTGGCGTCGAGCAGTTCGGCCGCGACACCCTGGGTGAAGCGGTGCAGCGCGGCCTTCATGGACCCGTAGATCACGTCACCCGAGGTTTTGTTGTAGTCGCGGTACGGCCGTGCCGGGGCCACCCCCGTCACCGAGCCGATGTTCACGATCCAGCCCGCGCCTTGCTTACGCATATGGGGCACCGCAGCTTTCGTCAGGACGAAGGGCGTACGCAGGTAGTGCTCAACGGTGCGGTCGAATGTCTCCAGACTCATCTCCTCGATTACCGAGTAGTCGGCAAAGCCCGCATTGTTGACCAGGATGTCGATGCGGCCGGTGTGGTCGAGCACCTGGTCGACCAGTCCATCGCGGGCGCCCGCGTCTTCGAGGTCGACGGCCAGCCCGAACGCCGATCCCCCCGCGTTCTCGATCAGAGCGATCGTCTCATCGATCGTCCCCGGTAGCGCCGAAGCGACCCCGGCCCGGATCGACCGCGAGGGTGTGTGGGCTCGCGCCGTCACTGCCACCGTGGCACCCTCGGCAGCCAGTCGCTGCGCGATCGCCCGGCCAATCCCCCGGCTACTACCGGTAACCAAAGCCGTTCTACCGGAGAGTAATTGACTCATCGCAAATCAAAGTGCTCTTCGATCGGCGCTCGGTGCTGGTGCCAGAGGTCCACCAGGCGGTACGGGGTGGCCACCACGACCCGGCCCGAGCCGGAGCGGTAATAGGTGTGCGCGTTAGGGGTGTGACACCACACCGTGCCGGCCATCGCCTCGTCGATGCCGGCCACGTAGTCGTCGTAGGCCCGTCGCGTGACCTCCATCGTCGTCGCGCCACGCAGCGCCATCAGCTGTAGGCACTCGATGATGTAGTGCGACAGCACTTCCATCGAGAAATTGGCGCCCGCGCCGTGGCCGGGACTGTAGTTCGGCGCCGAGTTGATGAACAAGTTGGGAAAGCCCGGCACGGTGCCGCCGCGGTAGGCGCGGGGGCTGTCACCCCATTCGTCGGTGAGCTTGCGCCCGCCGCGGCCACGAATGTCGATGGTGGATAGGAAGTCCAGGTGGTATCCGGTGGCGTAGATGATGACGTCGAGATCGATCTGCCGACCGTCCAAGGTGACAATACCTTTCGCGTTGACCTCGGCCGGCTCACTCGCTTCCACGTCGACGTGTTTACGGGTCAGCGCCGCGTAGTAGCCGCCGGGGTCGCGGATGATCCGCTTGCCGTAGGGCGCAAAGTCCGGGGTTACCTTTTTCGCCAGTTCCGTTCCCGCACCGAACGTTGTTTTGATGTAGTCCATGCACATCCGCAAGAGCACATCGTTGGCGGGCGAAATCGATAAATGCGTTTCCGCCCACTCCGGATCCTGCAGGATGACCGGATAGTTGTTGTCCGCCGTGGCCCAGTACGACTTCAGCCTGTTCCAGTTGGCGTAGTACGGCACGTGGCGACCGAGGTATCGCCGGTACTCGGGAACATCGTCGGTCAACCGCTTGCGTGGCGCCACCCAATGTGGCTGCCGCTGAAACACGGTGAGGTGCTCGACCTCATCGACACAGGCGTCGACGATCTGCACCGCTGTGCAGCCGGCGCCGATGATCGCGACTCGCTTTCCGGCGAGATCCAGGGACGCATCCCACTGTGCGGAGTGAATGCTGGTGCCTGCGAACGTCTCCCGGCCCGGCAGCTCCGGCCAACGAGGCCGGTTGAGGTAGCCCGCGGCGGTGATCACCACCCGCGCGTGGCTGACATCACGGTTACCGCTGCGGTCGACCGAATGGATCTGCCACTGCGCGCGGTCCTCATCCCACCACAGCGCCTGTACCTCGGTGCCGAATCGTATGTGCTCACGCAATCCGTACTTGTTGGCCAGCGCAACCAGATAGGCCTGGTACTCGGCGCCCTGCGGGTAATAGCTCGTCCATTCCGGATTCACCTCGCGCGACAACGAGTAGTACGCCGAGGGAGTGTCGACGCCGATGCCCGGGTAGGTCGTGGTCAACCACGTGCCACCGACCTCGTCATTGCGATCGAAGATCTCATAGCCAACCCCGGCGTCGGCGGCCGCGAGCCCGGCGATGATGCCGGCGATGCCCGCACCGATGATGACCACGTTCGTCGTTTCGGGGATTGGCACCGTGCGCGGCAGCGTCGGCTGTGAGAGCTGAAAGCCACCCTGCTCGAGCAACAGCGGAACGAACTCGTCGTCCACCTCGGACCCCAGCACCAGCGGTAGCAGGCGCCTGAATAGCTCGCCGTCGACGGCCGGGGCACCCGCCGACCGGTCCTTACCTATCGCCGCCACCAGCGCTTCCACCAACTCCTCGGCGGTGTCGGGGTCGGTGACGCCCGCCCGTTCGGGTGGATCGGGCACGTGGGAGATCTTGGGTCCGAACTTCTCGATCACCGACGCGTCGCCCGTCAGCTGAGCCAACACCGCGACCAGCACACCGGCGTCGGCCCGGCGGAGGTTCGCCCGCAGTTCCCCGTCATCGGGCGCAGCTGGGCCCGGGGGCGACGTCGATTCAGTGGCGGCGGTCACGGCATCGAGTATCGAGGCGCACGGGCGTGTTGGGCACCGCTCTGTCTACTCAGCGGGAGGTGAGCTCAGCCGGGGCAGGCCGTGTTCCACTGACCGGGCATCCCGCTGTTTGCATGACCGCACTGGGAGTTGACTGATGCCATGTGCAACGAGGTCACGCTGCCCGAACTGCAGGAGTTCATCGCCGGCTTTTGGTACCACTACGACGAGGCTCATTACGACGAGCTGGCGGCACGCTACGCCGAGGACGTGCGTTACGTGACCCGAAGCGATTCGGGCGCCAGCCCATTCGAGGAATTGATGTCGCCGGAACTGCACGGCCGTGCCGCCGTCATGGAATGGATGTCGGAACATCGCAAACAGAGTCCGTACCCATTGCGCCACCACGCCACTAACGTGCACCGCACGGGTACCGATGGTGATGCCACCCACGCGCGGTTCTACATCTTCGTCAACCAGACCGCCAACTTCGTGCCGTTCGCGGTGTCCAGCGGCGTCGCCAACGTCGGCGTGCGGCGCGGCGCCGACGGGCTGGAGTTCACCGAGATGGACATCATTCTCGACACCACCAACTCGGTCTTGCTGTCCGAGCGCGCCGCCGACGGCGCCGCCGTGTCGTAGCCGGTGAACGCCCGCGAAATGTTCGCTGGCGGCGTCGCCGTCATTACCGGCGCCGGCGCGGGAATCGGTGCCGGACTGGCTCGACACGCCAGCAGGTTGGGCATGACGGTGGTGCTGGCCGACCTCGACGCCGACGCCATCGCCGCACTGCGTGACGAGCTCTGCGCGGCGGGCGGCTCGGCGCTCGACGTTGTGTGCGACGTCCGCGAACCCGACGCCGTGCAGGCGCTCGCGGAGCAGACTTATCGCGATGTCGGTGCGGTGCGGTTGCTGGTCAACAACGCGGGGGTCGAGCAGTTCGGCTACCTGTGGGACACACCCGTCGTCAACTGGAAGCGCGTCATCGACGTCAACATCAGCGGAGTCTTCCACGGCGTGCGTGCCTTTCTGCCCAAAATGATGGCCACCGACGAGCAGGCATGGGTGTGGAACCTGTCCTCAGTCGGTGGGGTGGTGGCGATTCCGCTGCAGGCGCCGTACATCGTGAGCAAGCACGCAGTACTGGCGTTGACCGAATGTCTGCATCTTGACGTTCAGTCGGCCGGACACGACCATCACATTCACGTGCAGGCCGTGCTGCCCGGTGCGGTGGTGTCCAACATCTTCGAGTCGGCGGGCGGCGTCGACGCCGACGACGCGTGCGACCCTGGCGCGGCAGAGTCTCAGCGATCGGCGATGCTCGACATCAAGGCCGATGCCATGGATCCGATCACCGCCGCCGAAGTGGTGTTCGAGCAGGCCGCCGAGGGGCGGTTCTATCTCCTCACGCAACCCGAGTACGTGGGGAATGCGATGCTCGAGCGAGCGAACGTGCTTGCAGCACAACGACCACCGACGCTGCCCACCAAACGCCGCTTCGATCCCGCGCAACAATGAGCGTGCCACCCCTTGACCCCGATGCGGCTGCCCGGGTGGTGTCGTTAGGCCGCGTCCCGCCGATGCGGCAACGAGGCCTGGCGATGGCGCGTGATTCCCTCGAGTCGATGCCACTGCCGCCAATGCCCGACATGGCTGAAGTGACCGACCACGTCATAGCCGGGCCTAACGGCGAGCTTCCGCTGCGCATCTACCGACCGACTCGAGACGGCAATGCGCCGGCTTTGGTCTATTTCCACGGCGGCGGCATGGTGCTGGGGTCCAACCATTCCTTCGAGCCGCTGGCCCGCAATCTCGCGCAGGCGTCCGGTGCAACCGTCGTGGCGGTCGAATACCACCTCGCCCCAGAAGCCCCACCGCCAGCACAGTTCGTTGACGCGTTCGCGGCGACCGCGTGGGTCGCCGCGAACGCAACCGAATTGCGGTTGGATCCAACCCGACTCGGGGTGATCGGTGATAGCGCGGGTGGCGCGCTGGCCGCAGCCGTCGCCCTGGCTGCCCGCGATCGAGGCGGTCCGCCATTGTTCTGCCAGGTGTTGTTGTACCCCGGTGTGGATCGCGACATGACGGTTCCGTCGCTCACCACCCTGGCATCAGCGCCGATGCTGAGCCTTGACGACATCCATTACATGCACGAACTGGCCGATGCGGGAACGGGGCCGCCCCACCATCCCTATCTCGTGCCGGCGTACGCCACCAACCTGTCCGAGCTCCCGCAGGCCATCGTGGCGACTGCCGCGGTAGATCCGATCCGCGATTGGGGCGAACGCTACGCAGAGCGCCTACGGGATGCCGGGGTGCAGACCACCGTCACCCGTTATCCCGGTGTGTACCACGGCTTTCTGATGCGTTCGGAGACGGTCGCACGTGGTGGCCTCGCGCTCGCCGAGATCGGCGCGCTGCTCGGGGCGAAGTTCGCGCATCCCCTCCCATTTTGAACGAAAGGTGAGACGAAATGGCAACCGAGGACCTGCGTTCGCTCACCGAAGAGCGAGCCATTGAACGCGCATTGATCCGGCTCGCCCGGGCCATGGACGATCGCGACTGGGCGACTCTCGCAAGCATCATCGCCGCTGACGCCGTCGGCGACCTGGGGACCGGGCGTCTGGAGGGCGGGGCGGCGATCATCGACGTCATCCGCGGCTACCTCGACCGCTGTGGGCCAAGCCAGCACCTGCTGGGCAATGTCCTCGTCGATGTCACCGGTGAAGAGGCGGTCAGCGTGGCCTACGTCCATGATCTGCACCTGTCGATCCGCAAGCCGCAGACCACCTTCCACACGCTCGGGGACTATCACGATCGCTGGGAGCGGCGGGATGGTGCCTGGCGGCTTGTCGAACGAATCAAGCGCAACCGCGCCACCGTCGGCTCGCTGGACGTGTTCGACTCCTGACGCTCGGGTTGGAAACTTCCTCCCAATCACCGGACATGCGTGGCTCGTTGCCGTCCCAACGCGGCCAAGATCGATTGCAACAACATGCTCGAGTGCCACGAGAAGGAGATCTCGATGCTGACTCATGAGCGGCGGACGGAGTTGTCCGACATCCTGCGCCCCGCCGCGCCGCCCCGAGAAATCAGTGACGTCTACAGCGACGATCAGCGGGAACGACTCCTCGACGTCGTGCGCACAGAAGGACCGTGGAAGCTGATCATCGCGCAACACTTCGCGTCTGCCGACGAACTGATCGCGACCATGAGCGGCGCGTTCCCCGACGGCTTCACGCCTTCCCTGGACCTGTTCCTGACGCCGACCTTCCGCGGCTACCTCGCCAACTACGGCACGGTGCTCTACCCGCAATTACACGATTGCTTCTACAACTCGCGGTTCCTGGAAATGGCCAAGAGCTACTGGAAAGCCGAGTACGCCAAGCCGCAGTTGATGCTATTTAACATCAACGGGCCGTGCGCCAATCGCGATCCGGGGCACCTGGATTCGCCGAGCTTCCGCGGCGTGCGGCACGAGAACGCGCCGACCTGGCTCACCAGCGTCATGGGCAAGTCCGGACTATTCCAGGACTACCTGATCAAGATGGCGCAGGTGATCACCTGGTTCTCGCTGGATGGTGGCAGCGGATTCACCTACTGGCCCGAAGGGCCGCTCAAGGAGCCTAAGCGAGTCCTGCCGCCGATCAACAACCGCGGCGTGGTGGTGCAGAACGAGATGATGGTGCACCGCGGAGAGGCGAACGGCCCACTCGATCAACAGATTCCGGCTGGCTTGGCGTTCGACACCATGTTCACCGGTGATCCCGGTGACCGCGACCACTGGCTGCTGAAGAACGGCGACGACGTGATCGCGCGCCACCACACTGACGAACTGCGGTTCCTGGTGCACTGGTCGGCCGAGGTGTTCTCGGATTTCGACGAGCTGAAGAAGAACATGGAAGGCTCCGACGACCTGACCATCGAAAAGGCCATCGACATCATGGTCGACGACGTCAACGCCAGGGGCATCGAGCTCGACATACCCAGCGAACCGTTGCACGATCCGGCATTTATCGCCGCACTCAACGCCGCCTACGATCTGGGCGGTCCGGCCAGCTACCCCGAGGAGGCGCCGATTAGCGCCTTCCAGCTGGCGTGAGCGAAAGGTATTGTGCGATGCAGCGTTTCGCTGACCGACGTGCCATCGTCACGGGGGCGGGCTCGGGCATCGGCCAGGCGACCGTGGCCCGGCTGCTCGACGAGGGTGCCACAGTCGTCGGCTACGACGTCTCTGCGGAGGGCTTGGAGCGCACCGCGGCCGCCGCCGACGAGGCCGGCACCGCGAAGCGGTTGACCACCGCGGCCCTCGACGTTTCCACCGAGGATGCCGTCATCGCCGCCGTCGACTCGGCGCTGGCCGAGCTCGGCGGCCTCGATGTCTTGGTCAACGCGGCAGCCATTCAGCGGTGCGCCAACACCCACGAGCACACGCTGGCCGATTGGAGCGCCACACTCGCTGTCAACCTGACGGGCACCTTCCTCATGACGCGCCAGACGCTGCCGGCGTTGCTGGCCTGCGGCCGCGGCGTGGTGGTCAATTTCACCTCCACCGCAGCGTCATTCGCGCATCCCTACATGGCGGCCTATGCCGCCAGCAAGGGTGGGGTGCTGTCGTTCACGCATTCGCTGGCACTCGAATACGCCAAGCAAGGGCTGCGCGCGGTCAATATTCAGCCGGGCGGGGTCGCCACCGCTCTTGCGTTGAGCACCCTGGACAAGATGCCCGAGGGATACGACCTCGGGCTGTGGGCCAAGCAGACGCCGCTGCTGCACGGCACGAATAGCGAAGTCCTCGGGGATCCCAGCGCAGTGGCGTCGGTGATCGCCATGGTGGCGTCCGACGACGGCGCGTTCATCACGGGCACCGAAATCCGCATCGACGGCGGCGCGCATGCCTGACGCCCTCCACGAACGACTGGCAGAGTCGGTACGACGACTCATCGAGGTCACCATTCGCAGCGAGGCCGACGAAGGCGCCGTGGCGCAGGCATTGGCTCTCGTCGATCAAACCGTCGAGCTGTTGAGCACGCGACTCATGCCTGGGTCGTTCGGCGTGCGCACCAACCCCGCCGGCGAAAGCATCGTTTGGGGCAATGTGGCCGTCGGGCTGCGTAACCCGATCGCTCCGCCCCTGATCATCGAGCGCGACGCGGCGGGCGGCGTTCATGCCGACGTGCACCTTGGCGCCGGCTACGAGGGGCCGCCCGGCCACGTGCACGGTGGGATGTGCGCCCTCATCCTGGACCATGTCCTGGGCGCGACGGCACATCAGCCGGGTAAACCCGCCTACACCGGCACCCTCACGGTGCGCTATCTGCGCCCAACGCGGCTGGGTGCGTTGCGAGCCGAGGCGCGGATGCAGCGGATCGATGGCAGCAAGACATATGCGGTCGGCCAACTCCGTAACGGCGACGGTGTCACGGTGGAAGCCGAGGGCGTATTCATCACGCCCCGGGAATACCTCGGGGTGGACGAGTCACAATCCACTCCGGCTTCGTGAATTAGGTCGGTACCCTTGCTATTTCATCGACGATAACCAAGTCGCCCTGTCGCACCGCATCGGTTATCGACTCGCTCAGGGCTGAGCACACCAGAAACACCCCCGGGCCGTGCCCAGATATCTTCTGCGCTTCGGCACGCTCGGCACACCGGGCCGTCGCCTCGGCGTTCCACTGCACACTCGTCTGGTTCCAGCTGCTCTTGCGGGCCAACACGTGCGCGCCACAATTGCGGCACATGACCGGCACCATCGGCATCTCGTCGAGGCGATTGTCCTGCCGGACGGACGAATCGAGCGCCATTACACCGAACCGGCTGCCGGCGCCGCCATGTTGGCCTCGACCTCTTTCATCCACGCCTCGTAGGGCCGGGTGGTGTCTAGCTCAAACTCGAAGCGGTCCACCATATCTGGCTGCACGTCGGCGACGTCGACGTAGAACTGCTGATACCAGCGGCGCAGCTGGTAGACCGGGCCGTCCTCCTCGACCAGTAGCGGGTTGTCGATGCGCGCCTTGTGCCGCCAGATCTCGACGTCCTGCTCGAAACCCAGCTTCACGAAGTCGCCGAGGCTGATCGCGGTCTCCATGGCCTGATCGCCGGACAGCGTGTCCGATTTCTTCACGATGATGCCGTATTGCAGCACAAAGGAATTCGAGTCAATCGGGTAGTGGCAATTGATCAGGATCGTCTTGGCATCGCCGTGCTCGTAGTGATAGGTCAGGTCGTCGATCATGAAGGACGGGCCGAAGTAGGATGCCACCGATGTCGTACCGAGCATCTGGGACCCTTCGGGGCTTCCCAGGTCGGGTCGGCTCCCGCCGTTCATGTACTGCGTCGCGACGTGCCCCTCGAAGATGTTCTTGAAATGCGTGGGCAGCGAGCCGTGGATGTAGAAGAAGTGCGCCATATCCACGACGTTGTCGATGATTTCACGACAGTTGCTCTGCACGACCGTGGTGTACCAGTGCCATTCGGTCCACTCGTCGCTGGTGGCGCCCTCGATGCGCGGGATGGTGACTTCCGGCGGCGGCGGTTTGCGCTCGGGGTCGTTCCAGACGAACAA